>Ga0209302_10000005_pt1 | contig 193981 bp, 176 predicted proteins | sample ArcOceMetagenome_2_FD_187445 | JGI IMG/M metagenome (GOLD analysis project Ga0209302, IMG submission 187445) | Marine eukaryotic phytoplankton communities from Arctic Ocean - Arctic Ocean ARC135M Metagenome (SPAdes) (version 2) | ecosystem: Environmental > Aquatic > Marine > Oceanic | place...
TCAAGTGAACCAAAAGCTTAGGTAATAAAGTAAATGCTATAGCCAGGTGAACATCACGAATAGATATCATCAATGCTTCATTTTATGCCATTTCCAAGGCAAAACGTTTATGAATAGCGCGCTATTTATCGACGTTTTAACGCAGAAAATGGATTAAAAGGGAACATTGAGCAAGTGCTGCTTATCCAGAGTTCAGGTTACGTACGTTAGGTGAGCTAACAAAAATAGCCTGGAAACATGATGTTCAAACCATTATCGAAGGCCCAGGTCACGTACCTTTGCATATGATTGAACAAAACATGACAGAGCAACTTAAGCATTGCGGCGAAGCGCCCTTTTATACTTTAGGACCGCTGACCACAGATATTGCCCCCGGTTATGATCACATTACCTCAGGTATTGGCGCAGCTAATATTGGTTGGTATGGCTGTGCCATGCTTTGTTATGTAACACCTAAAGAGCATTTGGGTTTACCCAACAAAGAAGATGTTAAAGAAGGTTTAATAACTTATAAAATCGCGGCGCATGCTGGAGATTTAGCCAAAGGTCATCCGGGCGCGCAAATACGCGATAATGCCATGTCTAAAGCCCGTTTTGAGTTTCGTTGGTACGATCAATTCAACATAGGTTTAGATCCTGAAAAAGCACGTGCCTTTCACGACGAAACCTTGCCACAAGAATCAGGCAAAGTCGCCCATTTTTGCTCTATGTGTGGTCCTAAATTCTGCTCAATGAAGATTTCACAAGAAGTGCGAGATTATGCTGCGGGCCTGGACAATGAAGCTAACAGCGAACAACAGATTGAAATAAAGCTTTTGGATGAAACCATTAGTATTTCTGCACAAGGTATGGCGCAAAAGTCGGCTGAGTTCAAAGCCAGTGGTAGCGAGATTTATCAACCGATTGAAAAATCACTGAGTAATTAACCTTTATGCCAACCATCGCTATTATTGGCGCAGGCCTTATGGGCCGTTTGGTCGCTTTGTCGTTAAATCGACAAGGCTACCAAGTAACGCTATTCGATAAAGATCAGAAAAATGGTCAGCAAAGCGCTGCTTATGCGGCCGCTGGTTTATTAACGCCACTTGGCGAGGCGATGCACAGCCCTAGAAACATTGTTGAAATGGGCTTTGCTGCCTTAGCTTTATGGCCAAAATTACTTGCTACACTTTCTGGCTATAGTTTCTTTCAACAAACAGGAACCCTAGTGGTTAGTCATGAACAAGATATTATTAACTACCACAGATTAACGGGGTTTTTAGCGAATAACTATGCAAGCTATGCACAGCAACAGCTTAATCGGCAAGAGTTGTCGTCACTTGAGCCAGAACTAGCGCGTAAATTTTCGCAAGCGTTATATTTGCCTCAAGAAGGACAAATTGGAAATCGCAAATTACTACTGGCTTTACATCAACAATTAGTAACTGAAGGGGTTAAATGGTACAGCGAAACTGAAGTAACAAGCATACAATCAAGCAGTTTTGATACTGGCTGTAATATTGGTTTTCAACGCTATAACGACAGTAAAAATAGCCAAAAGCAATCATTTGATCTTGCTATTGATTGTCGAGGAGTTGGTGCAAAAAGATCATCGCTAACAAATCCTCTACACCATGCTCAACTCAATGCTCAACTCAATGCTCAATTAAGTGATTTACGCGCCGTTCGAGGTGAAATATTTCAACTTTTCACCACTGAAGTTAATCTTTCACGGCCGATCAGGCTTATGCATCCACGTTATCAAATTTATATCGCGCCAAAAGGTAAAGGCCATTTTGTCGTTGGCGCAACAGAAATTGAAAGTGACGACACGGCCCCAATGACCGTTCGTTCTGCCATGGAATTACTCAGTGCTGCTTATAGTGTCCACCCTGGCTTTGCCGAAGCTAATATTCGCCAGCATCTTAGTCAACTGCGCCCGGCATTTAGCGATAATCAACCCAAAATAATCTCAGATAATGCCTTAATTCAAGTCAATGGATTATATCGACACGGCTTCTTAATTGCTCCGGTAGTACTTGCCCAAGTATTAGAGCATGTTGAAAACATTATGCATAAACAAGAAAAGCCTTACGAAAATTACCGATACGCACATTGGCTACCAGTTAGCCAAGCTATCAAGGTTTAGGTTTAGGTTTAGGTTTAGGTTTAGGTTTATAAAAGTAATGATAAAGCTAACATTATTCTGTAGGTATTAAAGGAAGTTAGAAATGAAAATATATATTAATGGCGTTATTTTAGAGCTGCCTAATGCTTCAAAGCAAAGCTATATTGATCAAGTTTTAACAAACGTTTTACCGATAAATAAGCAACAGCAAAGTTTTGCTTTAGCGCTTAACGGCGAATTTATTGGTCGGGAAGACTATCAGCATACTGTGGTGAAAGATAACGATAGTATTGATGTGCTTTTCCCTATTGTTGGGGGTTAAGCTATGTCACTTAATATTTATGGTCAAACACTCAATAGTCGATTGTTAATTGGTTCGGCACTTTATCCTTCACCAGAGATAATGCAGCAAGCTATTTTAGCTAGCGGCTCACAAGTAGTTACGTTATCGCTAAAACGGCAGAACCCTTTAGCTCGCTCAGGCGAAAAAATTTGGCGCTACATTCAAGAAACGGTTGCACAAAATCAAGGTTTTCTCCTTCCTAATACAGCAGGCTGCAAAAGCGCTAAAGAAGCCATTACCTTAGCTAAAATGAGCCGCGAATTATTTCAAACAGACTGGATAAAGCTTGAAGTTATTGGCGATGATTATAACCTTCAACCTGATCCTATCGAGTTGTTAATTGCGACCGAGCAGCTACTTGCCGATGGCTTTAAAATATTACCTTACTGCACAGACGACCTAGTGATTTGCCAACGTTTATATGCCTTAGGTTGCCAAGTAATTATGCCTTGGGCATCACCCATTGGCACAGGTAAAGGTTTAATGAACCCTTATAATTTAACCAGTATTCGCCAGCGTTTACCTGAAGCAACATTAATACTTGATGCTGGCATAGGTAAACCCTCTGATGCTTGTATTGCCATGGAAATGGGCTTTGATGGCGTGCTACTTAACAGTGCAATCGCCCTTGCTGATAACCCTGTTTTAATGGCAAAAGCTTTCTCTAGTGCAATTTCAGCAGGAGAATCAGCCTACATTGCTGGCACGATGCCTGAACGCCAAACCGCCCACCCCAGCACGCCAACACTGGATACGCCATTTTGGCATCAACCGGAACATAGTTAATGAAATCAGAAGCTTCTGTAATGAACAATCATATATCTAAAAAGCCTATTATGTGGAGCATTTCGGGTGCCGATTGCTCAGGTGGCGCAGGCATTGCGGCTGATATTAAAACCGGCCATAACCTCGGCGTTGAGGTTTGCCATTTCATAACCGCGAATACGGTACAAAACTCATCGGTATTTTATTCAGTAAACCCTACTTCAGTTGATATTTTAGCCCAACAAGCACAAGCATTACGTTTTGACAAAGCACCAACCGTGATAAAAATTGGCCTCATCGCTAATGATGAACAAATAAACTGGTTAATATTATTACTAACTCAGCTTAAATCTCAATTACCAAACTTACTTGTGGTTTTTGACCCCGTGAGTAAAGCCAGTGTTGGTGAAAGTATGTCATTTTTCTCTACCGAGGCATTATCCTTACTTATGCCCTTAATTGATGTTATTACCCCCAACTTAAATGAAGCCAAAGCGTTATCTGCTCTCAGCGCTAAAAACTCAAATATTAAAACAAAGGAAATGGCAGAAAATATTTTACACTTAGGTTGTAACGCAGTGATTATTAAAGGCGGGCATGCTAGTCCTGCTAATACTAGCCAAGACGGGCACTGCACAGACCTATGTTTGCAAAAATTAGGTGCTAGCTCAACTCAGTTATTCACCTTGCAGTCGCCTAAAATCAACACAAATTATAGTCACGGTGGTGGCTGTAGTTTTGCTAGTGCATTAGCCAGTTTTTTAGCTCATGGGTATTTATTACGCGATGCTTTTACTCTAACAAAAGCGTTTATCAATCAGGGATTACTATTAGCACCTGACCGAGCTGACCATCAAACAAAAAATAATGATTACTACGGTGCATTTCAACAAGGTAAGTGGCCAACAAAAGCGAGTGTATTTCCACAAGTTATTAGCCCCGTTTATCAACAAATTGAATCATCCCAAGGCTTTAAGTCACTTGAGTTATCTGCAGATGAGAAACTCGGTCTATATCCAGTAGTAGATTCACTTTCATGGTTAGCCCTGTTATTACCACAAAACTTAAAAATAATTCAGCTAAGAATTAAAAGTGATGACATTAACTATTTAGAACCATTAATAGCAAAAGCCGTTGCGATGGCCCGTCTCTATAATTGCCGATTATTTATTAATGATCATTGGAAACTCGCCATTAAATACGGTGCATATGGGGTTCATATCGGCCAAGAAGATCTTCAAGATGCTGATTTATACGCTATTGCTAATGCAGGCTTACGTTTGGGTATTAGTACGCATGGTTGTTACGAATTTTTATTAGCAAAGCAACTGCGACCTTCATATCTTGCCATTGGCGCTATTTTCCCAACAAAAACCAAAAACATGACAGGGCAAATTCAAGGTCTAAAAAACTTAACGCAGATTTTATCACTCGCTGACACTATTCCTATCGTTGCCATTGGCGGCATCAATCAACAACGGCTAACACAGGTGTGGAGCACAGGCGTTAGTGCGATTGCCGTTGTTACGGCAATTACCCAAGCTCAGCAACCGTTGAGTGCAACTAAAGCGATGCAAGTAATGCTAGGCTGAATTGTGCTTTACTGAGTTGTGCTTTGTTAAACTCTGCTATATAAAGCCATGCCATGTAAAAGCGAGCCATGTAAAACATGGTCACCATTATGCTCTGGTCATTGAAATAACCTCTGGATGATTAATAAATTCATCCAGTTCATCTTGAGCATTAGGAAATTGTGCACGGTGTTTTTGCAATATAGCAATGGCATTATTCATCGCTATTTTACTATTTTCATCAACGCTTGTTCTTTCATGCTTAATTAAAGTAGGCGTTTGAGCCAACTTATCACGTATAGCATGCATATTTATTTTAGTGCCAGGGCAAGATTTACTGGTTTTATATCGCGATGGAATAATATTTTTTTCGGCTAATGTGTTTAACTCGCGATGGCCAATAACATTATCAACAGAAATGGAAAATTCTGACATCAAATCAGTTATCAAGTTGTAGAGGCTTTTATATTGAGCGGGGGTAAAATCTACTTTATCACCATGACCAACACAGCAAATACCTAAAGAGCAGCTGTTTAATCCTAAAGCATGTGCTCCCGATTTATTGGTTAATCGCCCAATTTCAACTGCTCCATCGGGTTTTTGGTCATGTTTGTCGTTTAAAATAACAAAGTGATAACCAATACCCGACCATCTGCGTGCCTTATGCCATGCGTCAATCATATCACGGTCACAGTTTCTACCCGTAAAAGCAGCCGTGTGAAGCACAATGTATTCTGGAAACATAGGATTTTCCTTATCATTGAAAGTCTTGTATTTAACAAGACAAAATTCATGAAAATGAAGAGAAATAAAACTACGCCTGAAACTATAAATATAAGCCTAAAATCGCCACATTTTGTTTTATACAACAAATCGCCACATTTTGTTTTATACAACAAATAAAAGTCTAGCTCCTTTTACCCACAAAACAATGTAAATTATAAGCCTCAATGCATATCAATTTAATTGCTAGCTTATTGGTAGGGCAAAGTCATTAAATGAAAATAGGATTATTCGCTTATAATTTTAAATACTAATTTTGTAGCTTAAATGAAGACAAGGTGTATAAAGGTGGAATTGAAATCAACGTTCGGATTGAGGCTAAACCGTGATGGCGCAGGCTACAGCAATGATTAAGTTTTAATTTCCCTCATGACCCTGATCTTGAACAGCACTTTTAATGCATAGACTTCAATAAAAAGTGTGAATATAAAAGGAGCTATTAATCTCATAACTCCTTATTTTAAAAGTATTGAAAATCCCAATAGCTATATTTAAGTCGGGTTATTTTCAAATAAACTTTGGTGCTTTAGGATAATCATTTCGACGTGTAATATATAAAATACAATCGCTTTGTCCTTTTTGTTCAAACTTACGTACCGACTCAATCGGAGTTGTAAAAGTATCGCCTTTAGATAATGTAAGTGTTTCGCCATCTACCGTTATATCTAGCTGCCCTTGCTGAACAAAAATAACCTCTTCCTCGTATCTAATATGCTCAGGCACTATCGCATCGCTTAGTAATTTTAACCCTCGCACGACAAAACCATGCGACCAGCTCAACTTACTTGCGGGTAAATCTTCACTCATATTTTTATCGCCAACTAATGCGACTTCTTCAACGCCATTAAACAGTGCTAAGCCAGTATTTTTTGACCATGAAAAAGTATCAGTTCTTTGTACAATTGACTCCATTTCCTCATCGCCAACAATACGATGCTCTGCAATTTGCGCGGCTGAAGTAACAGGCATAGGATGCTTACCTTCTGGTACTTTTTCTCCTAAGGTAGTATCTACTAAGCTGCCATCATCAAGCAGGATCAAACCATATTTTTCAGCAAGCTCAAAAACTTGAGGTGCCCATAACACGTTACCTGGGTCATCACTGCCTAAAACAGCATATAAATAAGCACTGCCCTCACCCACATTTTCGAAACCACGGAAAATGTCAGTTGGAATAGAAATAATATCACCTTCATTTAGTATGACTTTACCATCATCACCATTTACGCCACTCATAAAAGCCCATGTACCGCTATGTATAACAAAAAATTCTTCAGTTAAATGGCTATGTTGCGAATTTAAGCAGCCGGCAGGTTGGCGAGCGCCACCAATGTTAAAACCATGCGGTATCGAAATGTGTATATGTTGGTCAGGATTTTCAGCTACACCAGGCCCGATAAGTGTAAAGTTTTCTTTTTTATCACTGCCTGGGCTGCGCGTGTCAATAAAGGCATTGGTACATGGATTTAAATCATCATATCTAATCAGTCTATCTGCTAATGTCATCTTTTCTATCCTCTTATATTCACTTTCGTTGAGTCATTAAAATTAATGTTTTATGTCTATTACTTACTACTGAGTGATTAATGTGCCGTCCAACCGCCATCAACTTTAATGCTAGTGCCTGTGATCATCGACGCTAAGTCACTTAATAGAAAGGTGCAGCTATTAGCGATATCTTCTACTTTGGCTAAGCGGCCGAGGGGGATCATATTAAAAACAAAGTTTTTAAACGTTTCGTCTTCAAACATTGGCTCAGTCATTGGGGTTAATACAAAGGTAGGAGCGACAGTATTTACGCGAATATTATACTCGGCTAACTCAACAGCCATCGCTTTTGTAACGCCCTCTACCGCATGCTTACTCATACAATACAAAGTTCGACCGGGTGAGCCGACAAACCCCATTTGAGATGACATATTTACAATAGAAGCATATTTGCTTTGCTTCATCGGTGTAATCGCAGCTTGAGATATTTTATAAAGTGTTCGAATATTTAAATCGATCACCGCATCAATATTTTCACTGCTTTGCTCTTCCATAGCACCAACACGATTTATGCCGGCATTATTAACTAAACCATCTAATGTGGGTAATTCGCGTAACCTTTTATAAAAAGCATCACTTGTTACGTCCATCACCCAAGGTGTTATATTTTCAGGATAAAGTTCGGTTAGTTTATCTAAATCATTTTTTGTTCGTGCTACCGCAATAACATTAGCGCCATATTTAGCCGCCATAACCGCACAGCCCAAACCAATACCTTTACCTGCACCAGCAATTAATATCGTTTTACCTGTGAATAAGTTTTCATTAAAGCTCATAACATTTATCCTAAAATCAATTATTGCATTCGAAGTCATTATTACGTAGGATTTAGATAAGTTCAAGTTAATAAGTCGAATCTTTATTAATTAAGTCAAAATTAAAATCAAATAAACTGGAGATATTGAAATGATTAAATACCTAAAGAAAGGCAAGCAAGAAGAAGAAAAAAAAGATTTTTTACAATCAGTTAAAACAACAGTAGAAAACATTCTTGAAGATATTGAACAAGATGGTGATAAAGCCGTTGCAAAATACTCTGAAACGTTCGATAAGTGGAATCCGAAGTCATTCAGACTAACAAAGAAAGAAATTAAAGCCTGCTACGAAGAACTCGATGACAGTATCATAGAAGATATTAAATGGGCGCAAACGCAAGTTCGTAATTTCGCTCAAATTCAACGTGATTCGATGAAAGACGTGGAAGTAGAAACATTACCTGGCGTTATACTTGGTCATAAGCATATACCAATGGAAAGTGTGGGTTGTTATGTGCCAGGTGGTAAATATCCGTTAGTCGCCTCTGCTCACATGAGTGTAGTTACCGCTAAAGTTGCAGGTGTAAAACGTGTTATTGCGGCGGCTCCACCTTTTAATGGCAAACCATCTCCTGCCATTGTTGTTGCAATGGATTTAGCTGGTGCTGACGAAATTTATTGCTTTGGTGGCGTACAAGCAATAGCTGCCATGGCTATTGGAACAGAAACAATTGCCCCTGTTGATATGATTGTTGGCCCTGGCAATGCTTTTGTTGCTGAAGCAAAGCGCCAACTATTTGGTCGTGTAGGTATAGATTTATTTGCGGGTCCAACAGAAACATTAGTTATTGCCGATGAAAGTGTCGATGGAGAATTGTGTGCTGCTGACCTACTGGGTCAAGCTGAGCATGGTCCAACATCTCCAGCGATATTATTAACAAATAGTGAAAAACTGGCACGCGATACTATGGCTGAAGTAGAAAGACAATTAACTATTTTGCCAACAGGTGAAGTTGCAGGAGCTGCTTGGAAAGATCACGGTGAAGTGATTGTTTGTGATACCTACGAAGAAATGATTGAAGTTGCTAACGACTTAGCTTTTGAACACGTACAAATTATGACTGAAAATATCCCCTATTTTAAAGAGAACATGCGTAACTTTGGTGCACTTTTCTTAGGCCCAGAAACAAACGTATCTTATGGTGATAAGTGTATTGGTACAAACCATACACTTCCAACTCGTAAGGCGGCACGTTATACTGGCGGACTATGGGTTGGTAAGTTTATTAAAACCTGTACATTTCAAAGCGCTACAGAAGAAGCATCGGTTGTTGTTGGTGAATATTGTTCTAGACTTTGTGCTGTTGAAGGGTTTGCTGGCCATAAGGAGCAAGCTGATATTCGTTTAAGAAGATATAAAGGGTAAACATTGACTAAAAATAAAAAGGTTACTTCTTATGATGTCGCTCGCGAAGCGGGCGTATCTCAATCAGCTGTTTCACGAGTATTTAGACCGGGCTTAAGTGTCTCGGCAAAAACTCGTGAAAAAGTAACGGCCGTAGCGAATAAAATGGGTTATCGACCTAATGCCATCGCGAGAATGCTGATTACTAAACAGTCTGGTATGGTGGCGGTTATCGTTTCGTCTCGTGCGAATGAAAACTACCCTGAAGTACTTTCGCAAGTAAGCAAACAACTTGCGGCTCGTAATAAGCGAGTTTTATTATTTACTTTAGATGACGCTGAAGGTGTAGATGAGTTATTTGAACAAATCTGGACCTTCCAAGTTGATGGCGTTATTGCACTTGCTGCTCATTTTGAAAGCCAACGTTTGGCGCAATTTGAGCAACATAAAATACCCGTAGTGCTCTATAACCGCAATGTTCCTGATGCTTCAACCAATACCGTTTGTTGTAATCATGAACAAGGCATTAAGCAACTGCTTGCCGAATTAAAATTAAATAATCCTAAATCTTATTTAGTCCTTTCAGGCCCTAAAGACTCTGATGTTGCCAATGAACGTCGCGAAATCGCGCTTGATTTATTGCAAAAGTCTGGGGAACCAAATGTGCCTGTACTTTATGGCGACTATTCGTATCAATCGGGTAGAAACTGTATTGCCCAATGGTTGAAAAAAAATCCTGCGCCAGACGCGGTAATTTGCAGTAACGATACCATGGCGATTGGCGTAATTGACGAAATAAGAGAGAAACACAACATTCATATTCCAAACGATATGTCTGTTGTCGGCTTCGATGGGATCGCTTCATCATTTTGGCAAAGTTACCAAATAACTACCGTTAAACAACCGTTAGAGCAATTGGTAAAAGCAGCTGTAGACATGTTAATAGAACACATAGAAAACCCTGACTCGCCGCCTGAAGCTCGTGTATTAACGGGTACCTTAATTAAAGGGAATTCAGTAAAGCGACCGTAACTAGGTTATGTTGTTATGCCCACTTTGCCCATATTAATTTTACCCGGCACCTTATGTACAGGTGCCATGTTTAGTCATCAAATAACTCAACTCAGCCAATATAGTCATCAGATATCAGTTGTACAATTTACCGATGAAGCAACTTTGCCAGAAATGGCAGCAAGCGTAATAAAAGCAACTGGTGATCAACCATGCGCTATTATTGGTTTCTCTATGGGCGGTATTGTTGCAGCCCAAGTCGCGAAAACTCACCCACATCTAATTGCTAAGCTCGCGTTAATTAATTCAAATTGCCATGCCGATCTTCCCGAAAGAAAAGCAGGAAGAGTTGAGCATATTAAGCAAGCCAATGCTGGTCAGCTTAGGCTATTGATCGAAAATACATTTATGCCTAATTACCTTCACCAACAAAAAGCAGAATATCAAAAAATTATTCTAGATATGGCTTTATCGCTTGGTAAAAAATGTTTTTCTGCGCAAGCAATGGCAATAGAAGATCGCCCAGACTCACTAGAAGTTCTACAAAGCCTTAAAGCGAACATACTGATTATTAGTGGTCTAGAAGATAAAATTTGCCCTGTTAAACACCAACTAATGATGCATAAAGCATTACCGACTAGCGAATTAGTATTACTTGAACAATGCGCGCACTTCTCGCCTTTAGAACAAGCAGAGAAAGTATCGCAAGCATTAATTCAATGGTATTCGTTGGGTTCAACTCAACAACATACACCAACTTAACATAAGGGATATAAAATGAACCTTAAACAAGCATTAGCAACAAAAAAGCCCTTACTCGGTACATTTATCAAAACGCCACATTTTCATAATACTGAAGTATTAGCCCATACTAATTTAGATGTTTTATGTTTAGATGCTGAACATGCCCCTTTTGACAGAGCAGATTTAGACACTTGTGTACTCGCGGCAAAGTCAAAACAAAAACCGGTCATTATTCGTATACCCGACAGTGAAAATGCCACTATTTTAAATGCTTTAGATCTAGGCGCTGACGGGGTTGTTATTCCTCATGTATTAAATGCTGAGCATGCTAAACGTATAGTAAAAAAATGTTTTTATGGACCAGACGGCAGAGGCTATGCTGGATCAACACGCTTTGCCGGTTATACCACTCATAAATTGCCCGACAACCTAGCCGCCAACAAAAATGAAACGTGCGTAATAGCGCAAATTGAAGACTTAGAGGCTATAGACGACATCGATGCTATTTGCCAAGTAGAAGGCATTGATTGTATTTTTATTGGCAGAATGGATTTAACGGTAGCATTACAACAAACAGACCCAAGCCACCCTGATGTAATAGCAGCCGTTGAAAAAGTTGTTGCTGCGACTAAGAAGTATAATAAAAATTGCGGTATGTTTGTTGGTAATTTGGCTGAACTTCCACTTTGGATAAAATCAGGTGTGAGCTTATTTTTATTAGGCTCTGATCATAGCTTTTTACTTAATGGCGCTAATCAATTGCAGCAGAGTTTTGAAAGCTCAATAGCAAAGTCAGCAGAATAGAATCTTAAACATTTCCTTATCGTATGAATAAATAAAGCCCTTTCGGACTTTATTTATTCAGAGAAACTATTAATAACGTGCTTTATTAAACTCTTTCATTCTACCTAATACATCAACGCCAAGTTGATGATAAACATGTAATAAATCAACCAGTACCCAGTTTTCACGGATTAAGCCGTTTTCACAACGCCAAAAATCTAAGCTGCGCATGGTAATTTCTTGATTCGAGGGGGCAATACCTAACCAACCATCACCACTTACTTTCATGTGCATACCAGGCCACGCCGTAAAACCAACATACTCGCCATCAGCAAATAAGTAGCCTTGCCCAACATCACCTACACGATTAGGCAAAGCATTTAGAAAGGGAATTTGATGCCAATTTCGAAAGCCTTTAATACCACGGCCAGTGCCAATGCCTGATGGACCATACCAACTACATCTTGGATGCCAATATTTTTCAAGCTGCATAGCTTCAACACCACCGGTTGCATAATTGCCTAATGAATTACACATATCTCCCACTAACTTGCCACTGCGATTAGCAACTTCAATATTGTTTTCAATCGTTAAGCCGTCTTGCTTTGCAGGTGCAGGAACATGCCATTCACGCCCTAAACTTGGCGACATTGGCCATGCGTTAGCTTGCATCATAACTTCAGGAATATCCCAAATTGCCTGCATTTCCACAATTAAGCCGTTTTCTATACGATAAAATTCATGAAAGCGCATAGCTACTTGATGCCCCGTTGGGGGAATATCTAACCAACTGCTTTCAAAGCTTCCAGTGTAATATCCACAACACCCAACCCAATGGCTTCCCTCTTCACTAGTGCCTGCCATTACAATAGTTTCACGTCGTTCAAGGTCGGGGATTGCCCGTTGCAAAGGTTTATAAACATCCTCAAATAAACGATCGGGGCCTGATAAGGTTTCAAAAGGAAATGATAGTTGCAGCTTAGCATTTGGTGAAAAAATTTGCTTAATCGCTTGGCGTACAGCAACCTCGTTAAAGTTATACAATGATTCACTAAACGGCTTAATTAGCTTTTTATTCGCATGACGTAAATCTTGCGGCATGGACACTCTCCTATGATGAAACAAATACGCTAATGAGATCGAAATATTATTATCAAAATACTATTATAAAAATATTGATGACTTCGAAGTCATTCAATGATAGCCTGAGTTCAAAGTAATTCAAGTAAAACTTATTTTAGTGGAGAAAAATTATGGTAACCGTTATTGATAAGTTGTATCAACAACTCAAGTCATCACCTAACAATATAGAGGCATATGTTCATGACCAAGTAGCATGGCGTGTTAGTGCGCCTGTTAATAACTTACTTGGTACAAACGAATTATTAACCTCGTATTGGCAGCCTTTAGTCAGCGCATTGCCCGATATAGAGCGCAAGCCATTTATTAACGTACAAAGTGAATATAACGGTAAAGAGTGGATTGCCAGTACCGGTTATTTTGTTGGCACCTTTAGTCAGCCACTTTGGGGAATACCTGCGAATAATAAAACACTTTATTTACGCTTTACCGAATTAGTAGAACTTGACGAAAATAAAATTAAACAGTGTTTTTTAATTATCGATTTTCTTGATGCAATGAACCAAGTGGGCGTTAATCCATTAAGAAAAAGCTTAGGCCATAGTGGGCTTATTATGCCGCCATCAACAATGGACGGTTTAAGCAGAGAAAAAACCAGCAAAGCTGAAGCCGAAAAATCTGAGCAACTGATACTTGATATGTTAGCCGAACTTGGTCGTTTTGACGGTAAATCTTTATCAAGCATGAAGTTAGAGAACTTTTGGCACCCCGACTTTATGTGGTACGGCCCAGCGGGTATAGGAACTACTCGTGGTATTGAGGGTTTTAGAAGGGATCACCAAGGGCCTTTTGTTTTTAGTTTTCCAGACAGGGATGTCGACCATAAAGCCACTTTGGTATCTGACGGTAACTATGTTGCAACAGGTGGTTGGCCTCATATGCACGGCACGCATAGTGTTGGTGATTGGTTAGGTCTACCGCCTTGTAATAAACAACTATCGTTACGTGTGATGGATATTTGGCGTCGCGAAGGTGATTTACTTAAAGAGAACTGGGTTGCAATTGATATTATTGATATCTGTATGCAAATGGGTCTCGATGTATTTGCTATGATGAAAGAACAATTAGGTGATAACACTTAATTATTGATTAATCAGTGAATACTGGCTTTATCAAAAAAAGGAAGCTTACTAGGCTTCCTTTTTTAATGTCTTTGATTTAAATGCACTCAGCATTAAACCTATAAATTAGTGCTGCTAATATTGCCACTAGTTAAACCGATTAATCAGACCTAAACCTCGAGCTTAACTCGGGTTATTAATTTTTCGACTACGTTCTAAAATATCTAAACCTTGCTGCTTTAACCAATAAGGAATATCAATTAACACCCAGTTTTCCATTAACTTATCACCCTCTCTGCGATAAACATCAACCACTCGCATGTCGGCCCTAATGTTACCACCAGGTAATCCTAGAAATCCTCCAATAGGTGTACTGCTTAAGTTAGGCCAACCAAAGAAACAGGCATAGTTTCCTTCTGCGTATCGGCAAATATGGCCATTAAACACTTTATCTTTTAGTCCTTGCCTAAACGGGTACGAATGCTGCTCTTGAAATTTTGGAATAGTATAAGTTGCCCCAATGCCAGCAGGGCCATACCACACCATATCTTTAGCCCATGTTCTTTCCAAAATTTCAGGTGGATATGTGTCATTGCCAGTTTGATTAAGTTGAGATAAATCATCAATCATTTGGTTAAGTACAGCCATGGTTTTCTCAGCTTCTACAGGGTCTTTGTCGTCTAACTGAATACCATCATGAGTTCGCGGACCAGGATAAATAAATGAATGACCTGTTGCTTGAGGTAAAGGATTAATCCCCACTTGATGCATAACGCTGATAATGTCACAGAAAAAACCAGCACGAACTATTTTGCCGTTTTCTATACAGTTAAAATCTGCATAGCGCACCATAGCCACTCGCCCAGAGCGAGGTATGCCTAACCAATCTTTATCAAACTGCACCATAAAGTGCCCCATACTGGTTACCCAATTAGCACCATCGTTGCCACTAACACCAGCCATAAACACATCTTGTCTGCGTTGAATATTTTTAAAAGCATGCATAAAAGGCTGCCAAAACACCTCATTTATCGCTTGTGGGCCTTTTTGCTCGTTAAAAGGATGCACACCATACCATTGGCAATCATTACTCATATATTGAGTCAAAACATCGCCAACAGTTTCCGCTGAAGACTGCTCTAAAGCTTGGTAATACTCCAGTATTAAATTTTTATTTTGCTGTTCGTTTGTCATCATTACCCTCAATATTAGCGCTGTTATAAGTTTATAAATTACAATAAATTAGTTAGTTACATACAAACAAATTCCTACAGAATTTAGTTAACTCTAGAGCAAACCTTAACTTATTATCAATTTTTTAGATAATATCTGCTTTCATATTATTTTAAACAATGCTATGTTTAAATGACTTCGAAGTCAACGATGAATAATTAACAAAAAAAGACTTCTGTAAAAAAATAAAGAGAGATAGATATGACAGAGTTTGGAACGCTTAACTGGACTATTTTAATTGTTTATATTTTGGCAAACCTGCTATTAGGTTATGTTATCAGTAAAAAAGTCAGCACCGCTGATGACTTCTATCTAGGACAAAAAACCACTCCCTGGTGGGCAATTGGTATTTCAGTAATTGCTACCTACGTTAGTGCCATGACATTTCTAGGCGCGCCAGCCTGGGCATATAAAGATGGCTTGTCGGTTATAGCGATACACCTTAATTACCCATTAGTAATTATCGCCGTTATAACCTTCTTTTTTCCATTTTTCTACAACGCTGGAGTTGCCTCAATATACGAATACCAAGAAAAACGCTTTGGCAAGAAGGCACGTGCTTTAGTCTCAGGTATTTGGTTAATATCTCAAACTATGAGCTCGGCTGCAGTGCTTTACGCCACCTCTATTGTTTTAAGTTATATCACAGGTATTCCAGAAATAACCTCGATTATTATTGTTACCATTATTGCGCTTATTTACACCGTAATGGGGGGAATAACCGCGGTAATTTGGACTGACGTAATTCAGTCCGGCATATTATTGTTGGGTGCCGGTATTATTATGTATGCATTAATTGATAATAGCACCACACCCGTGATGGAAAGCTTAGCTCAACTAAAAGCAGAGGGTAAAACTAACCCGCTTAACTTTGATTTCGACTTCAGTAATGTAACAACCGTTTGGTCAGGTATTTTAGCCATGACGCTTTATCATATTACGGTTTATGGTACCAACCAAATGATGGTACAGCGTACCTTAGCGGCTAAAAATATTGGTGACGCGAAAAAGTCGTACTTGTTAATGGGTTTCTTAGCTTTCTTTGTATATTTCTTCTTTATTATTATGGGGATACTATTTTATAACTATTACCAAGGTAAAACTTTTGAAAATGAAAACACCATTATTTTAGAGTTTGCTTCTCAGTATGGTATGCCTGGTTTAATGGGTATTATCGCCGCAGCGGTTATGGCTGCATCAATGTCGAGTTTAGACTCCGCATTCAACTCATTATCTACAGTTTCAACCCTAGATTTTTATAAAAAATACTACAAGCCGAATGAATCAGACAAACACTATTTGAATGTTTCACGTGTCTTCACTCTTTTTTGGGCCACTATTATTATCTTCCCTGCCATTATGTATCACTTGCATAGCACAGGCTCTATTTTAGAAGTGTTAAGTAAAGTAGGTTCGTATTTTGTTGGTGCGCAATTAGGTATGTTTGGCTTAGGCTTTTTCTCTAAACATGCGACAGAACGTGGTTTATTAGTAGGCACATTAGTGGGTGTATTAGCAGTAGCTTACACCGCTATTTACACTGATATTGCATGGCCTTGGTACGCTGCTATTGGTGCGTTTGTTAATGTGGTAGTAACCATTATTGCTAGCTTAGTTATCGATGGAAAACAAAAAGATTACTCGCCGTATACCATTAAAGGTCAAATCAAAGCGTTTGCCGATAGTGGCTCTGCAGAAAAAGAAAACGGCTGGTATTTAGTTCCAGGTAAAGTAGACAAAGTATGTTATGCGCTATTTGGTTTCTTTATTTTCACATTAGTATTTTTGTTCTCTTTTGAACTATTTATTTAACCAAACGAGTTAATATTATGAGTTTTAAACTAAATAACAACATCACACAGGTTCATTGGCAGCCTTTAACTAAGCTTTTAGATCCAACAGGTGTAAAGCAACAAACACTCGCGGGCTTTGATGAGGAATTCGTTGATATTGTTGATTATATTATTCGTATAACCCACCGTATTTGGGAACAGAAAAATGTTGGGCTGTGCTATAAGTATTACAGTGATATTTGCCCTGTTTTCACTTTAGGTGCTTACTCAGAGTGTGTTGAGCAAGTGGTTCAAGGTACCTTAAAAACCATTGCAGCCTTTCCAGACAGAAGCCTTATTGGTGAAAATGTAATTTGGAAAGAAGAAAGCGATGGCACCTATTATTCATCGCACCTAATCACCAGTATTATGACCAATACGGGTAACTCTGATTTTGGTTTATCTACAGATAAAACAGGCAGAGTTACTACGATTGCTGATTGTGTTTGTTTTGAAAACCAAATAGTTAAAGAGTGGTTGGTAAGAGATAATAGTTTTCTTATTAGCCAGTTGGGCATTGATTTAATTGATGCTGCCATTAACTTTTCAGCTCTGCAGCCGAATGATACCTTCAACGAATGGTATCAAAGTGAATATACCCGAGTGGTTAACACTGAGCATAGAAAAGAACTAGAGTGCATAAACTATAATTGGACTACCGATAACTTTGTGCAAGCTTGGGCACAAACCTTATTTAATCAAAAGCAGTTTTCAACATTAACGCAGTTTTATCATGTTGCCGCATCGCACCAATGGCCTGGTGGTCGTCAATCGACTGGGCTTGCACAAATTAGTGGCACGCTTATTCAATGGCTATCACAATGTCCTAATGCCAAAATGACCGTAGATCACACGGCTGTTGTAGGCTTCGACGAAAACACCATAGATATTGCTATTAGATGGTCTGTTGCCGGTAACTTTAACCCGCACATTGAGCGTTTAGCACAGTTAAAAGGCCAACGTTATTTTGTTTTGGGCTGTACTCACCTGCGAGTAAAAAACCAAAAAATAATAAAAGAAGTCACCGTTTTTGACGAAATTGCTTTATACGCCAATATTATTCGTGAATCGGGGCAATCGCTCCCATTATTAGCGCAAGGAGCATAGCCATGTTTAATCAACTTATCGAGTTATACACTAAGGGTGATTTAGCGCAATTATCCGCTAACATTCTCCACAGCACAGCTTGGAAACAGCATGATTTTACGGCATATGGAAATATGCAAATTGAAAAATTATGGCTTAAAAGTATTGAGCAATTTGGTTTTTTAACCGTAACCGAGCGCCAAGAAATACAAGGCGAGCAGTTTTCAGCACTTTATATTGAATTGTCAGACCAAGTTAAAAGTGAAAAGGTCTCAATTGCCTTTTTCTTTGAGCATAATAATTTACATATTAAAAAGTTACACTGCGTTGTAGATACCTTAGCTTTGGCAAGGTTATTACAGCAAGATGTTGCCACTATAATGCAAGCATTACCGGCGTCAGACCCTTTATTGCTGAGTCAATTTGACCATCAATTACATCCGAAAAGCTATCATGCTACGCCTGATGATATTACTGACTTACCTGATAATGTGAAAAGCACGGTGAATAAATGGTGGAATATCTGGCAAGAAAAACAACTCGCCAACTTCGATAAAATTTATCACAACAATGCCTCAATACAACTTGCAGGTTTTGGTAAGAATGAAGGTTTTAATCAGCTAAGAAGCTTTCATTTAAAATTACATAACAGAATGAATCGCAGTTATTGCCAGTTAGAAAACGTAGCCTTTGATGAAGCGAAAAATTCAGTCGCACTTAAGTGGCATGTTGATGGCGACTATATTGATAATGGCGTTATTAAACGTATTAGATTGCCGTTTATTTCTATTATCACCATTAGCGAAGGGCTTGTAGTAAAAGAATACCTACAAGCTGATTGGCTAGCACTTTGTAAACAATACAAAGTAAGTTATCCGTTTGTTTAAATATTAATTAAATTCTCTCTGAGGTGAAGTAAAACACTACCTCAGCGCTTTAAACATTAAGTTACCTTAGTTAATAGCTTAGGTAACTTTTTATTATCCCAACTATAAAACTTACTCTACGTTTACATCACAAGCTCCTAACCTGTAAAGTATACACAAGCTGCTTATAGTGCTTAAAATGCAGAGTAATCCAATTTTTTGATCCCCTTTAAAGTTGTGTAAATTCATGACCAGTAACATAAGTTACTTAAAGCAGTGGTTACAAGACAAACACTGCTAGGCCGAATAGCACAATCAATTAGATAAACGCTTATTAGCAACTATTAAGGCATTTTACTCGCTTATATTACGTGTATTCGTTGAATTTAATGTGGCCTATATTGAATAGTAATGGCCATTGGTCATAGCCAAAAATACTTCTAAGCTAACGATTAAAATAGTCTTTGAGCTAATCATTTACCTAACATTTTACCTAATCATTGACCTAGCCTTTAACCTTTAACCTCATCAGGTACATAAAATTACAGCGTAACTAAATACCCTTGGGTATTATGCCGTATATACCCAAACTACTTAAGGTATCCATTTTTTAGACATAAAAAAACCGTAGAAGCATCTACGGTTTTAAATCTAAGCTTGAATAACCTTTAGCAAATTAAAAGGTATATTTAAGGCTAGCACCCCAAGTTCGAGGATCATTCCAGTTAGCTTGTACTGAGTTTATTGGTTGTGCATCAACAATTTGAGAATGAACAACAGCACGTGTTAGCACTTCTTCATCAGTTAAGTTTTTAACAAAGAAGTCTACTTGAACATCATCGTTAATTAACCAAGTTAATCGTGCATCTACAATGGCATGAGCATCAACTTTCGTTTCAGGTGTATTAACATCAAAAGCATAATATTCGTCTGAATAAGTTATTTGAACATGTGGAATTAACGCACCGCCATTACTTAAGCCAAATTCATAGTTTGCCGCTAAACCAACCGTATATTCTGGTGCCATCGCAGGAGACCAACCAGCAAAACTAAATTGGCTGTTATTATCATTAATATCCTGACGGCCTTCAAAATTACCTAATCCTAATAACGGACGTAATTGATCATTACCCACTGCGTAATCATCCGAGAACTCAGCATCTAACCAAGTAAAAGTACCTGTAACGGCTAAATTATCGATAGGGTACCATTGCATATCAAGTTCAATACCTTTGGTATCAATACCACCACCATTTTCATAATATTCAAAGCTCTGCGTTGCGCCTGCTTCTACACACTCTAAAACAGTATCTGTAGTGGTAGTATCGCTACAAGCAACAGCAAATAGTTGCGCTTTTACATCATCATATTCGTTAATAAAAGCCGATATATTTAAACGCATGTCACCATCAAGCAATGTGCTTTTCATACCTATTTCATAAGACATAACTTCTTCATTGTCATAAAGTGGATCAGCGCCACGAGAAACAACTCGACTATCGTTTGCTCCACCTGTTCTTATGCCTGTGGCAGCCGACGCATACAACATTAAGTCATCATTCTTATCAAATTCAAGGGCCGCTTTCCACAATACTGCTGAGTCATCCCAATCAGGAATAGTATCGCCAGTGAACGACTTTTCATCTTTGTTATAACGTAAACCACCTACTAAACGTAAGTCATCAGATAGTTCATAACGAAGTTGTCCAAACACAGCAATTGAGTCAGAAGTATGAGGGTCATGATCTGGATTACCCCAGCTAGGTACAACAACTGAATCTGCTACGCCATTGCCGGTTGTATCTGTGCTCGACAGCCATTCCCAATCAGCTTCTTGATCGAAATAATATAAACCTGCAATCCACTGCAACGGACCTTCATGATTTGATGAAACTTGTAACTCAGTTGATATTGTTTTTTGATCATCTTGGCGACCAAAACCACCAACAAAATCTAAACCACCATCGCTGTAATCATTATCATAAAACTGCTTACCGCTGAGTTCTGAATAGTTAGATGTCCATTTAAAATCAGCTGAGTCGGTATACCATTCTAAAATAGCCGTTGCTGAAAATGCCTCTTGTTTATCTAACGACATTGCATTTCGATATACATCGTACGGACCTTCATCATTACGCTCTACATCGTCTCGCTGATAAATATGACCTGGCGTAACCGTTGCGTTAGGGTTATAAACACCTGGACTAGTTTCAGTAAGTGAATAACCAGCAATTTGTTGATAACCCCAAATAGCTTCAGAGTTAGCGTCTTTTTTCGAATAATCTAATCTAAAAGTTGCGTTAAAACTATCACTTGGCTCATAGCGTGTGATAGAGCGAGCATAAAATGAATTTTTTTCACGCAAGTCATCAGAAGGTCCAGCTATAACATGATTTTCAATAAAACCGTCATGTCTATCTGAAGCAACAACAATTCGAGTTGCTAAGTTATCAGCTAAAGGAATATTTAATACACCTTCATACGCACTACGATTATATGACCCCGTAGTTATTTTAATATTACCTTCAACTTCATCCATATTTGGGCGATTAGTAATAACATTAATACTACCGGCAAATGTATTACGGCCATACAACGTACCTTGTGGGCCACGTAAAACTTCTATGCGCTCAATATCAACAAAAGCGCCCATGCCAGCAGTTGTTGTAGGAACATAGATACCATCTTGGAAAATACCGACAATTTGTTCCGCAATACCTGTGCCGGCAACACCTACTTCATTCGTTCTAGCGCCACGCATAGCAGGCCTAACTTCTCCACCTGAGCTACCTACTTTTAATCCGGGAACAACCTGCTGCAACCCTGTTATATCAATAATTCCTGCACGTTCAACATCATCCGCTCCCAATGCAGTAATAGAAGAAGATACCTCTTGAAGATCTTGTGAATGGCGGTTAGCTGTAACCATTATTCTTTCAATTTTATCAGTGGCTTCTGTGTTTTTTTCTTCTGCTGCAATTGCAGATTGGCTTATACATGCATTGACAATAGCTAATGCAATAACCGATTTAACAAGCTTTTTTGATGTAACTGGCTTCATGGTAAATCCCCTTCCTTCATTTAAAGAAATAAATGCTTATATTGTTTTAGTTGTGAATTAATGTTGCTTAAATAATCTTCATTTCCATATTTGTACTTCGAAATCATTTTGATGTCAACCAAAATTGAAAGAGGTGAATATATTTCAACTGTAACTAAATAGTAAATTGAAAGACCACAAGCTAAAACCCAATGACCTACAAGGATATAAAACCAACAGAAAAATAAATATAAAAACATAAATATCAGATAGTTAATCACATAAAAATAAAATACAAAAGGATTTAACGACTATTAAAAATAGTCTTACCACAAAAATAAAGATGAATTTAATAATAAAAAAATAAAATGACTACGAAGTACTGTTTTGGTTTTTTTAGTAGTTTTAATAGTAAATAAAGGTGTGAATAAATTAAGAGGTTTCAAAGAGAAGTTGAATACTAAAAACTAATGACTAAATTAAATTAAGCATCAAAGAAGAGTTGGGAGGCGGCAATCACACCGAATGTAAGCTGTATCAACTTCGCCTTTATCTGGCATATAGAGCGATTAAATTAAAGTATAAAACAGAGTAGGAACTAAACTAAAAATGCATGTCACCTGAAAGTATTCACATGAATGCTTTTATGAATGCACCATTATTCAACATGTTAAACTATTATTTTATCAATGCATTAAACGGTAAAAGACTCTCTAGATACCTCAGAAAGTTTTCGAAGCGCAATGTTTAACAAACAATCAGCGCTTATATCACAGATGAAGATCAGGTCCGATAAAGCACTTTAATCACATGCCAACCGAATTTAGTTTTAACAAGGTGAGGTTCTAATATTGCCCCACTAAAAGCAACTTTATCAAACTGAGGTACCATTTGGCCGCGTTTAAACTCGCCCAAATCACCACCCTTTTTACCTGAAGGACACGTTGAATGTTTCTTAGCTAAGGTTTGAAACTTAGCTCCTTTACCTAATTGCTTAATAATATCTTCTGCAATTTCTTTGTGCTTAACCAATATGTGAAGTGCGTGCGCTGTAGCTGCCATGTAAAGCCTTTTTAATACTCTGTGATAAATACGCATATTATAGCGGTTCATTAATTATTGTTAATATAATCTTTTAGACATAAAAAAACCCCGACTCTTTCGAATCAGGGCTTTATAAATGATGGTACCAGCGGTCGGACTCGAACCGACACGTCTCGCGACAGGGGATTTTGAATCCCCCGTGTATACCAATTTCACCACGCTGGCATAGGCTTTACGCCCGTTTTGCAATTTGCAAAGAAGTCATTTTTTACTTAAAAGCTGATTTCTTTGAAAACTTTCTTTGAAAACTAGTTTTCTAACAATTTCTAGATACTTTTTAAACACTCTGTAAGCAAGAGTTCTTCAATAATGTAAACATCAATGAAGAGGCAGGCATTATACGAAAAATTGCTCCGTTGGCAATAGTTTTTCTTTTTATTATCACTGAGTGCTGTTTATTTGTTCATGAGGCACTAATAGCTGCAGATATCATTTCTTTTTCTACCCACAACCTTGCCTCGAATGCATTATCAAAAAAACCGTATTTAAACCCTGCAGCGCGATACATTTTGCTGAATAAATTCTCAGCTAGAAGTGAAGTTGTGCAATGTTCTAGATTCACAGCAACGATTTTCGATTGACTATGGCGGATAAAGTTTATGTGGTACTCAAGCGTAGACTCTACACTAAGTGCCTCACCTTTAAGGGATAAAATAACACCATAAGTGTGTGGGTCTACTTGTGTTAATGCCCAAAGTAGCTTTTGGTGAAGATGATCTAAATACTCGATATTCCACGGACCTTTCGCCTCAATATAGATAATATTATCTTCTATTGAGAACTTTAGTGTGCCATGTGGTGCAAGGTTAGCCATTATTTATTCATCTCTAATCTCATTAACTAAGCACCTTAAGTATGCACTAATATATAAATTAACCACTATTACTTATACTTTTATATGCCTTTTGTTAGACTATCGCAAATTTTTCTATTGATTTAGCTATGTCATTAACTTCTTATACAACTTTTCCGCGTGCAGGCTTTCGTCGCCGTGTAGCTTCATGGCTTTATGACGCTTTACTTGCGATAGCCGTTTATATGACCGCTGGTGCAGCTTCTTTTTTAATTATTTCTTTATTGGTGCATTTTGGTGTTTTTGATTTACAAGGTCATCAGCATTTAAGCGACACCATCAGAAATACCTCATGGTTACTTTGGCCAAATGAGTTATGGAAACTAGGTTGGGTCTCACTGTTTTTTATCTGGTTTTGGGCTAAAAGTGGACAAACCTTGGGCATGAAAGCGTGGCGTTTGAGGGTACAAAACCAAGACGGTAGCTTGATCAGCAAAACCACTGGCTTAAAGCGCTTACTGCCAACGCTCTTTGGGTTAGGTAATTTTACCGTTTTAGTGGATAGAAAAAACAAATTGAGTTTGCAAGATCGAATGACCAGTACTGAAGTAGTGCTTTTAACACTTGAGGCAAATCGCGGTAGGCTTTAATTAATATTAATGCTGTGTGTAAAAGTTTCGAGATGAATATTTTTTATTATTCATCTCGAAGCCATTCTAAGTTGATATTTTGTAACTTAAGCGGCTAAATTGTTACTAGCTTGCCCGTCTATTCATTAAATAAAGCGCAATACTGACAAAGATAATACTGGGCATAAAAGCGCCAAATATTGCCGGGAGCTGATAAACTAAACTCAGCGAGCCTAGTACTTCGTTAACAATAAAGAATAAAATCCCCGTTGCTACACCCATCATAATTCTAGCGCCCATAGAAACCGAACGCAGTGGTCCAAAGATAAAAGATAGTGCCACTAATAGCATTACCGCTAAGGTAATGGGTTGTGCTATTTTGCGCCAAAATGCTAATAAGTAACGACTTGGATCTTGTTTGTTCGCGTCTAAGTAGTCTAAATAGTCACTTAAGCCTCGAAGCGATAATGATTCAGGTTTTACGGTAACAACACCGAGTTTGTCTGGGGTTAAGGTTGAATCCCAAGACATAGCATCTTGGCTTTCTTTGGTTATTTCTTTTTCGCTAATTTGGGTTTCTATTACATTGCGCAGTTGCCAAGCATCTTTTTGGTAAATTGCGCTACTGGCCGATACCCAGCTAGATAATTTAAGCTGTTCATCAAAACGGTATATTTGAATATCTTTTAGAGAGCCTTGATCTTGCACTTCACCGATATGAACAAAGTAGTCGCCGTCTTTCGCCCAAGTACCAGCGTCAGATGAGATCAAACTTCCGCCTGAAATCGCCTGAGCACGCACTTGTCGTGCAGCTGCTTCGCCTTGCGGAGCTAACCATTCGCCAACAGCCATGCTTACTACTATCAATAATAAAGCCGATCTCATTACTGATTTAATAATATCTAAACGCGAAAGCCCTGCCGCTTGCATTACAATTAATTCGCTACTACTTGCCATCATCCCCATGCCTATTAAGCCACCAATTAAGGCCGACATAGGAAAGAATAACGAGATATCTTGTGGAATAGCATAAAGCACATAAAGCGCAGCATGCGCTAAATCATAATTGCCTTTACCAACAGACTTCATTTGCTCAACAAACTTGATAATACCACTTAAACTAACAAATACGGCTAGGGTAAGAAACGTTGTCGAAGCAATAATGCGACCTATGTACATATCAAGAATACGCATTAAGCTGCTACCTTATTTTTAGCGAGTTTTGCTTTAAATTTACGACCACTCGTTCGACCTTTAACCAATAAACTAAAGCCTAATATAAGCACAACAAAATGAACGGGCCACAAACCTATATATTGTGGAACAGAGCCTTTTTCTATGCCAGATCGAACAGCGGTTAATAGTAAAAAGTAACTTAAAAATAGTAAAAGTGCCGGTAACATTTTACCAAATTTACCTTGGCGTGGGTTAACAACACTCAAAGGTACGGCCACTAAGGTCATGATAATGCAGGCTAATGGAAAGGCAATACGCCATTGGCTTTCAGCACTGGCTTCAGGTGTTTTGTCTTGGTATAACTCATCGGTTGGTATTGCACTTAATTTACGACGCTTGTGGGCCACTTTTTGATCTTGAATTTGAATGTAGTATTTATCAAAAGTAACTTGGCGAAACTCTTTGTTTTTAATATCGTTTTGATAACGTGTACCAGAAGAGAGTATTAAGCGTTGCAAGCCAGTTTCTTCTTCAATAACTTGTCCTGTGGCCGCATAAACTAAGCTCGAATCTATAACACTAGAATTTGGTGTATCTTCATCAGGTAGTTGTGCAACAAATACCTTTTCAAAGGTATTGTCAGCTCGGTTTTTATCGTGAATAAAAACTACCGCCTTCTTATTGCCTGTGGTTTGAAATCGTCCGGCGATAAGTGAACTTAATCCTGAGTCAGCGGCAATTTGATCTTTAACTTGATATTCATACTCAGCCGCCATTGGTGACAAATAAAGCGTAAACATGCCGGTAATTATCGCGGTAACGAAACCTAGTATTAGCGTTACACGCACAACATACCATTCGCTTACGCCACAAGCATGCAGCACTGTCATTTCGTTTTCAGCATAAATACGGCCATAAGCCAGCAATACGCCGAGAAAAAAGCTTAACGGTAATATCATACCGGCAAGATCAGGTATTTTCAGGCCAATAAAAGTCATGACTAAATGACCAGGAATTCCCCCTTCCGAGGCGTCATCTAGCACGCGAACGAATTTATTGCTGATAAATATTGTCATAATGACAAGGAATACAGCAAGTTGTGTTTTGGCAACTTCTTTGAGTAAATAACGAAATATAATCACTAAGTGATCCTATAAAAACTTTCTATAAAACATAGTTTTTTTCTGACATACAGCCATTTTTTGCGTAAACTTGTCATTTTTAGCATTAAGTTAAATGTAAGCTTATCAGGTAATGCTGTGCAATCCGGCTATAATTATAGCCTTTAGCAGAATACAATTAAAAGCAAGCTTAGCGATTATTTACTATTTTTAGCAAGCTTATTAGTATAATTTCTATAAATTATACGCATTTGAGTCAAATTAGGAGACATCATGGAGTTCAGTGTAAAGAGTGGCAGTCCAGAAAAACAACGTAGCGCGTGTATCGTCGTCGGTGTTTTTGAACCACGTCGTTTGTCGGCTATCGCTGAGCAACTAGATGAAATCAGCGAAGGTTATATCAGTAATTTATTACGTCGTGGCGACCTTGAAGGTAAATCTGGACAAATGCTGTTATTGCATCATGTACCAAATATTCTTAGCGAACGCGTATTGCTCGTTGGTTGTGGTAAAGAGCGAGAGTTAGACGAACGTCAATACCGTCAAATTATCAGTAAAACAATTAGCACCTTAAATGAAACAGGCTCAATGGAAGCGGTTTGCTTTTTGTCTGAACTGCACGTTAAAGGTCGCGATACCTACTGGAAAGTTCGTCAAGCAATTGAAGCAACTCAAGATTGTCTTTACAGTTTTAATAGTTTAAAAACCCGTAAAGAAGAACCTCGCCGTCCGTTACGTAAAATTGTATTTAATGTGCCAACACGCCGTGAATTACCTATTGGTGAACGTGCAATTAATCATGCATTAGCAATTTCAGAAGGCATAACAACCTGTAAAAACGTTGCTAACATGCCACCAAACATTTGTAACCCTGCGTATTTAGCAGAGCAAGCACAAATTTTGGCTAACGATTACAACAATGTTACAACCCAAATTGTTGGTGAAGAAGAAATGGAAGCTCTCGGCATGGGTTCATATTTAGCCGTAGGTCGTGGCTCTGTTAATGAATCTTTAATGAGTATTATAAATTATAAAGGCGCTGGTGATGACTCAAAACCGCTAGTACTTGTTGGTAAAGGCCTAACTTTCGACAGTGGCGGCATTTCATTAAAACCAGGCGCAGGCATGGATGAAATGAAATACGACATGGGTGGCGCTGCAGGTGTTTTAGGTGCTATGCATGCCTTGGTTGAACTACAATTACCGATTAATGTTATTGGCGTTTTAGCTGGCTGTGAAAATATGCCAAGTAGTAATGCCTATCGCCCGGGTGACATTTTAACCACGATGTCAGGTCAAACAGTTGAAGTATTAAATACCGATGCAGAAGGTCGATTAGTACTATGTGACGCACTAACTTATGTTGAACGCTTTGATCCTGAACTGGTAATCGATGTGGCTACCTTAACCGGTGCTTGTGTTGTTGCCTTAGGCGCACATGCTACAGGTTTATTAAGTTCTCATAACCCATTGGCGCACGAGTTACTTAATGCTTCAGAGCAAAGTGGTGATAGAGCATGGCGCATGCCATTATGGGACGACTACCAAGACCAACTTGAAAGCCCTTTTGCAGATTTTACCAACTTAGGCGGTAAAGAAGCAGGCACAATAACGGCCGCATGTTTCTTATCACGCTTCACCAAAAAATATCATTGGGCGCATTTAGATATTGCTGGTACAGCATGGCGCGGTGGTAAAAATAAAGGCTCAACAGGTCGCCCAGTAAGTATGCTAACGCAATTTTTATTAAATCGCGCTGGCGCAGAACAAGGCGAATAGTGCTAAATAAATTTATGCCCGGAATAATGTCATGCTAACCCAAGCAATGTTCTACAGTATAGAGCAGCAAAGTAAAGTTGTAGGTGTACCTGAAGAACAGTTACATCTGCACTACGCTTGTTTGCAAGCGGCTCATTTTTACCGACAAAATATGCGAGTATTTATTTATACTCTAGATCAACAAAGCGCCCATGATATTGACGAAATGTTATGGGCTTTTGATCCTGACAGCTTTGTACCTCACAATTTAATTGGTGAAGGTCCAAAGCAAGGTGCTGCTGTTGAAATAAGCTGGCAGCCACCAAAAAATCGCCGTGCGGTTTTAATTAATTTAACCCGTGAAGTACCCAACTTTGCTAACCAATTTTCACATCTGATAGATTTTGTGCCTAGTGATGACTCCTTAAAAGAACAAGCTCGAAACCGTTTTCGTACTTGTCGTCAATGGGGGTTCAACGTAGAACACCAAGTTGCAAGTGCTGCACAAACTATCGATACAACCAGTTAAAAAATTTCTGACGGAAACTCTGATGGATAAAACATTTACCCCCTCTGACATTGAACAATCCCTTTATAAAAGTTGGGAAGAACAAGGTTACTTTAGCCCAACCGGTGAAGGCGACAGCTACAGTATTGCTATTCCACCGCCAAACGTAACCGGCAGCTTGCATATGGGCCATGCTTTTCAGCAAACCATTATGGACACGCTAATTCGTTATCAACGTATGCAAGGTAAAAATACCTTATGGCAAACGGGTTGTGATCATGCTGGTATTGCAACGCAAATGGTCGTTGAACGTAAAATTGCCGCAGAAGAAGATAAAACTCGCCATGATTACGGCCGTGAAGGCTTTATTGATAAAATTTGGCAATGGAAAGAAGAGTCTGGCGGTACTATCGGTAAGCAAATGCGTCGTTTGGGCAACTCTATTGATTGGAGCCGTGAGCGCTTTACCATGGACGACGGTATGTCTGAAGCCGTACAAGAAGTTTTTGTTCGCTTGTTTGAAGACGACCTTATTTATCGTGGTAAACGCTTAGTAAACTGGGATCCAAAATTCCATACCGCTATTTCTGATTTAGAAGTAGAAAACAAAGATAAAAAAGGCCACATGTGGCACTTGCGTTACCCGCTAGCTAATGGCGCTAAAACCGCTGACGGACTCGACTATTTAGTGGTTGCCACTACTCGCCCTGAAACCGTTTTAGGCGACACAGGTGTTGCGGTAAATCCTGAAGATCCTCGTTATAAAGATTTAATTGGCAAGCAAGTATTACTGCCATTGGTTAATCGTTTAATTCCTATTGTTGGTGATGAGCATGCTGACATGGAAAAAGGCACAGGCTGTGTAAAAATAACCCCAGCGCACGATTTTAACGACAACGAAGTCGGTAAACGCCATCAATTACCACAAATTAATATATTAGATAAAGACGCTGCTGTATTAGCCGAAGCAGAAGTTTACGACACTAAAGGTGAAGTGTGCGATGCATACGATACAGCCTTACCAGCAGAATTTTCTGGCATGGACCGATTTGTTGCACGTAAAGCCATTGTTGCGAAATTTGACGAACTAGGTTTGTTGGTCGAAGTTAAAGACCATGATTTAGTTGCTCCGTATGGCGATCGCTCTGGTGTTATTATTGAGCCTTTATTAACAGACCAATGGTATGTACGCGTTGAAAAATTGGCTGGCCCTGCTGTTGATGCAGTAAAAGATGGTCAAATAGAGTTTGTACCTAAGCAATACGAAAACATGTATTTTGCTTGGATGAACAACATTCAAGATTGGTGTATTTCACGCCAACTTTGGTGGGGACATCGTATTCCAGCTTGGTACGACGAAAATGGCAAGGTTTATGTTGGTCGTACCGAAGCAGAAGTACGTGCTAATAACACGATTGCTGACGATGTTAAATTACGCCAAGACGACGATGTACTTGATACTTGGTTCTCTTCTGCGCTTTGGACATTCTCAACACTGGGCTGGCCTAAAAACACTGAAGATTTGAAAACCTTCCACCCAACTGATGTGTTGGTTACTGGTTTTGACATTATTTTCTTCTGGGTTGCTCGTATGATCATGATGACCATGCATTTCAACAAAGATGAAAACGGTAAGTCACAAATACCCTTTAAAAAAGTTTATATGACGGGTCTTATTCGCGATGAAAATGGCGATAAAATGAGTAAATCAAAAGGTAATGTTGTTGATCCTCTAGATATGATCGACGGTATTTCGCTTGAAGACTTATTAGAAAAACGCACCGGTAATATGATGCAGCCAAAGTTAGCGGCAAAAATTACTAAGCTGACCAAGAAAGAATACCCTAACGGAATTGAAGCGCATGGTACAGACGCCTTACGTTTTACTTTAACGTCAGTTGCCACCACCGGGCGAGATATCAGCTGGGACATGAAACGCCTTGAAGGTTACCGTAATTTTACTAATAAATTATGGAATGCCAGTCGTTATGTCATGATGAATACCGAAGAGTTTGACTGTGGTCGTACGTCGCCAAATGCACCCGCGGGAGAAATGAGCTTTTCTTTAGCTGATCGTTGGATTATGGGTCAATTTCAACAAACCGTAAAAACAGTACATGAAGCGTTTGACACATATCGCTTTGACCTTGCTTCACAAGCTTTGTATGAATTTACCTGGAACCAATTTTGTGACTGGTACTTAGAGTTAACTAAACCGGTATTATTTAAAGGTAATGAAGCACAGCAGCGCGGAACACGTCATACCCTAGTTACTGTTTTAGAAGCATTGTTGCGTTTAATGCACCCAATTATGCCGTTTATCACTGAAACAATTTGGCAACGTGTTGTGCCACTAACTAACTTTGAAAAAACGGGTGATAGCATTATGATACAAAGCTTTCCTCAATTTGATGAAAGCCAATGTGATCAAACCGCTATTGACGATTTAGAGTGGGTTAAACAACTTATTGTTGCTGTTCGTAATATTCGAGGCGAAATGGATATTGCCCCTAGCAAACCATTGCCAGTGCTGTTGAAAAACGTAAATGCTGACGACCAACGCCGTTTATCTGAAAATGAGCAATTTATTAGCGCCTTAGCTAAGCTTGAAAGTATTACCATACTTGCCGATGACGATAACGGTCCTGCTTCAGCAAGTGCCGTGGTTGGTAGCTTATCACTATTAATTCCAATGGCTGGCTTAATTGATAAAGATGCTGAGTTAGCGCGTTTAGACAAAGCAATTGATAAGTTATCAAAAGATGCTGACCGTGTACGTGCCAAACTTAATAATGAAAGTTTTGTTGGCAAAGCACCTGAAGCAGTCATTAATAAAGAAAAGGCAAAGTTGGCTGAAGCTGAATCTACCATAGCTAAAATGGTTGACCAGAAAGCTCAAATAGCTGAAATTTAATTAGTTAATGTAAAATAAGCTTTAAAAGCCAGCATCTTAGCTGGCTTTTTTTTATTATAAAAAAGTCTGCCAATCTTGGTATTTTATAGAGATTCCTAAATTCTATTGTGTTAATATGACTTCGCGTTGAGTTTTTGCGTTTCGGGATAAGGAGAGATCTTGTGGTCAACAGACCTATGATCAGCCTAGACGCTTTAATATGTGTTACTGGAAACCTTTCTCTACCTTCTTTTAGATAGAGAGCATTTACTCCGTATATGGCCGTTTTGGCTAAACTTTAATTTTTGACCTGCGAGAAATGTTGGTATGTCTGATACAGTAACTGGTAAAGTAAAATTTTTTAACGAATCTAAAGGATTCGGTTTCATCGAGCAAGAAAACGGCGCTGACGTTTTTGTTCACTTTAGTGCAATCTCTGGTGACGGTTTCCGTACTTTGACTGATGGTCAAACGGTAACTTTCAGCGTAAAACAAGGCCAAAAAGGTCCTGAAGCTGAAAACGTAGTTGCATCTTAATTTAAAGTGCAAAATTTTCTTTAGTTACCACTAAAGATAGATAAAAAAACGAAACATATGTTTCGTTTTTTTGTTTCTGGCTTTCAATAAAGTAGCTTATCAGCACTTATCGTTTTTAAGCTTAATCTTTTTAAGCTTAATCTTTTTAAGCTAAACGTTTTTAAATAACCTTAACTTTGAATTAGTAACCACTACTCAATACTTTCTTTTCCCTATTCGCTATTCTGTATTCTGTATTCTGTATTCTGTATTCTGTATTCTGTATTCTGTATTCTGTATTCTGTATTCTGTATTCTGTATTCTGTATTCTGTATTCCAGCATTAGAAGCTAGGTAGCTAAATTACCTAACCTGAACTCTGGATAATGAGTGCTTGAAACTCAAGTGAACCAAAAGCTTAGGTAATAAAGTAAATGCTATAGCCAGGTGAACATCACGAATAGATATCATCAATGCTTCATTTTATGCCATTTCCAAGGCAAAACGTTTATGAATAGCGAGCTATTTATCGACGTTTTAACGCAGAAAATGGCTTAAAAGGGAGCATTGAGCAAGTGCTGCTTATCCAGAGTTCAGGTTACCTGCACTAGATAAACGTTTTGGTTTGATATAGGGAAATTAAGTATTAATAGAACTTAGTATGATGCTAACTTAACTATGCCTTATAAAAAAATCAGCGAAAGCTGCTGATTTTTATGCCAATAAAACGCTTATTCCCCTGATATTAGGTTAAGTAATATGAGGCTCTATCAAATCGAGCATAACGTCAATATGTGCATCTTGATCGTTTAAAGCAGCAATGTAATGATACTTTTCTCCGCCAGCTTGAATAAATATATCTTTATTCTCGTGTACTAACTCTTCTAACGTTTCTAAGCAATCAGCACTAAAAGCCGGGCTAATAATAGCAACATGCTTATGACCTGCTTCAGCTAAACTTTCTAACGTTTCGTCAGTGTATGGTTTAAGCCACTCAGCCTTACCAAAACGTGACTGAAAGGTCATAACATAATCGTCTTTGTCTAACCCTAATGCCTCAACGACTAAACGCGTGGTTTTATGACTAAAGCAATAATATGGGTCGCCCTGCTCTAGAAAATACTTTGGCATACCATGATAAGAAAAAACCAATTTGTCAGGCTTACCATGCGCTTCTATGTGTTTTGTAATACTCTCTACTAAAGCTTTTATATAAAGCGGTTTGTCATGGTAACTACTTTGAAAGTGAATACTGGGTATCCAGCGCCAGGTTTTAACCTTATTAAATACGGCATCAAAGGTTGCCCCAGTAGTTGGACCGGCATACTGAGGGTATAACGGCAACACAATAATGTTATTCACACCATTTTTTTGGAAGCGTTCTAAGGCATTGCCAATCGACGGGTTGCCATAACGCATAGCAACATCCACCATTACGTTATCGCCATATTTTTGTGTCAGCGCAAGCTCAACTTTAGCTTTTTGTTGTTTGCTGATCACTAACAAGGGCGAACCTTGCTCTGTCCAAATACTCTCGTATAGTTTGGCTGACTTTTTTGGGCGTACTCTTAAAATAATGCCATGTAAAATTATCAACCAGACCAAGCGAGGAATTTCTACTACACGAGGATCTGACAAAAACTCTCGCAGGTAACGCCTTAATGCTCCTGTTGTAGGGCTATCGGGTGTGCCTAAGTTAGTTAGTAATACGCCTGTTTTCGAGGTGCAATCATGAATTTCTTTACTTTGCCCTGCATATCTTGACATGGATTATCTCTATAAAATTTCGTTAATTGCCTGAATAAACTCTGCTGAGTCAGGCTTTACACGACTATTAAAATGCTTAACTGTTTTACCATCTGCGCTAACGAGGTACTTATAAAAGTTCCACTTAGGTGCTGTGGTTTTATCTGCTAATGTCTTAAAAATTGGATGTGCTTCACTGCCAAAAACATGCACTGGCGAGAGCATGGTAAATGTTACGCCATAATTAACAAAACATATATCGGCGGTATCTTTTTCGTTATCTTCTTCTTGGAAAAAATCATTTGAAGGAAAACCAATCACTACTAAGCCTTTATTTTCATATGCTTTATGTAAGCTTTCAAGGGCTTTAAATTGTGGAGTAAACCCGCAATGGCTGGCGGTATTAACAATTAATATGGCTTTACCTGCGGTTAGTTGGCATAAATCTAATTGCTCTTTAGCGTGTAATTTTTTCTCATTGTGCTGCATAAACGCTAAACAAGACGAGGTTGGCTTTAACCGTTCTGATTGAGCAATATCGACATTTTTTTCGGCTTTCACCATAAATGAAGTTAAAGCCATCAAGGTAATTATTGTGAAGTATTTCATGCGTTTCCTTTCAGCACTTTTGCAAAGGCATATTATCGTAATTATTCAAGCAAAGGAATTATCTATACCGTTGAAAATGCCTCATTAATAGATTTATTTTATATACGAAAGTCATTGTGGTTTTGATCACATAACTTACATTTAGAGATAATAAATAAAGAAGCGTTCGGAATATCTGTTACTAGCCTTTATTGAACGATATAGTATCATAAGCAAAGTTGCATTGACTGACATAAACACGCGTTAATGCTTTGCCCCTAATATCAAAATGTATCAATTAGTTAAGTGAAAAAGTTTGTCAAACCTAAATATCGAAAATAAAACCACATCAACAAACAATGATAGCTTGTTAAGCGCGAACAATTTAACTTGTATTCGTGAAGAACGAGTTTTGTTTGAAGATTTAAATCTCAGTATTTTTCCTGGTGATATTTTGCAAATTGAAGGGCCTAATGGCGCGGGTAAAACCAGTTTAATGCGAATACTTGCTGGCTTATCTCAACCTTATGATGGCGATATACATTTTCAAGGTAAAAGCATTACAGATCAGCGTGAATTATTTCATCAAAATTTATTATATTTAGGGCACTTGCCTGGTGTTAAAGACGAACTAACTGCGCAAGAAAACCTAGCGTTCAACCTTGCTTTACATGGACTAGATGCCAGCACGGCTGAAAGCACGTTAACTGAGGTTAACTTATTAGGCTTTGAAGATGCACTAGCTTCGCACTTAAGTGCAGGACAGCATAGGCGCATTGCTTTATCGCGATTATGGCAGAGCCAAGCTAAAATTTGGATTTTAGATGAGCCTTTTACTGCAATCGACAAACTAGGCGTAGAAAAGTTAGAGCAGCTATTTTTGCAACATGCTGATAACGGCGGTTGTGTCATTTTAACCACGCATCAAGATCTCTCATTACCCGCCGAGCGAGTAAAGAAAGTTTCTTTAGCTTATCGGTTTTATTAGGGTAATTATTCATGACACAACTTTCTTATCGTGCCGCTTTCGCGTTAATTGTTAAAAGAGATTTAAGAATCGCCTTTCGTCACCGCGACGACATTATTAACCCCTTACTTTTCTTTATTATTGTTGTAACGCTTTTTCCTTTAGGTGTGGGCCCAGAAAGCACCATGCTCTCACGCATTGCACCCGGCATTATTTGGGTAGCAGCGCTATTATCGACTTTACTCTCGCTAGACAGGTTATTTAAGTCTGATCATGCTGATGGCTCACTTGAGCAGATGTTACTTAGCCCACATCCGATATTTATTTTAGTTTTGGCTAAAATTGTCGCGCATTGGTTACTCACCGGCTTACCCTTAATACTCATAGCACCTTTGTTAGCGGTATTATTGCATTTACAAGAAAGTAGCTACATCGCACTAATGCTTACCCTATTATTGGGCACCCCTATATTAAGTTTACTAGGTGCTATTGGTGTCGCTTTAACCGTTGGTATCAAAAAAGGTGGGGTGCTGTTAAGCCTGTTGGTATTGCCACTTTATATACCGGTACTTATTTTCGCTACCAGTGCCATTGATACTGCCGGAATGAACTTACCTTATAACGGACAACTTGCTATAATCGCGGCAATATTTTTTGCCTCGTTAACCTTGGCCCCCTTTGCTGTTAGTGCAGCGCTGAAAGTGAGTACAAATTAATATGATGTGGAAATGGCTTCATCCTTATGCAAACCCTGAAACTAGCTACCATTTTGCAGGTAAAATACTACCTTGGTGCGCACGTTTAGCTTTTGCATTTTTAACCATAGGTATTACTTGGGCATTATTGTTCGCCCCTGCAGATTACCAACAAGGTGATACTTTTAGAATTTTCTATATCCATGTACCTGCGGCAATGCTTTCTATGGGGATTTACCTCGGTATGGCTATTGCTGCTTTGTCAGGCTTAGTTTGGCAATTAAAATTAGCCGATGCATCAGCAGCAGCTATGGCGCCCATTGGTGCTACTTTTACATTTATCGCTTTAATTACAGGCTCGGCATGGGGAAAACCTATGTGGGGAACTTGGTGGATTTGGGATGCTAGGCTGACTTCAGAACTAATATTATTATTTTTATACTTAGGCGTTATGGCTTTACACAATGCCTTTGATGACAAAGCTTTAGCAGGTAAAGCAGCAGGCATTCTTGCTTTAGTGGGTGTTATTAACCTACCTATTATTAAATACTCAGTTGAGTGGTGGAATACGCTGCACCAAGGCGCAACCGTAAGTAAGTTGGGCCAACCTTCCATGACTGCTGATATGTTTTGGCCATTTTTAGTGTGCTTTATTGGCTTTGCTTTTTTAGTAACCGCCTTAATATGCCTTCGCTTTCGTACTGAAATATTAAACCGAAATAGTATGCGTCCTTGGGTACGTGAATTAGTGACTACAGAGGTGAAAACGCATGCAGTTTGATAGTATCAGCGCCTTTATAGATATGGGCGGTTATGGCTTTTATGTTTGGTTATCTTATGGCGTAAGTATTTTTTCCTTAGCCCTATTAATTTTTACTAGTATCAGTAGCCATAAAAAAATTAAGCTACAAATAACTCAACGCATTAAACGTGAAGAAAAATTACGCCAAGCGGCTAAATTGCAGCAAGCACAAACCAGTAATGACAATAGTCATAACATTTAAGAGGTAATATTATGAATCCCCGTCGTAAAAAACGATTAACGATAGTAACGTCATTAATCATAGGTTTAGGTGTAGTGGCAGGACTTGTTTTGTATGCATTAAGTCAAAATATTGATTTATTTTATAAGCCATCTGAAATATACAATGGTAAAGAAGACACAGGTCTAAAAGCGATAGACGGTCAAAGGTTACGTATAGGTGGCTTAGTTGTACCAGGTAGCGTACATCGTAATAGTGAGACCTTACACGTAAGCTTTAAACTTGCAGACATGAGAATGCCTATTAGCTTCTCAGAAAGTGACCCAACGGTTACGGTTACTTATGACGGTATATTGCCTGACTTATTTCGCGAAGGCCAAGGTATAGTTGCCAACGGCATATTGGTTGATGGTAGCACAATTAAAGCCAGTGAAGTACTCGCAAAGCATGATGAAAACTACATGCCTAAAGAGCTAGCTGACGATATGGGTAAAAAACACGAAAAACCAACATATTAATTTATCTCTCGAGCTATCAAGTTTATTTTAATTAGCGACTGATAATTAATAAACTCAGGAAAACTCAATAAAAAAACGCAAAGTGTCACCACTTTGCGTTTTTTTTGTGACCGGATTAAAACCGTTTCTACTTTTATCTATGCGCTATTGATGTCGATGGTATGCCTTAAGCGCAACAACTGAAAATATACCGACTAATGCGACGATAAGAGTGAATAACAATAATGCTTCAGCCCGTAATAAAGTATTTAACCAATCTATCGGGTAACTTTTTATTGTTAGTCATGAATATTTAAGCATATTTAAATACGCTTAAGCATTCATACTAAGGATACGATTTACTCTTCGAAGTATGTGCCCCAACCATCGTATTCAACTTTACATTGTTTTGCTAATTCGTACATTTTTTTTGTTTCATCAAAAATAATGTCAAAATCTAAGGCTTGCTCGGTAATAATGTCAAAAGCAAAAACTTTCTCGCCTGACTCTAACTCAGCCTCTTCTGGCTCTTCAATTTCAAAACCACTTTTAAAGGCGGTAATCGCGGCTTTCTCAAGCACATCAAAATCAGCGCTAGAAAAGTGATGCTCTATGGTGTGGTGCACTTCTTCGTTAGTGCCATCTTCGACTAACGCTGCGATTAAGTCTTCGGTGTGCTCTTTCCATTCTTGTAATTCTTCATCGATCATTATTTTGTCTCACTTTTTTGCTTATTTTGTGAATTCTTGTCATTAACTTTTGGCAACTCATGACCCGTTTCGTCGCTTAATTGTGTTATTTTAACTAGCATATCGCTACGTGTTTGATTGGTTATACTGCGAATTTTGTCTTTATCTTCACAAGATAAATAAACCGGCGGTAAGAATTCAACAATCATTTTACCGTTATCCCAGCGATTTAAATCTATGGTTTTATGTGTATTACTCGCACACACTGGAACAATTGGCACCCCTGCTTTAGCAGCCGTTCGAAATGCGCCAGTTTTAAAAGGTAATAAACCTCGACCATAGCTGCGTGTTCCTTCAGGAAAAAGCCATACAGATAGCTTTTTTTCACGAATTTTATTGGCGGTCATGTCGATGGTATTCATGGCTTTATTTTTGTTTTTACGGTCAATTAAAATATTACCGGTTAGCCAATACATTTGCCCGAAAAAGGGGATCCACTTTAAACTTTTCTTGCCAACACTCACAGTGCCAGGTTGAACCGCATTACTTACCGTAAAAATATCATAGCTATTTTGATGGTTACAAACGTACACCACAGGGCCAATATTTTTTACTGAATCAGGTATTCTAATTTCGACCTCTAGACCTAAAATTTTTGAAACTTTACCTAAATACTTAGCTGTATGATGAACATTGTCGCGATGAAATGGTCGGATCAAACAGAGTAAAATTGAACAAATGGAGGTAATAACTAAAGCCAAAGTCATCAATATGACACGTATAACAGCTAACAAAAGACATTCCTAGAAAATTTATAAGGCGTGATTATACCTTTAATTGATAAAATAGCTAAAACTACTATGCATTCTATTCGCTGAAAAATGTCTAACGAACATATCGTCATACAGCTATCATTTTGTATATACCTAAAGACAGTAGAGTCGCTTATCGCGCCACTTGAATTTCTCGGTACTTTTTATAAAGTAGTTTTAAATACTCATACTCAAAAGCTGAGCCCGAAGCATAATACCTAAAGGGTAGCCTAGCTCTAGCGTCAATACTGTTGACAAGTGAAAGGTACAACTCTTGTTCAGCTGTCATACCAAATATATCTAGTACTTGTTGGTCAGCAAAGCTATCGAACGCCAAGCCTGTAGCATCTCTAAGCGACGATGGCCCCAATAAAGGTAAAACTAAGTATGGACCAGCCCCTACGCCCCAAAAACCTAATGTTTGGCCAAAATCTTCATTTTGCTCAACTAAACCCAAAGGTGTTGCAACATCTAATAACCCAACCATGCCGATAGTTGAGTTTACAAAAAACCGTCCAAAAGTCTCACCTGCCACGGAAAATTTAAACTGTAAAACCGAATTAATAAAGGTTGATATTTCAGCTAAATTATTAAAAAAATTACTCAGTCCGGTTTCAACAACATCTGGGGTAATTGCTTTATAGCCATCAACTATAGGCAATAATACATACTCATCAGCTTTAGCATTAAAATAATACATTCGGCGATTAAAGCCTTCCCAAGGATCGTTATAAGCACTAAAAACACCAAGCTCTTGATTATTCTCAGGCACAGGCACTATTGGGGTAGCGACATTATTTTCTAATTGAGGAACTGAGGAGCATGCCGCTAATAAAGTACAAGCTAATACCATAATATACCTACGGCATTTATTTGAAATGGCTAACATTAGTTCGTCCCTCTTTGGAATGTGGTATCAAGATATTCAACAAAATTTTGTCTATCAAAATTTCCACAATGCCCACCACGAGGAAAAATTTTTGCCCGGCTACCAAAAATATCTTTTAAATAATCAATTTCACCTGCTTGCAAAATAATATCGTCTTTACTCGTCACCAAAAATACTTTCTCTGAGCTTTTTAAATAATCTTCAATTTGGTGCAAACTATAACGCGTAATAAGATCTGCTTTAGTAATATTGGGATCTTCTTGCTGTGCTCTTGGTAGCATAGCGCGATCAAAATAATCGCCAAAGGTAATATTACTTGCCCGCTGCATAGAGTGAGTTAAACTTTCAAGCTTATCTATTTTGTGGTTTTTATAAGTAATTGCGCCGGTATTAAAGCTCACATCAATAGCAAATATCATATCCGAAGACGACATTCTAAAAGATGCGCCAATTAACAGCTTTAATTCTGCTTCGGTTAACTCAACATTTTTAAATAAGCTGTATATAGAGCTTTGATCAAACTTTGAAGATCTTTGAGCTGAATAGACTGTTGAAAATCGAGCAAATATTTCATCGAACATGGCTACAGCAGCAGGCCGGTTGTTACGCAGATCAAAATATTGGTCGAGAATACTGACCGAGTTATACAAACTCACCGGTGGGTTAATTAATAACACTTTTTCAAAATTAAACACTTGCTCTTGTTCATCAAGTAACGCCAAAAATGCAGAGTGCGCACCGCCCAAACTATAACCTGTAAGTGAAAATGACGATGCTTGTACCTCATCTTCGGCTTGAACTTGTGCCCAAACTAACTGCATTACCTTGTACAAATCTTTTGCGTCATGCGTTAAATCACCGGGCATGTATTTCGTGTTTGTTGAGTTAACAATAAAATTAGCAAAGGTTGGTGAAGATATAGAAATGACATGATAACCCTGCTGAAAAAAACTTTTTTGAAGGCTGACCATCTTAGCGCTTTCAAAGCTTGCGCCTGTCCCCGCTATAACAAAAATTAACGGCGCATCACCTTCTTGTTTAACTAGTGAGTATTTCATTTGCTTGTTAAACCAAAACACTTCAGAAATTTCATCGAGTGGTTTAATCGTAATGCGCTTATTAATTGTATCAAGCGTATCTGGAAGGTCGGCAGCGGGTATTTGACAGTAACCGGTAACTGTTGCTTGATAACGGGAATAATCTAAGTCGCAAACAGTTGGTGTATTCTCTTCAACCAAATTCGCTTCTTTACTGGTACACCCTGCTAATATCAGGATGAATAAAACACTCAAAATTCGCACAAAATATTCCTATTGCCATGTATTTAAAAGTTTATTTGTTCTCTAAAACTGATAAAACACAGCACCTTTATTGTGCTGTATTTAAGCATTATAGCTTTGCTTTTGAGTACTTGAATAATATCCGCTAGTTTATTTAACGAAAAATTATTTGATTTGAGCGCTAGGTTAAAAGTTTTATAATTACAGCGCTTAGCTATATTCTAACTTTTGACAGCAAAAAAGTATCTAACTTAGCGAAGTAATTGCTAACTAATTTTTCAGCAGTAATCTAAATAGCTCTTTCAGTGCTGTGTTTTTAAATCATAATTTTAGACATTTCTTTCAAATAGCAGGTTCAAACAGCAAGTTCAAACAGTACCTTTAAGAAATATAGCAAGCTAAAGTTCATCGTTTTATCAACGTCGATGACCTTTCTCCCCAGCAATATAAGTAATTAAATATAGGCAATAAAAAAGCCAACTCAAATTAATGAATTGGCTTAAGTAGATGTTACCAACGCTTATGAACTAATCGCAATTTTAGATACTGTGTTAGTTATTTAAGTTTAGTAACTAAAACCAGTGATATAATAAGCAAGTTGCTTAAAATAGCGCTTCGTCGATATCAAACAATGCACTTTGTCCAGACTTCGCTGATGTTATCAATGACTGACAACGTGGCAGTAATCTTGAAAAGTAGTAACGTGCTGTACGAATTTTACTTTCGTGAAAGTTTTTATCTTCACTCGCAGATAAAGATACTTCAGCCATTTTAGCCCAAACGTAAGCCATAGCGGTGTAACCAAAAACGTGTAAGTAGTCATTAGCTGCACAACCAAGTTCTTCTGGAGAAGCTTGTGCGGCAGTTAACAAATGCTCAGTTAAATTAGCGAGTTCATCTGTTGCTGCTGCCAATGGTTGCGTAAACTCTTGCATAGACTCACTGTTACATTGTGCGATATATGCGCGAACTTCTTCTAGAAACACCAAGACTAATTTGCCTTTACTACCCGCCACTTTACGCGCTAATAGATCCATCGCTTGAATACCATTAGTGCCTTCATAGATTTGTGAAATACGCGTATCACGCACTAATTGCTCTTGTCCCCATTCTCTTACGTAACCATGACCACCAAATACTTGTTGGCCAGCAACTGTACTTTCAAAGCCAAGGTCGGTAAAAAAGGCTTTAGCAATCGGTGTCATTAATGCCACAAGATGGTCTGCTTTTTCTTGCGCTTCACCAGTACCGTATGTCGCTATATCTAATTGCATAGCAATATACGTTGATAACGCACGTGAACCTTCATTTAACGCCTTCATGTTTAATAACATACGACGAACATCGCCATGAACGAGTAATGAATCAGCTTGAGCATCAGGTGATTTTACGCCTGATAACGAGCGACCTTGAATTCGATCTTTGGCGTATTCTAAAGCATTCTGATATGAACGCTCTGCTGCACCTAAGCCTTGAATACCAACACCAATGCGTTCAAAGTTCATCATGGTGAACATACAGGCTAAACCTTTATTGAGTTCGCCAACTAAATAACCTTTAGCGCCATCAAAATTCATTACACAAGTAGCAGAGGCATGAATACCCATTTTGTGTTCGATAGAACCACAACTTACGTTGTTAGACTCGCCAATGGTTTCATCGTCATTTACAAGAAATTTTGGTACTAAGAATAAAGAAATACCACGAGGACCTGCAGGTGCATCAGGTAGTTTCGCCAGCACTAAATGAACAATGTTTTCAGTTAAATCATGTTCACCGGCTGTAATAAATATTTTTGTACCTGATATTAAGTAGCTGTCATCATCTTGCGGCACGGCTTTTGTTCTGATCATGCCTAAATCTGTGCCAGCATGTGCTTCAGTTAAACACATACTTGCTGCCCAATCGCCAGCATACATACGAGTTAAATAGCGATTTTTTAATGCTTCGCTACCATGTTTAGCCAACGATAGTCCTGCGCCAGCCGTTAACCCTGGATACAATGAAAATGAGATATCTGCAGAGCACAGCATTTCTTCATGAAATGCGGTAATCATTTTAGGCATGCCCATGCCACCAAAATCAGGATCACCACCTAAAGATGTCCAACCGCCTTCGGCATAGGTTTTAAATGCATTTTTATATCCTGGTGCGGTAGTGACATTACCGGCATCAAAAGTAACACCAGTTTCGTCGCCATTACGTGATAAAGGGGCTATTTCTTGCTCAGCAATTTTTGCACAACCTTGCAAAATAGCTTCTGCGGTATCTTTGTCTACCCGTTCAGCCAATGTGGGTAATGACTGCCATAATTTGTCAGCTTTAAATACGTCATACAACAAAAAACTCATATCTTTCAAAGGCACTTGATAATCAGCCATTACATTCTCCGAACAGGTAATTTAAACAATTAATTAAAACACGTGTTTGAATATATATTAAACCCAGTAAAAGTAAAGTAAAAACGAGAAATTAGCTTGCCAGCAAAAATTAACGTAAGCTCTATTAAGGCACAGTTGAAAATAAAGGCTAGCAGTGAAGTTTATTGGTGTTGTAGTTATTTTAATATTGATTTTTTCTGAAATGGCTTCGGCTGAACAAGTACAATTCAATAAATCAGATGTCGATAATTATGTACAATTTAACTATCGATGGATTGATCAGGCGCAACAAAAGCAATCGCTAAGTTTTGCTATTGATAAAACAATGATATTTGATCGTTTTAGAAACTTTCGAAATTATGATGCGATTTACGCAAAAAAGTATGTTGATAAAAAGATTAGACAGTCATTGATAAAGTCCCCTATTCCAGGCGTAACTGTTAATTTTCTTGGTTATGGCGATAATTTACAAATAGAGTTGAAGGGAAAAAACCAAGCAGATATTGATAAAGCATATGCAACTATTGCTCAACTCGAAAAAGATTTCATGCTAGAGCAACTAGATAAAAGCTATTACACCCAATTTATGTCATTCAACAATCAGCTAGCCATCAAACCCGATCATGTACGTTTCGCGCTAGCATCTATAGCTGATTTTTCGGCGCTTAAAGAGATAATTCTAGATAAATTTCCAGAGCAAAATATCAGAGAAGTTACTAATTATGTGCTTGGTTTTGTGCAAAGTATTCCATATTCAACTTTAGAGTCTAGAACAACTTCAACAGGTGCTGGCTTTAATCCTCCTTTGCAAACGCTTTGGCAAAACCAAGGAGATTGCGATAGTAAGGTTACCCTCATTGCGGCTATTTATAGAGCCTTAATGCCACGCATTAAAATGATGCTGGTTTTTATTGATAACCATGCATTACTTGCCATGGAAATTGAGCCTAAAGCCGATGAAATAACCATTACGGTTGATAATGTAAATTATATTTTGCTTGAGCCTACCGGCCCAGCATTGATGAAAATGGGCGAAATATCAGCAGACTCAGAATTTGCCATTCGCAATGGCCGTTATTATGCTGAGCCTTTTCAGTAATAATAAGTTAGCCAGTAACGAGCGATAAAATACTTTCTCGAAGTGCATTTAAACTAATTGGCTTAGCAATGTGTAAATTCATACCTGCGGTTAAACATTGTTGCTTGTCTTCTTCACGTGCATGGGCTGTCATAGCAATAATAGGTAATTGGCCATATTGAGGTTGAGCGCGTATATGTTGAGTGGCCGTTAAACCATCCATAACGGGCATTTGAATGTCCATTAAAACAATATCAAATACTTGTAACGCTAATGTGTCGAGTGCCTCTTGCCCATTTTGAGCAATAACTACTTTTGCCTGCATTGACTCTAATAACTTAATAGCAACGAGTTGATTAACTAAGTTATCTTCTACTAACAGGACCTTAATTCCAGCTAAATCGTTAATATTTGGCTTAATAATTTCTGGTTTATTAATTTTTGCTGTTTTATCTTCATTCATTACCAAGGGTTTTAGTGCTTTAGCTATTTTAGGAATAACTTGTCGATACAAAGGCATTTCAAGTAATAAATAATGAATATTGTGTTGCGTTAGTTGTTCAAGAAGTGCCGTTGAAATAATACTACCTGTAGGTTGGCATAAGGCGAGCAAAGTTAGATTGTTGAGCATTAGCTTCAGATCTTTATCTTTAAAGCCTTGCGGATAATCACTACTATCAACGAATAGTACTTTCGTGGTTGTATCTGTCTCAGTAACTAAACATTCGAGACTAGCAACGTCGATAATTTTTTGTGAAATATCTGCAAAGTTTTCACACAACGCCTTCGGTAACTCAACGCCAAAATTAATAACCGTGCAGGTTGAAAAACTCGAGGTAAACTTAGTTAAACATTGCTCTGAATAGTCACCATGACAATGAGCAACATGGGTTTCACTCAAAGGCAGCGCCAAAATAAACTCAGCCCCTTGTCCAAGATCACTTTCTATAGATATTTCTCCGCCTAACAAATGCGCTATATGCTGACAAATTGATAAACCAAGCCCAGTACCACCATAAACCCGTGTCATTGATTCATCGGCCTGTTTAAATGCTTCAAACAAACCAGCATGCTTTGATTTTTCTATGCCAATACCGGTATCTTTGACCCGAAATAAAATCGCGACATTATTGGCGTCGGTTTGCTCGGTTATAACAGAAGATAATGATACGCTAAGCGTTACTTTACCCTGCTCAGTAAATTTAATTGCATTATTTAGTAGATTACTTAGCACTTGTACCAAACGCATAATATCGGTGTGAATGTTTAATGGTACTTGGCTATCTATGGCAACATGTAAACTTAAGTCTTTGCCCGCAAGTGCGGCAATATTTAGGTTAATAGCTTGCGATACAATACTTTCCAGCTCTATTAGTTCTTGATGAACCGACATATTGCCTGATTCAACTTTTGCTGAATCAAGCAGTTCGTTTACTAAGTAAAGCAGCGTTTGTGAAGCCGTTTGTGCATTACCTAAATACTGCTCTTGCACTGAATTTAGTCGGCTCTGTTGTAATAAATAAAACATACCTTGAATCGCATTAATCGGCGTACGAATTTCATGGCTCATATTGGCTAAAAATTGACTTTTAATTTGGTTAGCTTCTTCTGCTTGGTTTTTCGCACGCTTTAAAGCTTGGTTAATTTTAAACTGTTGACTAACATCTCGAATTAAAACAATACTGCCGAGCAATTCATTATGTTGCCCGTAAAAAGGTGCATGATAAACTTCGTAGGTATGTAGCTCTGTCGACACTGTTTTATGAGTAGCTGGTGCAACTTGGCTTTCTCCAAGACTTTGCGCAACCTCTTCACTAATATCACTCGTAATAAAATCATAAATATTACCGCCAAGAATATCGGCCTCTTTTTGTAACACTAGTTGCTCAACCGCCTGATTACAGCCAATTAACAGGCCTTGTTGATCATGAAAAAGAATATAATCCGGAATTGCATCCATTACCGAACGAAGCAAAGCATAGTCTCGCTGGTGCTGCTCACTTTTATGATATAGGGCTTGAGTTTTTTCTTTAACGCGCAAATCTAATTCATTATTCTGATCTTTCAAACGTTGCATTAAACTACGGTTTTCACCAAATAAATCTTCTACAATTTTAAACCAGTGCCGCCATTCTTTTGAGGGTTTTATTTTTCCTGGATCTCCTTCAGAGCAATGTTCAATATGATTTATAAATTTTTTAGATGGGGCAATAAATGATCGGTAAGTAAAATAGTAAACAACCACTAGCAAACTAAAGAAACCTAAAAACACCCATGCAAAAATAGTAATAAAGCGTTGGTTAATCACAGAAAAAAAACGTTCTTCCTTTTGATATTCCAGCAAAATCCAGTCATTAATAGGCAATTTTTTTCTTTGCACTACCCAATTATCAACCGTAGTGCTTTCGGGCATATTTACTAACGTTTGGTAAGTAAACTCATTTAATTTTTCCGGCGCAGCATCACTGAAAGCGGTATGCGCATTAAGGGTTAAATTAGCATTATTTTTGTGAAGTAATACATAACTATGTTTATCAATAATAATATAACCATGATCCTGATCGGTTACTTGGGGTAAATAGTGATATAGCCCCGCTGTATTAATATCAATTAGCAGTGCCCCTTTCATCTCATTGTTTAAATACACGCCCATGCCTAGTGCCGCATTTAAGCCTTTTCCCGCTGTATCAACATAAGGCTGAGACCAAAACGTTTCATCTTGGTATTTTGAGGATTTTATTTCTAACATTAAATCATTGGTTAAACTCTGATCGCTATATTGCCAAATACTTCTAGGAACCCAAGGGTATAAATTAACAAACCGGCGAACTGAAATATAATACAACCAGTTAGCCGCTTTAATTGACTCTTGCGCCGTAACAAATGCAGGGGTTAAAGCATTAGCCATAATCAACTCATTTTTAAATGATTGATTAAACACATCAATACGACCAACCCCGGTAATATTTCCGGTCATAACACGATTGTTCGTCATAAGATTTTGACGATTTTTCAGTTGATAAAAATACTTACCCTCTTGTTTAAGCGCAGGCACTGTATCGGGTAATTCTTCAGGAAAGCGTAAGTAATACTCTGCTAAATCTCGAATACCACTGAGGGTTTCTACTGTACTGGTAAGTTTATTGTTTAGCTGAGTACTATATTTGCTCATTTGAGCTAATGAAATGTCGCGGTGCTCTTCTCGAGCAACATAGTAATTATAAAAGGTAATAATAAATGTGAGCAGCATAATGCCTGAAAAAATCACGATCACTGATTTATTGTAGTGCTGAAAAATTCGCTCTTTTGAGTTTTCTGCTAACACTGAGAAGCCTTAGTGGTGTTAATTAAAACCGAATACGCCAATATTACATATTAGCTTAAGTGATATGTTGCAATTATTAACACTTAAATGAAAGGCTTAATAATAAAACAAAGTTGCTACAGAGGATAGTAGTGAAAGGTTAGCGCTGAGACACTAACCTTGCACTTTTTCTATTAACGACAAATAACTACGAGCGTCGAAAACGGTGTAATTATAAATTTTCTTCAGCAAAAGAAGCTAATCGACTGCGAACAACACCATTTAAATTAATATTACTACTACCTGGAAAGTCTTTAAAGCGCTCTACTATATATGTTAGTCCTGAAGTAACCGCCGTTACCCCATTCTTCAGTTGTTACTGCGACCTCATTCTATAAAAATAAATTAAATTGTTACCCCTAGATAATGATCGCCAGATAATTATTAACAAGTATGATAATAACATTTAAATTTCATTGAATTAATCATAGCAAATAAACTCACCAATAGATATTTGAAGCCGAAGGCTGGGATATAATAAAATGGAGAATTAAAGCAATTTCAAATTCGTCCATAAATAGTTAAACTACCTTTTTAAAATATTAAACATCGAGGCTGTAATTGGGACTTGTAGTACAGGGAAATGTAGTCAAAGTTGATCATAATAATAAGGAATGGTTAAAGACAACTCCGCATGGTAACCCAACAAAAGAAAATATTGAAGAGCTTACAGTTTATTCTTTATTTAAAAGATTATTGGCTTCGCGTAAATCTAGAAAAAAACATCGTAATAAAATTCCCGGAGATAACTGCCCAATAATCTATGCTTTAAAAGGCAAGGATAATTTAACGACAGATATAACAAGTATAAAAAAACTTCGTGAGAGCTGTGAAGAAATTGTAAATACATTTCAGGATAATGAGCCAAATGGTTACGACTTGATAATTTCTATGCCTTCATCACACAACATTAGTCTTATTATTAGCAAACGTTTAGCAAATACTTTTGCAGCGCATCACTCGTCCGATTTTTTACGTAAATTGACTATTGATGAAGCGTATAATTTACTTGATAGAGCTGATGTAAGCGTTGAAGAGCATAAAGCATTATCCTTTAGATTGAGAAAGCAAAGACAGGAAAGTGGTTTCGGCGGTTGCTTTTCACTTAAAGGAATTCCCGTATCTTTTAGAAGTGAATTCCCACCATTATGTTTAGATAACGTAGGTTCGGTGCAAGGTCAACCTCAGCGAATTTTATTGGTTGATGATTTATTGGCAACAGGTACAACATTAATAACAGCCCATAACTTAGTGCAACAAATGTTTCCTCAGGCTATAATTCATGGCGCTAGCTTAATAAGTTCATCTGCTAAACGAACTTGACGATTAGATTAATTAAGCTCATAATAGTCAATATAGAGTGTGCTTGAGTCTCCCCGCTCTTAAAATCCAGACGAGACCCGCGTAAGCACCTTGCTGAAGGTCGGTCTGTAAAAGACGAGTATTTGGCAGGTTAGGCAGCGGCTAACCCTTCAACTTTCTGTTGTCGTAAAAGTAACTATAGGAGAGCTTATTGCTCTCCTTTGTTCTTTCTGAACCTTCAGAAATGGTTATTCCCTAACGCACTTATCGGTTTCTGTTAGGTATGTTCTAGCAACATTTCACTATGTCTCACCTAGATCTAATTCGTCATCATCAAACGTAAAATCCTGTCTCAATAACGCATTGGGAATATATATTCCATCGTCCTTTTTCTCTTTTATTGCCTTATCTCGAACTGCAAATACAAATGAGAAAATAGCTGAACGCGTTAACTGTAATAATCGTTTAACGTAGGTAATAAATTCATCTTCACTTATAAATACGACTTTGCTAAGCAATTCATAAGATGAATATACATCTCCCGGTTTGTCTTGTTTATGAACAACGACAAACTCATGCTCTAAATCGTTTCTTAGTTGTTTCAAGAAGTGCCACTCGCCATCTTTTCTGTCATTCAAATCGGTAGCAATACTATATAATGCCAATAATCCCGGACTTTTTATTTTATCGAATAGTGCCCTTCTATCACTCCTATCTAGTTGCCAAAAACTTTGAAACGATACTGTCCCGCTTGGTGGATAAACATTATATAGCTCACACACTGCCACACCAATTTTATCAAGGATGCCAAAACAAGAGCGAAAGGCTGTCCTCAATCGTTCAACATCAATACCCAACAACTCATCGTTGAATAACTCGGAAAAACAAGACTCATGCAGTAAATCCAGATTTTCTTCAGACGTTTGGTATTCATAAAAAAGATGTCGTGCAAAAGAAAACTCAGATTTCAGGCGATTAAGTACCATTTCCATCGGTATGACAAAATCCCCTGCGATACCATCAGTTGTTGGTATTGTAAGGTTATCTCTAGCGCTACCATAGCAAGCACAATAGAGGCCATGCTCTGATAGCGTAAGTTTACTATCTAAACAGAAACGCCGATATTCACTGAGGGATTCATACTCTTCTTGTGTGAGTTTTTCATCATGTGGGTCAGGGCTAATATTAAGCTCTTTGCAAAGCTCTTCTATTTTTTTTTGGTGAAATTCAACCTGACTTTGGTAATACTTAATCCAACTTGGCGGGACTTCATTAGACGTAAGCACATTATCATAACCTTTTTTAATTTGAGTCAGCATTTGAATTGAGCCAGTATTGGATATCTCATTTAGCATCAACAATGTCTCAGAGCAATTCAACCAAGCTTGAGGTATATCCAAGTTAAGAAGTGTTACTTGATCATAACACTCCAGTGCTTCTACAACACGAAACTGCCTTTTTAGGCTGTTACCTAAATTTACTAAAAAAGTCGGTTCAACATTCTCACTGTTATTATGTTGAAATCTGATTGCTCTCCATAAGTCAGTTTTAATACTTACAAGTTTATCAATAGTGGAAAATGAATTTTTAAACGGATTAGGTTCTTCAATTAAAGCAGATTTTGCATTGCTAAGATTGTAGTAATAGTTATCTTCACCTATGTAGCCTATAACCTGTTCTTTATTATCATTTAAGATATCGAAGCCCACTTTTGCCGCATCCATGCATGGCATCATCATCCCAATATCAATAAACAAACTGGCAAGATTAGCAATTGAAGCTAGGTAAACATCTTCTTGTTCTGAGATATCTTCAACAATTTGTTGAAGCTCCTTAACTCCAAATAATGCATCATCAAATTGCCCCAATCGAATTAACTGCGACAAATGGTTTAACTGAGCGTTTATTTCGTTTACCTTTATCATCCTTGTCCCCCTATTTCCTTGGTTAGGTGTAATTTTATTGGGCATATCATTCGCCCATACTCAATGGCTAAATCACGACATTTTTAAATTGAATAATTTTAAGAATGAAAAATTAATACGACGAATAACTTGGCCAGGTAAACACAGTTTAGTTATTTATCTAATCCATCAACCCTTATTGTTTTCTCTACTAGCACCGATATATTGGTGGTTAAACTAGCAAAAATGATTGTTTGTTAAGTGGATTAATTGCCCTGGTGTTATAACCACCCAAGTCAAAGGCTTTGCTGCGAGTACAAATAATGCAATATAGTTTTACGAGTTAAGTTATCGATAACAATAGACTATTCCGCAGTTTTAGCCTCTACTTGGACAAAACGCCACTAAATAAATTTAGTGGATCATATAATAATTTGATTTGCTGGAGTCTTTCAAAATGATCTCCGAAATAGCACTTGCTTTCATCCAGCTCAATGTCTTCATAATTTTGATAAGCATACCCATTAAAAAAAGGAATTAGTGCCTGATAACTCTCACTCACCCAGTCTTTGATAAAATCAGGAACAAAATCTCCTGAATATAATCCTGTAACACTACAAATATACTGAGAATCACGATGAATAAACGCTGTACTTAAACTATCAATTTTATTTATTTTTCCACCTAGTGGATCTAACATGATCCCCCCAGAAGAACATGGACATCGTTCATTTAAATCTATTATCAATTTGATGAGTTTGTCCGTTAGAGGGCCTTCTATAAAACCGTGTTTCCAATAAATAGCTACACCTTCTTGATAATGTGCAGACTGTAGATCTAAATAGGGTCTAATTTTAATGTCTGATGTCAAAGGTTTAGCCCAGCTTAAAAGTTTATTAAAAATTTTCTCACTTTTTTGCACGTTGCCCAAATAGAATCCAAATACAGAGATAATAGGGTTGGAGTGCTGATCTCTGGAGGTAAATATATACAAGAATAAATCATCAGTAGCGTCTGACATAAGCTTTTGGTAGTTTTTTAGAATTAAGCTACCTGAATGAATTGGCCAACTAATCGTTCCTCCGAATATCAATTCAGGCATAGGGTGAAGTCGATAATCTACTTGAGTAATGACGCCAAATTGATTACTGCCAGCCCCCCTCAAAGCCCAAAACAAGTCTTGATGACAATTTTGATTGACCTTTATTAAATCCCCTGTTGTGGTGAGCATTTCAAATTGCACTACGTTGTCACAGGTAAGTCCATATTTTCTCGATAAAAAGCCTATACCGCCACCCAATGTTGCACCTACAGCACCTACAGAGTGACAAGTCCCAAGTGGTAAGGCGAGACCATGTTCTTGAGTTGCCTTGTCTAAATCTTGATTAAGTACACCAGCACCAACACTCGCTATATTTAAATCTTGATCAATACTGATAGATTTCAAAGCACTCATATCAATAGCGACCCCACCTTCTTTCAGACAGCTCCCCCAAATACTATGCCCTCCTCCTTTTATACTGACAGCCATACGGTGTTTCAACGAGAATTCTATAGTATGACGAATATCAGTAACATCATGGACAACTACAAGCATAAAAGGGGCTTTATGAATTGCTCGGTTGAATAACTTACACAAGTCTTGATATTGATCGTCTGTGGCTAACAACACATCACCTGAAATATTTTTTTTAAACTTTTCAATATCCGATAAAAATATCTTATTGGTCATAACAACCCGCCTTGATAGTTTCGCAAATAGCAGTTAAAAGAGACTTAGTTTTCATTTTTATTTCGCCAATATGAGTGATGCTTTACGTCATAAATATCCCACATATTTTGACTAAACTCGTTTACATTTACCGTCAACAATAACCATTTAAGAAAATCTGCAACCAAACTAGGTGCCAATAATTTATTTTCTTTAAATAATTGTGATATTGTTTCAATCATTGGAAGTTCGTTTGGATCAGCCTGCCTGATTTGTTCTTGCATTGGTGTATCCACCATCCCAGGTGAAACAAGACCAAAAGCAACTTGATTTACAGGAAACTCTGTTTTAAAACACTCGTATACCATTTGCTGCCCTGCTTTACTAACGCAATAGCTGCTTGCACCAGAAACTGGATGAATGATTGTTTCGCTAGTTATAAAAAGCACTCTACTATTATTAAATTTACTTAATAATAATTGGGTTAAGAAAAAAGGCGCTTCAACATTTATCTGCTGAGACTGTCGCCAATCATCGAGTTTGACGTTTTTAATACTATTTAACGGATGAATGGTTGCAGCAGCATGCACTAAATAGTCAATATGCGAATATTTAGAAAGAGTTGATATAACTTCCTTCCGTCCCTCAGGAGAAGCTAGATCGGCCTCAATAGTTAACACTTTTTTTGGAAAAAGTTCTTGTAATTGAGATAGTCTATTACCGCGCCTACCAATAGCGATAACTTGTATACTCAGCTCGTTTAGCAGCAAAGTTTTAGATAGCTGAAGCCCTATACCTGAACCAGCACCAGTGATTACTATAATTTTTGACATATCCTTTTCCTTATTTACACTAAGAACTTGACCTATATTTATTGTGTGTGAAAAGAAATCCACAAGCTTGTGATGATTGGCATAATCATCCACAAAACCTTCTCCCCGCCCCTTTTCAAAAATAGTGACATCATCAGCTAACAAGGACTTTGTTTTTTTCTTATGACCTTTTTTAAATTGCTTTATGAAATTGGCTGATAACTTTTCCTACATGAGTTTTTATCCCTGAGTTTTCATGATAAATGGACTTGGATAAACATCGGGAATTTGCAAACTAGGCAGCTATTCCATAGGATATCCCAGAATTTGCGTTTAATACTAGCAAAGGTAAAGTCCTTTCGGATATATTGTTCATTCATAAGACACTTAAAACTAAGTAATGAATAATGAACTTCTTAGTTTCAATACTAAGCAGAATCAAACAGGCATACTCATGATCTCTTTGTAACCTTCAATTGCCTTATTTCTAATTTGAATAGTCGCATCTGAACCTATACCAGCTTTAGATCTTGCAATCATTACATCTGCTAACGTTACACTTCTATCCCCTAATTCAAATGCTGTAGTTTTCTTTCCTGCATCTTTATGTAAATCATTTACAGTATTGAGAGCGTTTGACAATAAATCACCAAAATTATTGGTTGTTTTGTTAACAATATTATCGTTATTCTGTGGCTTTGCTATGGCTTCAAGAGACATGCTCTGCATCTGGGCCAAAAGGGAATTATTTATGGTGGTCATGATTATTTCTCAGGTGTCAATATGTCGTCATAGGTCCTTCTGTTCTTGCAACTACAATGCCAACAACAAATTTAAACCCTTAAAAATCAACAGCCAAGGTGTGAGTAAAACCCACCTTTCATTATTATCGCAAACAATAAAGAGTAATAATATTTAAACCCAAAACTCCATTTGCTCATTTTTGATAATTACTCTCAAAATATCACTTCGAGTTATTAACCCTAATAATTGATGTTTTTCATCGACTATTGGAAGTGCCCCAATGTGTTGATTAAACATTACTTGGCAAATTTCATTAATACTTGTATCCGCAGAAGCAGTAATGACATCATTAACCATTATTTGAGAAACAGGATCCGTAGCATTTTTTGTAGAAATTACTTGTTCATTAAAATTAGTATTTGCAAGCATATCTCTATCTGAAACAATTCCTATGATCTGACTAGTTCGATTAACCACTGGAAAATGACGAAAGCGATAATCTTGAAACTTAACACGCGCTTCTGAGATTAAAGTTCCCTCAAATAATGTAACTACCGGAGATGACATAAAATCATTAGCGTTATTTACTGATTGACGTTCCTTATTGGAAATATTGTGATAAGCAGTGTTTACAACTTTCCTCTTTTGGTCATTTATTTCTAGGTTCTGAATACTACTTTCTTCCATATCTATAACTTTTGTGATTTTGTTTAATGCTGTTAACGGTTTTACTCTTTGCTTTTCCAACAACTTATCTGTTCTAGCAGGAACAGCTAAACCTTGGCTAAAAATCCAATAGGTCATAGTTTATAATCTCCATGGTCCAGTAAAATAGGCAATATTTATCCCTTGCCTTGACAGGCAAGGGTTTTAGCTGTGTTTCTACAAGGTTGTTACCTGCTAATATTTTAGTTCGTCCAGCTCTTCCAAAAAAGTAACCTGTGAACAATATAATCGTTTGATAGTCGATATTTATAGGCCATTATTTTCCTTACTCTTAAATTGAATACAACTAATCAATCTTCTGTTTTTGATTGTTAACTCCGTTTAACAAACGATAAATATCACTATCTGTCGTTAACATCAAGGTTGTCTTTTCATCAATGATATCTTGATAAATTTCAAGTATTTGTACAAATTCATAGAGTTCACGTGCTGAATTGTTTTTGTTATAGGCTTTGGCATAAATTCCGGTTGCCAATGCATCAGCATCCCCTTTGATTTCTTCAGTTTTCCTGTATGCTTCCGACTCTATTTGTTGCAACTCTTTTTGCTTACTACCTATTATTCGGGCGGCTTCTCCAGCGCCTTCTGAACGAAACCTTTCTGCAATTTGTTGACGTTCACTAATCATACGAGAATAAATTTTTTGACGTACACTCTCATTATAATTAATACGCTTAAAACGAATATCCATAAGTTCAATACCAAACTCACTCAACTTGTTAGATGCTGCGGAAAAAATATCTTCTTCAATTTGACGTCTTCCACGACTAATTGGTAATAACTTACCAATACTCGCATTTGCCAGGAGAGGATCTATCGAAGCTTTTCTTTCTTTAGTAGTACGAATGATTTCAATCAGCTCATGTTTAGCAACTGCATTACGAGTTTCACTGCCGAGAATGTCCTCTAATCTAGATTGTGCACTGCGTTCATCTCTTAGCCTTAAGAAAAATTGTAGAGGATCTTTAATACGCCAACGACCAAAGGTATCAACCGTTATATAAAGCTTATCTTTCGTTGGCATATCATTTGCCGACCCATCCCATAAAAGAATCCGTTTTTCAATGCTATTGATTTTTTGGATAAAAGGGAGCTTAATCTTCAGCCCAGCAGCATCAATAACCCCACCAATAGGTTTACCAAACTGTGTAATTATGATTTGTTCTGTTTCACCCACTTTATAGAGTGATTCATATCCTAAAATTATTAGTGGAAATAATATGAAAGCGGCTAGATATTTAATCTTATTCATTATTCAATTCCTTTAGCCGTTGAAAGAGGTAATAAAGGTAATACCGATGCAACTTTCGTATCAATTACTATTTTATTTTCTATTCTAGGCAAAACTTGCCTCATTGTTTCTAGGTAAAGTCGCCTTTTGGTAACTTCGGGCGCTTTCTCGTACTCAGATAATAAAGCGATGAACTTTGCAGTATCCCCTTTAGCTTCGTTGACTCTTTGAATTGCATAGCCCTCAGAAGAGCGAATGGCCTGATCCACCAGTAGTGACTAATACTGGTGAAATGGCTCTTCAACCTCCACTTTCGTATTTATTTTGATTGAGCGATAAAAGACTTCCATTGCGATAAGCGAGGGATAAACATCGGTACTCGTTTTTGATGTTCTATATATTCCTCACCAAATTCTTTTATTACCGCTAATTCCTCGCGTTTGGACAGTCGGTAATAGATAAAGATGATAACCGGTAGTAATCCGACAGAAAAAAGTGTTGGCCAATGCACCACGCCTTCACCAAACAATGCAATAAATAACCCCGTGTATTGTGGATGCCGTGCCAAGGCATAAAGTCCATCAGTCACCAATTTATTTTCTTGTCTGGCTCGGTGTACCTGACGCCAGCCTTGAAAAAATATACCGATGCCAATGAATAGTAATATGTAGCCCAAAATCATTGAGATCATCATGCCTGTTTCACCCATCCCCACCAAAGAAGACCACAGATTGGCATTGAGACCGGTTTTGTCGAGACCACCAAAACGCGCTAGTAAGTAAATCGTTAATGGAAATCCATACATTTCTGCATATAGCGCAATAATAAAAGCTTGTACCACTCCTGCCCCTGCCCATTCGTGCCAAGACGTAGGGGCCAAATATTTATACATATACCATGAGACAAGCACGATCATGATCAGCGCTAGTACCCACATCCCTGAATGTGAAATTTCCATTATTAATCCTTAAGTTACAATTTTTTAACCTGCGGGTGCTTTATTACAACAACTCGCCACGTGCTCAGCGTTACCGTTTAAATTTTGAACGGTAAATTTATAGTAGTCTTCTTTAAGTTGATTCCATCAATCATCAGCAATATCAGATCACTTACACCAACGCTGAGTTTCATGGCAGTCAGATTAAAAACCTCCACTTTAGCTGAATTACTCTTTGGCCAATTTAACTTTATGGCCAAAATAGTTATATAACGGTACCCAAATTAACGCGATGTACCATCCGTACGCATAGCTTTCAGCCGCACCTAAAAGAAAGCTGCGCCATGATATCCACGTAAAGCCGGGTAAGAGCTTTAACCAGACAGTGTACATCGCCTGTTCTGGAAGAATGAGATCGAATACCACGCAGATTATAAAACTCATTAGCAAAAACAAACTGGTAGCATTGCCAAAAGCAAAAAGAGAAATTTTATGCTTCATTTTTGTGCTCCTCTTTAACAATAAATTTATTAGGCTTTTTGCTTAGTTGTTCAATATTATTATCAAACTCATCTAAACAAGATTTGGAACAAAATCGAAACAACTTACCATCGACCAATTCACCATAACCTTCGTTGTCAGCTACAACTTTTCCACAGACTGGATCCATAAAAACATCATTATTTGATTTTTTTTCTTCTGCCTTGTGATGGCCATGAACCATATGTGAGCCACAACCAAAGCGCATCAGAAAATAAAATAATACAGCGTAAACCAGTAACGACAATAAACCTTCCATAATGAGTATCCTAATTGCTTCTGTTAAGTAAAAAAACGTGATATTTAATTACCTACATCACGCAGCGGTGCACTTTTATTTATTTAATTGCACCATATCAAACTTTTTAATTGTGCCGGACAAAACTGAAACTTTAGCGAAGTGTTCATCTATAATTTCATCGATTATAATTTGTCCTTTTTCAACTTTACGAAAAAAATCGGCACCGTCTTCATTATCATCATTCATAGCAAATCGGTAAGTATTTAAAATTTGTCCCACTTTTGCACCGTCATCAAATCCAACACAGACAACAATATTATCTGGTGATGCAGAAACTACTTGACCACGCATTAGATATCGGTGTGATAAATCACTATTTGCACATCCTGTGAGCACTAGAAAAAATACTGTTAGTGCAAAATTTTGAAATGTTTTTATTAACATAAGTAATTCCTTATTAAGTTATTTTGGCTAGGTACTAACGCTTTCTTTTAGTCGAACTTGGTGGTGCTTTATGACAACTCCAAGGTTCATGTTCAAAATTATCTTTAACGTTTTGATCACAATATTTGTAATAGCCCTCTTTAGTATGCGTCCACCAATCGTTGTGAATATCCACTCCATGTTTTCTAATAACATTTTCAATACCATCAAGGTTCAAATTCGCCGCATCATAGGCTAAGTGAATGGTCCTCTCTTTTCGATTGAAGGAAACCTCGTCTAAGCCAAACAGGTGATCTATTTCGGCAATTAACCCATCGATGTTTTCATCTGTTACCTTGGTAAGCCTAAGATTTCTAACCACTAGGTTATTTTCTCTAACGCCAACTCTATGATCTAAATCAGTCATAATAATTTCCTCTAAAAGTGTTTATTTATTTAACAACCAAGGTACCGCTATACATTTTCATTTGACAATGAAAAGCATATTCACCTTTTTTCAAGAGCGGTAACTGGACAGCAAAGGTTTTATTTAGTGGTAAATCGGCACTTATTTCTAATTCAGGAAACAGCACGGTTGCCGCACAAGGACTGGCATCTTTACGGACAAAGTTTATCTGTAATGCTTTATTTTCAAGCAAAGAAATATGCGCAGGTTGATAAATTCCGTCTTCAACAACAACGGTTATTTCACTATTATCCTGCTCATCGCTCACTTGAGTTGATTGCGCTTGGTATAACCAAAACCACCAAACAATTAACACGATTAAGCCTAAGCCAATTAAATTAATTATTAACATATTGAACCCCTTATATTAATGCTCTTTGGGTTTAAAAAAACGTAAACGGTTGGCGTTACTGACCACAGTTAATGATGAAAATGCCATGGCAGCACCTGCAATAACCGGGCTGAGTAACAAACCAAAAAATGGGTATAAAATCCCTGCTGCAAATGGAACCCCTGCAACGTTATAAATAAATGCACCAAACAGGTTTTGTTTGATATTTCTAAGCGTGGCTTTACTGACAGCTATTGCATCAGCTAAGCCATGAAGTGATCCTCTCATCAAGGTGATATCAGCACTTTCAATTGCCACATCGGTTCCAGTACCAATGGCGAATCCAACATTGGCCAATGCCAATGCTGGGGCATCATTAATACCATCTCCTGTCATACCAACGATTTCATTTTGGGCTTGTAATTCCGCCACTTTATTTGACTTATCTTCTGGAAGTACCTCAGCAAACACTTCTTTTATACCGACTTTTTTTGCTACTGCATTTGCAGTAGCTCTATTATCGCCAGTAAGCATAACTACTCTGATACCACTACTTTGTAGCCTTTTGATTGCTTCAATAGAGTCTTCTTTGATTGGATCAGATACAGCTATAATTGCTGCAAGTTTATTATCTATAGCGAGGTACATTGGTGTCTTAGCTTCATCAGCTAACTTTTGTGCTTTTGAGACAAATTCTCCTAAAAACACGCCTTTTTTAAACATCAACTTTTGATTACCGAAGAGTAAATGATGATCTTCAAGTTTTGCCTCTATACCGTGTCCAGCTATAGCTTGAAAATCACTTATATCTTCAGGATCGATCTCTTGTGCTATCGCGGAATCAACGATAGCCTGTGCAAGTGGATGTTCAGATCTGCTTTCAATACTAGAGGCTATCGTTAAGATATATTTTTCTGTATAGGATTTATCAGCAACGAGAATGTCGGTTACCGTAGGAGAACCCTCTGTAATAGTCCCCGTTTTATCGAGAATCATCGCGGTAATTTTTGATGCTGTTTGTAACGCTTCTCCATTTCTAATCAAAACTCCAGCTTCGGCAGCCTTACCTACACCGACCATCACTGACATTGGTGTAGCCAAACCTAAAGCACAAGGGCAGGCAATAATCAGAACCGTGGTTGCAGAGACAATCGCAAAGGCTAACGCGGGATCAGGACCGAAGTTAAGCCATACCAAAGCGCTAACAATAGAGATGATCATAACAACAGGCACGAAATAGGCAGATATAGCATCTGCTAAGCGCCCAATTGGTGGCTTAGAGTTTTGTGCTCTTTTCACCATATTAATAATTTGTGCTAACGCAGTATCTTTACCTACTCTTGTCGCTTTAAAAAGAATTGAACCCGTCTTATTTAATGTTCCTGCAACGATCTCATCTTCTTCTTCTTTTGCGACAGGCATAGGCTCCCCTGTTAACATGGACTCATCTATCGAGGTGTGCCCCTCAATGACTAGGCCATCTACAGGAATTTTTTCTCCTGGGCGTACTCGAACAATGTCATTTAATAAAACTTGCTCAATAGCAATATCAACTTCTTTCTTATCACGAACTACTCGTGCTGTTTTTGCTTGTAACCCAATTAAACGCTTAATTGCTTCGCTTGTTCTTCCTCGCGCTTTTACTTCTAATGCTAACCCTAAATCAATCAATCCGATGATCATTGCAGTAGCTTCAAAATAAACATGCCTTGCCATTTCAGGAACAGCCATGGGAAAGAAAACAACTACCATAGAATAAATCCATGCAGTACCTGTTCCCAGAGCAATTAACGTATCCATATTTGCACTATGATTTACAAAAGATTTCCAAGCACCAACATAAAAATGCTTACCTGCAAAATACATAATGGCTGCACATAAGAGCCCTATAAATAACCAAATACCACGTTCCAACGTAGTTTCAACAGTCATTGGGCCACCTGCAATACTATAAATCATCAACGGTACGCCAAGGCCCAAGGCTATCCACATTTTTCTCATTAAACTTGTATAGTATTTTTGGTCTGCAATCTCCTTCTCATCTAATAGTTCATCATCACTTGTATCTTCTGCACTCCTTGCGTTGTAACCTATTGATTCTATGGCTTGCACAAGATCCTCTGAATCAACTTCTCCATCAACAACAACAGTCCTCAATGCAAAGTTCATCTGAGCATTATCTACGCCATCAATACGCTTCAATGCTGTTTCAATCTTGGCGACACAACTTGCACAGCTAGCGCCCTCAATAATCAGCTCTTGGCTATTTTTATGGCCAGTGCTGTCCTTTGGTTTATTCATAGTTATCTCCTTTTTCACGCGTTTTCTGCGTTATAACCAAGTGTTTCGATGGCTTTTATAAGCACTTCAGAAGCTACTTCTCCAGTTACCGATACAGTTCGCAAAGCAAAATTCATTTCTGAACTATCGACGCCATTAATGCTCTTTAGCGCCGCTTCAATCTTACCGACGCAACTTCCGCAGCCAGCACCTTCAATGATCAGCTCTTGATTATTCTGCTTGTCAGTTATGTTCGCTGATTTATTCATTATTTACTCCTATTTGCGCATCATCTCGAATATCACCTTCGATGAGGTGGCAGATCATATGCCCAGTCGGTGTTTTATCTGGCTTGTTTTGCCAATCATTAATGGCACTTTTCAGTTTTTTTCTTAAGCGTAGTGCGGCTTGAAACTGTTTTTCGGTTTCAGCAAGCCGATACTCAATAATTTTTCTCACTAATGGGCAAGCGGTATGCCCTTTGTCAGCCTCAACTAAAATATCTTTGATCTCTGCGACTGAAAAATCTAATTGTCTAGCACTTAAAATAAACTTAAGTCTTTGTTGAGCTTGTTTACCGTAAATTTTATAGCCATTTCCAGCACTTTTTATCGGCATAATTAGTCTAACTTTAGTGTAGTACCTCACCGTATCAGGTGTTGTATTCAAAGTTCTTGCTAGTTCTGTTACTTTCATTACACATGCCCTTATTCTTAATATGCAAACACAGCATTTTTTAAAATTATACTTAACTTACACCTATGCCTTAGACACAGGTCAAGTAGTCATCTGCAAATACTATTCTTTGTTAACAAAAATTTTGAAAGTTAATCACTAACAATTGACATCGTTTCATTATCTTCAAAAAAACAACATTAGGATTTAAATATCAAATAATTAAATGACGGCAATATAAATAGCATGGCGTATAATGCCGTCAAAAAATCATCCATTGAGCTTCGGTTATGCTATTGTTTTAAGAATTCAATAATTGCCGCGATATCTTCTTTAGTCATTGGATATTTAGGCATAGCAGAAGCGGCATTATTAAATTTAGGATCGATTAATTTTTGCAATACAAATGCCTCACCTTTATCTGAAATAACATCATCTAAAACAGGACCCAGCGTACCGCCTTCTCCTTTAAGCTGATGACAGCCCTGACATCCAAATTGTGTGACTAATTCAGCACCTGTCCTCTTAGGGGCATCCGCACTTTCATGACTTGGGGTATTTCGCACATCAGCAGTTAAGGTACTCGCTAGAAAAGCTTCTACTGCCAATGATTCCTTACCGGTCATATGTGCTTTCGCACGCATGTGAGGTATAACAACAGACCATTCTTTTTTAGAATACTCTTCTGCGGGACGCGCATTGTGGCAACGAGCACAATTTTCACCATAAACTTTGGCACCTTTCGCTACTAATGATGCATCGCTTAAATGTTGTGCAGGCACTGAAAATGCGCTGATGGTTAACGTAATCAATGGTAATAATAATTTAACTAATTTCATGAGTGTGCTCCTTAAAAGCCAAACGCTAATTGTAAAAATACGCGATCATCGACTATTCCACCGTGACCGGCACCTTCGTTATCGATAGAAGTACTTTCAGCTCCCAACTTTAACACTGCACTTGGCTCTAGCCAGTAATTGATACCGTAATATATACGGCTCCCCATTTTGCCTGCATCTTCTTCAAAATCATGGCCAATGCTGCCATCAAAGTCTGACTCAATATCAGAGTAGCGAACAACTAACTCAATAGGGTTTAACCAAGCTTTACCTAGTTGACGTGCCTGCCAAGTACCTTGGATATACCAGCCATTTTTGTCAAAGTCTTTTACCCATTCTTCCCCGTGCTCTCCTTCTACTTCTGCCTCAGTCTCACCTTCGGTTTCTGCGGTAGAGCCAAAAATCTCACCCCGGACACTGGCATAACTGCCAACCCAGTTAAAATCAATGTTATAAGCGCTGTAGTTCAAATCACCGTCGTCACTATAATCACCGCTATAATAAGAAACACCTATTTCCCATTCAGGCAAAAAGGCATAAGCAACACGACCACCAAAGGCCATACTGTCGTTGTTGTCACCTTTTTTAGCCTCCATTTCAACGCCACCACCATGATCTCCTGCTTCTTGACGGGGACCACTTACCGTATAAAAATCGGTAAAAATACGACCTGCATCTCCTAAGGTCCAAGTATTGGCAATGTTAATACCCGTATCACCCATGATACTTGTAATACCTCCTAAAGAGCCGTTGCCACCATGACCACCATAAAGGCCAGGATTACTTGCCGCTTTATTTATCCAACTTGGGTGTAAATTTGCGCCAAATTGACCAAAAGGCAGTAAAAACTTACCCGCAGTAATAATAGTATTATCGTTAAAGAAGTAATGCATATTGGCATATTCAAGTTCAGTTTCTGTTTCACCTTCAGAGTTGGTACTAAATTCTAACTCAGCTTCAATATGTATTTTTTCAGAGAGTTGAAATAAAAATATAGGAACAAAGCGTGCAACAACATTATTTTGGATGTCGTTTCCTTCTTCATCTTTCATGTTAGGTTGACTGATATAAGTCACATCGCCATAACCAGCAAGCGCTAAACGACCAATATCTAAAGAGGAGTCTTCTTGTGCATTCGCAGTTGTCATTGTTGACAATAATACGACTGCTGCAACAGCCGAATAGAGAGGTACCTGTTTCATGGTAACACCTTAGTATTTTGTTAAAACGCAGGGGGCCACCGCTTACGTTTTATGAATTCCAAAAATATAATTATTAAATGTAAGTTGTCGAGCCAAAGAAATCGATTCAAGAGGCGTGGGAACACTAGGTTACGAACACTTGGCTTTAAACATTAAATGGAGTTAGAGAACCAGTAGCCACATTTAAGGCACACTGATCCCATGCTCAGGTAACTATTGGAGGTCGGTAAGGGGTTGTATGTGATTGGGAGATAAAATTTTGTTCAGCCATAATTATAATAGTTGTGACTTTGTGTAAATATTCAGTCAACACACTATTTTGCACAATTGAATAGTTTGCTTGTCCTGCTATATTTTGAACACAGTCACAATTAATACACTGGCAATTATCCATTGTTTTAGATTCGGACATATCGTGCGTCATGCTGCTCTGCTCACCGTCTTCGTGATGCATAGATTTTTGATGATGCTCGTGAATATTTACGGTATTTTGAGAAGTTGATAATACGGAAGTGCTTAAAGCCATTGCAGAACAAATATGAATAGCTGTTGCAAATACCTGTCCATTAACGGACAAGTAAATAAAAATAACAAACAACCAATTCAATCGAATTAACATAGCTTTGAAAGCCCTCTTAAACACTTTATTATAAATACTTACATTATATAGTTGTGTCACTAACATACCTTGATTAAGATCAACTTTTAATCCTAATCCCACTATTAAAATAAGGCTAATTAATCTTAATGGCAAAAAAATTACACATATTTACTTAACTGAAATTAAGTACATAACTAATTATGTTAATGGTTATGGGAGTTATTAGGTTTATAGTCACGACTAGATGACTGACCCTGTAACGCATTTTGTGTAACTGCCAAGTTTAAATAACACCTTTCAAGCGGTCTTAAAATTCAATCATAAATAGATTCAAGGCCGTTTTCCAATTTCTTATCGACATCGTCCATTTTTCGATGCTTGCTAAATCGCTAAGTAGATAACTTTTTTAGCTGAATCATCATGTGGAAATAATTTACGCCTTCTAATCGACTTACGAATGATGCTGCTCAGTGACTCAATCGCATTAGTGGTATAAATCGCTTTGCTTATATCATCAGGGTAGTAAAATAGCGTGCTGACGTTTTGCCAGTTATTTGTAACCGTATAGCTAGCGGCACCTGCCTCTAACTATACGCCTAAAACCAAGTTTTTTTAATAGCATAAAAGCTCGATATTGATAACTGCTGTTACTGACAATAGTCAATGATGGGTAGCCATTGTGCTTGGCTACGCGTAATTCTCATGTTTATCTCCTAAATTAAATATGGAGATAACATACCGGAGATCAAACGCTAATCGCTAGTACTGTTAGCTATATGCTTACAATAATTTTCCATTTACAGACAAATATATCAAAATACAAAATAGCCAATTCAAACGTTGCCCCATGGACAGTTTTATCCTCACTAGTATGTTACTTCACTATAAACTTATAGCATATTTATTCTGGTAATATTGATTGAAATCAAGCATTCAAACAATCCCTCAAAATAATTATGGTTACTCTCTTTCATCATCCAATTAACCATGTGGTGCAGGTACAGACCAGAGAATTACAAATACGAGAGAAGCAGCTATGAACGCGCTCCCAATGATTTTTAGCCATACTCTCCCTGTTTTATTCTGGAATTTAAGCAATAGCATTATTGTAATTAGCGTCTGGACTAAGTAATAAAGAGCAAACCCTTTAGAAGCGAAGTTAATTATTTCAAAAACATTCGAAGTCCAGACCAAAATAATTGCTAAAATGACCACTAACATGTATCCCATATTAGTTGAAATTTTAGACTTGAGAAGCTCTCTAACTAGACCTCCACCACCGATTGTATCGGCTAGTGCAGCACTTAGTTGGCTTGCTGTTGCAGCAATTAAAAGCAGAATAGGTAAAACCCAAACAGCTTTGCCTAATGTATGGCTAATCGTAGTTTCATTTAATTCAACAATAGGAAATTCTAAAAATATTGGACAGGTTAAACCTATAAAAATGACATACAGTACGATTGCGATCCCTTGTGAATACTTGACTGCCTTTATACGTTGAGTTGCTGAATATTCTGCCCCCATAAAACGAGTTGTTTCGAACCCTTGTGTAACCATCAGCATACCAGCTAGCATGCTAATTATTTCAAATTCACTTAGACTCTGAGTAGCTGAATGTTCAAACCAAGCCTTACCTGTCGATATGTCATAAGTAAACAAAGCAACCAATACACCAACTATAATAGAAAGTTTGATGGTCACAGCATAAAGCTCTATAGCTTCTAAACCTTTCGCACCTCTAATCCAAGCTACAGCCATTATCGAAAGTAATACCGCTGTTGTGGCAACCCTTACAATATACAAATTTTCAATACCAAGGCGGTCAAAAACAAATGCAGAAAACAGACTGATATAAAAAGCGACAGATATTGCATATGCCCCTCCAAGAAACCATTGACCAACCTGTTCTAGCTTTGCAATAGATCCATTAGGGTTTTCAACTAAATATTGCTCAGCATGAAGTATGTTGAAGCGAATAATAGCTCCCAAAGCTAATGAAAACAGTGATAAAACTACAATTCCAGCTAATGCCCACTTTCCCATAGTGGCATGCAGTAGTGGTGCAACAATTAAAAATCCACTGCCAATGATTGAGGCTAAGGGAGTTACGGTCGCCCTCCATTGTTGCGAAAAGCGAAATCGTTTATTAAACAAAACTATAACTACAACTAATGAAAAGAAAATTGCAATACCGTTATGCAACATACTTCATACTCCTAAGATTAATGATGTTTATACCAGCCAGCTTTTTTAATGTCATTCCAAGAGGTATTTTGGTGACAAGCAAAACATTCTTCTACAGGTGCTTTGTGCTCCCCTGCAACCTTTGCAGATATCTTTTTAAAATGTTTCATATAATGGCTAGGTGGTGCCTCATGGCATTGATTACAGTCGTTTGACTTGTTTGATGGATGAACAAATGAAGATATAGACCACTGTTCAGTGCTATGACATTGTACGCAATCATCTGAAAACAACCCAAAATGCCTATCATCGTTAGCATGACAAGTAGCGCAATTAAGCAACGCTTCTTTTGTACTAACATGCGGATTAATAAGTAGCGGATCCACTTTTCGATTATCCGATAACATTTCTTTGAAAAGCTTTTGTACAGCCGTGCCTTGATCAAACGGGGTATTATCTTCAGGTAACATGCGTAAACCTATATCAGAGAGTGCCTCATGGTCCATTGTAGATATGCGTGCTGCTTTTCCTTGATGTTCCATATGACATGAATTACATTCAGCTATATCGACATGAAACAAAGTAGGCTGACGCTGGATTATTTGAGTATCATTGGCATGGCAAACAACGCAATTTTCACGCGTAACCCCCGTTATTGGCGTATGGCAACTTTGACAATCATCTTCTAAAAAGGAATGGGCTTCACTTAAATCTCCAGGGATAACGGTCATTTCCCAATTTACATCGGGTAACTCACTCGAATGGTAATAGTGACTTACCAACGCAGCTATAATCACTGCTATAATTCCACCAAAAATATATTTGATCATAACCACCTCAAGCCAAAATAAATTTCAGCAGTTATATGAAAAATTATGAGCACATATAAGATCATGGAAATAGATATATGAAATTTTAACCACCGTTTGAACCAAAGCTTCGCTGTATCATGAATACGAATGCTATATTCAATATCTGATATTGCATCGACCAATCGCAAAATTCTTCTCTCATTGCTAGTTCGACCTAAGCCAAGACTAGATGAAAAGAGTGATGGAGAATGTGAGTTTAAATCACTTGGAATAGCGTTAATATGTTTCGAACAAAATCGTTCATGCAGTTCAATTTGTTCATCTTTTAATTCATTTTTTAATTCTTCTTTTAGTTTTTTCTTATCTTTTAATTTTGACGATATTAAGCTAAGTATATATCGTCCAATGAAACCACTAATCGCAACTAGCATCATTAAGAGCACCAATAAAATACCAAGTAAACTATCAAAACGGTGAGCGCTATGTAGTAATCCTATGATTGGTCCTATCACTCCAGCATAGATATGCCAAACCAATAGTGTTGACATAGAAACCTTCTTGGTCACCCAGCTTTTTATTGATTTATTTCTCTTGATCACTAGGTAAATCAAAGGAAAAAACAACAAAAAGGCGGCTATTATTCCGAGCATGCTTCCACTAAAACTGCCTGGAAAACGTGGTGAACTGTGCCAAACAAATCCCCCCCATAACACGATCATCAGTAACACTAAACTGGCGACAATTGTCCGTTCTTGATTTGCCATCACTTTATACCTCTACCTTTACAGGGGTTTTGGGTATTGATTGACAAGCTAATACGTAACCATTTTCTTTATCATCATCCTCTAGGCCATCATCAACATCCATTTCTACTTGCCCTTCGAGTAACTTGACTTTACATGAGCCACAGCTTCCTGCTCTGCAAGAGCTATCAATATCAACATCTAAATTTTCCGCAACATCAAGAATGCTTTCTCCTTCGGCTGCTTTTGCATGTTTATTTGACTGAGTAAAGGACACTTCAAAACCATTATTAATAGCTTCAGCTTTGATACTGGTATTTTTATCTATATTCCCCATGATAGGACTTTGTGGTTTATTTTCTTTCTTCACAGGGCTACTACCACCAAAAGCTTCAATTTTCACTCTTTCAGGCATCATACCTAACTCAATAAGCATGTTTTTCATAGCATCCATCATCGGTGGAGGCCCACAAATGTGAGCAGTTTTTTCCGATAGCTCTGGAACAAAGTCGTTTACCAATTGAGAAGTAAATCTACCTTGAGGTCCCATCCAAGCAGTTCCTTCAACTCGTGTCATGCTCACTAAGACATGTAAGTTTTTATGACGAGATTGTAAATACCTTAATTCTCGTTCGAAAATAAAGTCATTTGATGTTCTTGCACAAAAAAGAAAATAGATATTTCCTTTCCAACATGTAGAGGTTAAATATCTGACGGCACTCATCATGGGGGTAATCCCAACGCCACCAGATACTAAGACAATGTTCTCTTCATTATTTCCGTTGAAGTAGAACTTACCATTAGGTGCTTTTATTTCAAGCGCATCTCCTATGCAAACGTTGTCGTGCATGAAGCGAGAGACTAAGCCTTGCTCCTCTCTCTTTATTGTTACTTCAAAATAATCTCTCTGAGTGGGTGACGAGGCAATGGTATAAGAGCGTTTTATTACTTTAGGCTGATCAGGGATATTGAGAGAAAAAGTAACAAACTGGCCTGGCTCATAATTAAATGGTAGAGGTTCCCCAGCTAAAGATGCCAATCTAATAGTTTTTACATCATGTGTTTCATTAAATATTCCTATGACATGCACAGTACCAGTGAAAACGCCCTTTTTCTTTGAAGTAAAATCAGTAGATTCATTACTAGTAACCAATGCTCCATTCAACTCACTAGACTTATCAAACGTGGGGCTAGTGTTTAAATTTTCAGAAACTTCTTTCTTATTTTCATTTTCTATCACTTGCGGCTCATTGACAGGAGCTATCTTTAATTCTTCTAACAGCGCAGATGCTCGTCTCATTTTATAGGCGTATACCCAAATAAAAACAAACGCAAATAAAAACAAAATAGTCATAACACCCAAGTGAAATATGCTTATTCCAAATATATTTGATTGCTCGCTTTTAGGCGCTGTTGGTAATAGATTCATTTGACTTTTAAACCATTGAAGAGCGACTCGTCTTGGTTCCTGCCCTTCTGCTATCGCCCTTTTGGTAGCTAAACCACTATTGTATTGACTTAAACCTTGCTCTATTTTTTCTATAGAAGATTGCATTTCAGAATAGTTTTGCTGACCATCGGCATTAGCTAACGACATAAAGCCGTCTACCATTATTTGATTACCTTTTTGCATTCTATTTATGGCTTTTTGAAGTACTTCATCGGTCAAGTGAGGAGGAAGTTTCGATAGGCGCATTAATGTAGGGTAGAGATCTTTAGGCTTAGGTGCTCCCATTTGCTCCATCATTCCGTTCATCTTTTTACCCATTCCTTGGCCTTTAGACATAACAGAGGTTTGTGTTTGACCAACACTATCAACAGATAAGTTACTCACACCATCATTATTAGCTACGACAATATTTTGTTGAGTTGGTGAAACCGATGCAATTTGTGAATTCTTTGGGTGATGATTCGCATGTTCATCTTTCCCTTGCTGAGCAAATGATGCAGTGCAATAAAAATATAAGGTAACCCAAAGTGATAGAGTAATAACTGTTTTATTAAAAAAGAAATTCATCATAGACCTATCCCTTACTATCAAATTCTTTTGATATATTTATTTTTTTAATAAGTTCCACTTGTTGCGGCAATAAAACGTCTACAGATTGACCGACCATCTCGATAAATGATAATCGTAGTGTTGAATTGACAGATGCTATTTCTGAAAGAGTATCTCTAACCTTATTTAAATTAGGCATTCCTAAAGCGGTCTCTTTCCACAAACGCTTTTCGAGTTGTTCACGCAGAGTAACTTTTTCTCGTTGGGTAATTCCCCATTGCTGCTTTATGTTAAACAATTGTTCAACCTGCCCTGAAGTCAGTTCAAGTTCAGATACATAATCTAAAAAAAAGTCTGCTTCACCAAGGTGATATAGGTGTGGTGCATCTTGATAGCCAGGTAAAACATCAGTCTTGGTAGATAACGAGCCTTGTTTTTCTGGTAAAGGTTTGGTCCCCATCATTGATTTGTTTTTCATCATCATTTTACACATTCTGCCCATACAGTTTTTTTTCTTGGTCATCATACCCATTTTATTTCGCCCCATTTTTTGGTTAAGGCTACTAGCGGTATCACCCTGATTATCTCCGATTGTTTCAATAGCATTTGAAGTACTTAATTTAACGTTTTCTCTGCTAGGCAAAGTTTGTAAATTTTTATCCATTTGCTGTAGTGACTTTTGAATGCTGGTAAAGTTTTTATCTTGATAACTCTTTAATTGATTTTCTACAGTTGGCTCTGCTGCACTTATGCATGAAGGCAACAAGGGAATAAAAATAATTCCAATGTAATTATATATTTTATATTTAGTAAATTTCATTTTTGTACTCCATTAGTGCTAGATTCATAACTTTTTTATTAGCTAAAGTCACGAGATGAACTAAATCAATCAGATTGGGAGTAGTTGCTTTATTATGATTAATTTGATCTCGCTAGCTAACATTTCCCATTTCTAACGAGATCTCTAGTTAAATAATATCTTAAACTTTAAGATTAAAACCAAATACGGATACCTAGTACTAGCTCGGTGAATTCAGCGGAGCCACCTTCATTAAGAGTGTATGCCTCTGTGTCGCCATATTTTTTCTGCCATGTAATTCCCAAGTAAGGTGCGATTTCTCTTTTGAACTCATATCGAAGTCTTAAGTCGAATTGCACATCATTGATCCCCTTACCAATGTTGAATTGCGGTAAGTCGTTAGCAGACACGTTTAATTCAAACCGAGGCTGAAGAATTAAACGTTGATTAAGCAGTAGATCATAAGAGGCAATTAAGCGACCTGATAAATTTGCATCTTGATCAATGTAAAGTGAAGACTCAATCTCAAACCAATAAGGGGCCAGTCCTTGCAATCCTAATACGCCAAAATATCGTTCGTTACTTGCATCACTACCGTAGGCTCGGTCATAACGAGCACCATATTGTAAATCCCAATATGATGCAGTAGCTTTACTGTAGAGCGTTTCGAGCGAAAACTCACCACTACTTCTAGAACTCTCATCTTCACCTTCAAATTTGATCCATAATTTCTTATAGTCCGTACCGTACCAACCTTGCATATCCCATCGACTTAATGATGCATCATTGTTGTCTCGGTATTCGAGCTGATCAAATATGATTTTACTGACAGCGATTTCATCGGTTTCTTCCCAGCCATCAATGCCTCTATATTCATAACCACCGGAGTTAGCAAAAGGATCTCGTGCGCCTTTTACGATTTCTTTTTCATCCATTCCCATCAACATTTTACTATATACTTTTTCACCTTCTCCATGAAGTTGTTCTTCCGTTTTCATTTGAAGCTCAGCGACTTTTTTTTGTGAGTGAACATTTTCACGGCTCTCTTCAGCTAAAAGCGATTGAACGAAAAAAACGCCCAGTATTACAATTGTTGGTTTAATTATTTTCATGCGACTACTACCTCTCTGAACATACCTGCGGCCATGTGGTAAAGTAAGTGGCAATGGAAAGCCCATCTACCAGGGGCATCTACTGTCACTAGAAAGCTCACACGCTGAGCTGGCTGTACTGTAATGGTATGTTTTCTAACTTGGAATTTTCCATCTGGTGATTCTAGATCAGACCACATACCATGCAAATGCATAGGGTGAAGCATGTTACTATCATTATGTAAAATAATTCGTATCCGTTCACCTAGTGGAAAGTGTATTGGTTTGGCTTCGTTTAATTTAAGGCCATCTATCGACCAAATAAAGCGTTCCATATTGCCAGTAAGGTGCATTTCAATTTCTCTCGTTGGTATGCGAGTATCTTCTGGTATTGTTAAACTTTTTAAGTCAGCATAGGTTAACGCTCGTCTTCCGGTATCTCTTAAACCTGGCCCAGGGTCATCAATGTTAGTCCTAGGCATATCAACCCGCATATCAACTCCTGCACCGTACTCTGTTGAGGCGTGATTGACTTTTTGAGTGGCTCTGAGTAACGAATTCCCACCCATTGCGTGGGTAGATGGCATGTTAGACATGCTCTTCATTTCATCCATCCCACCTCTTTTCCCCATATCACCCATCATATCTACCATTGACAAAAGTACTGGTTTATCCATTTTTGGATCTTTTGCGCGTAATTTGTTGCTGGAAGATAGAGTTCCACTGACGTATCCAGAACGATCAAGTGACTGAGCGAAAACAGAGTAAGGTTGATTATCTGGAATTTCCAAAATAACATCGTATGTTTCACCAGGGCCAATTCTTAACTCATCAACTAAAATAGGGTGTACTCCTTGGCCGTCTGTTGAAGTTACTTTTAATTTAAGTCCAGGGATCCTAATATCAAAGAACGTTGCGGTAGAAGCGCCAATAAACCTTAAGCGAACCTTCTCTCCTTTTTTTACCATACCATGCCAATTATTAGCAGGTGAATTTCCATTCATCAAATAAGTGTAAGTGGACGCTGTAATATCACTAAAATCTGTAGGACTCATTCTAGCTTCGTTCCATGGTTGCCGCTTTTTAAACGCTTCACCTAAGCCCGCTTTAGCTATATCATCAAAAAAATCAACGGCTGTTTGTTGTTGGTAATTGTAATACCCCCCCATTTTTTTTAGGTTGAGATAGACATCAACTGGGTTTTCATCTGTCCAATCGCTTAGGATGATTGGATAGTCACGATCAACAACTTCTTCCTCCTGCACATTCTCAGGCTCAATTATTAGTGCTCCATATACACCTGTTTGTTCAGCTAAAGTGTGGGCATGATACCAATAGGTGCCATTTTGTTTAGCTGTAAATTTGTACTCAAAAGATTCGCCCGGTTCAATACCAGAGAAACTAATACCTGGTACACCATCCATTTCTGCATCTAATATAATTCCATGCCAATGGATAGTCGTCATTTCATGTAAATAGTTAGTGACGCGGATAGTGATTTCATCTCCTTCTTTTATTCGCAGCACAGGCCCTGGAAGCAAACCATTCACCAAAGTTGCCGTAGCCTTACTTCCCGTTATATTCACTTCTTTTTCTCCAATATCGAGATTGAAGTGTTTGCCTGTTAATTGTTCATTAGACGGATTAGCCCAAGTTAAGGTACTAACTATTCCTGTTGAGGCCAATACTGATAAAGCGGCCGTACCTTTCACAAATCGTCTTCGTGATTTATCTCGTAATTTTTCTGTCATAATAATGACTCCTATGTGTATCAGTTTTAAAATTATTGTTCTAGCCTAGAGATAAATGTCTTTCGCGGTTAAAAGTAATGTCCCAATTAATTGTTGTAAGAGGCAAAAGCGTTTTATCTGCTGTGACCATTATGTAGTTGAGCTACTGGAAGTAAATATAGCTTCAACATAAAGGTTCGGTCTAATACAAACACTGAACAAACTACAACAATAACAATATCGAAAGCTCAACAACTCTTAATACTATGTATGGCTGTTTCCAGCTCTTCCATATCGATCAATTTATTTTCTGGTAAATCTATATAACGTGTTGAATAATATAAGCATGTTCCATTTACTTCTTTCCTCAATAATTTTTCCCTTCCAGAAGAGTCAATTTTCCTTTTGAGCAACAGAATAAAGTCATCTCCAAATAGCCTAAATACAAGGTGGTTTTCTTCAAATTTTTGAAGAGAATTTACAATTTCTATAAGCTTCTCATCACCCTTATTCCAGCTATGTTCTGAGTTATATTTCGAAAAATTATGCACTCTAATTAGCAAAACATGCCGATATTTTTTTAATTCTTGTTTTTGTTTTGACAATAAAAGCTCTAAGTACCTTTGATTGTATGCATGTGTCACATTATCTTTATAGAAATATGAGAAACGTTCATGCTGTAAATCCGACTCTGGTAGCTGAGAAATCTTGCGATCGGTATCTACTTTAGATAAGACATTAATCGCAGACTGAACAATTACAGGGTTAAATTGCTGTCCACTTAATTTAGAAATTTCTTGAATTGCTTCTTGTACAGATTTTCTACCTTTATAAATTCTATCTGTGGTCATGGCATCAAAGCCATCGGCAACCGTAAGAATTTGAGATAAGAAAGGAATCTCGGCTCCTTTTAAACCTTGGGGATAGCCAGAGCCATCATAATATTCATGATGATGTCGAACTATTTCTGCTAAATCTTTATAGATAGATACTTTAGAGAGAATCTCATAACTGGTTGTTACATGGTTTTTAATAATTTTATATTCTAAATCACTCAACTTCCCCGGCTTTAATAAAATAGAGTCTGGCGTAGATATTTTACCTATGTCATGTAGCATCGATGCTCTGTAAAGTAGCTCTTTTTTAATACTCGAAACATTTAGCTCTTCAGCAAGTAACATCGCATATTTTGCAACTCTTCGGGTGTGACCAGCGGTATAGCTATCTCGTTTCTCTATTATATCGACTAAATTAAAAACGCTTTCTTCATAATTTCTTAGTTTTTTACTTACTGCACTACTGGTTTTTTTATAGCCGTAAATGATTGCAGCTATACCTAATACCCAAATTATTCCTATGCTTCGAATCATACTCCATGCGTGTAAATACGCTTCTGAAAGGTATCGACTCATATTCACCGAAACAAAAACACCTCCGAAGTAACCATCTTTTTTCTCAAGTCCTACTAGCCTGCAAATTTGACAGTCTTGATCTACAGCTCTTGGCTCTACAGCTCTTAAAAAAGAGCTTTGACCTTTCTCATCAATAAAATAAGTTGTCTCGTTTCTATCGATTAAGACACCGACTAGTTTTTTTTGCCATTCATCTAAAAAGGTATTTTGGTTACTAACATTTGAATTTTCTTGTACAAAGACTAGAGAAACTTTTGGTTTCTCTATACCAAGTTCAATAGATACGACGCCACTATTAGATTCAAGTCCTTTTAAATCTAATTGTCTTGATAAGCTCATATTGTTAATTTGGTAGTCATTTATTAATAGTTTTATGGTCGCATCAATGTGATCAATTGCAGAAAAAGCATCATCTTTAGCATTTTTAACCGCACTTTTTTTTGATGATATGATTAAGTTTGCAGTTAACGTTGTAACAATAATTGTCCAGATCACCACAACGGTAAGTGCAACTTTCTTTAACGGTTTCATTTTAATAATCATGCTGCAACATCCAGTTCCAATAGCTTTAAGTAACCAAAGATAATGAATATTTGTGGACGCAAACAATTCCGTCATATGAACTAACAACTAGTAAATATTCATCTTCATATATAACCTCTCCTGCTTCATAAAGATGAACGCACTCCACGGCTTCTATATGTTTGGCATTCCAAAAAAGATTATTTAATTTAAGAATTAAACCGAAAAAACCAAAACTGCGAAGTTTGCTGTTAATGTCTAATGTTCGTTGCTTCCAATCTAGTATCCGCTCTCCTATATCTATTCGTGGAAAATATGAATAATCAGTTTGAGGTTTAGCATTTTTATAATGACATTCTACATCCGAAAGAAAGGTCTTGATCAAATTGACAGCTTCAATATGCATTTTGACCATTACAGTTGTGATAGATTCATTCTTTTGAATGGGAACACCAGATTGAAGAATCACATCCCCCCCATCTAACACATTAGTTAATTTATGAATTGATACGCCTGAATGTTCTGGATACTTTAATAAGTACGGCAGTGGAGTTGGCCCCCTGCCTTTTGGCAACATTGATGGGTGTATGTTAATCGCATATTTAACACCTGTTTCAGGTAATATATGTAGATACTCAGCTACTATGAACATTTCTACACCCATAGAAATCAAATGTTCAAGCTCTTCACTCATAGGCTTATTTTTGAATAAGGGAATTTGATGTGTTTCGCACAATTTTGATATAGCCGAAGACGTAAAATCGGGCGAGTTAATGTAAACTCTTTCAATTTCAAAGCCGTCCTTAATTAAATATTTTAAGCACGAAGAAAACATATTATTGCCAAAGTAAACTATTCTCATAATCCGAACCTCAACTCAAAAAAAAACGGTGTGATAATTATCAATAGGACCTAAAGTGACGTTAAACTCGTAAAAACCTGAGTACTTTTTCTTCTCTGTTTTTTTCACTTAAAAGTCCTATTCCATTCATTTAAAGGCTTAAACTAACCAGTCATCATGCCGTGTAGTTTTAAACAATTATCACTTATTATCTCTACTAGACGAGTGGGTATGCACAACCTTCCAGTTACCATTTATTTTGCGAAATAAGAATGTTTGAAATCCTTTTTTGTCGAATGTTTTGCCACTTTTATTCACTTTGCCCTTTATACGTGTGTCAGCAATTGCCCACGCAAAAGATTTATCATCGCCCTCAAAGTTAACTTCTATTTCACTAAAACTCAATTTTAAGTATTCCAAAGCATCCTTTTCAGGTTCAACATGATGTTCAACTAATGAGTTCAATCCTGCATTTTGCCCGCCACCTTCTATATATCGAGCACCTTTATAATCAAGAAAGTTCTTTCTAAATGGTGCTCCGTCTCCATTTTCCCAACCATACTTAATACTCGAAATGATATCGATTATTGCCTGTTTATCTTTGTTTATATGTTTTCCTCCCCCATGAGCAAAGCTAACAAAACTTGTGATAACTAAAATAGCTGCTGCAATATATTTGATCATTTTTTATCCTTTATTATTATTTTTTTAAGCTAGTGTGACCAATGGATATGGACTATTTTCCATTTTCCATTTTTTTTCATAAGTATCATACTTTCCATACCTTCACTTTTCACGTCTTTTCCTTGAAACTCTCCGGTTAACTTTGTTTTGGATATTGAGTAAGCTGTTTCCCCCATCTCCCTGACTTCATGTTCAAGTATTTCTACTTTAAGTTGAGCCAAATATTTCATGTCAGCCAGCATATGATGATTTGCATAATCATCTGCTGAGCGCTCTACTCTACCGCCCTCATATATAATGACATCATCAGCTAAAAAGCCGCGTGCTTTGCTCTTATCGCCACCCTGTATGGCTTGGTGAAATTGCATAACGACTTTACCTGCATCACTTGTTAATACGGGCAATTCACCACGTTTACTTGTATTATTTTTTTCGCTTGCATGAGCTATTGTAACATTGCTCATGGTTAAGAAAATTAACAAAGCCGCTGTTACTATTATTTGAATTATTTTCATTTTTATTCCTATCTTTAATAATTAATCTATTGCCGTTAGCACTTGATATTGCTCGGGTGTTAATGTAGGTAATCGTTTAATAAAAGCAACCATTGCCCATATTCTTTCATCACTGTGAGTTTTACCCCAAGCTGGCATCCCTGAAGCTTTTATGCCATGTTTAATCACCCAAAAATTCTTCCTTGCAAGCTCTTCATCAGTACCGTGTTGATGAGTTTCATGCGAAATACTTAAATTAGGTGGTTGAGGATACAGCCCAATGCTCATATCACTTTCTTCTAATCCAGGTTTTAGATGACAGCTTGAGCACATATATTCATAATCTGCTCCTCCCATTAACAACAACTCAGGACTTTCCAAATCAGGTACTTTGATATGTTGAGCCGATTTCTTTATGGATGCCTCCCTAGTTTCTTCAAGAAGCCAATAAACAATATCACTGTGAGGTTCATCAGCGGCTACATTCACTATCCCTGAATACATGACAGTAGCGGCACTAGCTCCTCCCAATAGCAATAATGTCAATAGAATTTTAAGAGCTTTCATAACAATTCCTTACTTATAAAGCCACTTAATTTGAGCTTCAACTAAGTGGCTTTTAATATTTAATTAATGGTTCTGGTGGTCATCACTATTAGCTTTTTTATTTTTCTTTTTTTCCATTTTACTGTGATCCATTCCTTTCATTTTACTGTGATCCATTTCTTTCATTTTGCTGTGATCCATTTTCTCCATTGAAGATTTTGATTGCTTCATACACTTTTTCATCATTGCAACTGCAACAGGGTCTTTCATATCCATCTTGCTATGATCCATTTTGCTACAATCAGCTTTTTCTGCTTTTTTTGCATGCATTTTCGGATCATGAGCGGATGCATTCATTGATAAAGTAATTGCTGGTACTAATATCAAAGCGATTTTGCCTACAGTTTTAATAAAGTTAGTTTTCATGGTTTTCTCCTACGTTAGTGATTAAGGTTAATTTAAGTAAATTCATCGAATGCAATATTAGTTGCATCAACATTCTTAGTTTTCAAAAGATTTATCGTTGCTGACATCATATTCGGTGGGCCGCATAGATAAAATTCAACACCATCAATTTGACAAATTTTGTTAATATTTGATGTGAGTAAATCTTGAACATACCCCTTTGCTCCTGACCAGTTCTTATGCGGCCTAGACAAAACAGGGTAGTAAAAAAAGTTTGGATATTTTCTAGAAAGCCTGTAAAGCTCATCTTTATATAACAAGTCCTCCTCAGTTCTAGCACCATAGAAAAAATAGATACCTCTAGTTTCCTTTCTTTCTTTTTGGTAGAAGCACAATTGCTCTTCAATTAATGATTTCAATGGTGCCATTCCAGAGCCTGCTCCGATGAGCATCATTGTTTTATTACTTGAAGGTTTTGCATGAAAATCTTCAAATGGGCCAGCCGCTTCTATTGTTTGCCCTAGCCCCAAATTACATATATAGCTAGAACCTACACCGGGATATATACTTTTATTTGGAGCATTTTGAATTTTGACGGTAAACTTTAACTCGTTAGTACCAGCTTCAATCTGCCCATCACCATTAGCTAGAGAATAGCTTCGACTACAAGCTTGATGCTCATACTCTAAATACTCAATATCACGCCAATGGTATTTGAAAGCGTCAGGAAGACGCGCTGGTATAGATATTCCTTTAGCTGGTGGTATATAGAAACGAAGATGAGCACCTGCTTTGAATTTTAATTTCTCACCACCAAGCACTTTAAAACGCAACTCTTTTATATAGGGACTAATAAACTCACTATGCGTTAATTCAAGAAGGTATTTTTTGGCTTTAGTAACGTCAATTAATGTTAACCTCTTAGTTTCTGTTGCATCATGTTGACAAGCCAATCTGTAACCTTGTTGCAATTGTTCCTTTGTTAAAAGTACATGCTCTGCTGAAGTGACTTTAACACTGCTATCAAGACGTACTTTACATTGGCCACAAGTCCCGCCACCGCCACAGGTTGATGACAAAGCAATATCATGATCAATTAAACCATCAAGTAAGTTGGTATTAGTAGCTAAATCGAATTCCCCGATAGGCTCCAGATCTTTATCAAATAACGCCAAAGTTCGACTTTTTCTGCCAAAACGAATTTTGTATTGACCATTAAAGAGCAGCTCAATAGTCCAAATGAAGCCAGTTAAGGAAAAGAAAAGCGTGAAAAGAGAAAATAAAATGATTTGAACATTATTGAAGCTTCCTTCAGTGCCATAATCCATAAAGTGCAGCATAAAGAAAATATCAACAAAACGTTTATCATCATTACTGTGTTTAATTATTCGACCAGAACCAGCATCAATATAAACGCTAGTTTGAATATAATCAGCATAGTTAACTTGCCACACTTCATTTTGCTCACGGGGTATATCTTCATAAGGAGGTGATAATTTAATTGCACTTTCAATTACCCCTTGGCCTTTGTAAGAAGATTGAGCCAGATTCCTAGCCATAGCTTCATCAATAACGACTGGCTCAGCGGTATACGCATCAACCAAGGAATAGTCATTTTTAAAGTGGCTATATAAACCTTTATTATGAGTTAATAAATAATAAGGATGCTCTAATAATGATATTTGTTTTAGCGACACAACTTGCTTAGCTTGAGATAAAACAAGTTGTGGCTCAACTAACCTATTAATATCAACTAGGGCAACAACGGGAGTTTGTTTATATTGATTTCCTGAAGCCTTTTGATGATCCATCAAATTAAAATATAAGCCTGTTCCTAACCATACTAGTAGTTGTAGGCCAACCAACAAGGATAGCCATTTATGTAGCTTTTTAAGGAATAACATTATCTAGCTACTCCCATACTTTTATCTAATGTATTTTTTGCTCTGTTTTTGAAAATAACAAAGTAACTCAATACACCACCAGTAATTGCCGCAAAAATAGAAAAAAGTGTGAACCAAAAAAGTAGTTTATTACTTGGATCTTCTTCTTCATAATCCATGACATGCAAACTAAACATCAAATCAAAGATTCGCCAAAATTCATGTCGCTTACTGACAAGCTTTCCTGTTTGAGCTGAAACATATATCGACGGACTGCCAAAATCATCAAAGTTAACCCGCCAAGCAGGTAATGCTCGACGGCTTAATTCAAACGGTGGATTTTCTGTAATCAGTTCAGACTCAAGGACCTCACCATCACCACTGTAATAGTGTTTTGCAGCGCTAATAGCTAGTATTTTGTTTAAGGGAGAAATCTTCTCCCCATTACTAGCATTTACAACATATTTTTCGTCATGCTCTGTAAAACGATATACGGCTTGGTCTATAAAAACTTCTACGGCAATGTTTTTTGCGTCAGGATATTGCTTAGCTAATGCAGATAATGGGTAAGTAATTTCATCCACATTAACTTTAGTTTGGTGATTAACCACCAAACTATCACCATGAATATAGTCAATATCAAAAATAACCATATAGGCACCAGATATTGACCAAATCAAAAACTGCAAGCCTAAAAACAACATCAACCACCGATGGAGTTTCCGACTAACCTTCAACATTTTCAAGCTCTATGCCTTGCTCGAAACATTTTTAATCGATGACGAACGCCACAAATAAAATAATGCAGGTAGAACAAGTAAAGTTAAAATTACCGCACTTAGCATTCCACCAACCATAGGTGCTGCGATACGACTCATCACTTCAGAACCAGTACCTGTGCCATATAATATTGGCAATAAGCCAACGATTATAGCTGCTGCGGTCATCATGACTGGACGTACACGTAAGCCTGCACCATGTAACACCGCTTGAAGCACATCAGCTTTCGTTGTCGCAATATCCTTTGACTGATGATCATCAATCATTTCGTGATAAGCCTGATTCAAATAAACCAACATAATCACACCTATTTCAACGGCAACCCCAGCTAGCGCAATAAAACCAACACCTACAGCAACGGAGAAGTTATATCCTTGGATATACATCAACCAGATACTTCCCACCATTGCTAATGGTAAAGTTCCCATGATCATTGCCACTTCAATAACATTTCTGAAGTTCAGATAAAGTAGAATAATAATAATGAACAAGGTTAACGGCACTACATAAGTCAATTTAGCTTTGGCACGTTGCATATACTCATATTGACCAGCCCACGCAATTGAGTAGCCAGCAGGAAGTTTTAGCTTATCTTCAACAACTTTTTGTGCATCAGCAACGTAACTACCAACATCCACACCTTCAATGTCTACAAATGCCCAACCATTTAATCTTGCATTTTCTGACTTTATTCCCGGAGGGCCGTCTTCAACGAGCACATTCGCAACATCGCCTAATGAGATCCTTTGCCCATTTGGTGTCACTATTGGTAGTAAAGATAGCGTTTCAGGCGAATCTCGATAGTCTTGTGGGTAACGTAAACTCACTGGGTAGCGCTCTAAGCCTTCAACAGTTTGAGTGACATTCATACCACCAATAGCCGTAGCAACAACCTGCTGAATTTCGCTAATATTTAAACCATAACGAGCTGCTTTAGCCCGTTGTATATCAACTTTAACGTAACGTCCACCAGCTACACGCTCTGAATATACTGATGCAGTTCCAGGTACATCCTTTAAAATAACTTCTAATTGTTTACCTATGTCCTGAATTACCGATAAGTCAGGTCCTGCGACTTTGATACCCACAGGTGTTTTAATACCCGTAGCTAACATATCAATACGTGTTTTTATTGGCATCACCCACGCATTAGTTACCCCAGGGAGCTTAACTAAACCATCTAGCTCTTTTTTCAAACTCTCAGTAGTAACACCTTCTCGCCACTCTGAACGAGGCTTTAATTGAATAAAAGTTTCAATCATTGTTAAAGGCGCTGGATCAGTAGCAGTTTCCGCTCTACCTACTTTACCAAACACAGTTTTAACTTCTGGAACTGTTTTAATCAGCTTATCCGTTTGTTGTAACAGTTGACGTGCTTGCCCTATCGAAATACCAGGATAAGTTGTAGGCATATACATTAAGTCACCTTCATCAAGTGGAGGGATAAATTCACTACCAATCTTGTCAAGTGGATATATACCAATAGCAAGAACTGCCAATGCTGCTACTAAAGTTGTCTTTGGAAAACGTAATACCGTTTTTAGAGCAGGCATATAGATAAAGGTTAAAAAGCGATTCACCGGGTTTTTATGCTCAGGTAAAACCTTACCCCTTATAAAATACCCCATCAGTACAGGGACTAATGTAATCGCTAATGCCGCTGATGCTGCCATTGCATACGTTTTAGTAAAGGCAAGTGGAGCAAACATTCGCCCTTCTTGAGCTTCCAAGGTAAAAACAGGAACAAAACTCACCGTAATAATTAACAAGCTAAAGAATAGAGCAGGACCAACTTCACTGGCCGACTCCACTACTATTTTCCAGCGGTTTTCATTAGTTAACGGTGTTTTTTCCATGTGCTTGTGCATATTTTCAATCATTACAATAGCACCGTCGATCATGGCACCAATCGCAATTGCAATCCCTCCTAGCGACATAATATTCGCATTAAGACCTTGCATATGCATAACGATAAATGCCGTCAATATCCCTACAGGTAAACTCACAATGGCGACTAGTGACGAGCGGACATGAAATAAGAAAATGATACAAACTAGCGCCACAACGCCAAATTCTTCTAATAGCTTATAAGCTAAGTTATCAACAGCCCTTTCAATTAATGCAGAGCGATCATAAACAGGAACAATTTCAACCCCTTCAGGTAAACCTTTCTTCAGTTGCTCTAGCTTTTCTTTAACACCATTAATGACTTGCTGAGCATTTTCTCCAAAGCGCATAACGACGATACCACCAACAGTTTCTCCTTCACCGTTAAGCTCAGCGATACCTCGACGCATTTGTGGGCCAGTCCCAATATCTGCAACATCTTTTAGTAATAGAGGTGTGCCATTTTCATTTACTCCTAAAGGTATATTCTCTAGATCTTCAACACTTTTGAGATAACCAGTTGCTCTAACCATGTACTCGGCTTCTGCCATTTCAACAACAGATGCCCCGATCTCTTGGTTACCTTGCTTAATAGCCATTTGAATATGTGAAAGAGGGATCCCAAATGCTCTTAATTTTTCAGGATTAATTCTTACTTGGTATTGCTTAACCATACCGCCAAGTGCAGTAACTTCTGATACGCCAGGGACAGTTTGCAATTCATATTTTAAAAACCAATCTTGTAAACTGCGCAATTGACTTAAGTCTTGTTGACCCGTTTTATCAACTAAGGCGTATAAATATACCCAACCTACGCCTGTAGCATCAGGTCCTAATTGCGGTCGTGCATTGCTGGGTAAGCTAGGGGCTACTTGACTTAAATATTCAAGTACTCGCGAACGCGCCCAATACAAATCTGTATCTTCATCAAAGATGACATACACGTAAGAGTCACCAAAAAAAGAATAACCTCGAACAGTCACAGCGCCAGGAACTGACAGCATTGCAGTAGTCATCGGATAGGTAACCTGGTCTTCAACAACTTGTGGGGCTTGACCAGGGTAACTTGTTTTAATAATTACTTGCACATCAGATAAATCAGGCAGTGCATCAATAGGCGTTTTATTAACAGAATATAAACCAATGCCTACGAGTAAAAAGGTAGCGAGTAATACAAAAAATCGATTACCAACGGACCAACGTATTATAGAAGCAATCATAATAATCTAACTCCTATATTAGTGGTTTGAATGATCAACAACAGGTGCTTCTAATCTAGAAGTTTCACCCTGTTCATCACCTTGCCCTAGTGGGGCAATTTCAAAAATTACAAAATGTTCACCACGCACTTCAAAAGTAAACTTAACTTCCATCCCCTCAGAAAGTCCTTCAAGGCTAACATTGTGCCCTGTAATGAAATCTAAAGTAGCCGCAGGTCGTCCCCATTTTTCAATAGCAGTTCGACTAATGTTCACCATTCCATGATCAATCATTAACGAGTTAATTGTTCCAGTAACTGTCGCTGACGAGTCATCTGCCATTTCTTCAGTTACTTGGCTTGTATCACTTTCACTCATGTCGTCAGGAACATGGATATTACTGATTTTATAATCACCATTATCTTCTTTTGTCACTTCAACATGTAAACTCATCCCTTCACTTAGTAATGAAAAGTCAACGCTGTCCGATGCGATGAAATCCATCGTCATTTCTGGCCATTCCCATGCAGGTATCGCCTCATGAGCTAAAGTTAACATTTTATGATCTGCCATAATGCTCTCGATACTAGCTTGAACCCAAACAGAAGAAGGCATTGAAGCATCCGCTTCATCAACATCGCTATTCATTCGCTTGAAGTCTGAAGACTTACTCGATTCTGAATCTAATAAGAACTGTGCAGAACTAACAACTTTTTCCCCATCACGTACCCCTTCAAGTATTTCAACACTTTCGCTATCGTATCGACCTACAGATACTGCAACCGATTTAAAACTCCCCTCACCTAAGGCGAGAACAACTCTATCTTGGTTTCCAGTTCTAATAAGTGCTTCTTTAGGTATCAATAAAGCTTGTTCATCACCCGTTGTGTGAATCGCAATTTGAGCAAACATATTTGGTTTGAATTCACCTTCATTTTTAAAACGAAGACGTACTTTCACGGTGCGAGTTTTTGCATCTAGTGTCGGGTAAATATAATCAACTTTTCCTTGCCAATTTTTTCCTGGTAAGTAATCAAGAGTCATGGTTACTGGGGTGCCTGTTTTGACTTGACCCGCTTGGCGTTCAAAGACTTCAGCTTCAACCCACACTTCCGATAAATCACCAATTGACATTAAAGTAGAGCCTGGCTTAACAAAGAACCCTTCACGTATTTTTAAATTTTCCACCACGCCATTTTGTGGAGAATAGAAAGTAATTGTTTGCTGTACTTTCTTAGTTTTTTTCAGCTTTGCAATAGATGATTTTGGAAGTTGAAGTGCCGATAACCTATTTTCAGCAGCACTAATTAATCGACTATTTTTACGATCTAACGCTAATAATAATTCTTCTTGAGCATTAACTAGTTCAGGGGAATAAATTTCATAAAGGGGTTGCCCCTTCTTAATAGGATCTCCAACTGCCTTAACATATAGCTTTTCAATCCATCCTTGTACTCGTGGATGAATATGAACTAACTTATCTTCATCATAAGCAACATAACCGACGGTATTTATTTCAGTGTGCAATGATTTATAACTAACTATTGCCGTTCTTACACCGAGGTTGTTTACAACATCAGGAGAGATACGTATGGTTCCTGGACCTTCATCAGGTCCTTTACCACCATCGTCGTATACAGGTACTAAATCCATACCCATTGGTGATTTCCCTGGCTTATCTCTTTTGTAGTTCGCGTCCATTGGAGCTACCCAATAAAGCGGCTTCTTTTCAGCCGTTACAGCAGAGCTTGATTTTCCACTATTTGTCGGGGCCATAAAGCTATAAACCCCAAATGTTAAAAAGCCACCGATAACCATGCCAATTACTATTGGCTTAATATTGTTGTTCATTATTCTTCTCCCGAAATAACAGTGAAACCACTATTATTTGATAAATTCATATTTTTGTTACTAACGACAGGTTCTATGCTGCCTATAAAAAGGTAATTAAGTTCTAGTAATAACTTCTGCTCTTCGACATTAAGCGTTAATTCATCTATTTCCGCATTTAATACAGCGATTCGTGAACGAACCACTTCGGCAAAATCACCGTCATCATTGGTGTAAGCTGTTAACGAAGCTTCAGCTTGGTCGTGGATTTGAGGTAGTAACTTGTCTTTATATAAGTTCTGTCTATCTTTCAATCGAAGTAAGCGCCCTTTGGCACTGGAGTATGATGCGAGCAATTTTCTCATCAATAATAGCTTTTCTGTTTTTATTGCTTCTGTTTTTGAAATAGCAGACTTAACTTCTTTGTCTTGTCTATTATCTGTAAAAAGCGGCAAGTCAAAAGTAACCCCTACAGAGAACAAGTCCGCTCTACTATTTCCCATTGGATCATCATCACGGTAACCATAACTAGCATTTACTCCCCACTCAGGTTTGTATTTTTGCTTTGCCAATTTAATTCCAGTTTTTGTTGATTTAATTTTCTTTTCAACTGCGACAAGTGAAGGGTGGTTAGCAATATACTTTGCCAGTTCACTAGGGCGTAACCAGCTATCTGTAAGAACTATATTGCTATTTACTAAGTCAATTTGAGGTAATTGCTTAGTCAAAACGATATTGTGTAGGTTAAAATCATCGTCTACATAAGTTTCACTTTGAGAACTTTTCTCTATAGAAAACTCTGTTAACCATTGAGACAACATACCTTCAAAGCGGTTTTGTTGTTGTCCTAAGACATCTAAACGATCTTCTAATCTTGTAAGCTCCAATTGCGCTCTTACAATATCTTGCTGTCTTGTTTTACCTAAAGTAGACGAATAACTTGCTTCAGCAACATCCGCTAACTGTTCAAAAAGCGCTCTGTTTTTTTCAATTAAAGCAATACTTTCTTGAACTCTGTATGCATTCAACCAAAGGCTACCAACAGTAACAGCTACTTTGGATTCTCGATCTTTTCGTTGATACGGGAATGATTCACTTTCAATCTTGAGTTGTTCTCGTTTAATCAACAATGTATCCCCACGAGGAAACATTTGAGATATACCAACTTTCGCTTGTGTCATACCCTCTTGCCCGAAATCAAACCCATTAGTAGGTAAGTTTGCTAAACCAAGCGAAACTTTTGGGTCTGGTAATGTACCTACGGCAATGCTCATTGACTCTACTGCATTTTGCTTATGCACATTTCCCGTTAACCATGGATCATTCTTCTGCGCAGACTTGATAGCTTTCTCAAAAGTTAAGGCTGAACTAGAAGTAATAGTAGGAATATCAGCAGAATTTGCAGTTAGCACTGTAAGAGCTAACATACCCGCACAGTATTTCACGCTTAAACTTCTGATATTTTTAAATTTATTCATTAAAACTGCTCCTCATAAGATTGAACGCTAGCATAGACCTCATAAGCGCCCCCTTTCTTAAGCAATAACACTTTATAAGGTTGAAATTTATCCCCTACTTCCATACCGGGAGTTCCCGCTGGCATTGCAGGAACAGACAATCCAATAACATCGTCAGAGTGCTTTTCTTTTAAAAATTTATGAATAAATTTGGCAGGAACATGCCCTTCAAATGCATAACCATCTTTAGATATAGCGGTATGACAAGAACGGTATCGAGGCTCTATTCCTTTCTCTTCTTTAACCGCTGTAAAGTTTTGATAATTATGAACTTTTGATTCGAACCCTTGCTCATTTATATGGCTAACCCATTTTTTGCAGCAACCACATGTAGGACTCTTATAAACCTCTAAAAGAATAGGATGAGGTTTAGCATTTTGTGTTTTAGATGAAGTCACTGAAACTTCTTCTTTTGAACAACTTGCAATAGCAATGACTAAAGTAAAGGCTGCAACAGCCTTTAACGTGAATTTTTTGGAAAACATAACCCCCCCAAAGGGATATCAATTAATATTTGAATTGATTAGGTTATTCTTGATTTTGCTTAAAAATACTTAAACGCAGAGATCAAAAAGCCTAATACAGATAATTTTCATATAAGTGAGCCAAATTTTAGGCACAATTATTCTGTATTTAGCTTAGTATTGGAGGTCTATATAGAAATGATGATGATTGACTTTGAGCCAAGTTTGAATATGAGAATATTTTTGATGATAAATCAATAAATAGACTGTCATCTGTGTCTTTCATTAGTGTAGCGATATTTGAGCAACCTCCAGTAAAACAACTACAACTTTTAACACAACAGTCCTCTTTTGCTTCATCTGAGTCATCAGAAGAATGACTCAACATTGAATGGTCACTATGGTCCATCATTGACATATTTTGCATTTGTCCTTGCACACTATCTCCCTTCATACTCATCATATGATAAGACATAACAGTAGACGCAACCGCTTGACCAACAAAGGTCAAACAGACTAGCAGTACCATTAATGTTTTAGAGAAATTAGAATTCACAGTTAACCAACAAAATATTTCAATTAATTACATACTCGCATAACAAGCTCTATTTTTCAACAAATTAATTTTAAAAAAGTGAATGACTTGGTAGCCACTTACAAGAAAACATTAATTCTATTAAAGTCTTTAATATCCGATCATAAGACTACGATTATCATAGATATTTGATGCTTCTAAAATATTTCCCTCTCAAAAGTTTACAGATAGTTTTCATTACGTGAACTAATTCATAACCATCAATGCCTGCCAAGTGTAGTCAGCGACTTAAAATATACTTTGAGGTTTATAGCAATCCAATAAATTGAAGCTTAACGTCTAAACATAATAATCTCTGAAAATAATTTCTCTGTGCTCATGTATGTTTTTAATATTACAATTCAAAACTTAGCTTCTGAGTTAAGCTGTAGCAATTCACCACTCATCGTCATCAAGAAATAAATTACTTTATTGTTGTCTTTATTAAATGCACTGACTTTGTAGCGATTATCCTGAGCTGCATATAGCTTAAATTCTTCCGTAGTTAGAGCCTTCCAACTTTCATCTAACTTACCAACCTTGTAGCCCAAATCCTTAAAGGTGAGTTTCTGCGTTACTTTGATGGCTACTTGTATCGCGTCTTTTGCACTGATCATTTTGTGATCACCATGCGCAAATGCTATTCCTGTATTTAACATTAAACCGACAAATAGCATTACGATTAAATTTTTCATTTATGACTCCACTAAACTTTCTAAATAAACACTGATAATAAAAGATGATTATTTGAGTCCATGCTCAACATATTCACCATTAACTATTAATTGGACCTTTACAGGAGCATCTGAGGTGTTCTTCCAATACCAACCGTGTGAGCCTTCAAATGGTGCGGTAAAGCTCCCCTTCATTTCATCTGATGTTGCTATGGCATAACTTTCAAAATACCCAGTGGTGTCCCCTTTTGGCTCACCATGTAAATCGAAATACAAAACAGAGCCATCGGTTATCCATTCATAAGTCAACTTTTGATATTGCTCCATCGTAAATTTGTATTCAACGCCTCTTCCCGCAGGAACAACAACCTCAATTGTTTCAGTGGTAGCCTTACTCGTGGTAGTTGATGGCTCAGTTGAAGTCGTTGCTTGTGCATTATTAAATACGGTTAAACCAAGCTTATTACCCATGCCCGTTGGGTCAATATTATATTCTGCTGGCAATATCACTGTGATTAATGTGATAACAGCAAAAACAAAACTAAATATTGTGTATTTAAGTAATTTACTATTGGTCAATGTTACTTCCTGCGTATTTACTGCTTGAGTGTTAGTTTGTTGCATGTTTTTCTCTTCTCTTAATTCTTTATTTTCGTTAATTAACTGACTGTAAAATTTCGTTTAGCTGATAAAGTAGCCTGTTAATTGAAAGCCAATCAACATAAACCCAGCACTCATCAATAAGCAGTTGGTATTGGTCGCAAAGCGATTAAAACTATTGTGCTTTCGCCAGTAGTTTATCAATAATAAAATAAATGCTAATGCACTGAACTGCCCCAATTCAACACCAACATTAAAAGCAATTAAATTGGCAATTAATCCGTCTGACGGTAATTGAAATTCTTGAAGTTTAGTAGCTAAACCAAAACCATGAAATAAGCCAAAAATCAGTACCGCAGTTTTGGGATTAGGCGTAAAACCTATTGTTTTCTTAAAGCCGCCTAAGTTATCAAAACCTTTGTAGACAACAGAAAGTCCAATAATGGCATCGATTAAATAAGCATTTACCTGAATGTCATTAATAACGCCAAAAAGTAATGTTAGGCTGTGCCCTAAGGTAAACATACTGACATAGAGCAAGACATCACGACTCTTATATAAAAAGAACAACACACCGACGAGGAACAATAGGTGGTCATACCCAGTAACCATATGTTTTGCACCTATATATAAAAATGGAATGATCTGCACTCCAGTATTGCTTTGTAAAAAAGCACGCGTTGTTTCATCTACGCCATGAGCAAATGCTCCCACGGGCAACAATATGGAAATTAGAGCGATAAGGCTGATTAAGCCGTATCGCTGGGAATAATTAAACATTAACAGTTTCCTTTGTGTGGGGTGTTTTAGTAAAGATTTCTTTGTGGCTATGTAATAAACGATATAAAGCAGGAAGCACAAATAGCGTTAAAATTGTTGATGATATAATCCCACCAATGACCACTGTAGCAAGTGGGCGTTGCACTTCTGAGCCAATTCCTGTGTTAAGCGCCATTGGTACAAAGCCTAGCGATGCAACCAGCGCTGTAGTTAATACGGGTCGAAGTCTAGTCAGCGCACCATCAATAATGGCGGTATCTAATGCAACACCTTCTCGTCGAAGTTCTCTGATAAAGGACACCATAACTAAACCATTTAATATTGCTATGCCTGACAATGCGATAAAGCCAACGGCTGCCGAAATTGAAAAGGGAATATCCCGTATTAATAAAGCGAAAATACCGCCAGTCAACGCTAAAGGAACCCCCGTAAAGATGATCATTGAATCTTTGAAAGAGCCAAGTGCTAAGAATAATAAGCCAATGATCATGATCAGTGTAATAGGCACGACAATTGATAGCCTTTTAGAAGCAGATTGAAGCTTCTGATAAGTGCCACCATATTCAATCCAGTACCCTGAAGGCACTTCAACTGAACTCTCTATTGAAGCTTGAATATCTTTAACGAAAGAACCTAAATCTCTTCCCCTAACATTGGCGGTAACAACAACTCTACGTTTACCATTTTCCCTATTAACCTGGTTTGCCCCTTCTACTAATTCAAGTTCAGCAACTTCTTGCAAAGGTACATACTGGTCAGCTTGTATTTGTATGGGTAAGTGAGCCAACGAATCAACATCACTTCTAAGGTTTTCAGGAAGACGAACAACAATGTCTGCTCTTCGATCACCTTCATAAAATTTACCAGCGCTTGTTCCACCTAAGGCCGTAGCAAGCTGATCTTGTAGGGTTTTAATGCTAACGCCATATTTTGCTAATTGCTCGTGATTAGGATTGATCGTAAGCATCGGCAAACCTGTTGTTTGTTCAACTTGAACATCAGCAATTCCTTCAACGTTAGCAATGGCCGTGTTAATGCTTTTACCTAATGCCGTTAGTGTTTCAAAGTCATCACCAAATACTTTAATGGCAAGTTCAGCTCTTACACCTGCAAGTAGCTCATTAAAACGCATTTGTATTGGTTGAAGGAACTCATATCTGTTACCGGGAATGGGTTCTACTACTGCTGCTAACTCTTCTACAAATTGGGCTTTAGCTTTTGTAGGTTCAGGCCATTCACTACGTGGTTTTAATATAATAAAATTATCAGCAACACTTGGAGGAACAGCATCAGTGGCAACATCTGCTGTACCAATTTTTGCAAATACACGTTCTACTTCAGGCATCTGCGTAATTTTTTCTTCTAAAACTTTTTGAAGTGCAACGGCTTGTGTTAGTGATGTACCTGGAATACGTAAGGCATGCATAGCAATATCACCTTCATCTAAGTTAGGTACAAACTCACTCCCTAATTTATTTACGGAAAATCCTGCATAACCAACAAGTGCAACAGCTAACATCACGACAAACCAACGAATTTTAAGCGCAAAAGTTAACGTAGGACGATACACCGCAAGTGATGATTTCATGATAATATTTTCTTTTTCTTTCACTGGGCCTTTAAATAAAATAGCGATTGCAGCAGGTACAAAAGTGATAGATAGAAGCATTGCACAACACAAAGCAATCACGACAGTAATGGCCATAGGATGGAACATTTTCCCTTCAACACCTGTAAGTGCAAAAATAGGTAAATACACCGCTGTAATTATGAAGACACCGAATAGTGCTGGACGAATAACTTCCCTAGTCGCATAAAATACCAGTGATAAACGTTCATTTAACTCCATTGAACGCCCATTTGAAGAGGCAGCACTCAGTCGTCTCATGCAATTCTCAACGATAATAATTGCACCATCAACGAGCAAGCCAAAATCAAGTGCTCCTAAACTCATTAGGTTTGCACTCACTCTTGTTTGTACCATGCCAGTGATAGTCATTAACATGGCAAAAGGAATAACAGCAGCCGTAAGTAATGCTGCTCGCATATTACCGAGTAGAAGGAAAAGCACTACAATAACGAGCAATGCGCCTTCTAACAGATTTGTTTTTACCGTATCGAGGGTTTTTTCAACTAACTTAGTTCGATCATAAACAGCAGTAACAGTGATACCTGTCGGTAAACTTCGTTTTATTTCTTCAAGTCTTAACCCAACTGCTTTAGCGACTTTTTGGCTATTTTCCCCGATGAGCATAAAGACCGTGCTCATCACCACTTCTCTACCGTTTTGTGTCGCTGCACCTGTTCTTAACTCTTTCCCTTCTTTTACATTGGCAACGTCAGATATACGGATCACGCTACCGTCAGTCGTTTTAACAGGGATTGTAGATAGATCACTTATCGTTTTTGCTTGCCCTGGAATACGAAGCAGCCACTGAGCACCATTTTTTTCTATAAAACCAGCACCTTTATTATCATTATTATTTTCAATTGCTTGGATAACATCTTGTTGAGTAACACCAAAAGCTAATAATTTTTTAGGCTCAAAAGCGATCAATATTTCACGCTTAAAACCACCAATAGGGTTAACTTCAACTACGCCTTGCACTTGCATTAACTGAGGGCGAATAATCCAGTCATGTACAGTTCTTAGGTCCGTAGCCGTGATTCGTTCACCTTTATCATTAAGTGCCTCAGGCTCAGCATCAACAGTAAACATGAATATCTCACCTAACCCGGTTGCAATTGGGCCAAGTTCAGGCTCTAAACCAGTCGGCAAATCAGATTTAGCTGAAACTAATCGTTCATTTACAAGCTGTCTTGCAAAATAAATATCCGTGTCATCGCTAAAGATTGCTGTCACTTGTGACAGCCCATAACGTGAGACTGATCTTGTACTCACTAAGTTAGGTATGCCAGCTAACGCAGTCTCCAACGGATAAGTAACCCGTTGCTCAACTTCAAGTGGCGTATAGCCTGGAGCTTCCGTATTGATCATGACTTGCACATTAGTTATGTCAGGTACAGCATCAATAGGTAACTTGGTAAAATTCCAAATACCCAAACCTGCTAACGCAAGCACGGCTAGCATAATGATTGAGTTTCTACGGATAGAAAATCTAAGTAAATATTCGAGCATAATCAATCCTTAATGGTCGTGTGAAGCGCCAGACTTTTCAACATCAGCTTTGAGGATGTAACTATTTTCAGTCACGTATTCAGTGCCTAAGGAAATACCACTTAGCACTTCAATTTCTTCACCTACAGCTCGACCTAACTCAAGCATTCTTACCTCATATTCATCTCCGACTTTGGCATATACAACAGTAAAATCGCGGAAGCTTTGTAATCCACTGCGCTTTACTGCCATAGGTACATCGTATGAACCAATTTCAATCGCGGCACTAACAAATGCTCCTTCTGACAACGCAGAATCAGCATTATTAACGACTACACGAAATAGCTTCGCCTGATCATCTCTGACTTTTAGAATACGGCTCTCAACCGTACTCACCTGCTTTTCTTCAACACCATTAATCGTTATCGTGGTTTTTGCACCAAGACGCACGGTTGGTAAGTCTTTTGGAAAAACAGCTAACTGGGCAATTAATGTTTCATCATTGGTAATTTGTAGCAGGGAGCGGCCTTTAGATTGTTCGCCTGAGGTAACGTTAACGGTACTAACAATTCCATTTTGAGCAGAAAAGACTTTGTACGACTGAAGACTTTCATTACTTTCAACCGTGAGTAGTAATTGACCTTTCTTAACTGACTCTCCTAGCTTTACATTAACTTTTTTAACTAACCCGTCAAAGCGAGCATAAACATTACTCGTTGCATCAGCAGGTAGAACTAACTTGCCATAGACTTGAACTGTTTCATGAAATGTTGATGGACCAACAATTTCAGTCGAGATTTCCATTGCTTTTGCTACATCTTCAGCAATTTTTGTCCGACCTTCAAAGTTGTCATACTGCCAGTTGAAGGTTTTACCCTGATATTTTGCAGTGAGTGAAACCATAAATGAGTGCGGTTCATAGATAACCATGTCACCTCGAAGATATTCGCCTTCTTGGTAAAAATTTATATCGTCTATGCCATCACCCAATCTAGTCAACTTTACATTAAGGTCAACCTCTGACGGATCAATTGCTTTTCCGTCTGTTGATGCCCATACACGAAATTCAGGAGGGACGCCTGTTTCAAAGATTGAGAGTTCAATGGCAAAATCACCATCACGCAACATTCGTCCACGGTTGGGACCTTTTTCAGGTTCGGCTTCTTCTACCTTCGGCTCTGAAACCGCAAAGCTTGGGAAGCTTGCACTTATGCTAACAAGCCAGACGGTGCTTATTAAGGCTAATATTTGAAATGTTGGTTTCATGATTATTTCTCTTTCTTGTCTTTATTAATGGTTAAAATGGACGTTCCGGTTAAACGTTCAATTTCAATATTGTTTAAATGTGCATTTTGATAAGCAGCTATCAAATCAGATTGAGCATTGAGTAGGGCTTTCTGGGTGTTCATCCATTCGGTATAGCTATACTTACCAACGTTATATGCTTTTTCTGCCTCTTTAAAAGCTTGCTCCAAAACAGGAATAATATTGTCAGATACCGCATGAATGACATGTTGGCTATGCTTCAATTGTTCGATAAGAACATATAACTGAGTATTGAGTTTATGAACTAACGCTAACGACTCTGTTTCTAGTTGACTTTGAGAGGCTCGCAAGGCTTTTATTTTTCCTTCATTTCGATTCCCATCACCAAAAGGAATTGAAATTCCAGCAACTAAGCCGAAGTCATCAGTTGTTTCATATCGACGTAAGCCTGCTGAAAATTGCCATAATGGTTTGCTTTCAATGCGTGCAAGCTCTATCTCAGACTGGGCAATTCGTTGTTTTGTTGCAAAAAGATTCACTGAAGGTGTTTGTCTAAGTTTCGTAAATAAAGAATCAAAATTGGTTACACTTGGTAAAGATAATAATGAACCCACTATCATACTTTTCTTATGCCTATTATTTTGATTTACTCCTTTAATTTGCTCACCCCATTGTGCAAATAATTGGTACTTACTTGCATCAACTTCGTGAGTTAAATCCTCAACTATCAACTCACGATTAGCTACCTCAGCCTGAGACTTTAATTTATCTACTAAAGAGGACTTCCCTGCTTTTACGCGTTTACTTATTGCTTCAAATGAATTATTCGCTTGCTTAAGACTAAATTGAGCTAACTTCAATCGCTCATTATTGACAAGAACTTGTATAAAGTAACGTGCCGTTTGTGCAGCTAAATCCAAAGCTTTAACTTCACGCTCTAAAGCGACTGTAGAGCCATATTGTTTAGCTGCTTTTATTTTACTCTGTACCAATCCACCATCTAATAACCAAGAAATAGAAAGTGTTGATTGTGCACTCTTAAAGCCGCTGTGCTCACCTGTACCTAAAGCATCTTCAATGGTAAAACCAATTTGTGGTCTAGATTGAACCCCTGCCTGTTGAGCATAGCCAGAATACATCTTGGCTTGAATGGCAAATGATTTTAGCTCAGGATGCATATCTATTGTCTGTGCAATAGCTGAACGCAAATCAACCGTTTGCAAAGGAACTTCTTGGGCAAATGCAATTGTTGGTATGAATGGCATCAGCACCAATAAAACATTCCGACGAATCCTTACAAAAAACCGACCGTCAGTCGGTTTTTTGTAAGAGCATATATTAAAATAAAGATTCATTATCAGTACCTTAGAGTAAGATTTTAATTAGCGGTTAATGAGTAAAAAGCGTTTCAATAACGTGATGTAGGCTATCTACAGACGTTGTTGAAATTAGAACTAAGAGGGGTATTGCAATCACAACACCTCCCGTGGGAAATGGTCTGAACTGTTTATCACTAAGCAAATGAAGCACTCTTTGTTCAATAGAATGACGACAGAAATGAACAAATAATTCACTATTATATTGTGGATGAATAGAGTAGCTCGCAGCCAATTTAGTAAACTTTACTAAGGTACTTGCAACGTTATGTGATTGTTGCTGATTTTCGGCATAAAAAGAATCAGCGGCTTGCTCCATAGATAGCGACATCATGGAAATCAATAACTGTTTAACATTATTAGCGAAATAAGCTGAGAAAAATGAGAAAAGCCATTTCTTTAATGGATCAAAATAATGAACATGAGCTAACTCATGCTGAATAATTATTTTTATGTCATCAGCAGTTGTTTGCTCGACAAGACTCGTAGATATAAAGCATGATGGCCTAAACACACCACCAGTGAATGCTGTAGGTATAGATGATTCAATGAAATAGACTTGCTTACTATTTTCAATCCCTAATACACGTAACAAATTAATTTGATGATGATTACGATAAAGAAGAGTTATTTTTCGTATAAAAATATACAGAGTAAAACTGGTAAAAATAAGTAAACTAGCACTATGCCAGCTCATAAAATAGAAAATATCAGGATGGTGCCAATGAGCAAGGTCTGTCAACCAAACAAATATTGAACCGTTTTGAAATAGTGGACTAAAAAAGAGTGTGGCACATAAAGATATCAGCCACGGAGCAAGCACTAATAACCATAATAATGATTTACGAGTTGATACCGCATAGTGTTGCAACTTACTTTTGACTAACCAAAAAGTAATTGAGACAAATATGTTAGCCACGATAAAGGCTAAAACCCCCACCGTGAGCAAATTAAATACTAATGCCCATTGGCCATAAATCATTTTTCAGAATTCTTCTGTATTTTTTGACGTTGTTGTTCAATCATTGCTTCCAATTTATCTAGCTGCTTTTCATCTAGATCTGATGAAATAGAAGAGAAAGCAGCAACAACACTATTTTCATCTTCAGTAACAAAATCATGAGTAATACTTTTAATCAACTGACCTATCAGCTCTTGCCTTGCAACTTTTGGAAAGTATTGATAAGCGTGGCCGTTTTTTACCCTACTTAACAAATCTTTTTTAAACAAGCGTTCTAGCGTACTTTGAATGGTATTTAGAGATCCGCCTCGGTCTTTTTCAAAATAGCTATGCACCTGCTTGGCATCAGCAGGTTGATTTTTCCATAGATATTCTAAAACTTGTTTTTCTAATTCACCGAGTAACATAAATTTCAATCGCCATTTTTTAAGTAATAGGATAGTGCCACACAAAAAACCGAGAGGCAATCGGTTTTTCGATTTGTTTCATTAAGAGTTCTATTTTAAGTAGCTTTTAAGAATGGAAATAACATCTTCTACCTCCTCTAATCGTTCCTCTTTTGTCATATCCTCTGCACCTAAATGTTCCCTCAAATGACCTTCTAATACTTCCTTCATCAGCCCATTAACCGCACCTTTAATCGCAGCTACCTGTTGTAAAACAGCCATACAATTAGGCTCTCCTTCTAAAGCAGTTTCTAAAGCGAGTGATTGACCTTTTATTCGTCTAACACGACTGAGGAGCTTTTTTTTCCCTGCGATTGTATGTGACATAAATTTCCTTTACTTGATAAGTAGTATACTAGGGTATAGTATATTTCAAAGTGTAAATAGATGCTATTCATAAACAGCATGAAGCAATATTTTAGGATATTTAATGAAAAACGATAGTCGTATTCAGTGGGAACATTCTCATAATTTTGGTATTGACAGTAAGCTCCATGAAAACAAAGTAAAGCTCGTTTTTTGGTTAACAACCGTCATTATGGTACTTGAAATTACCGCTGGAACTTGGTCAGGCTCTATGGCCCTGCTTGCTGATGGATGGCATATGGGAACTCACTCTGCGGCATTTCTCATTGCTATTTTTGCATACTCTTACGCTAAAAAGCATGCGAACAATAAGGACTTTAGCTTTGGAACAGGCAAGGTAAACTCTTTAGGTGGCTTTGCCAGTGCTATTGCCTTAGCAATTGTTGCATTGATGATGATAATAGAATCTGTTCAACGATTAATAGAACCACAATCAATTCATTTTAATGAAGCAATTGTTGTTGCGATTATAGGTTTAGTCGTCAATGTCGCCTCTGTTTTTATCCTACATGATGATCATCATCACCATGGAGAACCCCACCACCATCATGATCACGACCATAATATGAAAGCAGCCTACTTTCACGTACTGGCCGACACGCTAACCTCTTTATTAGCCATTGTTGCTTTATTAGTAGGAAAATATATTGGCTTATTATGGATGGACCCATTAATGGGGATTGTTGGGGCAATAGTCATTTTCCGTTGGTCTTATGGCTTAGTTAAGGAATCCAGTGAAGTTCTTTTAGATAAGTCTGTGAAAAAGCCAACTCTCGATAAGATTTCAGATGCATTAAGCAAAAAGAACACTGTGATCAACGATATTCATGTATGGAAAATAGCGACAGGTCACCAGGCTGCAATTCTTAAAGTGACATCAGGTGAACCTCTAAAGTCAGAAGAATATGAAATTATTTTAAAAAGTTTCTTACCTCAGCTCTCACATATCTCTATTGAAATACGTAGTTAACGTTTTTTCAAATGTGACTTTGATTAATTAGCTTTCTCTTTACTTTGGTTTTTTGGCAGCTTCAATGATAATAAAGTTGCCATAGCCACAAATATACTTGATATCCATAAACAGGCTTCTAGGCCATAATTTTGATATACCCAACCTGAAAGCACTGTACCAATTAATCTCCCCATAGCATTAGCCATATAGTAAAAACCAACATCAAGCGATACACCGTCACTACCTGCATAACTGACGATGAGATAGCTATGTAAAGAAGAGTTAATAGCGAAAACAGCCCCAAAAATCAGTAGTCCTATAATGATTGAAGCTTGAATATGAAAATTAAAATGCAAGGCCAAAGCAATCACAGCAGGTATTAATGTTAAGTAGCTTGCCCATAAAAATGCTGACCTACCCGTTGGCACATTACCTTGCTTTTCCCTCGTGCCTTTTCCGGTAATAATAGGCGCAACAGACTGAACTATGCCATAGCCAATGACCCAACTTGCCATAAAACCTCCAACCCACCAATGATCCCAATTAAAGGTCACAGCTAAAAAAACGGGTAACGCTACGACAAACCAAACATCTCTTGCACCAAATAAAAACATTCGAGCAGCAGAAAGAATGTTTATTGACGAACTCTTAGAGAAAATATCATTAAATTTAGGTTTATTTGTCGCCTTGCCCAAATCATCTTTTAAGGCGATTAAACTAAATACCCACACTATGGCTAATAGTGAAGCCATTAAGATGATTGCACCTTTAAATTCAAGCAAGGTTAGTAACAAACCTCCAAGAAAGAACCCTACACCTTTTAGCGCATTTTTAGACCCTGTAAGTATAGCAACCCACTGATAAAGCTTACCTTCAGCGCCTACTGGAACAAGTAACTTTATCGAGCTTTTCGCACTCATTTTATTTAAATCTTTAGCGATACCTGATAAAGCTTGTGCCGCCATTACATAGATAACTGTTAGCATTTCAGCAGGAACAACAAGCATACCAAGCGCAATTATTTGTATGGCTAAGCCAATGTTCATGGTTTTGTTCAAACCAAGTCGTGCACCTAGCCAACCACCAACAAGATTCGTAATAACACCAAATATTTCATAAAATAAAAACAGCATGGCAATATTTAAAGGGCTATATCCTAACTGATGAAAATATAGCACTACGAGCATGCGTAGTGCACCATCGGTTAAAGTAAACGCCCAGTAATTACCTGTTATCACCAAATATTGTTTAATTTGCGGTGATAACGCTTTGAGTGATAAAAGCCCCATGATTAACCTTTGTCCGCCAAACCAACCATACGTGCTAGCTCAGCCGTTCTATTGGCATAGCCCCATTCATTGTCATACCAAACATAAAGTTTTACTTGTGTACCATTTACTACCATCGTTGATAATGCATCAATGATGCTAGAACGTGGATCAGTTTTATAATCAATAGACACTAGTGGTCGTTCTTCATATCCCATGATGTTTTTCAATTCACCTTGTGCTGCTTGTTTAAGTACTTTATTTACTTCTTCAACAGTTGTAGCTCGTTCAACTTCAAAAACACAATCTGTAATTGATGCATTAGTTAAAGGAACTCGTATTGCATGACCATTTAACTTCCCTTTTAGTTCAGGAAAAATATGCGTAATTGCCGTAGCCGAGCCAGTTGTTGTCGGAATTAAGCTCATGCCACATGCTCGTGCTCTACGTAAATCCTTATGGGGGGCATCTAATATGGTTTGCGTATTAGTAATGTCATGGATAGTGGTCATTGAACCATGCTTAATACCTATTTTTTCATGAATAACTTTGACCACTGGCGCTAGGCAATTAGTGGTACATGAAGCTGCTGTTACGATAGGATGAATAGCTTTGTCGTATAAATTTTCATTTACTCCCATAACGATATTCAATACACCATCTTCTTTTACAGGAGCTGTAACCACAACACGCTTTACACCTTGATCTAAATAGGCTTGTAACAGCGCTTTCGTTTTTATTTTTCCTGATGCCTCAATTACTACATCACACTTAGACCAGTCAGTGTCTTGAGTCGCTTTGTTTTGCGTGCAAGGAATAGCCTTGTTATTGATAATTATTGAATCGCCTTCATGATTCGCCTCATGATGCCAACGACCATGTACTGAATCAAACGTCATTAAATGTCCAAGTGTTTCAGCATTTCCCGCAGGATCATTGATTTGAATAATCTCTATATCATCCCAATCAAATGCTGCACGCATTGATAAACGTCCCATACGGCCAAAACCGTTAATACCGATTTTAATTGTCATAAATCTGTCCTGAATGTTGTTAAAAATTATAAATAAGTATTGAAATAATCAAGCTGTACTGGGTGTTTTAGCGCTTTAGGCCGTATTTCCTGTACTGCTTCAATTACCTTTTCACCTGACCACCCAAAAGCTAAAAGTATAAGTCCAATCACTAATCCTGTTCTGCCAGAGCCACCTTTGCAGTGAACAGCAATGGTGCCCTTGTTATTTATCACCTCTAAAATGTTAGCCTTTTGAGCATCCCACTGAGATTCAAAGGCTTGGCTTGGGGCAGCATCATCTAAAATGGGTAATTGAACCCACTCAATTCCTTGCTTTTCACATTCAGTTGGTAAAGAGAGTGCATTGTTTTTTTCCATTTCTTCGTCAAACATCAACGTAATAAGCATGTTAGTACCTGCTTGTTTAAGTGTTGATATAGACTCAACTAAAATAGAATCTTTCGTGCCTGGGCACGGGGTAAATATAAGTTGGCTACCGTTTTCAAGTGCCAAAATATCAAAAGGATGTGACATTATTTTTCCTATCGTTAATTATCTGTGCAATGTATTGATTTACAGTTATTTGCATAAGGTTTACTTTCTATTTGAATGGTGACGTGAGAAACATTAAATTCATGTTGGATAGTAGATGTTATCTCTTCGAGTAAATTTCCATCATTTAAACAGTTAACTTTTGCTATTGCTGTAACCATAATTCAATCTCTTGACGGTGGGGAATAGAGCCACTATGCACATTAACTTCATCAATAATTACAGCAGGAGTACTCATTACGCCATACCCCATAATTACTTCAGGATCAGTTTCTTTGATTACGTGTACATCTACATTTAATTCAGTAGCTATTTTTGCAATAACTTCAATGGTTTTTGTACATTTTGCACAACCAGTACCTAATACTTTTATTTCTTTCATGATTTTTCCTTAAATAAAGGGGGTCAGATAATTAAAAATCCAACCAATTAACGTAAATGCAACGAGTAGAAGTGCAAAAAGTACTACTAGTAATCGCCACTGCATTACTTGTTTTAATAAAATAAATTCAGGAAAACTTGCTGCCACAGTACTCATACAAAAGGCGAGTGTTGTTCCAATAGGAAGTCCTTGTTTAATTAAACTTTCCATCACAGGAATTACACCTGTGGCATTGGAATATAAAGGTATACCTAATAATACGGCAGATGGAACTGACCACCATTGACCATTACCTAAATGCTCTTCAATCCAGCCATCAGGAACAAAACCATGTAACGCAGAGCCTAGCCCAACACCAATGATCACCCATTTCCATACTCGGCCAAAAATCTCTAACATTTCCTCTTTGGCAAAGGTATGTCGCTCTTTTAAAGACAAGCTTTCAACCTGTTTGGATTGAACTGTAGAGGAAGCCTTTTGACCACGCTCTAAAGCTTTCGCAGCAAAGGATTGCAACCAGCGCTCAGCCCTAATAGCATCAAGGAAAATACCGCCTAAAATCCCAACAGACATACCAACAACCACATACAGTAACGTGAATTTCCATCCTAATAAGCTTAGTAACAGCAAGACCGCAACTTCATTGATTAGCGGAGAGGTAATGAGAAATGACATAGTGATGCCAACAGGAATACCTGCTGACGTAAAACCTAAAAATACAGGAATACTTGAACAGGAACAAAAAGGGGTTATTGCGCCAAAACTAGAGCCTAATATGTAACCGACACCTTTATGTTTATCGGCTAAATAATCACGAACACGCTCTACATTTATTGATGCTCTTATCAATGCAATGACGTAAATCATCACTAGTAATAAAAAGAAAATTTTGGTGGTGTCTTCAATAAAAAAATGAAGTGCATCGCCTAATTTTGTTGCTTTCGACAATCCAAAAACATCAACGACTAACCATGTGGCTAAGTCAGTAAATACCTCAAACATGGCTTTCCCCAAACCAGCCTTGTGTACGGTTAATAATATAAACTAATGACAACATAACAGGCACTTCAACCAATACCCCAACAACGGTCGCCAAAGCTGCTCCAGAATGTAAACCAAAAAGGGATATAGCCACCGCAACCGCTAATTCAAAGAAGTTAGATGTACCTATCAAACATGCTGGAGCCGCTATGTTATGTGGTAGTCTCATCCATTTTGCTGCTAAGTACGCGATAATGAAAATACCGTATGTTTGGATCATTAGAGGAATGGCAATTAAGCCAATGGTTTCAGGTTCAGAAATGATGGTATTTGCTTGAAATCCAAATAATAACACCACTGTTGCTAACAGGCCGATAACCGACCAAGGCTTTAATGTTGATAACAATTCATTTAATGATTGTTCACCATTACCATTATTCAGGATTTTACGAGTCACTACTCCTGCAATTAAAGGCAGCAAAACATAAAGCACTACAGAAATCATCAACGTTTCCCAAGGAACTTGAATATCACTTACACCAAGTAAAAATGCCGAGATAGGTGCGAAAGCAAAGATCATGATCACATCATTTACTGATACTTGAACCAATGTATAGTTCGGATCACCTTTCGTTAACTGTGACCATACAAATACCATTGCAGTACAAGGGGCTACGCCCAATAAAATCATGCCAGCGATGTATTCTTGTGCAGATGCAGGATCAACTAAATCAGCAAAAAGGAAAGTAAAGAAAAACCAACCTAAACCAGCCATGGTGAAAGGTTTAACCAACCAGTTTATGACAATAGTTAACACAAGCCCTTTAGGGTTTTTACCCACATCTTTTATCGCTGAAAAATCAATTTGAACCATCATGGGATAAATCATCACCCAGATGAAAACAGCGACTACAATGTTAACGTGTGCAATCTCAAAGTTGGCAATCACTTGAAAAGCATCAGGTTGCCATAAGCCTAATACCACACCAAGCACAATGCTTAAGCCAACCCAAACCGATAAATAACGCTCAAAAATACCCATTATTCAATCCTTTACTCATTCTTTATAGAAAATTTATTTACAGAAATTTGCTCGATTAGGTCTATTTTGCATATTAGCTAAACGCTGAAGTTCGTTACTAACCAGAGGAACATTATTCTCTGTTGTTTGTGCAATCACAGATTTAGCCCATAACGGTAAGTCAGGATTGATACGATAAAACACCCACTGACCGTGCTTTCTATCAGTTATCACTTTAGCTTTTTTCAAAACAGCTAAATTACGTGATACTTTGGGCTGGCTATCTTCTTCCATCGCTTCCATTAACTCACAAACGCAAAGCTCACCATGATAATGCGTCAACATTAACGTTTTCAGTCGGATATCATCAGTTAGGCTTTTATAAAAGGAGATGGGGTCAAATTCGTCACTTTTGACATCAATTGAGGTTTTTGTATCACCACAACTGATCTTAGCGTCCTTTTCTTCAACCAAAATAAACATAGATAGACGGTTGTTAAGCTCGTTTAATGTTGTAGAAAAAGGGTTACTACCAGAACGCTCTTTTGGATCGGGAAAATCCCAAGCTAACTGCTTAACGGCATTAGGGTAGCTGCGACATTCATTATTAGCTTTATCGCATAGTGTAATGACGTAATCAAATACTTGACCTTCAAAGACATTCACACTTTTAGACACTAAATCGTTAGTATCTAAGCCAAACTTTTCTAAAGCATCAATCGCACGAACATCAACGGCATCAGGTTTAGTACCTGCACTAAAAACATTAAATATGTCTCCCGCTTTATGCCGCAATAACGCTTCAGCCATTTGAGATCTAGCCGAGTTTGCAGTGCAAAGGAAAAGGATTTTTTTATTTTTTAGGCTTTTCATATGAAACCTTAGTTATTTGCATGTGAATTATTATATATATGAAAAATCACATATACAAGCATTGGCATATAAAAAGATTTAAATCTGAAGCATGATTTAAATTTTATAAACGAACTTTTCGTACAAATAGATTCTTAGTGATTTCGAGGGGATGAGCACAAAACCCCTTTTAGATAAATCAGTAGATATTTCAACTTTAGAGGAAATATCTACTGCAATTAGTGCTCAATAAACTGTTATTAATGATATCAATGTTTGGAACATAGCCAATTAGAACAAACGCTATTCTTTCAGTTTCATCAAAAGAGCCATTAGTTAAAGAGGAATATCAAAAAATCCTAATGAATTCTTCACCTCAACTTTCTCATGGGTCTATTGAAATACATAATAGGTAAATTGATTTCATTTTCGAGAATATTTTAAATAATTCTCGTTTTAATATTACGATTACTTAGGTAATCGTAATATTAAAACGTTCTTTAGAAGCATCTCATTCATATAGAATTCTCCAAGCAATCCATATCACAAAATGGTCGAATACTTGCGGAGAAATATGATTGATGAAGAATGATTGGGAGTTTTCGTGCGTCTTTATGGTTTAGCAGTGTTTCTTTAATGCCATTACTAAATTCACAATAATTGATCATAGACATAGCGGGTGATTCAACATGAATACATTCGAATATCAGCCTTTGCTGCTCAAAATAAAATATAAAAACCTGCTTCTCTGGAATATCTCTAATTGATATTTTAAGTGTTGGTAAATTACTGTTGATTTCTTCTGTTAAACTTGGGGATAAAGGAAAACCATATACCGCGTACCTTTTTCCTTCAATGTGAAATACATAAGGAACTTCATCATCACAAAATGAATCAAAATTGGTAAAAAAGTTAACTGTATTTAAAAACCAGCTTTTATGCTCGTCTATAAATGGACTTTCAGCTATGGCAATTTCCGAATCTTCATTATCCTGTTCAAGATTTTTGACTAATGATTCATCAAAATTATTTTCTCTAAAATTTTTCGGATAAAAAGTAGTCGCAATTAGTCGATATGCAATTTGATTAATTTTGAAATCACAATAAAGAATTGCTTCGTTATTGTTCAACGTTTTAAAATAAGGTTTCCAGTCAAGACTAAACTCACTTGGCGCTTCAATAATGTATTTCGATTCATTTCCTAAACCGAATAGCTCATAAAGAATAGAAATTAATCGAACCTTGCTTACATTAATGACTACCATTCCTTCAAGGCGTTTTGCCATAAACTCAATGCTTTTATGTAGATCATCAATAAGCAATTGATCCTCACATTCACAGATCAGAAGGTACTTTAACCAGTGATGTTGAATTGTCCCAAAAATTTTCGCACCACACATCTCTTTAAAGAGTAGTTCAGTTAAAGAATCATAATTAGGAGTACAATATATTGCCCTGGCTAATAAATCCTTTCCATGATCTTGAGGTAGATTGAGTGAGTTAGCGAGAAATTTCGATTGAAGTCTCAATTTGTGACTTAAGGTAAGAGCTGAAATCATCTAGTTATCCATAAATTAAAACAAACAACAGCCTACTAACGCCAGTTTGTTAATTATGAAAACCAAATTTTTACGGATGCTCCGCTTCATCGTTCATACTTAATTATAAATATGTGTAGGCATAGGCTGTCCGTTCAGCCTTAAATGCAAATATAAATGAGTACAATGTCGTTGTAAACAGGAAGGAATTATACGTATATGCATAATTTAAAAAGACTTTAATTTATTTTCCATTTAAAATCAGTTGTTTCAATAGCAAAAACTTCAACTACGATATTTTCATTTATTTTTGTATTTTCAACTCTTTCATTAAAACGAGATAAAATATTATTCATATCAGTATTGAGGATTTTTAACAGGAAGAGTTCCGCATTTGAGTGTAAAGCCGCCAATATCAGATTTTGATTTTCAAAGGAGTCAGACTTCAGCAATGAAATTAACTGTTCATAACTATCACAGCCATAAACAACATAGGACAACATTTCTTGGCTTTGGCCAAGCGGAATAGATAATTTTTTCGAAAGCCTTTTTGACGAGTAAGTATTATTGGTACACATTCGCTACGCGAATTTACTATCTATTCAAAGTAAATCCATTTCGTTCATAATCGTGATTGCTGAACTCTTTGATGTGGCCTGACTCCACATGACCAAGCACACAAAGACTTGCCTATTATTAAACTAAATCCCACTTTTGGTAATATGAAAAACAGTTTATAGTACGTTTACTACTAAATACCTTTTTCAATTCTGCACTATAAATACAAACTAATTTAAAGGCAGTATAAATGACTAAAAACAATCCACCATTAACCATTGGCCGACTCGCAAAAGCCGCTAATGTAAATATTGAGACAATAAGGCATTATCAACGCAAAGGCTTAATTGTCGAACCTGAAAAGCCGTTAGGCGGTTTTCGTCACTACCCTGATACAAGTGTAGATCGAATTCGATTCGTAAAGCGTGCTCAACAGCTTGGGTTTTCGTTAGAGGAAATAAAGCAGTTGTTAACTCTAGGTGATCAACATTGTGGTGATGTTCAAAGCTTAGCAAAAGAAAAACGGAACGAAATCCAACAGAAAATCGCTGGCTTGCTCACGATTCAAGCTGCATTGGATGACTTAATATCAACTTGTCATACTGATGATACTACTCACTGTGGCTTCATCGATGGATTATCTCAAAAAGGCTTTTTAGAAAAATAACCTTTCTAATTCTCTTAAAAAATACCTAACACCCTCTTGACTCTGTGCTATACCCCAGAGTGTAAACTATCTTATATTAGCCTATATGAGATTTAATTATGACGAGTTCCCCCACACCTAATCGTTCTTTGCTATTAGCAATTGTTGCTGGTTTAGGTGCGTCAGCGTGCTGTATTGGCCCATTGTTATTGCTATCACTTGGCATAGGAGGTGCGTGGGTAGGTAACCTCACTGCTATGGAACCTTATAGCGGATATTTTACTGTGATAACCCTCATTATATTAGGCGTAGTTTTTTATAAATTGTATATAGCCCCTCAAAAGTGTGAGGACGGTTCAATTTGCGCTAACCCTAAAGTATTAAAGAATCAGCGTATTATGTTTTGGATTGTAAGCATAATTTTAATCGTGATGATGAGTTTTCCCTATTACGCAGAGTACATTATTGCTTAATAGAAAAGTGATTAACAAAAGTTGACTGATAACAATACGATTTAACCAATCAAGTTAATTTTGAACATATATTAAAAAGAGGCAAAACAATGAAAAAATTAATTACCGTTTCAATACTGTTAAGCTCAATGCTTATGTTTGGCAACACACTAGCAATGCCACACTCTGAAGCAACCAGTAATGTTGCTACTCAAGAAGTAGCTACTAAAGTTTTCTCGATTGAGAAAATGACCTGCAAGATGTGCAATATAACTATACGTAAGGCGATGGAAAAAGTAGATGGTGTTGTAAAAGCTACTGTTGATTATGATGAAAAAACAGCGACTGTTTTATTTGATCCTAACAAGGCCAGCATTGAAGCTATTGCGTTAGCGTCTACAAATATTGGCTACCCAGCAAAAGTAAAAACTACCAAGTAAGATTTTGCATAAGTCTGCTTGTTGATTAGTTTAGCCATAACAAATGCACCAAAGATTAATAGCAACAAAACTTTAAGGAATTATTATGTCTTCGGATCAATGCTCAACAAGCTGTTGCTCTAAGAGTGAAAGCGAGCAGCTACATGTTGCTATTATCGGTAGCGGCTCTGGTGCTTTTGCTTGCGCTATAAAAGCCGCTGAAAATGGCGCACGAGTGACCATTATAGAAGGTGCTGATGTTATTGGCGGTTGTTGCGTCAATGTTGGTTGTGTTCCATCGAAAATTTTAATTCGTGCTGCGCAATTAGCGCACCAACAACGAAGAAACCCATTTGATGGGCTTGAGAATAATAACCCTCAAATAAGCCGTGCTCTGCTAGCTCATCAACAAAAGTCTCGTGTTGAAGAGCTACGCGAAGCTAAATATGAAAGTATTCTAAAGAAAAACTCGGCATTATCTTTGATTAAAGGCTATGCGAGTTTTAAAAACGAAAGTACATTGATTATCCAAAAACCAGATGGCACTAATGAAGAACTGCATGCAGATCGAATATTGATAGCCACTGGTTCAACTCCGTCAATTCCGCCAATTAAAGGATTAGAAAATACCCCTTACTGGGCATCAACAGAAGCACTATTTGAACAAGAGTTACCTGAAAGCTTAATAGTAATCGGCTCTTCAGTTGTTGCGCTAGAAATCGCTCAAGCCTACGCTCGTTTAGGGACTCGTGTAACTGTGTTAGCACGACATACTTTATTGTATTCAGAAGACCCTCTTTTGGGTGAAAAGCTTAAACAGTGCTTTGAAAATGAAGGTATCAAAATACTAGATAATACGCAGGCAAGCATTGTAAGTCATGATGGAAGCCAATTCTCATTAGGTACTAATGATGGGACTTTAAAGGCTGACAAACTACTCATCTCTACAGGTCGTAATGCAAATACAACTAAACTTGGCTTGGACAGTATTGGTGTTGAATCAGAAAAAAATGGTGCGATCAAAGTCAATGATCGCATGGAAACATCAATAGCGAATATCTATGCCGCAGGTGATTGCTCTAACATGCCTCAATTTGTTTATGTGGCTGCGGCAGCAGGAAGTAGAGCTGGTATTAATATGACAGGCGGTGATTCTAGACTTGATTTATCTACCATGCCTGCTGTGATTTTCACTGACCCACAAGTTGCAACGGTAGGTTTAACTGAAGAGCAAGCTATATCTAAAGGACTTGATGTTATTAGTCGAGTTTTGGACATGGAAAATGTGCCGAGGGCGTTAGCTAACTTTGAAACTGATGGCTTTATTAAGTTAGTTGCTGAGCGTGAAAGTGAGCGCATTATTGGGGCACAGATCTTAGCACATGAAGGTGGAGAGTTAATACAGAGTGCGGCATTAGCTATCAGTAACCAAATGACCGTTACTGATTTGGCAAACCAATTATTTCCATACCTAACTATGGTCGAAGGTTTAAAGCTGTGTGCTCAAACTTTTAATAAAGATGTATCTGAGCTTTCATGCTGTGCAGGTTAATCAAAACAATATGGAAGAAGTTCGCCCTCTACTGTTACCTAATATACACAAATAATGAGCTTAAAGCTGAAGTGCCCATTAAAAGTATCCGATCACAAATATTGTTAGCTTTGTTATCTAATAGAAAAATGGCGATTTCCCCAACAAGATACTATAATTGGATACTAGGGGAGTATAAGTAATGTTGAGTATTAACCTATTAAGTGTCAATACAAATATAGCGGATGTAAATTCCGCTAGTGCTGGTCTGCCGTTTTTAAATACCGTAACGAAATTAAATCTTAACGTGCTTACTAGTGATTCGGTCAATATCTCTAGTATTGGTATAGAACGCTTGCATAAAGATAATGGAGCAAAAACCACAAAAGATATCGAACAAACCTCTAACGAGGCTGTAAGTGTCACTTCAACTATTGGTCAAAATAAGTCAGCAAATAATTTAAATCACGCACAAGCAAAAGAGCTGTATATTAAAATATCTTCTTTACTATAGCAGTAGATCAAACCACCTCTTTTTCCAGAAAGACAATGACCCATCTCTTACCACGTAAAATATAAAATTATTCCGCATCAGCTACGTACCTAATACGGAATAATCTAAGTTAGGCTATCTTAGTTAACGAGACAACTCCTCAATTTTTTTCCTTGAAAACCAGCGATATAAAACAGGTAATACAAACAGTGTTAACAGCGTGGCCGTTACCAAACCACCTACAATAACACTGGCAAGTGGGCGCTGGATTTCAGCACCTACACCATTTGACATTAGCATTGGGATTAATCCTAATGCAGATGTAATTGCTGTCATAAGTACAGGTCTTAATCTTGACGTTGCTCCTTCAAAAACTGCCTTGGAAGCCTCTAAGCCATCTTTTATTCGTTGGTTGATGCTTTCTACCATTACAACCCCATTTAATACCGCTACACCGAATAAGGTAATAAAACCAACGGAGCTAGGCACTGACAAATACTGATCTGTTAGATACAAAGAAAATACACCACCAATAACTGCAAGTGGCACATTCACTAAAATCAGCATAGCTTGACCAACAGAGCCAAAAGCAAAATAAAGTAACAATGCAATTAGCGCTAAAGATAGAGGTACAACGATAGCTAGTCTGTTTTGAGCACGCTGCTGGCTTTCGAATTGGCCACCTATTGCTACCGAGTAGCCTGAAGGTAGGTCAACTTTCTCAGCAATAACTTTTCTGATGTCGGCTACTACACTGCCCATATCTCTATTCTGAACGTTTGCTTGAATAACGACACGCCTTTGAACATCATCACGCCTTACTTGAGGAGGACCTGATTCAAATGAAACAGTTGCAACATCACCTAAGCGTACCCAGGCACCTGTTGGTGACTGAATTCGAATATCTGAAATAGCTTCCTTATTTCGTCGATATTCTTCTTCAATACGCACATAAATATCATATCGCTCGTTACCATTGATGATTTGTCCAGCTTCGACCCCACCAATACCATCTCGTACAACTTCCATTATATCAACAACTGAAAGTCCAAAGCGCGATAGCTCTTGCCTATTAGGTTTTACGACAAGTTGGGCTTCACCTGCAATTTGCTCAAGCGCAACATCTCTTGCACCGTCAACACTCTTAATAACTGCTTCAATCTCTTGACCCTTAGCTGCTAAAACGTCTAACTCAGGACCAAATAACTTTATCGCTAACTGAGCTTTAACGCCAGATAGTAGCTCATCAACACGAGTCGCAATAGGTTGAGAAAAGTTGAGTAACAACCCAGGGAATTCTTCCAAAGATCTCTCCATCTTACCTTGAAGTTCATATCGATTAGATGCACTTGACCACTCAGAAACAGGCTTCAATCCTATGTAAATTTCTATGTTATTAACTGGCTCTGGATCTCCACCTATTTCTGCTCGTCCAATTCGGCTTAATGCATAAGTTACTTCAGGAAACGCCATTAACTTTTCTTCTAAAATCGGAGCTACGGTTAACGCCGTATCCAAACTTGAAGATGGCGCAAGGGTTGCTCTTAAATTAATAGTCCCTTCCTCTAACTCAGGAACAAATTCAGTGCCAATAAATGGAACTAATGCAAATGCAGATGCAACTAAAATAAGTGAAGCTGAAATGACTAACTTAGTGTGTTTTAATGCGAATGTTAGACCTTTTCTATAGAGTTTATCTAATGGTTTAAGAACAAAGCTTTCCCTCTCTTTCACACCAGATTTAAATAGATAAGTTGCCAGTGCTGGCACGATAAACAACGCAACCACAATAGCGGATATAACAGCTAAAATGATACTTATTGCCATAGGTTGGAATAACTTTGCCTCAACACCTTCAAAGCTAAATAAAGGCGTAAATACGACTAAAATAATAGAGGCTGCAAAAAAGACGGGACGAGCCACTTCTTTACCAGCATTTTGAAGACGTAATTTAATACCATGCTCATCTTGTTCTACATCATGTGGATCAGTATCAGCACTAGGCACTCTTTCTTTTACACTGTTTGAATGGGTAGAGTCTGGTCTATTTAAATGCTTAAACATGTTCTCAACCATCACGACTGAGCCATCAACTAGCATACCAATAGCGACAGCTATTCCGCCTAGCGACATTAAATTAGCAGATATCCCCCACCAAGCCATGATCATTAACGCAATACCAATAGAAATTGGAATTGAAATTAATACCAAGAAGGTTGCACGTAAATTCATTAAGAATAGAGCCAATACAATACAGATGAAAATAAATGCTAGTGAAAGTGCATCAACTACCGTATCAACGGCTTTTTCAATCAAATCAGCCTGATCATAAAATGGCTCAAAGCGAACACCTTTAGGTAATGCTTGATTAATCAATGGGATTCTTGCATTGATACCATCAATGGTAGCTTTAGTATTTGACCCCATGCGTTTTAATACAATACCAGAGACAACTTCACCTAAGTTCTCTACTTTACCATTGGGTGATTTTCGCGTCATAGTGACAGCACCTTGGCGAATTTCACTGCCCATTTCAACTTTAGCAATATCCGAAACCGTCACAACCGTCCCATCAACTGTTTTGACGGGAACTTGTTTGATATTACTAATACCAGCGTCACCACTTTCAAACCAACCTGTACCTCTAATAACAAGCTGCTCTTGCCCACGGTTCATATACCAGCCGCCAACATTCGCATTGTTGTTATCTAGGGCACCAACAACGTCTTCTTGCGTTAGGTTATAAGAAAGAAGCTTAGATGGATCTACATTTACTTGGTACTGCCTAACAATACCTCCAAAGGAGAGTACATCAGTAACACCATCGACAGGCATAACGAGTAACTTCACAATCCAATCGTTAAGACTTCGAAGCGCCATAGCATCATAGCCTGCATCTTTATCAGAAATAAGAAGGTACTGAAAAACTTGGCCCAGCCCTGAGGTGTTTGGCCCCATTTCGGGTGTCCCAACACCTTCAGGTATGAGTTCTTTTGCGGCTTGAAGACGCTCAAATACGAGTTGTCTTGCAAAGTAAATGTCGGTGCCTTCTTTGAAAACAACCGTTACGCCAGACAAACCTGTTTTAGAAATTGAGCGCACTTGTTCTACATCAGGTAAAGCATACATTACCGCTTCAATGGGGTACGTAATGAGTTGTTCAACTTCTTCAGCAGCCAGTCCTGGCGCTTCAGTATTTACAGCAACTTGAACATTAGTAACATCAGGAAAGGCATCTAAATTTAGTTTTGGAATAACCATAATTGCGCCAACCATGGTGGCAAACAGCGCAATCAAAATCAGGAGTCTATTATTAACAGACCAATCTATTATTTTATTAAACATAGTTTTGCCCCTTAGTGGTTATGCGGATCGAATCCGCCTTTAGCGATTTCAGACGCAACAAAAAATGCACCTTTGGTTACAATTCGCGTTCCACTATCAAGGCCAATGATTTCTCTAAAACCACCTAAGGCTCGGCCTAGTTCTACTTCTACAGCTTTAAATTCTCCAGGGTGGTCTTCGACAAATACGGTCCAATCACCATCGGCACTACGGATCAATGCTTCTTCTGGCACAGCCATCACTTTCTGCTTTGTGGCGAACTGAAAGTAAACTTTTACAAACATGCCTGAATGGAGGTTATCATCCGAATTTTCTACTCCTAATCTAATAATTCGAGTACGAGTAATAGGGTCAATTGTATGGGCTTCTTGGATAACTTTGGCATTGTAACTCTGGCCTTCTAATTTAAGTACCGCAGGAGAGTCAATTGATAAATTAAGCTTTTTATTTGGAGAAACTTTTGCTTCAACCCATAATTTTTTTTCATCAGCTAGCAACATAACGGTATCCCCAGCATCAACACGTTGCCCTTGGATAAAGTCGTCTTGAAGTACCACTCCTTCACGCTGAGCAGTTAATGTATATTGCCCAAACGCTTTTATGTTTTTGTTAGAAATCCCATCTATCGCTTTTTCAGTTAATCCTAAAGCAATAAGCTTCCCATAGCTTGCATTGAATGTAGTTTCTGCTTGTAACAATCGACTTTCACTCACCGTCTTGTTACCCAGCTTTTTCACACGTTGCCATTCGGTTGAAGCGATTAAATAGTCAGCCTGTGCTTGTGCCATTGCTTCACTAAATAATGTAACCAACTTCTGACCTATTGCTACATGTTCGCCAAGCGCTGCATGGCGACTGATAATAACCGACTCTGTACGTGGTGATACCACATAACTTTTATAGCCATTAGCTTTTATTTCGCCAGGTGCATACACGGTGCTAAATTGATATTCAGGCTTAACACTTTCCACTTTGATGTTAGCAAGCGACATCTTCTTTGGATCAATAGTGATACCTTCTTCATGCTCTTCTTCCTCTTTATTATCACCTTCATGGCCGTGCTCGTCATGGTCACCTTTATCTTCTTCATGTCCTTTTTCGTGTTCATGCTCGTCATGGTCATCTTTTTCTTCTTCATGTCCCTTTTCATGATCGTCATGATCATCTTCATGTTCTTTTACATCTTGCTTCAAAACCTTTGCGACAGAACCAGTACCATCTGATGACTGTGCAAAAGCATCATGATTTGTAGTAAGCCCTAATAACAGGCTGCTAATTACTACGGCTAATAATTTTTTACTAAATATTGTATTCATTTTTGTAACCTATATTTTTGATAAATTTAAGATTTCGTTTTTCGTAACTGAAAAAGTAAACGTTTAAATCTCAAATTTTGATAACTGACCCATACTTAAAACGAAGGATATTTCTGCAAGCTTGAATTGATTTTCCAAACGAATTCCTGCATGAAGTCCTTCCGCACGTTGATTTAATACAAGTAAGTAATCAGACGTATTAATGTCACCAGCTTCCCAGCGCTTATTTAATAAATTTGCGCTACTTTCTAATCTGCCTTCTGTGAGTTTTCGCCATTGCTCAAAGTATTTTTTACTGACATTAAGCGATTCATAATTAGCTTTTGCTTCAAAAGACTGCTTTCGATAAACCGAGCGAAAGTTGGCTTCTGCTGCGATTGCTTCTGAATAAGCAGCTTTAACAGTATCGGAATAATTATTTCTGATATTTAATGGAATTGAGAAAGTCACACCAATCAAGTCTTCATCTCCACTTTTCCCTGCGCTAACTCCAATGGTTGGGTTAGCTTTAGATTCCATAGTGGTTAATTGAGCTTTCGATTGTTGTCCTTTCCATTTCGCTCTAGCGAGTTTAACTTTTGGATGATTCTCAACCCACTGTGACTTAAATGAATAGCTTGTTACTCCAAAAGTAAATGAAGATAAATTGGCGGTATTAGGCGTCCAATCAGGCAATAACTCCTGAACTTTTACCTCTGCATTTTTCAAAGTAATTTGCGACTCAGATATTTCACTGAAAATTTGGGACAAGTTTACGTAGACCAGTTCAGCGTCAAGTGGCTCTAGAAGTCCGACTTTTCGCTTATCTTCAACAATTCCAACGAGCGTTTGCAATTGCTCTTCTCTTTCTGAAAGTAACTGAGCCGCCTTTTTTGCTGCTTGCCAATTAACTATTGCAGTTAAAGCGTTAGCCTTTTTAGAATCGAGTAGAGATAACAATTGTTGCTGGTTTGCATAAACATCAATTTCACCAATGCTTTTATTTGCTGATTGCTTATCCCAAAAATCAATCGTTTGACTGATACCAATAGAGTAATTATCAAAATCACCCTCTTTTTCATAGCTTGCTTCAAACTCTGGGTTGTATACGGCTTGAGTTAAGCTTTTTGCTCTATGATTACTTGCATTAAGTAACTCTTTAGCCGCAACAACTTCGGGATCTTTATTTATTTGACTATCAAGCCATGAAATGTTTTTCTCTTTGCCATAACTGACAACTGAAAAACTCACAGCCATACATAATGACAGGACTAAACCTGCATTTTTTAAAAATATATACATAAAACTTCTTAATTTTTTAATTTATAAACACGAACCCTTTATCCTTTTCATGGATAAATAGGTCATTAAAATTCAATCTAATTAAGAAATGGGTGGGCGAAGTATCGCTTCAAGGTAGGTATTGGTTTGAGAAACTTGATAAGGTGTTTTATTGATAATGTTTAGTTTGCCCGTGGTATTTGAATTACAGATTAAAATCCAAGATAAGTGGCTGCCACTGCAATTACCGCAGTGATGACAATCTTTTTCATTATGCTCATCATCATCTGCATTATCGTTTAAGGCATTTCGGTCATCGGCATGATCATGTTGAGTTTGAAGATGTTCTATATCAATCTGGTGATTCTCAGATGTTGAAGATGCGACAGCAGTTAACGATTGTAAAACAATCGAAACGACTAAGAGCATTTTTAGCACAACATTTAGATTCAAAGTTATTACCTGTTAAATATAGTATTTAAAATACTAGCAGAAACAATTCACTTAAACTAGATGTTTCCTTAAGTTTCAGGCTTTTCACTTAAAATAATTTTTTCATTTGACTCTATAGCCACTATAGATTTTACAATATGATAATAAATATCATTTAGATTTGAACTGTGGAACTCATTTTATGCCCTTTTCCCCAAAAGTAAAACAGGAAAACCAATACTATAACTATTTAAAGCCGCTAGCTTATTTGATCTTGCTAGTCACAGCATTTTTTTCAAAATTTTGTATAGCTTCTAATTTGGAAGAGTTTTCGCAGCATCGACAAATTATACAATTAGCAGAATATGTAGGTGTTGATTATGAGTCGGCTATTAAGGACGGCCAAATTATTAACGATGATGAATATCAAGAAATGCTTGAATTCTCCAAGTTGATAGTTGAAAAAACGTCAATTAATAATAATTATATGCGTTCACTCAATGAGAAAGCATTAGCTTTACAAACAGCTATTTCAACTAAGCAAAATGCAAATATTGTCAGGAAAATTACATCTGAGTTACGAATTTCATTATTGGCTATGATGCCAGAGCTACCTCTCCCTAAAAGGTTAATTTCTAAAGAAGCGACGTTTTCTTTATTTGAAAATAACTGTGCGAGTTGTCATGGTATTTCAGGTCAAGGAAATGGTGTTTTAGCATCGGGATTAGAGCCTGCTCCTACCGATTTTACCGATAAAACACGTGCAGAAAACCGTTCACTTTTAGGCTTATTTGATGCTATATCTAATGGGCTTGATGACACTGCCATGCCTGCATTTACACAATTAAAAGAACAGCAGAAATGGTCCCTTGCATTTTATGTAGGTGGTTTGGCATTTAAATCATCAAGTGAATTAACAAAACCATCACAATCAATTTCATTACAAAACTGGATAAATTATAGTCCATTAAAGTTATCGACAGAAACTGACGGATTAACTAAAAATGAAATTGAAGGATTAAGGGCTAATCCTACATTATTGTTTACCAATCAAAGTAGTCCTATCGCTATAACCAAAACTCAATTAGCTGCCGCAAGCAATGCGTATAAAAATGAAGAGTATGAGAAGGCCAAAACACTTGCTGTGAGTGCTTATCTAGATGGTTTTGAATTAATTGAAAATAGTTTGGATGCACGAGACACAAATTTACGTAAAAGTATCGAAGGAAACTTGATTAAGCTTCGCCAAGCTTTAAGTAACGCGCAACAGGTTAATCAACTTGAAAGCCTTATGGAAGTTACTGTGAGACAACTCAATAACGCAGAAGAACTTCTGATAGAAACCACTCTATCAAACGAGGCTCTTTTTACTGCAAGCTTAGTTATTTTGCTCAGAGAAGGTTTAGAAGCGTTACTGGTTGTACTGGCTTTAATAACAGTGTTAATCCGAACTAAACGTCATGATGCTTTAAAATATGTCCATTTTGGTTGGCTGAGTGCGCTATTAGCGGGATTTGCTACTTGGGCGGTAGCCCAGTCAATGATCAGTATCAGTGGTGCGAGTCGTGAAGTCATGGAAGGTATTGCTGCAATGCTTGCAGCGGTGATGTTATTCTATGTAGGGATTTGGATGCATAGCAAAACGAATGCTGAACATTGGCAGGCATATATTCAAAAGCACATTAATTCACAATTAGAAGCGGGTACACTGTGGGGACTAGCAGTGCTCTCATTTATTGCTGTTTATCGAGAGGTTTTTGAAACAGTCTTATTCTATCAATCACTTGTAACACAAGCCTCAACAACTCAATACTCATTTGTTATCAGTGGATTTTTATTCGGGGTAGCTGTGTTATCGATTCTTGCATGGGGAATGTTTAGATATTCTGTTAAATTGCCAATTGCTCGTTTCTTTTCTACAACAACTTACTTGCTTTTAGTTCTATCATTCATATTAATGGGTAAAGCCATCTCAGCTCTTCAAGAGGCTGCGATTATAGGAATCACTCCGTTACCTATTAATGTGGAAGTTACATGGTTCGGTATAGGTTCTACTTGGCAAGGTATAACAGCTCAGGTGACCATTCTGATATTATTTTCACTGTATATGTATCGTTCAAGGAATCGCAATGCCTCATAATTTACACAGTAGTTAGTAATCATTCATTGAGCATCACCACTAACTTAATTAAGAGCAGTTATTTTACTAGCTAATCTTAAAACTGGGATGTTATTAGAAGAGTTAAATCGTCTTAATACTTAATGTCGGAAACTCACCAATAAAGATTATAAAACCTATTGACTCTATAGTTGCTATAGATTTTATACTCAACGAAATATTGTTACGGAATGTTAAATATGTCAGAAAAATGTAGTGGTCAGTGTCAATCATCTCCTACCAACGAAGACGTAAAAATTGATACACAATTAGATAACTATGGTGGCGCGTTTGTCAGTACATATAAAGTGCCTCAAATGGACTGTCCTTCAGAAGAGAGATTGATCAGATTAGCACTTGACTCAATTGAGCCTTCTGTTGGATTGCAATTTGATATTCCTAGTCGATTAGTCAAAGTTTTTCATGATGAAAATTTAGATGAGATAACAAAAAAGTTACAACAACTTAAACTCGATGCAGAGTTAGCATCAACTAAAGAAAGTTGCAGCACAGAAGCTGCAAAAGCAAAAGATCTAGCCCAAAAAAATGAGATGAAAGAAGCGTCAACACTAAAATGGTTGCTGGCTATTAACGGGATCATGTTTTTTGTAGAAATAATTGCTGGGATTATTGCACAGTCTGCTGGCCTTATTGCAGACTCATTAGATATGTTTGCTGACGCTGCCGTATATGGTTTGGCTATTTATGCGGTAGGTAAAAGTATCAGCATGAAACTTAGAGCGGCACATATCTCTGGTGTGCTTCAGATTATTTTAGCGCTAGGTGCTTTGAGTGAAGTCGTAAGACGCTTTATTTATGGTAGTGAGCCTATGTCATCTTTAATGATGATATTTGGTGGAATAGCACTAATCGCTAACATTGCTTGTCTGTTTTTAATATTTGGCAATAAAGAAGACGGCGCTCATATGAAAGCGAGTTGGATTTTTTCCGCAAATGACGTTATCGCAAACATTGGCGTAATCTTAGCTGGCTTATTAGTTACAGTAACAAGCAGCCGTTATCCAGATTTAGTGATTGGTTTGATAATTGCCCTTGTCGTTTTAAACGGTGCTCGCCGCATCTTACAGCTAAAGTATTAGCTGAAATCAATCATGACCATTTATTTAAATTTTAAAACCATTATTGACACCTGTATAGCTAGTTTAAGTCTGGCTCAAACGGCTAAAGGTAAATGAACTTATGAAAAACAATACCTACATTCCACCACTACGATTTCATTGGTTAACGAGTTTTTATGACAGCCTCGTTGCTATCACCACGAGAGAAGCATTTTTTAAAAAGCTGATTGTTGATAAAGTTGCCAACGTCAAAGGAAACAATCTACTTGATGTTGGTTGTGGAACAGGAACGCTCACAAAATTAATAGCTGAAAAATTACCTAAACATACCGTAATAGGCTTAGATGCAGACCAAACCGCTCTAGATATTTCACAGAAAAAAGTTATAGGCAAAGATCTAAATATTTCTTTTAGACAGGGCTTTGGACAAAAAATGCCTTTTGATGAAAACTCTTTTGACATCGTAGTTTCAAGTTTGTTTTTTCACCACTTAAACAGTTCAGCTAAGCTCGCGACATTAACTGAAATTCGTCGGGTACTGAAACCGGACGGTACTTTAATAATTGCAGACTGGGGAAAGCCTACTTCAATATTTCAACGGATATTGTTCTTTGTCGTTCAATTATTAGATGGTTTCGAAACTACAAAAGATAATGTAGATGGAGTTATTCCCTCTGTGGTGGTTGAATCAGGGTTTACTCATGTTTCAGATTTAAACATAGTCCCAACGCCTTTGGGAACTATCAGACTGATTGAAGCGAACTAGATAACAATGAACCTAATGCACCCATCATATTTTAAACCATATATATCATACGTGATAATGATTTTAATCGCGGTGCAGTCTGTGTTTTTTTCGCTAGAAGAGCTTGAAATAAACTTGATAGAAAGTTCTTTTAACACATCACTAACTGAGTCAACTACCCCACTAAAAGCTTCAGAAACCTCCAATATATTTGAAGTAAATAATAGCAACAGTTCAATTGAAAATTGTAATTTTTGTTGCTGTTGTCACTTGTTTTTAAATGCAGATTCTTCTTGTAATATTTTACAAGCAATAGATCATTTTCCTACCTACGCCTTAGTTTCTCCTGAGCTAAAAGGCTATATGTCGGTGCCATTTCGTCCCCCTAAATACGCCTAATTTTTATATCAAATTTAAAAAGGTCAACATTATTGACCTAAATAACAATATAAATTTATAGGAAAGTATATATGGCACTTTATACCTGTGTGCATCGCAAGATAGAAATTTTGAGGTGTGTAACACCTCGGCTCAAATATATCGCGTTTCTCGCTTTGTCACTTTTTACATTTAATGTTTATGCATTTGAAAAGCAGTTAAATCTTCAAGAGGCAATACAGCGAACGCTTAAACAAAATCCTGAACTCAAAATATTTGATTTCAAACAAACCGCATTAATAGGACGAGAACAAACAGCAAGTTTAAATCCCGCTTATGAACTAGAACTTGAAGCCGAGAACTTTGCAGGCTCAGGTGAATTCTCTGCATTCGAAAGCGCAGAATTAACTGTCGCTCTATCTTCGGTTATTGAAATGGGAGATAAACGCTCAGCGCGAATTGGGCTTGTTTCAAACTCAAGAGCATTGCTCACTGCTGAAAAAGAGGTAGCAGCACTAAACTTGATGGCTCAAGTCACTGAAAAGTACGTGGAAGTACTTGCAGCCCAACAAAGAGTTATATTGGCAGATAATGCACTGAAGTTAGCACAAGAAACGTTAGAGATTGTATCTCAACGTAACCGCGCAGGTGCAACTCCTGAGGCTGAAGTGAAACGCTCAAAAGCAGTTATTGCTCAGGCAAATCTAACTGTTCAATCGGAACAAAAGCGCTTGGAATATTTAAAACTTTCTTTAGCAGCTTTCTGGGGAGAAAACTCTGTAACCTTCTCTGAAGTACAAGGTGATCTTTTTCAGTTTGGCAATAACAGTGACTTTAACAGCCTTTTTGCGAAGTTAGAAAAAAATCCAGCGATTCAAATCTATGCAAGCGAACAACGACTAAAAGAGGCTGAAATACAGTTAGCTAAAACAGAGTCAACTGCCAATATCAAATGGTCTGTCGGTGTTAGGCGCTCTCAAGAAGCTAATGATACGGCACTGGTCGCTGGTTTTAGCTTACCTTTGTTTGCTGAAAAGCGAAATTCTGGCGCAATCGCTAGTGCCTTAGCAGAGCGTGATCAAGTTGCTATAGAGAAAGAAGCGACTAAGTTAAGATTTAGAAATCACTTACTGCGAGCATACTCCAATAGAAAACAAGCCATACTAACGGCAAATTCATTAAAGCAGTCAGTTATTCCAATGCTTGAAGATGCACTGGAAGATACTCAAGACGCCTATCAAAAAGGTAGATATGGCTACCTTGATTATGTATCGGCTAGACAAGAGTTGTTAAATGCTCGGCGAACCCTTATTGACGCGGCATCTGCTGCCCTGATTTACGGCGCAGAGATAGAAAAACTAACAAACGAAGCGCTGTCACTCTAAATAAACATCACTTTAAGATTAATAACAATTTATTGATTCAGTTATTAACTGAATCGTTTAGGAATTAAAAATGAAAAACTATTTACTCGCACTATTGATTTTTATCGGGCATTTATCACCCATTCAAAGTGCTTTCGCTAGTGAAGATGAACATGAAGGCGAAGAAGGCATTAGCAAAATTAACAATAACATGGCAAAAAGGGTTGGTGTTGAAACAGCCTATTTAGCTTCAAAAACGTTGAACCAAACTATCCCTGTATACGGCGCTACGACGATAGGCGCTGAACAATTATTTCAAGTTGGCGCTAGATATAATGGCGTTATAAAGACAATAAACTCCACTGTTGGTGATAAGGTAAAAAAAGGCGATCTATTAGCCGTTATTGAATCTAACGAAAGCTTAAATACCTATAAGATAATTTCCCCTGTTTCTGGGACTGTTTTACAGAGAAATGGAAATATTGGCGGTATCACACAAAACACCAGCTTGTTTGAAATCGTCAATTTTGACACGTTGTGGGCCGAATTTAAGGTTTTTACTAGCCAGTATAATCAAATCAGAGTCGGTCAGTCTGTTGATATTGAGCATGGTGAACAAGCATTCAACTCAACCATCACCAATATAATTCCAGCTATAGATCAGTCATATGTTTTAGCACGTGTACGTTTAAATAACACTGAGCTAAACCTAACCTCAGGCCAATTATTAATGGGTAGCGTAAAGATAAACCGATTTGAGGTGGATTTAGCCGTCGAGAAAGTTGCCATACAAGAACTGGGAGGACAATTTGGTGTCTTTGTAAAAGAAGATGAAGAGTATGAGTTTGCACCACTTGTCCTCGGTCGTTCAGACAAAAACTATATCGAGGTCATTGATGGCCTCAGTAAAGACGCTGAATATGTAAACAAAAACAGTTATCTGATTAAAGCAGATATATTGAAATCTGAAGTAGAAGACGACGATTAGGAGACGCAATATGATTGAATCAATTTTGCGTCTTGCAATAAATAGGCGCTACTTAGTATTAAGCTTGCTGATGGTAATCATCGGCGTTGGTATGTGGAGTTATCAAAAACTTCCCATTGATGCAGTTCCAGATATAACAAACGTACAGGTACAAATAAATACTTCTGCTCCCGGTTATTCACCTTTAGAAGCAGAGCAAAGGGTAACCTTTCCTGTAGAAACCGCGTTAGCTGGACTACCAAAACTGTCTCACACCCGTTCCCTGTCAAGATATGGTTTATCCCAAGTAACCGTTATTTTTGAAGAGGGAACAGATATTTATTTCGCACGCAACTTAATCAATGCCAGACTAGCTGCGATAAAAGGCGTTATTCCCTCTGGCTTAGAGCCAGAAATGGGTCCTATTTCTACAGGGCTTGGCGAAATATTTATGTATACAGTGCAAGCTTCTCCTGACGCTAAAATGTCTAATGGAGAACCTTATACCGCTATTGCCCTGAGGGAAATTCAAGACTGGATCATTAAACCGCAATTGGCTCAGGTTAAAGGCGTCATTGAGGTCAACAGCATCGGCGGCTACAACAAGCAATATCACATCACGCCGAAACCTGAAAAATTACTTTTTCATCGTGTAAGCTTTGAAGAAATATCTGATGCATTGCGTAAAAACAATGATAACCGTGGCGCTGGCTATATTGAGCAAAACGGACAGCAAGTGTTAGTACGCTCCATTGGGCAACTAGCGACAATGGATGAAATCCTCAATGTCATCATCAAAAAGAACGATGGTATTCCTGTAAAAATAAGTGATGTTGCCAATGTTGCTATAGGAAAAGAACTTAGAACAGGGGCTGCTACTCGTAATGGCATTGAGACAGTGCTTGGTACAACCATGATGCTGATTGGTGAGAATTCTCGTACCGTTGCCTTAGATGTAGAACAGAAACTCAGTGAAATACAAAAATCTCTTCCAAAAGGCATTATCGCAGAGCCTGTTTATGATAGAACAACGTTAGTAGATAAAGCGATTGCAACCGTTACCAAAAACCTCGTTGAAGGTGCGCTATTAGTTATCGTTGTACTTTTCTTGTTGCTTGGAAATTTACGCGCCGCATTAATAACAGCCGCCGTAATACCACTATCAATGTTAATGACAATTACAGGTATGGTACAAGCAGGAGTATCTGCTAACTTAATGAGCCTTGGTGCATTGGACTTTGGTTTGATAGTGGACGGGGCTGTCATCATCGTTGAAAACTCTGTTCGTCGGTTAGCTGAGGCGCAACACAACGGTCATAGGCAAGACCTAAGGGAACGACTAAATACTGTTTTTGAAGCCACTTCAGAAGTCATACGTCCAAGCCTGTTTGGTGTAGCCATTATCACAGTGGTATACATACCCATTTTCACCCTAACTGGTGTTGAAGGGAAAATGTTCCATCCTATGGCGGCAACTGTCGTAATGGCGTTAATATCAGCCATGATCCTTTCAGTTACACTGGTTCCTGCTGCTGTTGCGATATTTATGAAAGGTAAAATCAGCGAAAAAGAAAGTGTTGTTATTCGTTCAACCAAGTCTATCTATAAACCATTGCTAATTATGGCAATGAAATTTCGTTGGATTATTGTTTCATTTGCAACGCTGTTAATGGGGTATAGCCTTTGGTTAGCAACTACGCTTGGGACAGAATTTGTTCCACAATTAAATGAAGGTGATATTGCACTACAGGCGTTAAGAATTCCTTCGACTGGCCTAGAGCAATCAGTAGAAATGCAAGAAGTACTTGAAAAACGTATTAAAGCATTTCCTGAGGTTGATAAAGTATTTTCGCGCATCGGTACTCCAGAAGTTGCGACTGACCCAATGCCACCGAGTATTGCTGATATCTTTGTTATATTAAAACCACGCAAAGATTGGAATGAACCTTCAAAACCGAAGAGTGAATTAGTTGAAGAAATGGAAGAGGTATTGAAAAACATTCCTGGCAACAACTATGAATTCACTCAACCTATTCAAATGCGTTTCAATGAATTGATTTCAGGTGTTAGAGCAGACATAGGTATCAAAGTATTTGGCGATGATTTGGATCGGTTATTACTGACCGCAAAAGATATTCTAAATATTGTGAAAACCGTCGATGGTGCAGCAGATGCCCGAATGGAACAAGTCACAGGTGTTCCATCTTTATCGGTAATCCCTAAACGCGAAGCGCTTGGTAGGTATGGTTTGAGTGTTACTGAACTGCAAGACTGGGTTGCCACAGCAATAGGCGGTGAATCTGCGGGGATCATTTATGAAGGTGACAGACGGTTTGAGTTAGTTGTTCGTTTACCAGAGCAAATAAGAACGGATATCGATGGCTTGAAGTATCTGCCGCTTCCACTTGAGAATGGTAACTATGTGCCACTTGAAGAAGTTGCAGAGCTTAAATCAGAGTATTTACCTGCTCAAATTAGCCGTGAGAACGGAAAAAGAAGAGTTGTGGTTACCGTCAATGTACGTGGTAGAGATTTAGGTGGTTTTGTCAAAGAAGTGAAAGCTAAAATTAATCAGGAAGGAGAAATCCCAGCAGGATACTGGCTTGATTATGGCGGAACGTTTGAACAACTAGAGTCAGCGAGTAAAAGATTAAGCTTAGTTGTGCCGATCACATTAGTTGTTATCTTAGGTATTTTGGTTATTGCATTTGGTTCATTAAAAGATGCATTGATCATTTTCAGTGGCGTGCCTTTAGCATTAACTGGGGGCGTATTCTCTCTTTATTTAAGAGACATGCCTTTATCTATTTCGGCAGGTGTCGGCTTCATTGCATTGTCAGGTGTTGCCGTATTAAATGGCTTGGTTATGTTGGCTTTTATTCGAGACCTTTGGCATGAAAAAGGCGATCTTTACTTAGCGATCATTGAAGGTGCCATCATTCGTTTAAGACCTATTTTAATGACGGCACTAGTTGCAAGTTTAGGTTTTATTCCAATGGCGCTAAACACTGGAATTGGAGCAGAAGTACAACGACCACTAGCAACAGTTGTTATCGGCGGTATTGTATCTTCTACCATTTTAACTTTGTTTGTATTACCTGTTTTATATCAGTGGGCGCATGGCTCAGAGATTAGTAAACAGCAATCTGACGAAATTTAATGCCCCAAAAGCAGCTTAATTTATGTTTAAGCTGCTTTTATATTTAATCTTTTTTATTTCAACTTTTAAAGTTTAATTCGCATCGTCTCGGCAACTTTCATTTAAAAACTCAAACTCTATCGTCGTATGCGATAAATGATAGGAAGCTAATTTAGTTGCAACTTCTTGTTTAAGTCTAATTAAGTTTTCAACTTCAAAGTTGTCACTCAGCTCAAGATGAGCTGTTAAAACGTGACTTTCACCATCTAGTGACCAAAAGTGCATGTGATGGATACCATTAACTTCTGGAAATTCCATTAATGATTGTTTAATACGTTCTTGGGTCTCTTTTTCTGGTGCCGCTTGAAGAAAAAGTACCAACGTTGATTTCAAGTTTCTAAAAACGTTAAATAAGATAAATAGCGTGAAGCCAATTGATAATAAAGGGTCTAAAATTGGCAGTTCAACAAAAAAAAGTACGACAGAAACAATAAGAACAGCAACCCAGCCAAGTACATCTTCAAGTAGATGCCATGTCAGCACTTTTTCATTTAGTGTTTCACCCGCTTTTAATTTAAATACCGCATATCCGTTAACGACAACACCGAGTATGGCAAGTCCCAGCATCCCCTCAACTACAGGCATTTCAGGATTGGACAACCTCGGTATTGCTTCAAATAAAACCCAAATAGAACCAATAATCAAAACGATACTATTTACCAATGCACCAAAAAGTGTAAGTCGGCGATAACCATAACTGAATTTGTCTGATGCTTCTTTATCTGAAAAACGACTTAAAATCCACGCAAAACCTATTGAAAGACTATCACCAAGATCGTGAACTGCATCAGCCATTATCGCGGTACTGTTGGTTAGCCAACCGCCAATAAATTCAATAATAGTAAATATCACATTAAGAAAAAACGCCCAACCAATGCGGTCGTTTTTTTCATGATGGTGACTGTGACTATGGTTGTGCATTTTGTACCTCCAGTGCTTTTGTATTTCTAATTTTTGATACATTCATATTAATCAAATGACGGATCACGCGTTGATACAACCAACGTTTTACTCCTGATAAATTTGTGCCTTTTTCTAGGTAAAATTCATCAGGGGAATTATAAAGTCCAAAGTCGTCATGGATACCTTCTTTTTGAATATAGGTATCCTCTCCACGCCAATCTGTATCTGGTGATGAAAAGCACTTTGTCGCAACACCATAACCACAAAAATCATCTTTTTCTTGGTTAAACTTCTGCTGTAGTGAGGTTAAGTATTGCCTATCTAATATAAAGCCCTCTAAATTAATCCAGCGCCCATCAAAATAAACTTCTACCCAACTATGGATAATATATTTAGGTGCTAGCCAAAATATATAGCTGGGAATGGCACCTTTTTGTAATTGCTGAACAATGGTAAAACCATGGAAACGACACTGGATACCTAATCCACGCAAGAGTGCCATTAATAGATTACCCTTAGTATTACATTGCCCATAACCATCTGCTAGCACATCGCTTGCTGCAATATCATCGCTTTCATTATAGCCGAAGAGAATCTCATCTTTTACAAACTGATAAGCGGCACCAATTTTGTTGAAATCATCCAAATTTTTCCACCCTCGTTTATTAATAAGAGATTGGATATTCTTGTGTTCAAAATTAACAACATTCGTATTATTTAAATATTTCTCAGCCATTTTATACTCCGGTTAACTTGTATATTATTACTATAAATCCTATAGTAACTATAGAGTCAAGTTTGTTAGGGAATTTTATGAAAATAGGCGAGTTCTCAAAAAAGTCAGGTTGTTCAATACAGACAATTAGATATTATGAAAGAGAAGGATTGCTGTTAAATCCAAACCGTTCAGAAGGTAATTTTAGGCTGTATGATAGTAAAGCACTAAAACAATTGGAATTCGTAAAACATTGTCGCAGCCTAGATATATCACTCAATGATATTAAACGTCTTATCGAATTAAAAAATAAGCCAGAAGAAAGCTGCTCTAGCGTTAATGCATTAATTGATCAGCAACTCGCATTAGTGAATAAGCGCATGAAAGAATTAAGAGCGCTTAAAGCAGAGTTACAACAGATGGCAAGTGCTTGTGGTTCAAACAATACTATTGAAGCATGTGGGATCATTAAGTCACTAGATAGTTAATCTTTTTAAGGCTATGCAAGCAGAATATAAATCGTTAATACCTACTACTGTTAATACCTACTACTGTTAATACCACTTTGTTAAGATTTACCAACAGTAATTGCACGCTCCGACATAAAATCATCTGATGCAACATCAACTGTTCCAAAATATGAATCCCAACTTTTCCCTTCAAAAGCAGTAATCAAGTCAACTAGTTGATGAAACTCACCTCCAGATTCTGAAAGATGTTGAGCATCCCAGAGTTGATCAAGCCACTTTAACGCAGACGTTAACTATTCCTGATTACTTATTTTATTTGCTGACAAGATATCTTTTACATCAATTCGTGAACCACTATCATGCTTTTCATCATTAGGCTCAATAACAGTTAAACTATCACCGCACATATCAGCAAAGCACTGTTGGCAAAGATCAATACTGATTTGATTGCCATCACCGTGAATACTTCCATAGCCACATTTATGATCAATACTTATAAATTCATGAAATTCGTAGTCATCTTGAGTTGCTTGTTCGCCACAACCATCACAAGTTAGTTTAGAGATCACTTTAACAACTTCATCTTCAAAATTTTTCATGATTACTCTAAATTTTTTGCTGATTCTTTAATAACATTAACTCTTCAGCGTTCTTGTTTATAGACAATAAAACAAGGCTATGCTCGCTTAATAAAATGCATCGTTTTAACGGATGATGATCATCATCTAACCGCCTCAATATTGAGTTTAGCTCGCGTTTAAGCTTAGCTGGCCTAAGCACCTTACAGCTTAAGTTGGCAATTTCTAGGCTGGAACTACCCAGGCTTTTGAATTCAATCAAATCACCGACTTCAAAATAGTCACTGAATTTATCTTTTGGCAGTGAAAATAATACACTGCTATCTGAATCATCTTCAAATGCAGTTGGGCACCTATTTACTTTGACTTCAAAATTTTCATTGAGATGATCGACTGAGGTTATTGTTGCCCTTTGATTATGTTTCATTTGACCACCGTTCAATGTAATCGTTTTGCATCTTCACGCTCTAATTTCTCTCTTGCTTCAATTACTTCAGCAGGTGAAAGCAACAAATGTCTCATGACTACAAATTCAGATAATCTCAACTCAAAACTTTCGGGTTTATCTTCAGTGACATAGCAATTATCACTTTTTGTAATAAATTCAAAATTATTTTGTAATTGAATTAGTGATGTTATTATTCGTTGACCTGCGGGAAATCGATACGTATGATCTGAATGAACAATACCGAATAACATTTCCCCAAGAAATATTTTCTCACCATTATGGAAATCAAAAACACTTAATACTGTTGCTTCTTTTAAGAATGTTTTCATAGTGCATTCACCAGCCAATCTACGTGAGCAAAAGGTCGCAAGATCATTAGGTAATATGATTTATTGAAAACAATTCGAAATTTACATGCATCTTTACGAGATAAAAGTGAATCATTAATCCATTGGTTTTTCGATGAATAGCACTTTTCACCGTCCTCGATTTTGTTCAGAAAAATGCACTCAAGAGTTAATCTTTCACTTCCTAAATTTAAAATAAACACCTGCTTTTCTTCAGTATCTTTTATCCGAATATTAATATTGGAGGCGTGTCCAATGTCAGTGATTGACAAATGCGGTGATAATGGGAAACCATATACCAGATAATTTTGATTATTTATTTTAAAATAAGAAGGATTGCGGTCAGGAGTATCTGATTCAAAATTTGATAAGCAGTCACAGCTATCACCTACCCATTTTATATGTTCATCTATTTTTATTCTTTCTTCGTTTGTTTTAGCAGTTGAGTCATCTGATTGTGTAAGATTCGTATGAAGTGAATGCTTTACGTTATCAACAGAGAACTCATCAAATGAAACTTTTGTTGCTAGAAAACGGAATGGTATTTCATTGATTAACAGATCAGTGCTTAAAACAGCGTAATGATCTTGTAATGAATCAAAACATAGTTGCCAATCCAATTCGATGTGCTCGGCATCTACAATGTATTTTGACTCATTCTCAAGACCAAATAATTTATATAAATTTGAAATCAAATCAATATCAGAAATATTTATTACTGCCTTCGATTCTAGTCGAATCGCCATTTGTTCTATTTCTAAATGAAGTTCTTCAATTAATTCTTTATCTTCCACTTCACAGATCAATACGTACTTTAACTTTTGATATTCAGATAAAGCCCCAAAACTTGATGCATAATTAAATTCAGCTATTGAGTCGCATAAATCTTCAAAGTCTATATGTTGGTAGATAGTTTTTGCTAATAAATCATAACCAAATGATTCAGGTAAATTTAGAGATTTTGCAAGAAGTTTAGCTTGGAGTTTTAACTTTAAGGTTAATGTGTCTGATGTGATCATTTAGTTATCCATAAATTAAAACAAACAACAGCCTACTAACGCCAGTTTGTTAATTATGAAAACCAAATTTTTACGGATGCTCTGCTTCATCGTTCATATTTAAATATCAGCTAAATATGTGTAGGCATAGGCTGTCCGTTCAGCCTTTTTTGCTAATATATATGAGAGTAAAACGATTGTAAACAGAACAGAATTATACATATCTGTATAATTTAAAAGGATTTTATTTTATTTTACTTTTAAAATCAGTTGGTTCAATACCGAAAATTTCAACAACGCTATTTTCGTTTATTTTTATTTTTTCAACCCTTTCATTAAAACGAGACAAAATATTATTCATATCTGTATGAAGGAACTTTAGAAGGAAGTCTTCTGCTCTTGGGTGTAAAGCCGCTAATATCAAATTTTTATTTTCAAAGGAGTCAGACTTCAGCAATGAAATTAACTGTCCATAACTATCACAGCCATAAACAACATAGGACAACATTTCTTGGCTTTGGCCAAGCGGAATAGATAATTTTTTCGAAAGCCTTTTGGCTTGCCTTTTAACATTGTTAAGCAAGTCTTCATTATTAAGCAACATGTTTTCACCAATACAAAAATACGCAACAAAAAGCCCACGCTCTTTTTGTCGAGTAAATTTTATTGGTACACATTCGCTACGCGAATTTACAATCTATTCAAAGTATATCCATTTCGTTCATTATCGTGGGAACTGGCCTCTTTGATACGGCCTGACTTTACAAGATTAAACATACAAAGCCATGTCTATTATTACACTAAATTCCACTTTAAGTAATATGATAAACAGTTTTTACTGCATTGATATTATTCATCAAGGTAATACATATCATGGCTAAAAGATTTTTCTCGATGAGGGGAACTTTAATACGAGCAGCGTCCATAATTAGGAGGATTGAAGCACATTAAGCCGTTTCCATTGGAGCCGTAACAAATAGCCCTCCATTACTTACTATATCTTTAAATACACCTGAAATAGCATAATCAACTAATGCTGCTGTCGCAGCTTCTAGAAATTTAATAAGGACTTCGCCATAGTGATTGTGATATTGATAAGACATTTTTAAATCTGTCGCAAATTTAGATTTGTTGAAAACATACCTTGCGAAATCTTTTCTTTGTTGAAATGGTAAGTACTGACCGTCAATAAAATATAAATATTCGATGCCTTCATCATCAGCCACACTTACATTTTGTTGAATTAAAATTTTTGAAAATTCGTACCCTTTGATTATTTCAAATAACATAAAGTGCAGGATTTCCTGATCTTTATTGCTAAAATCTTTTCTGTTAAGTAGCTCTTTCTTCAACTCTTCTGTTAATTCACTTTTATAAAAACAATTTACGCTCATTTTCTTACCTTAATATTATTATTTATGTCATCTCCTATTAATTAACTCCTACCAATCATTTCCTCATAGTTAATATATTGAAATCTATACTAAAAAACAAATACTCTAAATATCATTTGGCATTGTTTTATAAATAAAACAGACCTAAAAAAAGTGAGCAAGATTTATCTATCACAAGTGTGATTTGAATTTACAAAATAAAGGTAAATATACGAGTGAAATTGAATGACATTCAAAAGAAGATTATTTATCGCGTGTGAGATTGATTCACTACCTAATAAACCAGCGCCTTTTTACTTAGATCACATCACTCTATTTGGCCTGCTAAGGTGGAGGCTGGCCTCTCTAACAGACCATAGCTTAATTAAAAGCTATGGCTGTTATTACATATTTAAATCAATTGTTAATTAGGTCTAAAAATTCTTTTCTGTGAAATCAGCTAGAGAACTTCTTTCAACTTCATCAAATATCAAAACACTACCTTTTTCATAGTTACGATAGATATTAACTGCTGCACTAGCTCCTGATGATGCAGGAGTAACGAACCTATCATCAATTTGCGCAAGATTTCCAAGTACGATAGTTCGGCAGTTTTTACCACCGCGACTAAGCATTCCTTTCATTTGCGCTCTCGTCATATTCTGAGCTTCATCAATAATGAGAACGGCATCATCAATTGATCTACCTCTAAAATAAGCCATGGAAGTAAACTCTATATTAGCTCTATCGATAATATGTTCGACAGTAGCGCGAGTACTCTTTTCATCATCTTCATCGTCTGAATGCATTGAAATCAAAGCATCTGTAACACCAGCTAACAAAGGTAATGATTTTTCAGTTAGATCACCTGGGAGGAAGCCCGGATCATCATCCATGAAATCTCGACTTCTCACGACAACGATTTTTTTATATTGTTTTAATTCAAGAACTTGGTGTAACCCAGCCGCAATCGCTAAAAAAGTTTTACCGGAACCCGCAGGGCCAAGGATGATATTTAGATCAAAATCAGGATCGGTAAGTTGATCTAAAGCGACTGCTTGACGTTGATTCTTAGGAAGTATTCCCCATATTTTTTCAGGTTTTCTTTGAAGTAATGTCGTAAAGATATGTTCATCAGTTACTTCCTTTATTTTCCCAACGTGACCAACTTCATCATACCAATACATATTCGGCTGAGCTTCGTCGTTAAAAATATCACGATTGAAACGGTATAACTTTCCAGACATCGCAAAATCTTTTTCTTCTTCACAGCGATCAAACAGGTCACCAGTAAATGATTGAACTCCTGTGTAGAGTAAATCAACATCCGAAATTTGATTATCGACAAGTACATCTTCGGCATCAACACCAATTGTCCGTGCCTTTAAGCGCATATTGATATCACGACTTACAATCGACACATCTTCCTTTAATGTATTTTGCAAATGAAGTGCGTAATTGATAATACGGTTATCAGCATCACTACCGATTGCATGCTTTAACTCTTTAGCAAAGTCTATCTGAGTATCAATACCAATGAATAATTTACCGCGCTTAGCTGTCTCAGTTGACGGTAAATCAATTCCCTGCTCCATCTCTTCAGATGAATGACCATTAATGATGTCCTCTAGCATTCTAATGACTGCACGAGCATCTTGAGATACATTTTTATCAGTTCGTTCTTTTAAATTGTCTAGTTCTTCAAGCACGGTTAGACAGATATATATATCATCTCTGTATGCTAAGAGACTCTTAGGATCATGTACTAAAGCTGATGTATCGAGTACACGTGGATTTCTATTTTCGTTTGAATTTTTCATTATTGATTTACCTCAAGATTATTTTTTATTAATCCGTGACTACTAGTTAAATCCATAATTATTTTATTTTTAAACATAACACTCTCCTAAGAATAATTTAGAAGGAGTCTTAATTTGATTAGTGAATGAGAAGTTTTTTATAATATTTCTTTGTAAAAACTGAGCTATAGACTTTATTTTTACTGAGGTCTGCACAAATATTGATATTATTGTTGACGTAATACCCGTCTTACCACAGCCTGCCGGCCCTGTAAGAATCACTAAATCAATAGCAGGGTCGAGTAGCGCATCCATCGCCATACCCTGATAAATATTTTTTGGATGAATACCCCAAGCTTGTTTCGCCATTAAGCGCTCTCGGCTTAAATCTGCTATGGCGAGTTTCTCATGATCTCCGCCAGTAATTTTCCCGGCAAAGTGCTCGCCTTCATCTATTAAGTATTCATTAATATAACTATTAGGTAATAAGTCGCGTTTTATATAATGAGTGGTATTACGGCCTTGGGTTTCGCTTTCGCACTCCTTAACATGCTGCCAAAAATCACCGGTAAACTCGTGATAACCTTTGGTTAAAAATTGAATGTCGTCAATAAGCTGATCGGTGCGATAGTCTTCAACAAAAGCAAGTCCTGCGCCTTTTGCTTTTAAACGCATGTTAATATCTTTAGTAACCAGTACTACTTTATTGTTTGGGTTTGTAGCTTGTAAATGAATGGCTGCACTAATAATGCGATTGTCATTTTCATTAAACGACAGCTTAACTTTACTTTCATCAAGCGCATAGTCGTTAAAAATAGATAAACAGCCACTTGGGTGTTGTTCATTATTTTGCGGTAGCTTAACGCCGGCAAGCACTTGCTCTGGTGAAGCGTTAACTAAAGTGTCTTCCAGTGCTCTGATAGCAATGCGGGCATCTCGACTTACATCTTTATTGCGGTCTTTAATAGAGTCTAGCTCTTCTAAAACCGTCATGGGTACTACAACATCGTGTTCTTTGAAAGAGAGGAAAGCGAAAGGTTCGTGTAATAATATATTGGTATCTAAAACGTAAATAATTTTATTTATTGTCATATGAAATCCTTATCCAAGTTGAAGGTTTCACGGCAATACTTGTTTAGAAAATACTGCGAAAAACCACAAAAGATTGATAACTTATCTCACCAAAATAATTTATTGCTTCGTTCATTTCTATCATTGCTTTTACAATCATAGAATTAGCTTTTCTATTAAGCTAATAACCACTTTACAGTTTATTTATTAGCAAGCAAGTAGCTTTTTTGAATTATTTAAATTTGTATTAAGCACATTATTACTACTGTGAATGCTGTGCTAAAAAATACAAGCCTCTATTCTGTAAATTTTCAGCAAAAAACTACACTTTTACTGATTTATTTAATGATCACTTCTATGATTAACGATATTATAGCGCCTTTTTTTTACGCGTATTTTTACGCGAGTTAATGAGTTGGAGTTTTTGTTTATGTCATTTTACCCTGGGCAACGCTGGATTAGTGATAGTGAGTCAGATCAAGGGCTAGGCACCGTTACCGCTGTCGAAGGTCGTTTTGTAACTATCGTATTTACGGCAACAGGGGATGCGAGACAATATGCTATGGATAACGCACCTTTAACGCGCGTTATTTTTAACGAAGGAGACAGCATTCCAAGCCATGAAGGCTGGACGCTAACCGTTGAATATTCAGAAGAAAAAAACAACTTATTAACTTACTTTGGTGTTAGGCAAGACACAGGTGAAGCAAGTTCAATTAAAGAAATGATGATTGATCATTTTATTAAATTTAACAAACCGCATGATCGCCTACTTAATGGCCAGATTGATCGCCTTGATTGGTTTCGCCTAAGAAAAGACTGTTTACATCATCAATTTAGCCAGCAACAATCAGATTTAACAGGCCTTAGCGGTGGTCGTGTTAGTTTAATTCCTCACCAGTTATACATTGCTGAAGAAGTGGGCAGCCGCTTTGCCCCAAGAGTTTTGCTAGCTGATGAAGTAGGTTTAGGTAAAACCATTGAAGCAGGTTTAATTATTCATCAACAGCTAGTTACCGGTCGCGCTAAACGTGTACTTATTATTGTGCCAGAATCATTAATGCACCAATGGTTGGTTGAAATGTTACGCCGTTTTAATCTGCCGTTTAGTATTTTTGATGAAAGTCGCTGTGAAGAAACTTCAGATAATGGCGAAGGCGAAAACCCCTTTAGCCAAGAACAATTGGTACTAGTAAACCTTGGCTTTATCACTAAAAATCCTCGCTGGTATGAAGCGATGATTGATGAAGACTGGGATTTAATGGTGGTTGATGAAGCACATCATTTAAATTGGCAGCAAGATAATGCCAGTATTGAATACCAATGTATTGAGCAATTAGCTCAAACCATTCCTGGGGTTTTACTATTAACTGCAACACCTGATCAGCTAGGTCACGAAGGTCATTTTGCTCGTTTACGATTGCTTGACCCTGATCGATTTTTCGATTATCAAAAATTTACCGAAGAAGAACAGCATTATACTGAAGTTGCTGATGCCGCTAATACGTTAATTACCGATGAACCATTGGCTAATGAGCAAATAACAACGCTAACCACATTATTAAGTGAAGCTGATGTTAGCGCACATATTGCAGCAATAAATCATGCTGATATAACAGAGCAAAAAAATGCTCGACAACATATTCTTGACCAGCTTTTAGATCGCCACGGCACAGGTCGTATTCTGTTTCGTAATAGTCGCAATACTATTAAAGGCTTCCCTGGGCGTGAGTTACACTCAACACCGCTGGTTATGCCTGATGCTTATCAAGAAGCCATTAATGAGTTATTACTCTCGGGGACCGCTGAAGATTTGAAAGCGCAACCACAAGCAAAACTCATTTTTACCCCTGAAACGTTATTCAGCTTAGACAGCCATGAAGATTGGTATGATATTGACCCACGCGTTGACTACTTAATCGAGCTGTTACAATCGCTGAAAAAAGAAAAAGTGTTAGTTATTTGTGCCAACGCGCAAACGGCTATCGACCTAGAAACAGCCTTACGTGTTAAAGAAGGTATGCGCGCAGCAGTATTTCACGAAGGTTTAAGTATTTTTGAACGTGACCGCGCTGCCGCTTACTTTGCCCAAGATGAAGATAGCGCCCAAGTGCTGCTATGTTCTGAAATTGGTAGCGAAGGCCGTAACTTTCAGTTTGCGCACCATTTAGTATTATTTGATTTACCGCGTAACCCTGACTTACTAGAGCAACGTATCGGCCGTTTAGACCGTATTGGACAAACTGAAACTATTCGAATTCATGTGCCTTATTTTGAAGACTCGGCACAAAGCTTACTGTTTAAATGGTACAAGCAATCTTTAAATGCCTTTGAGCATACCTGTATTACGGGCCATGCAGTATTTAATGCTTTCGGTGAAACCTTATTCGATTTAGCGTTGAGCGCGAGTTGGGACACCAAAGAAGCTGAAACTTTGATTGAACAGAGCCATGAAAAACACTTAACGATCAAACAAGATCTAGAATCAGGTCGAGATAAGTTACTTGAATTACATTCTTCTGGCCAAGGTAAAGCCCACGCTTTAGTGGAAAAAATTGAGCAATTAGATCAACAAATTCATTTACCACAATTTATGTTCCAGATATTAGATGTTTTTGGCATTCAACAAGATGATAAAGCTGATAATGCCATTGCTTTGCAACCTTCTGAGCATATGTTGTGTGCTAACTTCCCATGCTTACCTGAAGACGGTACAACCATAACCTTTAATCGCCAAACCGCATTAGCCGTTGAAAACTACCAGCTAATTACTTGGGACCACCCTATGGTTCGTGGCGCGATGGACTTGGTATTGTCTGACGAAACCGGTAATTCAAGTATTGGTTTACTTAAGAATCCTGCGCTGCCAGCCGGGACATTCTTCTTAGAGTGTATTTTTACCCTAGAAGCTATTGCGCCAAGTAACTTACAACTCGGTCGTTACTTACCAACAACGCCTATTCGTATATTGGTGGATAAAAATGGTAATAACCTTGCTGATAAAGTGAGCGAAGCTGTGTTAGATCAACAACTATCACCAGTGAAAAAGCAAGTGGCCTTGCAACTAGTTAAAGCACTAAGAAGCCAAATAGCGCCATTAGTGGCTAAAGCTGAAACACATGCCGAACAACAAACGGCAACCATACAAGCAAGAGCACTTGCTGGAATGCAAAATGCTATGGATGAAGAGCATCAAAGATTAACAGCACTTAAAGCAATAAACCCAAGCGTACGTCAGCAAGAGGTTGATTTTATTCTAATGCAAAAAAGTGCTTTAGCAGACTATATTGAAAAAGCTAAAATTCAATTTGAAGCAGTTCGTTTAATTGTAGTTAGCAACTAATTTTTAGTTACTGAATAGAAAAGCGCAACAATATAAAGGCTACACTTAGTGTAGCCTTTTGTTTAAGACACCTTCAAAAGGAAACCCACAAGATGGCTGCTAACCCTGACTTTATTTATCAACCACCCATGAGCCCATATCTTGATATTATTTATCAAGATAACGATATTGTTGTGCTTAACAAGCCTAGCGGATTATTAACTGTACCGGGGCGTTTACCCGAGCATCAAGATTGCTTACAAAACAGAGTGCTAAAAGTGCTACCAACAGCCACTGTAGTGCATCGCTTAGACATGGCCACTTCGGGTATTATTTTACTGGCGTTAAACAAACCAGCTCACGTTAATATAAGTCGTCAATTCGAGAAAAGGCTAACCAAAAAAAGTTATATTGCGCGCGTATTTGGAAAAGTTGAAAATTCACAGGGCTCTGTCGATCAACCTTTAATTTGTGATTGGCCCAATAGACCTAAACAGAAAGTTGACCATGAACAAGGCAAAGCAGCATTAACCCATTATCGAGTATTAAGTTACGATGCAAATAATGACAACCAAATAACCACACTGTTAGCGCTAACACCCGTCACAGGTCGTTCTCATCAGTTAAGAGTGCATATGTTATGTTTAGGGCACCCCATTATTGGCGATCGACTTTATGCACATCCGCTAGCTTTAAATGCGAGTAATCGCTTGCAATTACATGCTCAAATGCTACAAATAACGCATCCCGTAAGCGAGAAAACCTTAACTTTTACTAAAGACTGTCCCTTTGATTAATACTAAAAATCACGTTGAATAATTAAAGAAACTTTCGTTAGCGACGATATACACATACAGGCTTATAATAAAGTTGCAGCACTGACCATTAACAGTTTGAGGAAAACTTTTTTATGCGTTTGAATATAATTCCCTTCGTTTTTTTCATATTTTTAGCTGTAGATTCACTTCAGGTGAATATTGCTTTTGCATTACCATTTCAGGCCAGCCAAGAATCACAAGAGCAACAAATAGAAAAAACGCTAAACGTGGATAGCAGCTCAACTGAAGCTACTGAAAGTAATACTAAAGCTGCTAATGCAGAAATATCACCAACCGACACCGACGCAACAAAAGAAAAAACACCTAAAGACGACCATCAACACCAAGTTGTTATCAACCCACCCGTAGATATTTTTCAACAGCAACAACAAGATATAAAACATTATTTAGCACAAGAAAAAATTAGCCCATTAGTTGTTGGTTCAAACAGTTATCTAATCGCAACTAATGAATACACCACGCCTGTTAACAAAGGTATTATGGTGCTAATTCCAGATTGGCAACAAAGCATAGCAACGCCCAATGCGCTTAATCAACTGCGTAAAAATATGCCATCAAAAGGTTGGACAACGATAACCTTACATCCACCAAACAAACCTCAAGGTTATCCTTCGCAGGCATTAACAGCAGCAGAAAGGCAAACGCAAGATACTGAAACACTTGCTAGTTACAGTAAAGATTTTGCTGAGATTATGCTCGCGACCATTGAACAAGCAAAAGGTTATCCTGGGGCAATTATTGTTATTGCAGAGGGTAGTAATAGCGCGGTATTGCTTGATATTTATCAACAAGGCTTAGTCGGCTCACCTGCAGCAATGGTTATGCTTAGCAGCTATATGTCAACACAACCAGCCAGTGAAAAACTCGCGCAGCAAATGGCTGATACAGATTACCCAATACTCGATTTAACCTTAAAGCGTGACCATTATTTAGTGCACGCTAACGCAACATTAAGAAAAGATTTGGCCAAAAAATCGATGAAAATATACTTTCGACAAAAGCAGCTGAATAATCAAATGATCGGTTATTATCCTAAGGGAAGCTTAACGAAAGAAATAATAAGCTGGCTCAGCTCAATGGGCTGGTAGTTTTTAGATGAAAGCATTTATTTTTTAATGCTACTTTTTCTCGACAAACTTGGCCCAGGAAAGCAGTAACTCTCGAAAATCTTCATGACCGCAGGAAGCAGTGTCTTGTTGATCAAAATCGATATCTTCTTCAATCAAAGAGTCAGGTAAAATTTCTAACCCATCCAAACTTGCATTGGTTTGAATTGTCACATCACCTCGATTAAAAACAACCGTATACTCGTTACCAGTAATGGTAATTTCAGTTTGCTTCTCAGCTTCAATATCAGCCATAGCAGACAGCAGTTGTTTAAGCTTTTCCGTATCAGTGCCAACCTCAACCTCTAACCAAGGACCAATAACTTCATGATCAAGTGAAAACTTAGCAATAGCACTACCTGTTAGTGGATCATCTATAAATTGATATTCCATACCTACCTCGTTCTGAAAATGTTTAGGGCGAATTTTGTTTTTTCGTCACTAACTAGAATTTAATGACGTAAAATGATGGTGTAATCTATTGATATTTAGTTAGATAGTTGTTTCGACAACCCTATAAACCTACTAATATTTTACAGAATAGCTTCTAATAATAACAAAGACATTGCTATAATCGTGATCACTGTTAATTGTAGCAAACACCCAGTTTTTAATACAAGATTATCAAGCGTAATAAAATGTACATGCTTTCTTTGATGTAATAAGGAGACGGTTTATCATAAATAATAACATTAACTTCACTCCCTTAATCATGCGCTTAGCTCAAAAGTTACCATTGAAAGTATTGGCTACTTTACATTGCTGCCTGTTATTTTTAATTATCTCAATAAAAGCCTCATCACAGCCCTTACCCCTTATAACAGTCGCTATGTATATTGAACCGCCATTTTCCGATATCGTCGACGGCGTATTTGTTGGCGAAAATATTGAAATTGCTAATTTATTAGCAAAAAAAATGGCAACAAAAGCAAAGTTTATATATTGCCCACCTGCTCGCTGTTTTGCATTTTTACAAAATGGACAAGCAGATATGATGATTGCGATCCGTAAAACGCAAAGTCGAGAAAAGTTCCTTCATTACCTTGAGCCGCCGATTAAAATTCAACACTTACCATTACAGTTTTATATTCGTTCTGATAGCAATATCGTGCTCGATAAATATCAAGATTTACTACCTTTAAAAGTAGGTGTATTAAGAGGCGCTTCATATTTTGATAAATTCGATCACGACACACAACTTACAAAAGTTCCGCTAATTAATTATCAGCAACTTGTTGATATGTTATTAAAAGGTCGTATTGATACCTTTCTTGAGCGTGAAGAAACCATAATGCCCTGGGTTGACCAAGACGTTTATAAAACCAAAATTAATTTAGCAAAGTTTGTATATGATAAAACGGTAGGCTCTTATATTGTAGTATCTCGTAAATCACCATTAAGGGATAACATTACGCAATTGTCAGCCGCTTTAAAGTCGCTATCAGACAGTGGCGATATTCAAGCTATAACCAATAAAATAAGAAACTAAGTTGAACTACAATTGAACTTACGAACAGATATATCGTCTATAAATTACCACTTAGCTAGCCAACATTGATATTACCGTGCAAAAAGGAACTTACCTTGCCATTTTATTTTCCCTTGTTGTTCACGGCATTATCTTACTTTTAATTATTAGCACTCAATCAAATCAGCAAAAACCAGCTAAAGAAATTAGTCACCCTGCCCCGATAAAAAGCTTTATATACTATGCCCCAAATGCTGCCAAACCTCTAACACAGATAGTAAAAAAAGACGTGGTAGAAAAGCTAAGCAAAACCCAAAACATTGAAGACAAACCGCTTAATAATGATCAGCCAAAAGCCAACTCAACTGCTAAAAAAATCAATAAATCGCACGAAAAAACTATTAACAAAGCGAGCAACAATACGTTAATAAAGCCGGCGTTCAGTCAAGCTGAGGCTACAACGAATAATTCAATACTGGGCTCAACTACACCGCCCCCTGAAACCAAACCTTCACCCGAGCCTATTCCATTACCTAAAAATAAAAAACTTGATAGCTTTACACAATTACAAAGGTTACGCAGTCAGTTAAAGAATAAGGCAACTTTAGCTGTAGATAACCCATACCAAGATGCACAGCCTCCTTCTATTTTTAACCCGACAGTAAAAGCTGTTCCCCATTCAGTTCCCCTAAAAGATGAAGAGAAAATACGTGAACAAAACACTAAAAACATGGGCGCAGGAATAGCGATTACCAAAGGGGAAGATGGGTTATGTTCGGTAACACAAGACATGAGTGCTTACGGGTTAAGCGAAGGTTCATCCACACAATTCTTTAATTGTGGTGAGTCAAATTTTGATAAAAGCTTTCGCGAACATATGCAAGCAGTTAAAGCCAAGCTGGGTAAAAAATAACGTAAATGTACTATGCTTTTGAGTAAAAGAATATCGCTAGCACAACATTTTTACGTTAATTCTTTTGCTCAATGTTCAATAAGGTTAAGAGTACATTTAATCATTGCCATATCTGCACTTAATGAAACCTATTACTGTGAAGAAAGCCCCAAGACTTAATTGTTATTTTTCACAATATTATCAGTAAGTAAGCAAACAAGACCAACCAGTATAACCGTTCTTTCTACCACATATACACATCATGAATAGTGCTTATTAAACCAAGTGATTACTAGTCCTGAAAAATTCAGGTAGAATATAGCCAAATTTTTTACATTGCTGGGCACTATTAATCTTTGCGATTAGACTTTGTACGAAGAAATTGTAATTGATCAATAACCAAGGGGTACTTCATAGATATTCTATAGAAGTTTTCTTGCGATAATCGACCAAATTCAACAATACTTAGTTATGCTTAGCTGTGATGAGTTACATTGTTATTAGTAAATAAGTCAGAGAGGGAATCAAATGAGTCTGTATTTAGAATATATCGCAGAAATTGAAAATCGTAAGAACGAGCTAGGTCTTGCACCAAAGCCGATTGATAGCGCTGAGTTATTGGCTGAAATTATTGAACAAATTAAAGATCAAGGCAACGAGTACAGAGCTGAGTCACTGAATTTCTTCATTTATAATACTTTACCTGGTACTACAAGTGCCGCAAGCGAAAAAGCTAAATTCTTAAAAGCTATTATTCTTGGTGAAGTTTCAGTAGCAGAAATTTCAGTTGAATTTGCCTTTGAATTGCTTTCTCACATGAAGGGCGGCCCTTCAGTAGAAGTACTACTTGATTTAGCTTTATCTGACGATGCATCGGTTGCACAACCTGCCGCAGAAGTATTAAAGACCCAAGTATTTTTATACGATGCTGATACTGCTCGCCTTGAAGCAGCATTCAAAGCCGGTAACGCCATTGCTAAAGATATTTTAACCAGTTATGCAAACGCTGAGTTCTTTACAAAGCTGCCTGAAATAGACCAGAAAATTGAGATTGTTACTTATATTGCTGGTGAAGGTGATATTTCAACAGATTTATTATCTCCTGGTCATCAATCTCATTCTCGTGCAGATCGTGAATTACATGGCAAATGCATGAGCACGCCAGAAGCGCAAGCAGAAATTAAAGCATTACAAGTTAAGCACCCTAATGCGACAGTTATGCTTATCGCAGAAAAAGGCACTATGGGTGTTGGTTCATCGCGTATGTCGGGTGTTAACAACGTTGCACTATTAACCGGTAAGCAAGCAAGTCCATACGTACCTTTTATCAACATTGCACCTATTGTTGCTGGCACAAATGGTATCGCTCCAATCTTCCTAACAACAGTTGATGTAACAGGTGGTATTGGTATTGACCTTAAAAACTGGGTTAAGAAAGTAGACGCAAGTGGTAATACCGTTGTTGACGCAAATGGTGATGCCGTGCTGGAAGAATTGTACTCAGTCGCTACAGGTACTGTATTAACTATTGATACCAAAGCGCATAAATTATTCAACGGCGACCAAGAGCTTGCTGATATATCATCAGCCTTTACGCCACAGAAAATGGAATTCATGAAAGCTGGTGGGTCATATGCTGTAACGTTTGGTAAGAAACTACAAACATTTGCCACAGAAGCTTTAGGTGTTAAACCTGTAAGCGTATATGCATCTTCAAAAGAAATTTCGCATGAAGGCCAAGGCTTAACGGCTGTTGAGAAAATATTCAACCGTAATGCTGTTGGTGTTTTATCTGACTCACCATTGCACGCAGGCTCAAACGTTCGTGTTAAAGTAAATATTGTCGGCTCGCAAGATACAACTGGCCCTATGACATGTCAGGAATTAGAAGCAATGGCTGCTTCTACTATTTCGCCAATTGTTGATGGTGCTTTCCAATCAGGTTGTCACACAGCATCTGTTTGGGATAGTAAAGCAAAAGCGAATACGCCTAAGTTAATGAGCTTTATGAACGCGTTTGGTTTAATCACAGCACGTGATCCTAAAGGTGTTTATCCGGCAATGACGGATGTTATTCATAAAGTATTGAATGATATTACCGTTGACGACCGCGCTATTATCATTGGTGGTGACTCGCATACACGTATGTCTAAGGGTGTTGCCTTTGGTGCCGATTCAGGTACGGTAGCAATTGCACTGGCAACGGGTGAGTCTGCAATGCCAATCCCTGAATCAGTGAAAGTGACCTTTAAAGGTCATATGAAAAAATACATGGATTTCCGTGACGTTGTTCATGCAACACAAGCGCAAATGCTGAAGCAATTTGGCGGTGAAAACGTCTTCCAAGGTCGTGTAATCGAAGTACATATTGGTACGTTAATGGCTGACCAAGCATTTACTTTTACCGATTGGACTGCAGAAATGAAAGCAAAAGCTTCAATCTGTATTTCTCAAGATGATACCTTAATTGCATCACTTGAATTAGCGAAAAGTCGCATTCAAATCATGATTGATAAAGGCATGGAAAACCCAGCGAAAACACTTCATGGTTTAATTGCTTTAGCTGACAAACGTATTAACGAAGTTAAGTCAGGTACTTCACCTGCACTAAGACCAGATACAAATGCTAAATACGCGGCAGAAGTTGTTGTTGATTTAGACCAAATCGATGAACCAATGATCGCCGATCCAGATGTAAACAACGACGATGTATCTAAACGTTATACACATGACGTTATTCGCCCTGTTTCTTCTTACGAAGGTAAGTCGGTTGATTTAGGTTTTGTTGGTTCATGTATGGTACACAAAGGCGATATGCAAATTATTGCGCAAATGTTCCGTAATATTGAAAAACAAAACGGCACTATTGAATTTAAAGTACCATTAGTTGTAGCGCCGCCAACATACAACATTGTTGACGAACTTAAAGCTGAAGGCGACTGGGAAATACTACAGAAGTATTCAGGCTTTGAATTTGACGATTCAAACCCGAAAACCTCAGCACGTACTAAGTATGAGAACATCATGTACTTAGAGCGCCCTGGTTGTAATTTATGTATGGGTAACCAAGAAAAAGCTGCACCTGGTGACACAGTAATTGCTACATCAACACGCTTATTCCAAGGTCGTGTAGTAGCAGATACTACTGAGAAAAAAGGTGAATCACTATTGGGTTCAACACCATTAGTTGTGCTTTCTTCTATGTTAGGCCGCTTCCCAACTATGGCTGAGTACAAAAATGCTGTAGACGGTATTAACCTTACAGACTTTGCGCCACCAGTTGAAGCATTAACAACGCTAGGTACTGCTGCAGTGAAAATTGCTGATCCAAGCTAGGTTTAAATAAGTTAATTTTACTTACCGTAAAAAAGTTAGAAAATTAATCGTCATAAAACAAAAGGGTTACTTTACAACATTGTAAAGTAACCCTTTTTTATAACATCAATTTGATTAATTTAGTGTTCGACTTTTTCATGAATAATCATGAACAGCTAATTAATGAATTTGGTTCAACAGCTGAGACATTATTTTTCAGTAATTATGCTAGGACACTCTATATTGGCAGATAACGACGGCATGATCATATTTGGAAACGCCAACTTATCATCAAAGCGCTCAACCCCTTCAAGCACTTCAATTTTAAAACCATAACTTTTACAAATACGTAACGACCGACGCATTAAAAAAGTAGCTAACTTACTAAACTCAGTATTTTGCTTAGCAATAACTTGTAGATTAACCTTACCGTTTTCTAAATCAGTTTGCTTAAATTGCACTTCGTGATCAAAGTCCCATTGCGATGCGCCATTTGGCGTTTCAATATTTTGTGCACAACCCAAAAGCATAGCCAGCGGCAATAGAACCAATACGTTAAGTTTATTCATACAACCCCATATACAACAAAATTAATTAAATACACATTACACATATGACAATAAATGAAAGTGAGCATGTTACCCACTTTCATTCTAGATAATAGTGTTAATTGACAGAAAATACTACGTTATCAATAAATGCAGCATCTTCTCCTCCGCTTACACTGCCATCTTTAACATAATTAAAGCCGATTTCGTGCAGACCCGACTCAATAATGATCTCATTTTCTTGCCAGCTCTGTGTACTTTAAGTTTTTTCTATAGTTAACATCACCGTTCACGATTATTAATCAAGTGTCGAATAGCATAGCTAATACTGGCGATAGTAAAAAGCAATGTCGACAACCCATCATAACTTTTACCTTGCTCTGTATTAATGGTTATAAAACCAAGAAGCAAAAACCAGATTGAAACAATAAGTAAAAACTTCCTTTTCTCTTTTATAATAAAAATAAGTAAAAAAGAAAATATTGTTGCTATAGCATATAGCCCTATATTAGAGCTCATGATCATGCTCAACACTAGTGTTAGAGTTTATTGTGCTTGTATTTGTCATACCTGTACCTTTTATTTTAACAGTTGACCTAATCTTATCTCCTTATAATTAAAGAGACACTCATTCTAAATACTTCAGAAACCGAGGTACATCACCTCTTTGGCTCCAAAAGCAGCCATAAATAAAGCCCCTTGCGGGGCTTTAGGTTCAAAAAATAACGGTGGGTGTCTTTGTTAATTTGTTGAAAGAATTTACAGGGTTTGCAACCGTATAACCAACAGGATCATTCGAATAAAACCGCCCGATAACTGGATCATAGTATCGTGCCTGCATATAAATAAATACGGTTTACGATCCAGCTAGATTCTTAACAATATATTTTATAAATGACTAGCCCAGCAACTGATTAATAACCTCAATACTTAAAAACATTTTAGCAATATCATCACTTCCACCACTATCTAATCGCGTGAATCCCAAACTCAAATAGAAGTTTGTAGCTTTAGGATCTGCATCTAGATATAAGCCATATACTCCTATTTCTTTCGATGCCCGATGAACACGATGCAAAGCATCTGACATCATTTTCTTTCCAATACCTTGCCCTTGAAGTGACGAGTCAACGCCTAACATGACTAAACGAACACAAGGAATATCTCTTGGTAAACTACCTTTAGATAACTTTTCTAATTCATCTGCCTGAAGTTTAAATGACGTTAAGGTGTAAAAAGCAGAAAACCGATCATTTTCGTGTGTATCAAGCAATACATAGGCTTGTGAAAAACTCTGGTTTACCTGCTTTTTTAAAGAGGAGTGAACAAACTTACTAATAACCCTATTGCCACAATCGAATTTCTTCTGTTGAAAATATGACGATGTTGGCTCAAATTTTTCTATTACAAATTGATTATCGCTCACTAAATGTCCCTGCTGATAGTAATTCCTTCAGACCATCAGTAGGCTTGGACGGTTTAGATAATGCTGCAAATAATGCATGTTGCTCTTGTCTATCAAGTTGAAGTTTTTCATTCAACTCAACAACTTCTCTGGCTGCTTTTAAAGCAGGCATCATGATAAATGTGGTCATATCTACACCACGTAGCATTGCTGCTTGTGCCAGTAATTCTTTATTTTGCATCGTTGTTTTTAAATCCAACCGTGCATCTTTTTTCAGTGCTAAGGCTACCATCTTAGAATCCCATACGTTTAATATACGTACAGTATAGTGACTTCTCCCCCAAAGTTCAACATACGTCTGCTGTACGTATTTTTCATTTCCTTTAAAAATTAAAGAGTGACACTCATTCTAAATACATCACCTCTTTGGCTTCAAAAGCAGCCATAAATAAAGCCCCTTGCGGGGCTTTAGGTTCAAAAAATAACGGTGGGTGTCTTTGTTAATTTTGATAAGGTGTCTTCACCGCATAAAAAAGCGCGTCGAACACAACGCGCCACACAATGATAATACGGGGTATCTACTAAACTGATTTGCTGCTTCCTTGGCGTAGCCATAACTCACCTGAGATAATGTTGTGGGGTTTTCTTAGTTTAGTTCAGTGTTCTGTAATTTCAATTTAGGATGGGTGTCCTTTTAATTTTTATATAATCGTAATAATGAACCATTGTATTCTATGGGAAAAACAAATGAATACAACATGTTGTAAGTATAGTTCAATCACAGCAAAGCGAAAGAAAATAAAGCCTTGACTAGCGAGGCTTTGGATTCAGGGAATTAAAAGCTGACTAGTTCTCCTTCTCACCAAAATAAACAATCGCCCAAGAAGCAATGAGTGAACCAACAAACATTATCAGCAAACCAAATAAAACACTCCCAACAGTAATATATTCAAACCCATCATTAGATATATTGATGCCTGTTCTTATAGCTGCAAAAATAAACATCAAGCCAAATATTATTTTGAAAATTGCAAATATAAACATATGTTGCTTCTTTTTAAATTTCATCGTATTACCTTATTTATCTAACCTTTTAGATTCAATTCGACCTGACACTCTTACTACAGAGACGGGAGAGCGAGCTGAATTTTCAACGCCCTTTACTCCTGAAGCAGTTAAGCCTTTAGCGGTATCTCCTATGAGTTGAGCAGTGTTTTCTGATGCTCCCATTGATTCTAATTTTTTTCCTGCTCCATCACCTAAAATTTTACCCAAAGTAGAGCCATTTCCAATCATAGGAACAGATGTCACCGCAGATGTTAGCGCTTTACCTAAGTCTGCACTATTTCCATCAATACTATCATGAATCATTGACTCTCCTGCAGCACCTGTTGCGTTAAGAGAACCGTTAAATATCTGTTTACCCGCAAATAAGCCTTTTCCAACATACGAGAGACCACCAGTAACACCACTTAACATAGCGCTAGCTCCTACTTTACCAAGGTCATATCCTTTACCGGCAATTGCTTGAGAAGCTAATTCTGCAACCGCCCCCACGAAAGCACCAATGAAAAATTGAGCAAATTTACCTGTCGGGTCAGTATACTTGTATGGATTATTATTCGCATAGGCATATCTATTGAATCCGTGTATTCCATTACTTGTACCAAGATAATCAACAGCACCAACCGGATCATTCGAATAAAACCGCCCGATAACTGGATCATAGTATCGTGCCTGCATATAAACTAAACCAGTATCACTGTCTTTAATATGTCCCGTATAACCTGCTTGATCGTTATTAGCTTCAGCATTATCAAGCGTTATGCCATACGGTGTATAACGTTCTCGCCATAATATTGCTCCTGAAGCATTTGTGCCTGCAACGGGGCTGCCTAAACTATCGTGATGTACGTAGGTTGGGGTGTTATTTTCAACCCTCGCAACCGTCATACTGCCTGCGCTAACATAGTCAGTTCGTTTATTCGTACTTATGTTATCTATATGAATTAACTTACCAGCAAGGTTATACACATTGTATATAGTTTTACCCGCAATCGTCGCCTTAACACGTTTTAAGTTACCGTCGTATTGGTAAGTGCCTGATATACCACCACCATACATAGAAGTAGGCTGGTCAGCATAATCAAAGGTAAAGTTTAAATTACCTGCAGCAATTGTATTACCACGGCTATCATAGTCAAAGTCTCTTGTACCTGTATTACCGCCTAAACCACCGGTATCAACTGAACGATTAAGTCTATTATCGCTATCGTAACTGAGTTCAATACTTCGAGATCCTAAATCTTTAGTGAGGATATTACCAATGCTGTCATAACTAAACTGACCATTACCCCATGGCCCTGAAGCAGAGGTAATTCGTTCTAACGCGTCATAGCTCATTACTCGGTTGTTGTTACTTATGGCACCATCGATTATTGATGTAGTGAGTTTTCGTTTGTCATAACTGTAACTCATGTCTATCGCTTTAATACTGCCTTTACTGGTTAGCAAACGTGCTGGTAATAAGCGCTCATTTAGTAGTTGTTGATAAAGATGCCCATTACCGTAATTTAAACGACTTACTTGACCACTAGCATGATATTGAATATTACTCGCATAATAAGTTCCACCATAATTAGCTTGTCGAGGTCGACCTAAACCATCGGGATTATAGCTAATAGTTTTACCGCTTGGGTAAGTCATTGATGACATTTGCCCTGCAGAATTGTATCCATAGGCTAAAGCATATTGACGCCCATCAACGTTAAGTTGTTCAGATGTAGGTAAGCTAAGTGAGTTATAGGTATAAAGCCAATTAATGCCATTTCGACTGACCGTTAAAACATTACCATTAGCGTCGTAAGTTTTATTTATGTCTGGTGTTAAGTGGTATGAAAAATCGCGCTTAGTTATACGCCCAACAGCATCTCTTAAAAGTGTTACTTTTGCATTACCACTTGGTGATAAACAGGTATTTCCACTGTTTGCACCTTTTTGATAAGCCGTTAACCAACCAGAAGCGTCGTATTGATATAGCGTGTCACCAACATCAGGTTCACTAATTCGGCATAAACGACGGTTTTGGTCATAATAATAATGTCGAGTAATACTAGCTGCGGCATTGCTTCCCGAGGTACTTACAAAAACTTAAAAATCCTATTCTTTATAAAATAAAAAAACGCCACTCGTGTTTAAACGAATGGCGCTCTATAACAGCTTACATGCTTTAAAGCAGAGCAAGCTCTTAAATTATAAATGTATTAATAAAGAGGTTTGATCTTTTTTAGGCATTTTACTCACCACTAGGCTATACGAGTTATCGATCATGCGCTCAATTTCTCCTGATGGAATTGAGCCATCTAAAATAACAGTATTCCATTGCGCTTTATTCATATGATAACCAGGGATTACCGCGCTGAAAATATCACGTAACATTACAGCTTCTTCAGGATCACACTTTAAATTAATACAGTAATGCCCGGCCATTTTACCTTGCGTACCTTTTTCATTGCCATTACCTAATGATAAGGTTGCAAACATTTTATGTTTTACTTTGAATACACTGACATGCTCACCGAAGGGGAAATTTTCAATTGTTCCAGCTTTATCGAGCAAATAACGCCTAGCTTGTATGTTGTCCATAATGTTAATACTTCACCTTAAAATGAGTTTTAAATACTCTATATTGATAAGTTAATTGACGACAATGGCAACATAATTGCCATTCAATAAATAAATCTAAAGGGTACTGGGTGAAAGTGACCATAACTAATGACCCAAATAATAGTTAGCTGAGTTGAGGTTACTTGTATAACATCAAATTATCCATGCAAGCCCTATAAATGATAACTATTTTCATTAAATAATACTCCAACGTCAGCACTACGACAACTTATATAACCATCATTTTAATTAAGCAAATAACTACGTTGAATTGTCTCAATTAACGTTGAAATTAACATCAGCATTTATATCAATCAGTTGTTCTCCAGTCATTGGTTTACTTAAATAATATCCTTGTACAAAATCACACCCTAGCTCTTTCAATAAAACAAGCTGCTCTTTAGTTTCTACGCCTTCTGCAACCACTAAAAGTCCTAAACTATGAGACATTGCAATTGTGGCTTTTACTAAGTCGCAATCCGATTTATTGATTGTAATACCGTTAATAAAACTTCGGTCTATTTTTAAAACATCGAAATTATATTGTCGTAAATAACTTAATGACGAATAACCTGTACCAAAATCATCCATCGAGAGTTTTATGCCAAGGCTGTTAATTTCAAGTAAAGCATCTTTAATGTATCTTTGCCCTCCCATCAAAACACCTTCAGTGATTTCCAGTTCAAAGTCTTTAAAATCAACGCCTAGATCATTGATGGTTTTTTGAATTAAACTCAACAGCTTTTTATCTCTAAACTGGCGCGGAGACAAGTTAACCGCCATGGTAAATTTTTTATTTTGTTTATGCTGCCAATGGCTCAAAAACTCTAGGGCTTGTTTTATCACAAATTGTCCAATAGGTACTATAAGCCCAGTGTGTTCGGCGATTGGAATAAATTCGTCTGGTGTTACGTTACCTAAGGTAGGGTTGTGCCAACGTAGCAAAGCTTCGGCACCAATCATATTATTATTACTCAAATCAAACTGTGGTTGATAATATAATTCAAACTCGTTACGTTCTAGCGCTCCGTGCATCTGTTCTTCAATTGCAAAGCGGCGTTGCATAACGATATTCATTTCTTGGGTAAAAAAAGAATAGGTATTACGGCCTAGGCCTTTAGCTTGATACATAGCAGTATCAGCATTGCGTAATAAATCTGAGGCGACAACACCATTAACCGGATAAAGCGCAATACCAATACTCAAAGTTAATATTAATTCCCTATCATCTATATTAAAGGGCTCTCTAAAGGTTTTCAGCAACACTTCTGCAATAGACAGTGCATTATGATGTTCATTTAAATTTCTTAAAAGAATAATAAATTCATCACCCCCTAAACGGCCCACAGTATCTTCTTTTCGTAGCACATTTTGCAGTCGTTTAGCCGACTCTATTAGTAACTTATCGCCAACTTCATGGCCTAGAGAGTCATTTACTTTTTTGAAATCGTCTAGATCAAGAAAAAGCACAGCAACTTGCTCGTTACTTCTTTCAGCTTCGTTTAGAATCTGCGTTAAGCGATCTAATGCTAAAAATCGATTAGGTAATAAGGTTAAACTATCAAAGTAAGCTTGATGCCGAATTAATTCAGCCGCTTTATGTTGCTCTGTAATATCGCGAATAATAACAACTAGCTGTTGATATTTTGATAAATAATTAACTCTAGCTTCAAAATATGCCACGCCATGTTCCAATGTGAGTTCATATTCAAAAGTTACCATTTCTGTTTGCTTTAATGCTTTAGTTAAATGAATGTGAAACTTGTCTGCAACCTCCTTAGGTAAAACATCTGACATGTTTTTGCCAATGAAATTTTCTGGCGTTGCATAAAGATCGCTTTTGTTACTGGCATGATAATCTAAAATGGTGCCGTTATTTTCCATCAAGAAGAACAAATCCGGTATAGCTTTGAATATAGTTTCAAGCATGTGCTCTTTAAAAGTTACTTGTTCTTGCGCTTGTATAACATCAGATAAATCAATATCAATACAATACATTTGTTTCTTATTATATTGATTAGTAAACATGACATGGCTTGAATAAACAGAGACATTATCGCCATGCTTATTAAGTAAAGTAAGCTCTGCTGCAGGGATCTCAACATTGTTCTTAATCCAATTTGAATGTGCAGCAATAACAACCTCACACATGGGCTTTGGAATAATAAGGTTCTCTATTTTTTTGCCTGTAGCTTCCTCTTTAGTGAAGCCATAAAGTAACTCACTACCTTTATTCCAATAAATTACATGTCGTTCTTCGTCATATCCTTGTACAGAAATAGCATTAACCGCATCAAATAAATGATGTAGCGAGTCATTAACAATATATTCGTGACTTAATGCGCTTATGTTTTTTTTTGCATTCATAACGAGACGAAATCCTGTAACTTCAATATTTTAATAATAGACTTAAATAATAAATTTAGCTTATGTGAATAGAATTGCTCACTATTAGTTCGAGTAAGTTATAAATTTCAGTAAACTATGAATTTCAGTTTTTTAGATATTTATGACCACCTACAACTCTATTTTGCAATGTATATGGCGACTAAAAGATGAGTTAGTACAAGCTATTAAGCAACACCTCTACTGTAGAAATATGTTAGTTAGCTTGCAATAACACAGCAATAAACAGTAACGATCTAATATGACATTATTCAGGCCAAGCTACGCAACAGACAAAACAGGTATTTTATCGGATAAAGGATGACAAATTTGATTACACTGGCACAATGGTAACCATACAAGTACTGCTTTGCTTAAATATCAAACAGTACCGAAAGTAATAATAAAAAAGGATATTCAATGAAATCTATTTTTGCTCTGCTACTTATGTGTTTTAGCACCTTAAGTTTCGCAGTTGAGCAGGCCGAAGAAATTTTTAAACAGTTGGCCCCATCGCTTTATCAAATACGGTTAATCGACAAAGCCAGTGGTGAGAAATCTTCAATTGGTTCAGGCTTTCAAATTAGTAGCGACGGTCTTATTGCGACTAACTATCATGTTATTTCTGGCTTTGCCCGCCATCCTCACAAATACACCATAGAATATTTAGACAATAAAGGTAACAAGGCCGCACTGACGTTAAAAAGCGTTGATGTAATTAACGACCTCGCTATTGTTCAACGTGAAGTACCTAGTGAAATGCCTTTTTTTGAGATAGCACAGCAACCACCCACTAAAGGTGAAGAGCTTTACTCTTTAGGTAACCCGCATGACTTAGGCATGATAGTAGTGCCTGGTACATACAACGGCTTAAAAAATGAGTCATTTAACGACCGCATTCATTTTACGGGCTCGGTTAACTCTGGCATGAGTGGTGGCCCTGTCGTTAATAAAGCTACACAAGTCGTTGGTATTAATGTCGCTACATCGGGTAATCAAATTGGATTTTTAGTTCCGCACGATAAACTACTTGCGCTATATCAACAATATCAAGAAAGCCCGCCAACAAGTATTGAGCAACAAATGGCTGCGCAACTTATGCAGAATCAAGAAAAGCTCATTACCACCATTATGAATAGTGATTGGCAATTAAAACAGTTAGGTCGAGGGTTAATTCCAACAATTGACGTACCTTTTGTACGTTGTTGGGGTGAATCAAATTCTGATAAAGCTGACGCACAAATTATGGCCGCCGTTGCCAATTGCGATTTAGATGAAAATACCTATATTTCTGCAGACTTTTTTACTGGCTCTCTTGAAATGGAGTATCGATATATGGAGTCAGATAAAATAGGCAGCACAAAGTTTTATCATATCTTTGAACGTCAACTTAACCAAGTTGCCCCAGGAAACCTAGCGGGTAAAGATGATGTAACAGAATATCAATGTCACCATGACCTTGTTATGCCTCAAACCAGTAATATAAATAACAAAGCCGTATTTTGCACTCGCGCTTATAAAGACTTTCCTGAATTATATGACGTACTTTATATCGCAATATCAATTGATCACGAACAATATGCATTGCTCAGTCACTTTACTATTGCCGGTGTTGCACAAGAAACATCACTTGCCTTTTTAGCTAAATTTATGGAGTCGGTTTCATGGAAATAATTATTGAAGAAATCAGCCATGGCCATAAGCTATTAAGTCGCCAAAAATTTGCATCTAACACTATTACAATAGGTCGAGGTTACGATAACGACATTATTGTTAGCGACCCTCATGTTTGCCCTGAGCACCTGCAATTACAATTTAATGGTGAGCACTGGTTGGTGAGTGATCAAGGTTCAGTTAATGGTAGTTTTCTTGAAGGCAGTAAAGAAAACGTTATACAGCACAAGGTAAACTCAGGCGATATTATTTCAATTGGCAAAAGCCAAGTACGCTTTGTTTTTCCAAGCCACCCAGTTGCTGAAAGTATTGCGATTAGTCCGTTCGAGAGTTTAATTAATTTAGCTCGTCACCCATTAGTACTTGCACTGAGTATGACTTTATTTGCCTTTATTGGCGGTTGGATTATTAATTTAAACAATGCTAACGAGGTTTCTTTAACACAAATACTTGTACCGACTATCGGCTTAACATTAGGCTTTGCTTTATGGCCTGCAGGCATTGCTCTGGTTTCGCACTTAACCAAACACGATGCACGTTTTTGGACCCAAATGGGTATTAGCTTTATCTTTTTTAATTTAATGTGGCTCAGTGATATTTTTGAAAACGTAGTGCACTTTAATACCTCGAGCAATTTTTCTCTGATCTGGCTATTATCTATTATTCCGCTAGTGCTAGCTTTTGGATTATTCTGGCTAAATTGCTATGTGGGTTTTCATATGACCTTACGTCGTAGAAATGTCGTTGCTTCTTGCTTAATATTTTTACTGTTTGGTGGTAGTTATATTATTCAAATGAGTAAACAACCTGATTTTAATCCTCGTCCGCAGTTCGATACCACCATTATGTCGCCAGCATTTATTTTCGCGCCAAGCAGTAATGTGGAAACTTTTGTCAATGACGCCACTAAGCTCTTTGAAAAAGCAACAAAAAGTGCAAAAGCAGAGAGTAAAGATTAAATTAATAAAGGCTCTATTGCTTGAGCTTTAATCATAAAAAAGCCGTCGTAAACACGACGGCTTTTTAGATTTTTCAGGGCGGTAACTAAAGTTTAGTTATGGTTTAGTTATGGTTTAGCGATAAAACCAACCGCTTGATAAACCTCAGCCAGTAACTTGCTAGCACGAGCAGAAGCTTTCTCGGCACCTTTGCGCATAACTTCATCTAAATATGCTTGGTCATTACGGAACTGGTGGTAACGTTCTTGAATTGGCGCAAGTAAAGCGACAACCGCTTCAGCAACATCACCTTTTAAGTGGCCATACATTTTATCTTCATATTCAGGAACAAGTTCTTCAACGGTTTTTCCTGTGGTACACGATAACAGTGACAATAAGTTAGACACACCTGGCTTTTCAGCAATATCAAAATAAATATTAGCTTGCTCGTCTGAGTCAGTTACTGCACGTTTAATTTTCTTGGTTATTTTTTTAGTATCTTCTAATAAACCGATAAAGTTACCCGGATTAGTATCAGATTTAGACATTTTTTTAGTCGGCTCTAATAAGCTCATTACACGCGCACCAAACTCAGGAATATAAGGCTCTGGTACTTTAAAAGTTTCACCATGTAAATTGTTAAAGCGTGTTGCAATGTCACGGGCTAACTCTAAATGTTGCTTTTGATCATCGCCAACAGGTACTTGATTAGCGCCATATAACAAAATATCAGCCGCCATTAATACCGGATAGGTAAATAAACCAGAGTTCATGTTAGCTTCAGATTTAGATGACTTATCTTTATATTGGGTCATGCGATTAAGCTCACCCATTTGAGTGTAGCAATTTAATACCCAGCTCAATTGTGCGTGCTCTGGCACATGAGATTGAATAAAGATGGTGCTTTTTTCTGGGTCAACACCACAGGCTAAGTATAATGCTAAGCCATCTAATGTTGCTTTGCGCAATGCTTCTGGCTCAGGGCGAACCGTTATGGCATGTTGATCAACCAACATATAATAACATTCATGGCTATCTTGCATGCTTACCCATTGCTTTAACGCGCCGAGATAATTACCAATAGTTAACTCGCCTGATGGCTGGCAGCCGCTTAATACAATAGGTTTACTCATTTTTTATCCTTGAAGTTTTCTTTATTATTTAATCTGTTAGTTATTTTACAGTGTTTAGTGCTGTACGCATTTCATCAATGGCAACTTTGTAATCTGGCTTTGAAAATATCGCTGAGCCAGCAACAAACATATCGGCGCCGGCTTTGGCAATATCAGCAATATTATCGGCTTTAACACCGCCGTCTACTTGTAAGCGAATGTCGAAACCACTGGCATCTATTTTTTCACGTACCAAACGTAATTTGTCTAAAGTAGTAGGAATAAACGACTGACCACCAAAACCTGGGTTAACTGACATTAATAAAATAACGTCAAGTTTATCCATAACAAAATCTAAAACATGTAACGGTGTGGCTGGGTTTAATACTAAGCCAGCTTTACAACCATGATCTTTAATTAGCTGCAATGTTCTATCGATATGATCACTAGCTTCGGGGTGAAAAGTAATAATATCGGCCCCTGCTTTAGCAAAGTCTGGGATTAAGCTATCAACAGGCTTTACCATTAAATGCACATCAATAGGAGCCGTTATGCCGTAGTCTCTTAATGACTTACAGATCATTGAACCAAAAGTAAGGTTTGGCACAAAGTGATTGTCCATAACATCAAAATGGATAACATCAGCGCCTGCGTTAAGTACATTGACAACATCTTCACCTAAACGAGCAAAGTCAGCCGATAAGATTGATGGAGCGATTAGAAAATCAGACATAGTAATTACCTTGACAAAATTTGCGCTACTTTAACTTAAATGTAGAAAATTTGCGACTTAGATCAGCCACAAAAATCGATATAACCGTATTCCTTTAATCAAATCACCATTTGTATTTCAAGCGCTTGTTTAATGCCAATATATTAGCGCTTAAAAATTACTGTATCTAATATTCGATGCACTTTTTTTGTACACAAGACATTTTAATTGCACCAATTCAGTACAACTGCTTACTTAAAGATAAATTTAAACACCAAAAAATCAAACTTAAACAGCTGATAAATAAACACTTACAATAAAAACAAACACTCAGGCACTGTCTTTGCAATGGTTATAACAATTATAAAAACTTAGTGGACTAAAACATGAAAAAATCAATAATCTCTCTTTCGACCTCTATAATACTAGCAACTTCAGCATTGGCTTCTACTTCAGTATCAGCGCTTGAAGTAGAAGGCTTAAGTGCTAATGTTGGTGTGGTATCACAATATATTTTCCGTGGTATTGTACAAACAGATACAGCCTCTGCAAGTGCTGGTGTAGATTATGAAAATAGTGGTTTTTACGTAGGTGCTTGGGCTGCAGATGTTCAAGAAGGCCTAGAAATTGATCTTTACGGCGGCTACGGTGGCGAATTAGACAATGGTTTAGGTTATAGCCTTGGTTTTACAACTTACCAATATACCGGAGATTTTGACACCTCTTATAATGAAGTTAACTTAGGCTTAAGCTACGGTATGTTCTCAGTTTCTTATAATGTTGGTGAGTGGGAAGTTGAAGCGGGCCCAGACCAAGATTATGACTTCTTATCTGCCACTGTTGAACATGAAGGTTTTTATGCTACATACGGTACTTGGGGTAAAGACTTTGACGGCGATTACTTTGAAGTAGGTTACGGTACTGAAGTTTCAGGTTTTGATGTTGGTGTTGCTGTAGTATCTAACTCAAAAGAACTCGCCGGCACTACAAGTGATGAAAACTTAGTATTTAGTATCGGTAAATCTTTCTAAACACTACTCACTTGTGAGTGAAACAATTTAACAAAAAAGTGTAGATGGGTTAAAGCCCACCTACACTTTTTTATTACTCAAAGCTTATTAATTATTAACGCTGAATACTTAATACTAAGCGGATTAATTAACTTAAGATAATTTAAGCTACTAAATTTATACCACTAATTTATACCACTAATTTATGCCTTTAATTTTTACTTGCTGATAACGATGATTTAAGCGCTGACAAATGGTGACCAAGTCGGCATGAATACCGCCAGCAGTTACATCTCGCCCTGCGCCTGGGCCTCGAATAATCAAGGCATTTTCCTGATACCATTCGCTTTTAAGTTGAAATACGTTATCGCACGGGGTTAATTGTGCAAAAGCGTCTTTTTCACTCAACTCTTCCAAACTTACTTTCGCCACAATTTTTTCATTTTCGTAAATAAACCTAGCAACATAACGTATCACGCAAGCTTTATCTTCTGCCTGCTTTAAACGTGATAAAAACATTTCGTCGAGCTCTGAGGTTCGCTCAAGAAATTCTGTTAAAGAAATATTACGTAACGACTCTGGTACTAAGCTTTGGCAGTTAATATCTGATAGCGACAGTTCAAAGCCAGCAGCACGCGCGAGTATTAATAACTTTCGCTGTACATCTCGGCCAGATAAATCTTCTCGAGGATCTGGCTCAGTAATGCCTTGCGATAAAGCATCAGATAACAAGGTTGAAAAGGGCTTTACACCATCGTAATACTGAAATAACCACGATAGCGTGCCAGAGAATATGCCCGAAATTTCTGAAATGTTATCGCCACTATTTAATAGCTCTTTAATCGTAGAGTTAATTGGTAAACCCGCACCTACGGTAGTATTGCCAAGCCAAATACTATTATTTTTTGCTGCTGTTGAAAGCAATTGTTGATAATTTTCAGTACTTGACGAAGCGGCCCACTTGTTCGCGCCAATGACATGTACACCACGGGCAAAAAACTCATGGTATAACTGACTAAATACTTCACTAGGTGTAATATCAACAATGACTAATTCATCGTACGGGTGGCTAGTTAGCCATGCCAAGAGTTGTTTACTATCATAGGCTTGAGCTTGCTGTTGATAAAGCTTCAATGCATTAGCTACATCAATACCATCAGTACTTATTAGTGCTTTACTCGCACCTACCAAGCCAACTAAATGAACGTTTTCTAATCCTGAAACTCGTGCTATTTGCTTTGGCAACATAGTTAAAAAACGTTCGCCAATATTACCTAAGCCCGCCACAACTAATGCAATGTTTTTAGCATCTTTAGTCATATCTGCGTGCACATTATTAAGTATTTCACTTGAGCAAATTTCAGGTAATATCGCAATATAACTATGCTCATTAAAAGAATGTAAAAAGTGTAATGTAGGCTGATGCTTGAGCGCGCGTTTAAATCTAGCACGCATATCGCCCTGTTTTGCCACGCCATGACCTACAATCGCGATAATTGCCACGGGCTTGAAAGTAACCTCTGTATCGTGACTTGCTAGCCATTGACTAACCGACTTTTGTTGAGCTTGAGTAACAACTATGTAGCCTTCATCTAGGTTATAGCAAATCGGTGAAAACTCGCTAACGGCTAACTCGCCTGACTTCGCTAAAAAACTAGACGATTTCGCTAAAATTAAATCATTTAAGCTGGTAACTGACAGCTCTTGTTTTGCTATTTCACCAAACTTACCAATTTCAGTACCGCTGATGTCAGGTGCAAAACTGCTTGCAACATGTAAATGGGTATTATGATTCGTTAAAGGCTGTAAGGTTTTTGCATGTAAAACTGGATTACCCAAGCGTCCTAGTTCGTTAGCCACAGCGTTAGGTAAACGATGTAACTTTCGTGCTGAAGGTACAATGCGCGGATCAGCACTATAAATGCCATCAACATCGGTCCAAAGCGTTACATTACGGGCTTGTGATAGTGCCGCCATAATGGTGGCTGAGTAATCACTGCCATTTCGGCCTAATGTACAGGTTTGCTGTTCTTGATTACGCGCTATGTAACCAGTCACTATAACTAATTGATTTGGTTGTCTAAGGTCAGAGAATGCAACTTGGCTTGCGTTGTAGTCAACTGTGCTATTTTTTTCATTATTAATTAACAGAAAGTCTCTTGCATCTAGCATATAGCTTGGGCAAACGCTTTCACTTAATACTGCTGATAACAAACGTGCTGACCATACTTCACCAAAGGCTAATAAATCGTTTTGATAACCTTGGGGATCATCTTGCAAATATTGTGCACTCGTTGCAATTTCATCCGTTAATAAATTGTTCAGTCTGGCGGCACTAGTAGGGTTTAACAATTCATTAATGAGCGAAGCTTGCATGGTATTTAAATCGCTAAGTGCTGCTAGTAAAGCTTCTTTGAGAGTGATTAGCTCATTACTTATACTGCTTTCTATATTAAGTGAGCTAGCCTCTTCTAATGCCAGTGCGTGTTGATAGATATTAAATAGGGCATCGGTAGTACTGCCATTAGCAGATACCACAATAATATCGTTTATTTGGCAATGCTGACGAATAATATCAACAACACGTTCAATGCACGCGCTGGTGGCTAAGCTACTTCCACCAAATTTATGCACATTACAGGCAACTTTTGCTAACTTATTGTTTGTCGAACTTGGCTTTACCGCTACATTAGAATCTATCATTTTTTTACCACAGGTTTGACTGAGATTGTCATACCAGATTTAAGTTTTACTTTTTATACACTTAAAGTTGGCCATTCATAAAAATGCCATGGCCAACTTTCCAGAACGAATTTAGGCTTGGCTTGCATCAAGTGCTTGAGAAAGATCAGCAATCATATCGTCAATATCTTCAATACCAACAGAAATTCGCACTAATGACTGAGTAATGCCCGCCGCTAGTTGTGATTCAATATCCATACCGGCATGCGTCATGGTAGAAGGGTGACTTATTAAACTTTCAACACCACCTAGCGATTGTGCAAGTGTGAAAAACTTTAACTTATCGAACAATACTTTAACCGCTTCAACACCACCTTTAAGTTCAAAACTCATCATTGCACCAAAATCATATTGTTGTTTTTTGGCAAGTTCATGTTGTGGATGATCGCTTAAGCCAGGAAAGTACACCTGTTCAACCGCGGTATGCTGTTGTAAAAATTTAGCGACCGCGTTCGCGTTAATTTGATGTTGTTTCATTCGAAGCGGTAAGGTTTTCAAACCTCGTAAGGCTAAATAGCTGTCGAATGCTGAACCAGTAATGCCAATACAGTTGGCCCACCATGCAAGCTCCTCGCCTAACGCTTGGTCTTTAGCCACTAAAACACCGCCAACCACATCACTATGACCATTGATATATTTCGTGGTTGAATGAAAAACTATATCGGCACCTAATAATAAAGGTTGCTGTAAAGCGGGTGACAAAAAGGTGTTATCAACAGCAACGAGCGCTCCTACTTGATGAGCTTGGGCCGTTATCGCGGCAATATCAACTAAGCGTAATAGCGGATTACTTGGAGACTCTAGCAATACTAATTTTGGCTTTTTCGCCAATGCATTGCTTAAGGCAGTTTGATCATTTTGATCAACCACTATTAAGTTAAACTGGCCACGTTTAGCAAGATAGGTAAATAGTCGAAAACTTCCACCATAACAGTCGTGGGGAATAACAATGGTGTCATCAGTATTTAATAATTGGCAAACAAGATGAACGGCTGACATGCCCGTACTGGTAACTATACCAACAGCGCCCTGCTCTAATTCAGCAATAGCACTTGCAAAAGTTGCTCGCGTTGGGTTACCCGTTCGCGAGTAATCAAATTGCCCTTTTTCATTAAAGCCCTTCAGTGCATAGGTACTTGATAGATGAATCGCAGGAATAACAGCGCCATGGTGTTGGTCGCTATTTATACCAGCGCGTACTGCGGTAGTGGCAATTTTTTTCTCGCTCATGTGAACTCCAGATTGAACATATTCTATATAGATGTTTGGACGTCTATCAATCTAAACGGTTTAAAGTTCGCGGTCAAGCACTTTAGACATCTAAACTTCTACACATTCGTTATTGACTCGCGCCCCACAACCAGTAAAATCAACAAGTAAGATAAAACTAGTTGCTAACTGGTATACCAGACACGTTAACTATAAGTTTATCGCAATTAATTAAGCATAGAGGAATATTCATGGCAGAGTGGAATGGCGAGTATCTTAACCCTTACGCCGAACACGGGAAGAAAAGTGAACAAGTAAAAAAAATCACCGTGTCTATCCCTTTACGTGTGTTAAAAGTACTTACTGATGAACGAACACGCCGTCAAGTTAATAACTTGCGTCATGCTACGAACAGTGAACTTTTATGTGAAGCGTTTTTACACGCTTTTACTGGCCAACCATTACCTGACGATAGTGATTTGGCTAAAGACAACACACAAAAATTACCAGCAAGTGTTCGCAGAGCCTTAGAAGAACAAGGTGTAACTGACTTTAGCGAATACGAAACTGACATTGAAGAAGAAACAGAAAATTAATGGGATATAAACCCTTAGGTTTATAAATGACAAAAGGCGCTAAAAGCGCCTTTTTTATTGCCGTTAAGTGTAATATTCAATCAATTATTGAGCTTAGATTATCTTGGCTTAGGTTATCTGGCCATATTAACAGCATAATGACGTTAAAGTTAAAAGCTTGAGTCATTCAACTGCAGTAAATCCCATTTCGTGCCATACAAGTCTTTAAACACCACCACAGTGCCATAATCTTCAACGCGTGGCTGTTCGGTAAACTCAACACCTTGGCTTTTCATGTGCTCATAGTCTCGCCAAAAGTCATTAGTTTGTAGGAATAAAAATACCCGCCCGCCAGCTTGGTTACCGATTGACTGATGTTGCTGTTCATTACTCGCTTTCGCTAATAATATATTCGTACCTTCCGCATTAGGGGGTGAAACTTGTACCCAACGCTTTCCATTACCTAAGTCGGTATCTTCAATAAGCTCAAAGTTAAGTTTTTGGGTATAAAATTCAATTGCATCATCATAGTTTTCAACAACTAGGGCGATATTGACAATACGTTGCTTGATTGTTTTAGTCATTAATGATCCCAAGCCAAGGCGGCTGTATATAATTAGCTTTAAGCTATCAGTACCAAGCTGTCAGTTAAAAGAATAAACATTAGAGTCTATTTTTTGTCTTACTGAAGCTGGTGACTAAAAATAATCAGTGCTAAGCTATCAGTGCCAAGCTATCAGCTTCTCTTAGTGAAAGCTGAAAGCTGACAGCTGATAGCTCAAATTTATACCTTAACCGTTATAGTCTTCAGGCATTGCTAGCGCTGCTACACCAGAATCAACCGCAGCTTGGGCAACCGCAATAGCTACAGCCGAACGCAAGCGTGAATCCATAGGCTTAGGAATAATATAGTCTTTACCAAAGCTTAAGCTTTTACTACCACTTGCATCGAGAACCTCAGCTGGTACAGGTTCTTTTGCTAATGTACGAATGGCGTGTACCGCCGCAATTTTCATTTCATCATTAATAGTACGTGCACGCACATCCAGTGCGCCGCGGAAAATAAATGGGAAGCAAAGCACATTATTGACTTGGTTTGGATAGTCTGAACGACCTGTCGCTATAATTAAATCGTCACGCGTTGCTAATGCTAGCTCTGGCTTAATTTCAGGATCAGGGTTCGAACAAGCAAAAATTACCGGCTTATCAGCCATTAATTTAACGTGCTCAGACGATAAAACATTCGGTCCCGACACACCAACGAATACATCTGCACCGTCAATAGCTTCTTCTAACGTACGTTTGTCTGTATTGTTCGCAAATAATTTTTTATATTCATTTAAATCGTCACGTCGGGTATGAATTACACCTTTTGTATCGAGCATATAAATTTTTTCACGCTGAGCACCACACTTTATTAATAATTCCATACAAGCGATTGCTGCAGCCCCTGCGCCCATACAAACAATATTGGCAAGGCGAAGTTCTTTACCTTGAATTTCTAATGCATTTATCATACCTGCAGCAGTTACAATGGCCGTACCGTGTTGGTCATCATGAAATACAGGAACTTTACAGCGTTCAATTAACGCTTTTTCAATGACAAAACATTCAGGCGCTTTTATATCTTCTAAGTTAATACCACCAAAGCTGTCTGCAATATTAGCAACAGTACTGATAAAGTCTTCTACCGTTTTATGCTTTACTTCAATGTCGAAAGAGTTAATGCCAGCAAAACGTTTAAATAATAGCGCTTTACCTTCCATTACTGGTTTAGAAGCCATAGGTCCTAAATTACCTAAGCCTAAAATCGCTGTACCGTTAGTAATAACAGCAACGGTATTACCTTTACCGGTGTATTTATAAACATCATCAGGATTTTCTGCAATAGCACGTACTGGCTCAGCAACACCAGGACTATAGGCGAGCGAGAGATCTTGGCTGGTTTCAGCCGGCGTAGTTAATTCAACACTAATTTTACCTGGAGTTGGGTATTGGTGATAATCAAGTGCTTGTTGTCGAAGATCTGTCATGTTATTTCCTAGTATATAAGTCTGATGGGAGAGCCTGCCGGTTAATTAAATTTTCTAATAATGTCATTAAACATACTATTGCAATATCTTGGTTGAGTTCAAGCTATTTTGTATATATTAATTAGCTACAAGCTATAATAAATATAGCTTTAATATAAACGTTTTTCATATAACTGAGCTGAATAGTCAAGATATTACGCCCACTATTTATAGAAAAAAAGCAATTAGAGCTCACTATCGATTCATAATGCATTTAAAAGTAAACTAAGAGTTTGTGTTAGTTGTATTACTTATAAATATAAGTGTGCTTGTATTATTTCATGACGATTAACAGAATTTAGCCACAGCGTACTTTAAGAGTTTACACAGTTGTGACGCGCGCCGATCTTATCACACATTATCACTGGTTAACCTGTTACATTGAAATTATTTATCAGTTGAAACATTAACCAATACGCATGTAGCTCCATTGATATTTGCAGAGTATATTGAAGGCTTTCTATGGCGGGTTATTGCTTAACCTTTGTTGTGGTAGCTGTTAATGGTTAATGAAGAAAATAGGCACTAACTTTCTAAGATGCTCACAGAGATGTTTGCATGAAATAATTAAATCCTACACATAAAAAAACCACCTAGAAGGTGGTTTTTTTTAAGCTTGTAACGTTAGATATTAATTACTCGTCAAACGGGTTAACTAAAATCATAGTTTCAACGCGATCAGGACCAGTTGAAATAATATCAACAGGAACACCGGTAATTTCTTCAATTCGCTTAATATAAGCAATTGCATTAGCGGGTAAAGCATCTACAGAAGTAGCGCCTACTGTTGTTTCACTCCAACCTGGCATTTCTTCATATACTGGGGTAATTTTCTCGTAACCCTCAGCAGCAGTTGGCGGTACAGTAATAATATCGCCTTCAGCGGTTTTATAGCCTGTACATATTTTTAATGTTTCTAAGCCGTCTAGAACGTCTAACTTAGTTAAACAAAAGCCACTAATGCTATTTACTTGTACTGAACGATGCATTGCTACGGCGTCAAACCAACCACAACGACGTTCACGGCCAGTCGTAGCACCAAATTCATGGCCTACTGTACCTAAGTGATGACCTACTTCGTCGTCTAATTCTGTAGGGAATGGACCAGAGCCAACACGTGTTGTGTATGCTTTTGTAATACCAAGTACGTAATCTAAGTAAAGCGGACCAAAACCACTACCAGTAGCTACGCCACCAACAGTTGTATTAGACGATGTTACATATGGATAAGTACCGTGGTCGATATCAAGTAATGTGCCTTGCGCGCCTTCAAACATGATAGCGTCACCCGCTTTACGCGCTTGGTCTAGCATTTCTGAAATATCGGCAACCATGCCTTTTATCACTTCAGCAACGGCCATTGCATCGCTAAGTACTTCTTCGTAACTCACTGGCTCAGCTTTGTAGTAATTTGTTAAAACAAAGTTATGGTATTCCATAATTTCTTTTAATTTTGCAGCAAAAGAGTCTGCACAAAATAAATCACCAACACGTAAACCACGGCGAGCAGCTTTGTCTTCATAAGCTGGCCCAATACCACGGCCTGTAGTACCAATAGCTTTGCTACCACGTGCTTTTTCACGTGCTGCATCTAAAGCATTGTGGTAAGGAAGAATTAACGGACATGCATCGCTTATTAAAAGACGTTCACGTACAGGTACGCCACGTTCTTCTAACATTGCCATTTCTGTCATAAGTGCTTTTGGACAAAGAACAACACCGTTTCCGATTAAACATTTTACGTTATCACGTAATACGCCTGATGGAATAAGGTGTAGAACGGTTTTTTCACCGTTAATGACTAGTGTATGACCCGCATTGTGGCCACCTTGATAGCGCACTACATATTTTGCTTTATCAGTAAGTAAGTCTACGACTTTACCTTTACCTTCGTCACCCCATTGGGTGCCCAGAACTACGACGTTTTTACCCATGTTCACATATTGGTAAGAAAATTAGGCGGGGATTCTATCAAATATCAATATTGAGTCCAAGCAATAATTGTTGATTTTTAGCGCGATAAAAAAAAAGCCTGTAATAGTGCAGGGTTAGCAAAGTAATTAATTTACCATCCAGAACATTACAAGACCGATAATGACTAAAAAAATGCCTACTTGGCGAATGGCACTAACAGGTTCATTGGCTAATTTTAGAACATAAGCACGCCATTTATTAGGAAAAAGTGCCGGAATTAAGCCCTCAATTATCAAGGCAATTGCAATAGCCAGTAATAATGTAGAAAACATGGTTTATCCTCGCTTAAAATTGATCAATAACTTATTACATTTGGTATTATTTTTTAATGACAAAAAAGCCAGCTAATTCAGCTGGCTTTTAGAGAAAAATAAAGCAAGGTATAAGCGTTAGCTTAACTCATTACTTTTTCTTTTTAACTGCTTTTACATTAGGTAAATCAGTGATTGAACCTTCAAAGATTTCTGCTGCTAAACCAATTGATTCATTTAGTGTTGGGTGAGCATGAATCGTTAAACCGATATCTTCAGCATCTGCGCCCATTTCAATAGCTAAACAAACTTCACCTAATAATTCACCGGCATTAATACCAACAATGCCACCACCTAAAATTCGGCCAGATTCTTTTTCAAAAATAAGCTTAGTTTTACCTTCGGTACGTGCTGAAGCAATCGCACGACCAGAAGCCGACCATGGGAAGTTAGAAACTTCTATGTTTAAACCTTGATCTTTTGCTTCACGCTCAGTAACACCAACCCATGCCATTTCAGGATCAGTATAAGCAATAGAAGGAATGCAACGTGGGTCAAATTCGTGTTTCTTGCCTGAAATAACTTCAGCTGCACAATGTGCTTCATGTACTGCTTTATGCGCAAGCATAGGTTGACCAACAACATCACCAATAGCAAAAATATGAGGCACGTTAGTGCGCATTTCTTTTGAAACATTGATGAAACCACGCTCATCAACATTTACGCCAGCTTTATCAGCAGCAACTAGGTGACCGTTTGGCTTACGCCCTACAGCAACTAAAATTTTGTCGTAACGTACTTGGCCTTCAGGCGCATTTTTGCCTTCGAAAGTTACGTATAAACCATCGTCTTTCGCATCTACAGCAACAACTTTAGTTGATAACATTACTGATTCGAAACGTGGCTTGTTGTATTTTGTATAAATTTTAACAATGTCTGCATCAGCAGCTGGCACTAGTTGGTCAGCAAATTCTACAACTGAAACTTTTGAGCCTAATGAGCTATATACTGTGCCCATTTCTAAACCTATGATACCGCCACCTAAAACTAGCATTTCTGCAGGAACATCTTTAAGTTCTAAAGCGCCAGTTGAATCAATAACACGTGGGTCATCATTAGGAATAAACGGTAAGTCAACAACAGAAGAGCCACATGAAATAATAGCATTCTCAAAAGTAATTGTTGTGTTGCCGTCTTTACCTTCTACTTCAATCGTTTTGTCTGAAGTAAATTTGCCGTAGCCTGTTACCGTTTTAACTTTACGCATTTTGGCCATACCGCCAACACCTTGCGTAAGCTTGCCTACTACGTCTTTGTCTTTCCATTGACGAATTTTTTCTAAATCAATCTCAGGTTGGCCAAAAGTAACGCCGTGTGCTGCCATATCTTTAGCATCATCAATTACTTTAGCAATATGAAGTAATGCTTTTGAAGGAATACAACCTACGTTTAAACATACACCACCTAAACTGTCGTATTTTTCTACTAATACAACATCTAAGCCTAAATCTGCTGCGCGAAATGCTGCTGAATAACCACCAGGGCCTGACCCTAAAACGACTACTTGAGTTTTAATCTCGTTGCTCATGCTAACCTCAAAATTAATGTGTTAAGTGCTGGTTATGCCAGCTTGTATTTGCCAAACGTTTATTAAAGGTGTAAACAATTAATATTTTTAGCACATTCGATATTTACTTGCCGCAATTTTACTTAAAGCGTACAAGGATCGCTATCTTTAATCCGAAATTATTGATGAAACGTTGGCAAAAATGAAATAATTCAATGGTTATTTCATTCTGCCAACTTATTGTTTCATATCAATACCTAATTTTAAATGCTGTATAAAGCACTATAAAATTAATTTTCTTATATCACTCATAACGCCTGCTAGGTGCACAGTAAAGCGTGCCGCTAGTGCACCGTCAATTACACGATGGTCGTAAGACATAGATAAAGGCAACATTAGCTTAGGCTCAAAGTCTTTACCATTCCACTTAGGCTTCATTTCTGATTTAGAAACACCTAAAATAGCTACTTCAGGGGCATTAACAATCGGCGTAAATGCCGTACCGCCAATACCACCAAGGCTTGAAATAGTAAAACAACCGCCTTGCATATCACTTGCTTTTAGCTTGCCATCGCGTGCTTTAACACTGATCTCAAGTAATTCACGTGATAACTGGTGAATACCTTTTTGATCAACATCTCGTACTACTGGCACAACTAAACCATTCGGTGTATCAACAGCAACACCAATGTGAATATACTTTTTAAGAATTAAGCTTTCACCGTCTTCACTCAAGCTAGAGTTAAACACAGGGAAGGTGCGCAAGGCATCTGCTGCGGCTTTTAAAATAAAGACTAATGGCGTAATTTTAAAGCCAAGCTTTTGCTTTTCACAAATAACATTTTGCTCTTTGCGAAAGGCTTCAACATTCGTAATATCCGCTTCATCAAACTGTGTAACATGTGGAATAGTTACCCAGTTACGATGTAAAAATGGTCCCGATATTTTCTGAATACGGGTTAATGCTTTCGTTTCAATTTCACCAAACTTAGAAAAATCAATTTGCTTAGCACTAACAACTTGTAAACCACCTTCACCAGACGCTACTGAACTTCCAGCATTAGCTTTCGGACGTGACAACTCATATTTAACATACGACTGCACATCTTCTTTTAAAATACGGCCTTTACGTCCAGAGCCTTTAACTAAAGTTAAATCAACACCAAACTCACGCGCTAATCTACGGATAGAAGGTGATGTGTAAATAGCACTCGCATTAGTTAAGCCCATTTGTGGGTGATGCGGTACAGGCGCTGCTTTTTTAGCTGAAGGTGCCGGCGTTGCAACCGTAGCTGTTTTAGCCGCTGGAGCAGGAGCTGCAGGAGCTTCTTGTGCAGGTGCACCCGACGAAGTTTCAAGCTTAATTACAACAGAGCCCTGCTTAACTTTATCACCTGTGCTAATCAACACTTCTTTTACTGTGCCTGCATGTGACGAAGGTACATCCATTGTTGCTTTGTCGGTTTCTAAAGTAATTAAACCGTCTTCCGCTTCAATAACATCACCAACAGCAACCAGTACGTCGATTACATCAACTTCACCGTCTTCACCAATATCTGGTACAGCAATATCGATAACTTCACTACTAGCAGCAGGCGCTGACTTTTCAGCAGCAGGCGCTTGTGTTTCCGCTGGAGCTTCTGCCGTTGAGCTTGTTTCAGCAGGCGCACCTGATGAAGTTTCAAGCTTAATAACAATTGAGCCTTGCTTAACTTTATCACCGGTACTAATGAAAACTTCTTTTACCGTTCCAGCGTGCGGTGAAGGCACGTCCATTGTAGCTTTATCAGTTTCTAGTGTAATTAAGCCATCTTCAGCTTCGATTACATCGCCAACAGACACTAGCACTTCAATTACGTCAACTTCGCCGTCTTCACCAATATCAGGTACCGCAATTTCGATAACTTCACTACTTGTTGTAGCTGCCGGTGCTTTTTCTTCAGCAGGCGCTTCAGCTTGTTCAGCTTTTTGCTCTGGCTCTGCTTCTTTTGGTGCTTCATCAGCACTGCTTGTTGCAGCACCTTTCATTTCAGCAATAACATCGCCTTCTTTAATTTTGTCACCAACGTTAACAGAAAGCGCCACAAGTTCACCTGCAAATGGTGCAGGAATATCCATTGAGGCTTTATCTGTTTCAACAGTAATAATACCTTCGTCGGCTTCTAAACTATCACCAACTGCAAAGCATATTTCGATAACTTCTACTTCATCGCCACCGACATCTGGGACTAGAATTTTTTCAATATCAGACATTTCTTAATTCCTTATCTCGACTTAATTACGCGTAAAGCGGATTAAGTTTGTCAGCATTAATGTTAAAGCGTTTAATTGCTTCACTTACGACAGTACGTTTAATATCACCACGATTTGCCAATTCAAAAAGAGCAGCTACAACAATGTAGTTTTGGTCTACTTCGAAATGTTGACGTAAATTATCGCGACTATCACTACGACCAAAACCGTCAGTACCTAATACACGGTACTCAGTATCAATGTACGCACGTACTTGGTCAGAATAGTTTTTAACATAATCTGTTGCCGCAATGGCTGGGCCACTATCAGCTGTAATTACCTTAGAAATATAAGCAGTTTTTTGCTTGCTTTCAGGGTGTAGCATGTTCCAACGTGTTACTTCTTGGCCTTCGCGTGCCAATTCGTTGAATGAAGTAACAGAATATACATCACTTGAAACACCGTAATCAGCTGACAATATTTGTGCTGCTTCACGTACTTTTTGTAAAATTGTACCTGACCCCATTAATTGAACATTTGCTTTCGCTTTTTTAGCTTCAACACGTTCAAGTTGGTAAATACCTTTAATGATTTCATCTTCAATTGTTTTGTTTTCTGGTATAGCCGGGTGTTGATAGTTTTCATTCATTAACGTTAAGTAGAAGAATACATTTTCATTTTCTTCATACATGCGACGTAAACCTTCACGTACGATAACTGCAATTTCGTAACCGTAAGTTGGATCATAAGTAACACAGTTAGGAATTAAACCCGCTTGTACATGTGAATGACCATCTTGATGCTGTAAACCTTCACCATTTAGTGTTGTTCTACCGGCTGTTGCACCTAATAAGAAACCACGCGCTTGGCTATCGCCAGCAGCCCATGCTAAATCACCAACACGTTGGAAACCAAACATTGAATAGTAAATGTAGAATGGAATTGTCGTGGCATTACATGTTGAGTAAGACGTACCAGAAGCAACCCAAGACGCCATAGCACCTAATTCGTTAATACCTTCTTGTAGTACCTGGCCTTTTTTGTCTTCACGGTAATAAGCAACTTGGTCAGCATCTTGTGGTACGTATTTTTGCCCTTCGCTAGCATAAATACCTACTTGGCGGAATAAACCTTCCATACCAAACGTACGTGCTTCGTCAGGAATAATTGGCACAATACGCTTACCGATTTTTTTGTCTTTTAATAAGCTATTAAGTACACGAACAAAAGTCATTGTTGATGATACTTCACGCTCACCTGAGCCTTTTAAAATCGGATCAAATATTTTTAATGCTGGAATATCAAGCGACTCTTCTGCTTGTACACGGCGTGCTGGTAATGAACCACCTAAGGCTTCACGACGCGCTTTCATGTATTTGTATTCTTCGCTATCTTCTGGGAATTTGAAGAAAGGAAGGTCAGCAATATCGTTATCACTTACCGGAATGTTAAAACGGTCACGGTAATGCTTAAGTGAATCAACGTCCATTTTCTTAACGTTATGTGCAATATTTAATGCTTCACCTGATGCACCTAAACCAAAACCTTTAACGGTTTTCGCTAAAATAACGGTTGGACGACCTTTTGTTTCCATTGCGCGTTTGTATGCCGCGTAAACTTTAACAGGATCATGGCCACCACGGTTTAAGCGATAAATATCTTCATCTGACATATTAGCCACTAGTGCCGCTGTTTCAGGGTACTTATTGAAGAAGTTTTCGCGCGTATATTTGCCACCTTTAGCTTTACAGTTCTGGTATTCACCATCAACAGTTTCGCTCATTAGTTGCAATAATTTACCTGAGGTGTCACGGGCAATAAGTGCATCCCAGTAAGAACCCCAAATAACTTTAACGACTTCCCAGCCTGCGCCACGGAATGTACCTTCAAGTTCTTGAATAATTTTACCGTTACCACGAACAGGACCATCTAAACGCTGTAAATTACAGTTAATAACAAATGTTAAGTTATCTAAACCTTCACGTGTTGCTAAACCAATAGCACCTAATGATTCTGGCTCATCAGTTTCACCATCACCTAAGAAACAGTAAACACGTTGCTCAGAGCAGTCTTTAATACCACGATCAGTTAAGTACTTAAGGAAACGGGCAGTGTAAATAGCTTGTAATGGACCTAAACCCATTGAAACCGTTGGGAACTGCCAAAAGTCTGGCATTAAATGTGGATGAGGGTATGAAGACAAACCTTTACCATCACATTCTTGGCGGAAGTTATTCATTTGGTCTTCAGTTAAACGCCCTTCTAAGAAAGCACGTGAATAAATACCTGGAGAAATATGACCTTGAGCGAAAATAAAATCGCCACCGTCTTTATCAGACGCCGCTCTAAAGAAGTGATTAAAACCTACATCGTACAACATAGCAGAAGAGGCAAAACTACCAATGTGACCACCAAGCTCTAAATCTTTTTTAGAAGCGCGTAAAACCAATACTAAAGCATTCCAACGAATAGCAGCACGAACACGCGCTTCAATTGTTTGGTCAGCTGGCATATGCGGCTCTAACCCTGGTGGAATAGTATTTACATAAGCAGTTTTGGCGTCAAATGGTAAATGTGTACCGCTACGACGGGCTCTATCGATTAACTTTTCAAGTAAAAAATGAGCGCGTTCAGGGCCTTCATTTTCTAACACAGACTCCATTGATTCCAACCATTCTTGGGTTTCCATTGAATCAATATCTTGATTTGGGAGCTCAGACATAATTACTTAGTCTCCATATTGTTATTTGTTAAGTAAATTTAATTGTTTAAAGATAGCTGATTTTAAGCAGATAACCTTAATTCGTATTGTTTCTTATCTCTTAAATACTTTTTTAAATTATTACAGGGCATATTGAGCCACTTTCATCTTTAATTAAGTATCCATTCTTGCTCTTTTCATTCTTCTTATTGACCGCTCCATGCGGCTATTTTCCTGCGACATTTTTAATAGCACTTCTTCAATAAACGCTAAATGTCGATGGCTAGCTCCCCAAGCCGCTTGGGGTTTACCACTAACAATCGCACTCATTAAACGCGTACGGTAGTCAGATATTCTGCTAAACACGTCAGGTCGCTTAGCTAAAGTTGTTAAATTTTTCTCAATGTTATCAATCAACAATGGCGCCATACTGGTAGCTAAATGTAAAATAACCGCATTATGACTGGCACCACATATTGCAATGTAAAACTCAAACACAGCTTCAGCTTCAAGGCGATAACTATCTTCAAGTTGCGCTGTGCCTATATTGTCATGTTTGCGTTGAATTTCATCAAAATCGGCTTGAGTGCCTCGCATAGCTGCATAATAAGCTGACATGCCTTCAATGCCATGACGAAATTCTAATAAATCAAATTGCGATTCTTTATTGTTTGCCATTAGGGCAAATAATGGATCAGAGAACCCGCTTAACACTTTCTCGCTGACAAAGGTACCGCCACCTTGGCGACGGGTAACTAAACTTTTAGCTTCTAACTTTTGAATGGCTTCGCGCAATGAAGGTCGAGAAACGTCAAACTGTTTTGCTAGTTCGCGCTCGGCTGGTAATTTTTGGCCCGGTTTTAAGCTACCTTCAAGGATCATTGTCTCAAGCTGCGCCAGAATTATATCTGACAGCTTTGCTTGCTTAACCGGTTTTTCAATAGTCGGAATCGACATTCATAACCCTTAATTATTCAGATAAAACGTATCTAAATTCATTAACTCAATTTCGAAATCACATGGTAAATTGGTCTTACCATTAGATTAATTGAGATGTAATGTATCAAATACAGTCGCTGTTGTAAATACAGTGGATAATATATCAACAATCAAAAAAGTCATTAACCGTAGGTATAAACTGCAAAACTAATAAAATAAAAATAACGAAATCAATGAGTAAATATACACACTGATTTTTCAGGTTTTTATGAAAAATTATTATTGCGGTGCTTTTGCATTAATACCAAATGTAATAAGTTATTGACGATGTAAACCGCCTTAAAATGATCGATTATTTATTTCGATTGGGATAACACCATGAGATAGCATACCCAACACTAACAATAGCCGCTGAGTGATCTAATGATTAAAAAAACTGAACGCTGGATAAGCACTCATTATCTAGCGTTCAGGTTAAAATAAATCTAGGTATTTTGAATTAGGAAGTATAAACGAATAGGTGTTGGTAGTAGTTTTGGCTGATACAAAAACTATCAGCCAAAAACATAAGCAGGTCTTACGAGAGTATGCCTGTTAATATAAGCACAGCAATAATCACTAAAAATAATAATAAGGTACGCTTGGCTAATTTAACCAATAAGCAAGGCTCAGCGGTGCAGTCACCGGCATCGACCATAAAGTCTTCAGACATTTGCGCAACAGCTATTAAGACTTTGCTTGGTGGCTTTTCAAATTCAAATAAGTTTTCAAGCCATACCGGCATAGCTTTAGAAAAGTGGCCAACAAACATGTAACCAAAAGCAACTAACCTTACTGGCAGCCAATCTACCCAAAACAATAACTGCTGATTATTTTGGCAAACTTCTTGTCTGCTTTTGTTTTCTAGATCAGCTTCGTCAATTTCAATGCTTTCATCTGCTTTAGTAACTTCGCTCGTTTCTTGATCATTTGCACATTCGTTTACCGAAGTAAGTAAACGATAAAAAAGCGCACCTGCCGGGCCAAATAGCACAAAAAACAACATAATGGCGATAAAGTAACGATAATTTAACCAAACCATCGTTTGACCAAACCCCATACTGGCAATGTTTTTATCTTGTTGTAATTGCAGCTGCTGTAATTCACAAGTGGTTAACTCGCCTTTAAGAGCCGACACTAAATAACTTTTATAAGCGTCACGGGTTTTCATACAGCCAAAACAAATAATCAGTATTAATGTTGAAGCAATTAAATAGAGCAAGGCGTTATCAATTTGCTCAAGTAAAAAATAACAAGCGATCACTGGAATAAAAATAACCGCATAACTTTGCGCTGTAGAGTTTTTAAAATCAGCAAGTAACTTTGTGCGCTTAATTAGCGCCATATATCGCTGATATAAAGTAGAAAACTGCCACGCACTTGAAGATAAGTAACGTTCGGCAGCTAAAGCAATTAATAAACTAATTAAGCTCATTTGTAATTATCCATATGTATTAAAGTTATTATAGTGAAGCTGTAATAATTTAGCTGTAAGCTGTCAGTTTTAAGTTATTGCCAACGCTCTAATATCATTTGTCTCACTGATATTTCTTTTCGATAGCTTTCATTTTTACTGACAGCTCAAAACTGACAGCTTATAGCTCTATCTCTTACTGACAGCTCGTAACTGACAGCTCGTAACTGACAGCTCGTAACTGACAGCTTATAGCTCTATCTTTTACTGATAGCTCAAAACTTAAAGCTTAAAGCTTTTTTGTATCTAGTAACGTTTGAAAATGTTGCCAATCAAAGGCTTCACCGGGATCTGTTTTTCTACCTGGTGCTATGTCGCTATGTCCAACAATATTATTTTTTAGTGCCGGATACGTAGTAATCAAACATTGGCTTAAATTACTGAGTTGTTGATATTGTGCTTTAGTATAAGGAATATCGTCTGTACCTTCTAGCTCAATACCAATAGAAAAGTCATTACATTTTTCTCGACCTTGGTAAACTGAAACACCCGCATGCCATGCTTTATCATTGAACGAAACATATTGAACAATATGTCCATCACGTTTAATTAGGCAGTGCGCAGAAACACGAATGTTATATATCCCCTCAAAATAGGGATCAATACTGGGGTCTAACTTGCCGAGAAAAAAGTGGGTAATGTGATCACCACCAAATTGCCCCGGAGGTAGGGAAATATTATGCACAACCAACAGGTTTATAGCTTCATTTTTAGCTCGAGGCTCAAAATGACTAGAACGCTGAATTTCAGCGCTATTTAACCAACCCGCCTTAATGCGCAGTTCAGGGCTACTTTGCTCATTATTTTGCAGAAATGACATACAATACTTCACACCTTGTTTATCAAAGCACTATTACATAGTAAAGTTATCATCAGAACAAGAAAATATATTAATCTAATTATTGGGCGTATATGACTAAAAGTAACACTTCAACAAATTTTGGCAAAAGCTTTGTCTGGATAGCTTGGATTATCGGCATTGCATTATTAGTGTTTGTTTTTCAAGATGTGTTAGACCAGCAATATAACCCAAACGAAACGCCGCAACTTTCATTACAAGCGAATGGTAAAGCCGCGGTTACCTTGCAACAAAATCGCCAAGGCCATTATGTTACTAATGGCACGATTAACGGTTCGCAAGTTACCTTTTTGCTTGATACTGGTGCTACGCATGTTTCAATTCCAGCTCATATCGCAAAAAACTTATCTTTAGAGCCACAAGGCCAAATGCGCGTGCAAACGGCTAATGGCACAATTACGGTTTATCAAACACAAATAAATGAATTACGCATTGGCAATATCTATCTGTATAATGTCGCGGCGAATATCAATCCGAGTATGGCGGCTGATGAAATTCTGTTGGGCATGAGCGCCCTAAAAAGAGTAGAATTTAGCCAAACCGGAAAACAACTAATTTTACGAGAGCAGTATTAAATGTTACCAGCATCATTATTAAACGATATCACCAAAACCGTTACTTGGGCATTATGTGAAGACTTAGGTGTAAACGACTATAACGAACTCGCCAATAGCAGCGACATTACTGCTGAGCTAATACCTGCAGAAAATCAAGCTGTCGCCAACATTATCAGCCGTGACGAATGTGTTATATGTGGTGTTGCTTGGGTTAATGAAGTGTTTAAACAGCTCGATAGCATTTACAACACCAACACCAAAATCACTTGGTTTGTAAACGACGGACAACACGTTACCGCCAATACTACGCTATTTGAATTATCCGGCAATGCACGCATTTTATTAACCGGCGAGCGTACCGCATTAAACTTTTTACAAAGTCTTTCAGGTACGGCAACCATTACTAGCTCGTACGTTAAACACCTTGAAGGTACTACAACCAAATTACTTGATACCCGTAAAACTCTACCGGGCCTTCGTAGCGCACAAAAATACGCGGTTACTTGTGGTGGTGGTGTTAATCATAGAATTGGTTTGTTTGACGCCTTCTTAATTAAAGAAAACCACATTGCGGCTTGTGGTTCCATTGAACAAGCCATTGGCACTGCTCGTATTAATCATGCGGATAAAACCGTAGAGGTTGAAGTAGAAAGTATCAATGAATTAACTCAGGCGTTAAACGCTGGTGCTGACATTATTATGCTCGATAACTTTAGTACCCAAATGATCGAACAAGCGGTTAAGCTAACAGCAGAAATATCTGCCGGTAATACAAAATTAGAAGTTTCTGGCAACATGACTTTAGCCACACTTAAAGATTACGCGAAATCAGGGGTAGATTTTATCTCGGTTGGCGCTTTAACAAAACATGTGCAAGCAGTCGATCTTTCAATGCGCTTTGTTTAATGGATAACTTTGTTAACTAAGTTAATGATGAATTGTTATTAAACATAAAGCAGGCTTTTAAAACAAAAGTCTGCTTAATTTTAATGCAAACCTCACAACCTAATCATATAAAAATTTAATTTTTAAAATTAAGCCCTAAAACCTCCACATTTTTCACTAAAGTAAACCTTACGCTTTTAAGTTAAAATCTTGTTAAACACCATAAATTTTAGCAATTAAGCGTTAAAAACAGCTGAAATCAAAAAAAAATCAAAAAATATGGTAACAATGTTTTACATTTGGCAAATTTTGTCGCAGTATCAATTCAGCCCCTGTAATTATGTATGGAATACTTAAAATGAAAAAACTAAATACAATGAAAAAAGCGAAAGGTTTTACTTTAATTGAATTGATGATCGTTGTTGCGATTATCGGTATTTTGGCAGCGGTAGCATTACCTGCTTATCAAACTTACACAGCTAAAGCTGCATACACTGAAGTGTCTCAAGCTGCAACAGGTGTTAAATCTGCTGTTGAAGTTTGTGCTCAAATTAGCTCTGCATTAACTACTTGTAATACGACAAATAACACAGAAATTGGAGCTCTAGCAACAGGTGCAACAGGTGCAGGTAGTGTTAATACTTTAACAGTTACAGGTGCAGGCATTATCACTGTTACTCCAAATGCTGTTAATGGAATTAATACTTCTGATACATATATAATGACACCAGCTATGAATAATGGACAAGTAACTTGGACTAAAAGTGGTGGTTGTACTACTTCTGGCTTCTGTTAATATTCATTAAAGTCTATTAAAGCTCCATTAGGAGCTTTTTTTATACCTTAAAGTTAATGAAAATTGTTTTTTGTTTTTCATGCTTAAAATAGTTACACTGTAACTTGCAGTTATTAATAGTTTTATTAAGAGATCTATGAAAGGACTTCACCAACAATCAAGCTTACTCTCTGCTTTAACTAAGCAAAACGTTGTGCCTAGCGACAAAGCAGAAAATATTAGTGTAGATTTTATCCAACAAAAAAAACCGTTTATTCGTTATTTAGTTGAAGATAAAGACATTGATGCAGAAGCTATTGCCAACACCTTATGCCGTAGTTTTGGCTGTCCGCTAATTGATCTCGCTAATTTTGATACTAGCTTAGTGCCCGAAGGTGTACGTAACGAAAAATTAATACGTAAGCACCATGCACTACCGTTATATTTACGTGGCAAAGTCTTGTTTGTTGCCATGTCTGATCCAACGAACCTTGATGCCCTAGAAGAAATTCAATTTAATACCGGTTTTTCTACCGAGTTAGTACTTGCTAATGAAACAGCGCTTGCCGCTTGCATTGAAAAAATATTAGAAGAAGACAGCGATGCCCTGGATATTTCTGATATGGATGCAGAAGAATTAGCGGGCATTGATGTTCAAGAAGAACGACAAGAAGAAGACAATACCGGCGGTGGTGACAAAGAAGACGCACCCATAGTAGTTTATATTAATAAAATATTACTCGATGCTATTCGCAAAGGCGCGTCAGATTTACATTTTGAGCCTTATGAAAAATCTTACCGCATTCGTTTTCGTATCGACGGCATTTTAAACGAAGTGGCTAAGCCACCAATAACACTTGCTTCTAGAATGGCTGCGCGATTAAAAGTCATGTCGAAATTAGATATTGCTGAGCGTCGAGTTCCCCAAGATGGCCGTATAAAACTTGCTTTATCGAAAAAGAAATCGATAGACTTTCGTGTCAGTACCCTGCCTACCATGTGGGGCGAAAAAATAGTAATGCGTATTCTTGACTCGTCAAGCGCCATGCTAGGTATCGACATGCTCGGCTATGCACCTGAGCAAAAGAAAATTTACATGGAAGCATTAGCACAGCCTCAAGGCATGATCTTAGTTACTGGACCAACAGGCTCAGGAAAAACCGTATCACTTTATACCGGCTTAAATATTTTAAATACTGAAGAGCGTAATATTTCAACCGCGGAAGACCCAGTTGAGATTAATCTTGACGGTATTAACCAAGTACAAATTAACACCCGTTCTGGCTTAACCTTCCCTAGCGCATTACGTTCATTTTTACGTCAAGATCCCGATATTGTTATGGTAGGTGAGATTCGTGATTTAGAAACCGCTGAAATTGCCATTAAAGCCGCACAAACTGGTCACTTAGTTTTATCTACGCTCCATACTAACTCAGCGGCTGAAACCTTAACGCGCTTATTAAATATGGGTGTACCTTCATACAACGTTGCTAGTTCAGTTTCTGTTATTATTGCCCAGCGACTGGCCCGTCGTTTATGCCTTCAATGTAAAGAAGAAGAACATATTCCAGAAAATGAACTACTCGCACAAGGCTTTTTACCCGAACAACTTTCAGAGATTAAATTATTTAAACCTGTAGGGTGCGATCTTTGTACTGGTGGCTATAAAGGCCGAGTCGGTATTTACGAAGTAATAAAAATCAGCGATGTTACCGCCAACTTAATCATGACCGGCTCTAACTCTTTAGAAATAGCCGAGCAATGTCAAAAAGAAGGCTATAACAATCTACGCCAATCTGGCTTAGAAAAAGCAGCACAAGGCGTAACCAGTTTAGAAGAAGTTAATCGAGTAACTAACGCTTAATTTATTTCTAAGTTACTTATATACTTAAAATATTACTATTAATGTTATCTATCAAACAAACTGCTAGTAATTGCTTATCTCGAATTTTAGCGATAAGCTGATTGTATTATTATCCAGCTTAAAATCAGTTATAAAAGCGCCAACGATAAGCTGTGCTCTAACAAAGACATAAAAGTCACTAATAATTAGGTTATGCGAATGGCTGTTTCTTCAAAAAAAACAAAAGATAAAAAGACTAAGATTAAAGCGCTCGATATTTATAAGTGGCAAGGTCTAAACCGTAAAGGTAAGAAAGTAAGTGGTGAGCTTAATGCCGGCAGTGTTTTAGAGCTTAAAGCTCAGCTACGTAAACAAGGTATAACGCCCGGTAAAATCAGTAAAAAAGCGAAACCTTTATTTGGTATGGGTGGCGATAAAAAAATAACTCCTGCTGATATTGCTGTAGTTACACGCCAAATAGCCACTATGTTAGGTGCCGGGGTTCCTTTAGTGCAAACTATTGAAATGATAGGTTCTGGCCATAACAATGGTAATATGCAAAAACTACTAGGAACCATAGGTAATAAGCTACAATCGGGTATTCCTCTATCGGAATGTTTACGTGAGCACCCACAGTACTTTGATGATTTATATTGTGATTTAGTGAATTCAGGTGAGCAATCTGGTGCGCTTGAGACTATTTATGATCGAGTCGCAACTTATAAAGAAAAAGCAGAAGCGTTAAAAGCTAAAATTAAAAAAGCGATGACTTACCCTATTTCTGTCTTGGTAATAGCCTTTATTGTAACCGCAGTTTTACTCATCTTTGTGGTACCAGTATTTAAGGATATATTCGATAGCTTTGGTGCTGAATTACCTGGGTTTACTTTACTTGTACTAGCTATGTCAGAGTTTATGCAAGCTTATTGGTATTTTGGCTTAGCCATTATATTTTTAACTATCTATCTTTTCAAAAAAACACATGCTAAAAGCCTAAGTTTTCGTGATAGCGTAGATAAAAAAATATTAAAAGTCCCTGTTGTTGGTGATGTATTAAAAAAAGCTGCCGTAGCCCGTTATGCCAGAACCCTTTCAACAACGTTTGCCGCTGGCGTACCTTTACCTGATGCATTAGAGTCTGCCGCAGGAGCCTCAGGTAACGCGGTGTTCCGTGATGCCATTTTAGAAATACGTGCTGAAGTAACCTCAGGTATGCAAATGAATTTAGCCATGCGAAACTGTGCCATATTCCCTGATATGGTTATTCAAATGGTTGCTATTGGTGAAGAGTCGGGCGCAGTTGACGATATGTTGGCTAAAGTAGCAACCGTATATGAGCAAGAAGTAGATAACGCAGTGGATAACTTAACCACCTTATTAGAACCTATGATTATGGCTGTTTTAGGCGTGGTTATTGGTGGTTTGATCATTGCGATGTATTTACCGATATTCCAAATTGGTATGGTGGTATAAAGATTTACTTCCTTGTGTGTTATAGAATAAAATAATAAAAACGATGCTAGTCATCGTTTTTTTATCGATATATCCAGCACTTTATTTAGCTTTTATTTAGCACAATAGATTCACTTAATTTTGAGGCAACACTCTTGAGCGATATAATTACATTGATGACCAACTCCCCTGCTTATTTTTACACTATTGTGGTAGTTTTTTCTTTGTTAATAGGCAGTTTTTTAAATGTGGTTATTTATCGCCTACCTAAAATGCTTGAGCAAGGCTGGAAAAGCGAATGTCGTGAATTTTTAGCTGATGAGTTAGCAAAACCAATACAAACTAACGAAAACCCTATTACCCTCTCAACACCCAGTTCTAGTTGCCCTAAATGCCAACATAAAATACGCTTTTACGAAAATATTCCGGTAATTAGTTGGCTATTTTTACGTGGCAAGTGCAGCCAATGCAGAGCTAAAATTTCGCTACGCTACCCTTTGGTTGAGCTTACAACCGCTATATTAAGCGTGATTATTGCAGCGCATTTTGGCGTTACTTTTACCACATTGATGCTGTTGGTATTAACCTGGGGCTTGGTTTGTTTAACCTTAATTGATGTTGATCACATGCTATTACCTGATCAAATAACCTTGCCTCTTTTATGGTTAGGCTTATTGGTTAATATTAATGGTGCCATTGTACCTTTGAATGACGCGGTAATTGGTGCAGTTGTTGGCTACATGAGTTTATTCAGCATTTTTTGGCTATTTAAACTTATTACTGGCAAAGAAGGTATGGGACATGGTGATTTTAAGCTTGTTGCACTTTTTGGTGCTTGGATAGGTTGGCAATTGCTGCCATTACTTATTTTAATGGCTTCGGCGGTTGGTGCAATAATTGGCATCAGTTTAATGGTGTTTAAAAACCACCAGCGCGAGCAAGCCATTCCTTTTGGGCCTTACTTAGCTATTGCAGGTTGGATTACTTTACTTTGGGGCAATGGTATTTGGTCTTGGTATTTAAGCACCTTAACTTAAATCGCTTAACTAAAAAAATAAAACCTTTAAGCTAATTAGAACTGACAAACTTAAAGCTAAAAACTGATAGCTCTAAACTTAAAAAGGCGCTGACATGGCTAAATTTATCGTTGGTTTAACGGGTGGAATTGGCAGTGGTAAAACAACTGTCAGTGATATGTTCGCTAAACTAAACATTGATATTATTGATGCTGACATTGCCGCCCGAACTGTTGTTATGCCTGGTAGCAAAGCGCTCATTGCAATTGAAGCCAATTTTGGCCCAGATTTTATAACACCTACTGGCGAATTAGATAGAACCAAACTTCGTAGTAGAATCTTTAGTAATAGTGATGATAAAACATGGCTCAACAGTTTATTGCACCCGTTAATTAGAACGGAGATTCTCTCTCAAATATCACAAGCACAAAGCAATTATTGTCTGTTAGTTGCACCACTATTAATAGAGAATAACTTACAAAAATTAGTTAACCGAGTTTTAGTGATTCATATAGACGAAGCGAATCAGATTGCTCGCACTGCTGAGCGCGATCCTAGCTCTGTGGCTGAAATTAAACGCATTATTGCCAGCCAAATGCCGAGTAAACAACGCCTTAGCTTTGCAGATGACGTTATTAATAACCAAGATATTAGCCTAGATGAAATTCAGCAACAGGTAATAGCACTAGATCAAAAGTACCGTGCTTTAGCACTAGAGCATAGCTGTTAAACACTTAAAAATGCCTAATTGTAAACGGCTGTTTACATAAAAAATTCGCCATTTACCTGTGCTATGGTTAATATAAAGCAATGAACTTCAACCGTTTCAAACAAAGTTTCGAATAAATGGCCGCAATATTATATGAACATCCGCTTAATGAGCGGATACGAAATTACTTAAAGCTAGAGCAATTATTTGCTCAAGCCTCTGATTGCCTAAATTATAATATGACGACCAGTCACAGTGTGTTTTTTAATGCTTTATTTGCTATTTTGGATACTTTAGAGCGTAACGATATTCGTGGTGATTTGATTAAGGATTTAGAAAAACTTGAACAAAGTTTAGTGGTTTGGTCACAAGTCCCCGACATTAACAATGCAGCCCTAGAAGATAATTTGCAAAAAACCGTTCAGCTATCAAGTAAGCTGAAGGTGCATTCCGCGCAATGGTTACAGCTAAAAACAGATAAATTTTTAACCAGTTTAAAGCAACGTTTTGCTATTCAAGGCGGCAGCTCGCATTTTGACTTGCCTCAATTACAGTTTTGGTTAAATCAACCTAGTACTGAAGTAACAGCACAATGCAAACAATGGCTTTCGATGCTTGAACAAATTAACGCAGCGTTATCGCTTAACCTAATGTTTGTTCGTCAACGCGCCGAATTTAAAGAAATAACCACTGAAAGCGGTTTTTTTCAAGACAATGGTGAAGGTTTAATACTTATTCGTATAAAAGTAGCAGACAATCTCCCTTTTTATCCAACCATAAGCGGCAACCGTTTTCGTTACTCTATTCGCTTTATGATGCCGTGCAACGATGCCGGTCGTAAATATTCTAAGCAAGCAACGAAATTTCATTTAGCTCGCTGCTAATTAAGTACGAAGCTGTCAGTAATTAACTATCAGTTTTGAGCTGTCAGGTTAAAACTTCTTTTTCAGCGCTAGCTGCTTATGTGAAATTCTTCTATAATAAGCGCATAATTTTCCCCGTTAGTATTGTGTATTATGACCTTAAAAGTTGCTTGTCCTACATGTAAAACAGAAGTTATTTGGCAAGAAGAGAGTCAGTATCGACCATTTTGTAGCAAACGATGTCAGTTAATTGATATTGGTGATTGGGCTGATGAAAATCATAAAATAAGCCAGCCTGTGCAAGGTGCTGTTGAACTGAACGAAGAAATGCTTGATGCATTAGAAGCAGAATTTTTACAGCACAATAAGTTTTTTGTCGAACCTGAGTAGGCCGGTCTATAAGTAACTGTTTGAAGTTACGGTCTGAGGTTAAGGCTAAAGGTAACTGTTGAATATATTGTGTGACAGAACTATCAACACAATATATTCGCTTGTTATTGATATACTTGATTTAGCTTTTCGATAATCGACTGATTAGCAGCAGGAAAATTTAAACCTTCAAACTCCGACAATGCAAACCAACCTGATTGCTGACCTTCTAAAGCTTTTGCTTCACCCGTAAAATTGTCGACAACAAACACATCTAATAATACCTTTTTATCGCCGTAATCATGGCTAATTTGCATTAGTGGCGTACAAGACAACGTATCAATAGCAACTTCTTCTTTTAGCTCTCTATGAAGTGCCTGATGCACAGTTTCATTTTCTTCTACTTTACCACCGGGAAATTCCCACTTACCGCCTTGATGACTCGCTGCTAAGCGTTTAGTAAGAAAGATTTTATCTTCGCGTTTGATCACACCAACCGCTACATGCACAATTTTTGTCATTTTAAATCCTTGAGCTTTTTCTATTAATTATGATTCAACCAAGTAGTGATTCATTGCCAGTAACAATACATTGCTTGTTATTGTAAAGTTCTCAATGCTATGAGTTTAAAGCATAAAACTGATTTACAACAAACGGTTGGTTGATACTTACAAAATTTGAATATAAAAATGCCAGTCAATTGACTGGCATTAAAATACAATTACGGTTTAACTCGTTATATCAAATGATTAAGTTAATTTACCGTGACACTGTTTATATTTCTTACCTGAGCCACAAGGACAAGCTTCATTTCGACCAACTCGCGGCATAGCTGCCTGCTCGGGCTCTGAAGTTGACTCGTGCTTAAACTCTTTTGGCGCTTCGTCTGCTTTTCGGTGTTGTTCTTCAACAGCTTCTACATCAGATTCAGCTCTAATTTGTACTTTACTTAAAATACCAATAACATCGTATTTTAAGTTATCAAGTAACTCGGCAAATAACTCAAAAGACTCGCGTTTAAATTCTTGCTTTGGATTCTTTTGCGCGTAACCACGTAAATGAATACCTTGGCGTAAATGATCCATCGCCGCTAAGTGCTCTTTCCAGTGCGAGTCTAAGCTTTGTAACATTACCGCTTTTTCAAATTGACGTAACACTTCGGCGCCAACCATCTCTTCTTTCTCAGTGTAGCTAGTTTCAACGGCCGCTAATATTTTCTCACGCAAAGTTTCTTCATGTAACTTTTTGTCTTCTTCTAACCATTTAGCAAGAGGTAGTTCAAGCGTAAGTTCACCTTTAAGACGTTCTTCTAAGCCTTCAATATCCCACATTTCTTCCATTGATTGTGGTGGAATATGTTGAGCAATTAAGCCGTTTACCACATCAACACGAATCGCTTTAATAACGTCAGCAATATCAGCTTCGTCCATTAATTCATTACGTTGTTCATAAATAACTTTACGTTGATCGTTTGATACATCATCAAACTCTAGCAATTGCTTACGAATATCAAAGTTACGTCCTTCAACTTTACGTTGTGCGTTTTCAATACTTTTAGTTACCCATGGATGCTCAATCGCTTCGCCACGTTCCATGCCCAGTTTACGCATCATGTTTGTAATACGTTCTGAAGCGAAAATACGCATCAAGCCGTCTTCCATTGATAAGTAAAAACGAGTTGAACCCGCATCACCTTGACGACCTGAACGACCACGTAATTGGTTATCAATACGACGAGATTCATGGCGCTCTGTAGCAACTATGTGTAAACCACCAGCAGCTAATACTTTTTCATGCTCTTCTTGCCATACGGCTTTAACTTGTGCAATTTTTTCTTCACTTGGATTTTCAAGCTTAGCTAGCATTGTGCTTAAATTACCACCTAATACAATATCGGTACCGCGACCAGCCATATTGGTAGCTATTGTTACAGCGCCAATCTTACCGGCATCGGCAACAATTTCAGCTTCTTGTTGATGAAACTTAGCATTAAGCACTTTATGCTTAATTTTTGCTTTCTTAAGAAATGAAGATAGGAATTCTGATGTCTCGATACTAATAGTACCTACCAACACAGGTTGACCACGTTCAACACAATCTTTGATATCTTCCAGAATAGCTTCAAATTTTTCTTCAGCGGTTAAGTAAATTAAATCAGGTAAATCTTTACGAACCATAGGTTGGTTAGTTGGAATAACCACAGTCTCTAGACCATAAATATGGTTAAACTCGAACGCTTCAGTATCAGCGGTACCTGTCATGCCTGATAATTTATTGTAGATGCGGAAAAAATTTTGGAAGGTAATTGAAGCCAAAGTTTGGTTTTCGTTTTGAATATTTACACCTTCTTTAGCTTCAACCGCTTGATGTAAACCTTCAGACCAACGACGGCCTTCCATTGTACGACCGGTATGCTCGTCAACAATAACAATTTCGTCGTCTTTTACGATATAATCAACGTCTTTTTGAAATAGTTTGTGTGCACGCAATGCCGCCATAACATGATGTAATAAAGTAATGTTAGCTGCTGAGAATAAAGAATCTCCCTGCTGCATCAAGCCTTTTTCTATCATAATTTCTTCAATATGAACTTGACCTAATTCAGTCAAATAAATTTGTTTTGCTTTTTCATCAATAGTGAAGTCACCCGTACTTTCTTCACCTTCTTTATCTTCTTCTTCTTGTTGAACAAGCGTTGGTACCACAAGATTTATATTGCGATATAGCTCTGAACTATCTTCGGCTTGGCCAGAAATAATAAGTGGCGTACGCGCTTCATCAATTAAGATAGAGTCAACTTCATCAATTACGGCGAAATTTAATGGCTTTTGCGCACGTTCTTCTGGCGAAAAAGCCATGTTGTCGCGCAAGTAATCAAAGCCAAATTCGTTGTTAGTACCGTAGGTAATATCTGAGTTATAAGCGGCTTGCTTATCTTGAGGAGCCATGCCGGCAATGTTACAGCCAACGGTCATGCCTAAAAATTCAAATAATGGACGACTCCAGTTACCATCACGCGTGGCAAGATAGTCGTTAACCGTAATTACATGCACACCTTTACCTGTTAAGGCATTTAAGTAAGACGGCAATGTTGCGGTTAGTGTTTTACCTTCACCGGTACGCATTTCTGCAATTTTACCCGAGTTTAGTACCATGCCACCGATCATTTGTACGTCAAAATGGCGCATGCCAAATACACGTTTACTGGCTTCACGAACTACAGCGAATGCTTCAGGAAGAATAGCATCTAACGCTTCACCCTTTTCTACACGTTCTTTAAACTCAGTTGTTTTTGCTTTTAGTTCTTCATCACTGAGTGCTTCAAAAACAGGTTCTAGTGCATTTATTTTACTTACTTCTTTTTGCATTTGTTTCAGTAATCGATCATTACGACTGCCGAACAATTTTGTCATTAAACTTACAAACATCGTGTTAAACCATATTGAGAAGAAAATCTTCCGCTGAAAATAAAATGATCGGTAGAGCCGACCACATAAACTTACTTAGTATTGTAATCGCAGTAGTATTTTAAACAACTGAAATTAGTGTTTACGCTATTCTTTTGCTTTTCGATAAACGTATCTTTTTGGATCTATTTGCTTATTATTACGTAAAATTTCATAGTGCACGTGTGGACCTGTTGAACGGCCTGTACTGCCCATTTTAGCAATAACTTGTCCTTTATTAACTACATCGCCAACCGAAACGAGTATATCTTTATTGTGTCCGTAACGCGTTTTTAAGCCATCGCCATGATTAATTTCAATTAACTTACCATAACCGTATCGATCACTTGCCCAACTTACGACACCTGAAGCGGTAGCAATAATGTCGGCATTTTCTTTCCCGGCGAAGTCAACCCCCTTGTGCATGGCTGCTCTGCCACTGAAAGGGTCTTTGCGAATACCATAGTACGAAGACAACCAACCTTTAACAATTGGTCGACCAGACAGATACCTTGTATTTTCTATATGGTGACCAAAACTGACAGATTCAAGCATTTTTAATTGTTTTTCTTCATGTGCTAAGGTTTTTTCCAATGTTGTTATACTGAGTAGCAAATCAGTTAAGCTTTCTTGCTTATCCTCACTACTCTGAATCATTGGGCCACCACTTGGTGGCGATTGCTGAAAATTAAATTCGTTGTCTGGAATATTAGCTTCTTCTGCTAATCGATCTCCAAGCGCATTTAATCGCAGCACCTGACTTTGCAACTCAGCCAATTTCATCGTAACTGCTGTTACTTGACTATTGTCTTTAGGAGTGTCGGTATCAGGCAAACTAGACATGCCATAGATTGGGTTTTTAGGTATATCATCGGCAGAAATAACTAAATGAACAATAAAGCCAGAAACTAGCGCAAAGGCTGTTATTGCAGATAGCCAATGTAGCTTATTTAGCTTCATTGAAAATCTAACGTTTTTTCCACGGTATAGTAATGTTAAACTCATAATTCATTCATAGTTTAGAGCTGACTTATGGCAAGAAAATCTAAAATCCCTACAGATATGTCAGCGCTGTTTAATTCAACGTCAGGCACTTTGGCACAAATAGCCGCAAAAACCAACTCTTTAACAGTATTGTCAGACATTGTACGACAAATCTGCCCCGACCTACCAGCAGATGTATGGAAAATAGCCAATTTCAGAGCTAATGCGATCGTTATTGAAGTTAATTCTGCCGTTTGGAGCCAGCGACTACAATTTGAAAAAATGAATATCTGCCGAGAGTTAATCAGAGTAACCGACAATGTTTATAATCAAGTAGAGATAAAAATTACACCTTTTCGACAGAAAGCTCCCGAAAAAACCATAATACCCAATGCGATTAACTCAACCATTTCAGCCACAACTGCCGCCCATTTATTAAAAATTGCTGAAACTGCCCCTGATAGCTTACGTAAAAAACTTGAAAAATTAGCTGCTCACGCTAAGAAATAAGTTTAGCGTTATTAAGCTATCTACAAATATTAGGTTAGCGAATCAAAATCTATTTCGTATTGTTCAGTTATTTTTTACTTTCCCCTTAATGCCTTCACTTTAGTTTTCACTTTGATTAAGATTTTAAGACATAAAAAAGCCAGTATTTGTTAGAGCGACATGCTTCAACTTCTTGGAACTGAACCTGAGATTCTATAGCGTATTCAAATGTTAGCCATTCGCAATAAAAGTAGGGTCAGATACACATTAAATTTCAACGACCTCATCCAAAGGGAATATTGATATAAAATATTAAATGTTAGCAACTGAATTAAAGTGTATCTGACCCTGACCTATCCCCACAACTAATTGATAAATATCAATCAATTAATATAAAAAAAATGGAACATTCATGACGTTTGGTGATCAGATCTATCGCCAAACAAAAACAATCAGAAAACGCCATGAATGTACT
>Ga0209302_10000006_pt1 | contig 179476 bp, 173 predicted proteins | sample ArcOceMetagenome_2_FD_187445 | JGI IMG/M metagenome (GOLD analysis project Ga0209302, IMG submission 187445) | Marine eukaryotic phytoplankton communities from Arctic Ocean - Arctic Ocean ARC135M Metagenome (SPAdes) (version 2) | ecosystem: Environmental > Aquatic > Marine > Oceanic | place...
GGGGAAAAAGAAAACGCGGTCAACACGACAGAAGGGGGGTGATAATGTGAATGCGAAGGATGCGAATGGTTCTACGGCTCTCATTAGGGCAAGTTGGGTTGGAGACACAAAAATCGTGCGAATGCTACTGGAGAAGGGAGCTGATGTAAATGCGAAGGATGCGAAGGGTTCTACGGCTCTTATGAAGGCAAGTTTGTATGGAGAGACAAAAATCGTGCGAATGCTAATGGAGAAGGGAGCTGATGTGAATGCGAAGGATAATAATCGCTCTACGGCTCTCATGAAGGCAACTTTGCACAGACACACAGAAATCGTGCGAATGCTACTGGAGAAGGGAGCTGATGTAAATGTGAAGACTGGTTATGGCTCTACGGCTCTGGTTCTGGCAAGTTGGGATGGAAACACAGAAATCGTGCGAATGCTATTGGAGAAGGGAGCTGATGTAAATGCGAAGGATGCGGATGGCTCTACGGCTCTCATTAAGGCAAGTTGGGATGGACACACAGAAATCGTGCGAATGCTACTGGAGAAGGGAGCTGATGTAAATGCGAAGGATGTGGATGGCTCTACGGCTCTCATTAAGGCAAGTTTGAATGGACACACCAAAGTCGTGTCAATGCTATTGGAGAAGGGAGCTGATGTGAATGCGAAGAATAACGCTGGCAATACGGCTTTCTTTTTGGCAAATAGACGTTTTTTGGAAAATAAACCTGGATACAAAGAAATTGTCAAATTATTAAAACAATCTATTGTCGCACAAACATTGCCAAAACATTTGGAAAGACAAGAAGATAGGAAAAACCTAGCTATGGTTATGAGTGAAAAAGATGTAGGGAATAGAGGTGATGGGACAATGCCTTTGGAACTACGCCACGAAATAGGAAAATATCTAGGTGGTGGAAAGAAAAAAACGAGAAAATCCAAGAAATACAAAGCGTAAGTAAAGAATTCCATAAGAAAGACCCCAACGAATCATCGCAAAAAAAGTCTAATTTTTAGTCAGTGTAAAGGTAAATCAATATTTTCACTTCATCATATCATCAATAAGGTCGTCTAAATCATATTCACGAGTCCAACCTAACTCAGTTTCCGCCTTTGTTGCGTCACCTAGCAAGAATTCCACTTCACAAGGTCTAAAATATTTCTCATCAATTTTGACTACTATTTTACCCGTCAATTTCTCTCTACCTACTTCTTCTACACCTTCCCCTGACCATACAATATCCTTTCCAACTTTCGCAAAACATCTTTCTATGAAATCTCTTACTGTATAGGTTTTGCCAGTGGCCAATACGTAATTATCAGGCTTCTCTTGTTGAAGCATGAGCCACATTCCATAAACATAGTCATTTGAATGTCCCCAATCACGCTTACTATCAATATTACCCAGTTTCAATACATAATCCGGTTTCTTTACCCTTTCTTCTTCAAAATTGTCGTTATGTAAAACACTTTCATGTGAACCAATACAATCAGCCAATTCTTTTTCATATTGTTTTTCTTGTTCCACTATCTTCTTGACACCATTGACAACTTTCATCGTGACGAAATTCTCCCCACGTCTAGGCGATTCGTGATTAAACAGTATTCCATTACACGCAAATAGGTCATACGCATCACGATAATTATTCACTAAATAGTGACTATATACTTTGGCACATGCATAGGGAGATTGAGGATTAAACGGAGTTGTCTCTTTTTGTGGCTTTTCCAATACGTCTCCAAACATTTCACTCGTACCAGCTTGATAAAATTTTGTCCGTTTTATAACATCTGGTGGTAAAGTACGAATAGCCTCCAATAATTTCAATGTACCTAGTCCATCAATTAGCGACGTATATTCGGGAATTTCAAAAGAAATCTGTACATGGCTTTGTGCTGCCAAATTGTAAATCTCAAATACCTCAAAATCCTCATTTTCTCTCGTCATTTTCGTAATATAATTTGTTAGAGACGAACCATCAGATAAATCACCATATTCTAAAATAAGTTTATCTCGAATATGATCTAGTCTGGTATGAGAATAAAGGAGAGAGGTGCGGCGAACGATTCCGTATACCTTGTAACCCTTCTCTAGAAGCAATTCTGCTAGGTAAGAACCATCTTGGCCTGTAATGCCTGTTATAAATGCTATTTTTGACATATAAGTATATAAGAATTTATATATTTATATATTTATCATGAATAATGTTATTATCCCAACCATATCACTTTTTTTATAGATTCTTCTCTTTTTTGTTTTTCGTTATAACTTTGTTTTCGTTCTTGAAAATCCGCAATTTGTAAACCGATTTCTCGTCTATCAGACGTAATTGGTGTAAAAAATGATTTAGGTATTTTTATACTATATTTTATAGTTTTGTAATTACATAATCGTTTTAACATATATACTAAACCAATAATAAAAAAACGCCCTAAAAAATAAATATTTATTCAACTGTAACCACTTTGGCCAAATTGCGTGGTTTATCTGGATTAATTCCTCGTTTGAGAGAAAGACGATAGCAAATATTTTGTAAAACCGTCATGTAAATTATTTCTTGAAGTTCTTTGTTCTCAGGAACCACGATACACCGGTCATTTTCTATTTCTTCTCCTAATTCTGCGATTTCACTAATCACCAATATATTTGCACCCCTTGTTTCAATCTCTTTATAGGCATTCCACATCTTTGTCCGATTCTCTTGATTAATGAGTAAAATAACGGGATATCCTGATTGTAGAAGAGCAAATGGTCCATGTTTTAAAGCCGTTCCAGAATAACCCTCGGCATGTATATAGCAAATTTCCTTTAATTTCAAAGACATTTCCTTGGATACATGCTCCATACTACCCTTACCAAGAACAAAGATATTTTCATGATTTAACATGTCTATGTGAGACGACTTAATTAAACAGTCGTGGTTATTGTTTATTAGATTAACATTTATCCCCTTTACCTGATAGGGAATATTTTTGATATATTGACACGTTGCTCTAGTGATGCTGACATTTTTCAATTCTTGATTGAACCATAAGGAAAACATTTTGAATATAGTAACGCTACTAGTAAATGACTTAGTAGATGCTACTGCCACTTCTCTCCCAGCATTCATATAAATACCACAATCCACTTCGCGTGCAATCATAGAATCAACCACATTGATCACACCCATGGTAATGATATTCTTCTTGTGGTGTATTAATTGAAGAACACGATGTAAATCCTTCGTTTCACCAGATTGACTACACATCACTAGCAAAGAGAGACCATTCAAAGGAATATCGTTTAATTCAAAATCGGCCGCATCAAAACACATGGTATTATTGACACATTCCATTTGTTTCAAATAATGGCGTCCAATATGACATGCGTACAAACTCGTACCACATCCTAAGAAAATGACATTTTGAATATTGTGGAGTTGGTTTTTGATGCTATCAAGACCTCCTAATTTTATTTTATCATTGGTTAGTCGTGCACCATTATTATATGCTCTCAACAAGGAATCACTCTGTTCCATGATTTCTTTCAGTGTCCAATGGTCATATGGGTCAGGAGTCAATGACATATCCACATTATTATTTTGTATTTTCGGTCTTTTTATGTTTGTAATAATACCATCTATTGACGATAGTGTGACGAGATTATCATTTTCTAGAGCATAATAACTTTTCATCTGGTCCAAGAATCCAGAAGACTCGGAACACGCCATTACATATTTGTCATTCTCTCCAATCAATATGGGAGAACCATTTTTAATGATATATACATTTGATGGATTGTCAACGCATTGAACAGCTAGACCATATGTGCCCTCAAGCATACGTACTGTTTTCATGATTGCCGAATCAATCGTTATTTCTTCCTCTGTTGTTGAATCATTGTGCAAATGATATTCTATTAAATTTACGATGACTTCACTATCTGTTTCGGAGTAAAATGTAAAACCAGATTCCGTTAAAAAAATCTTTAAGAATTTATAATTCTCAATGATACCATTATGTACCAAAGATATTTTACCCGAATTAGAAATATGTGGATGAGCATTAAGGTCACTAATATTTCCATGGGTAGCCCAACGTGTATGTCCAATACTAACAGGTGAATTGTATTCAGTCAACTCTTCACTAAATGCTTGAAAATTGTCAATGGATGTATCTAGACATGCCTTTTTATGAATGCGTAATTCTTCATTTGTTATACACGATATGCCAAAGGAATCGTACCCGCGATTTTGTAGACTTGCTAAACTTTGTAATAAGAGTGGAATGCTGTTGTTATTACTACTATTACTGGAACATTTACATAAAACGACAGATACTCCACACATTGTGATAAATATTCACTATAATATTAATTTCATATGTAATCGCAATATATTCAACCTAAAAAGAATCATCACACAAAATAATTATATCAATTTATTCTATATGAACCCCAGTATTTATACTTCGGCATATTATTCTCTAGTCATTCAATTTATCATTGCGATTATCTGTTTACTTGGAACCTTTATAAAATTAGACGTTCCAGACAAAATATTACACGAAGTATTGGTGTTGGAGACAGTAGTTCAATTCATTGAATTTTCATTCTATGTATGGCTCATCTACAATTTCAACAATATTAAAATAGACATATCTGTTGTACGATATTATGATTGGTTTTTAACTACACCGACTATGTTATTTGCTCTTATTTGTTTCATGGTGTATTTTCACAAAAAAACAGAAATTAATTCAACAACTGAAGAAATGTCTTTAGAAAATATTTATCATGAAAATAGTAACATAATAAATAAAATATTGGCATCCAATGCGATAATGTTACTTCTAGGATATCTAGGTGAACTAAATATTATTAGCAAAGTTACTGGATTTTTGGGAGGTACCTTCTTTTTATTGTACGCCTTTTATTATATATATGTTACATTTGTTCAAGAACACTCTATAAATAAATACTTATTCTGGTTTAATTTTATATTATGGTCTGGTTATGGTATTGCATACTTATTGTCACATGAAAATAAAAATAATGTCTATAATATTCTTGATGTGTTTGCCAAGAATATAAACGGTTTGTTTATTTTACTATTTATTGTCTACAAATACTACTTCTAAAAATCATCGCCAAAATCAAATACATCGTCCTTTTTTGTTTTATCAGCCAAAGCATATTCGGCAACACGTTTCTCAAAAAAATTAGTCTTACCTTCAATGCTTATCATATCCATAAAATCAAATGGATTCTTGGTATCATATATTTTGTCATAACCTAGTTGAACTGACAAACGGTCAGATACAAATTCAATATATTGGCACATTAACTCGCTATTCATTCCAATTAAACGACACGGAAGTGCTTGACAAATAAATTCTTTTTCAATTTCAACCGCATCCTTGATAATTTCAATCACTTTCGCCTTGCTCGCCTTTTTATTCAATTTACTATACAACAAAATAGCAAATTCGGTATGAAGTGCTTCATCACGACTTATCAATTCATTGGAAAATGTAAGCCCTGGCATGAGACCACGTTTTTTGAGCCAATATATGGAGCAAAAAGCTCCCGAAAAGAAGATGCCTTCAATACAAGCAAACGCTATTAATCGTGTTGCGAAAGAACTACGTTTGTCCTGAATCCATTTTATTGACCAATCTGCCTTCTTTTTGATACAAGGAAAATTATCAATCGCCTGGAATAATTTGGTCTTCTCCTCTCTGTCTTTAATGTAGGTATCGATAAGTAGACTATAAGTTTCGCTGTGAATATTCTCCATGGCAATTTGGAAGCCATAAAACGCACGAGCCTCTGACAATTGAACCTCACTCATAAACCGTGATGCCAGATTTTCCAAAACAATACCATCAGATGCCGCAAAAAAAGCCAAAATCATAGAAATAAAATATTGTTCGTCCTTTTGTAACCCTTCCCAGTCACCCAAATCCTTTGACAAATCAATTTCTTCTGCCCGCCAAAAACAATCAATCTGTTTTTTATACATTTGCCATATAGATTGGTCTTGAATTGGAAACATTACATATCGATTAACGTCTTCTTGTAGCAATGGTTCGATTTGGTTTTTGGACATCCTAAATATTACTATACATAGATATTTATATCTGTTCAACATATATTTATCTTACTGACAATACATTATGTAATGATTTTCGTCATTATGATTTCTTACCCTAATTCGTATCGTAACCAAAAATAATTTGTTACTATATATATAATAATCAATGGATCTAGCAATGAGGGACCATAAAATATTTCAAATGAAGGCTGAACTGGAAAATAGAAAGAAAACATTATGTGCTAAGAGACGAGAATTAGCAACAAATACGAGAGAAAATGTCTTTTTAATTGAAGTGGCTAATGATTACGACCGATACAATAAACATATTATCTCTCAACGAGAGAAACAAATGTCTTTCTTTCGAACATTAAATCAATACATAGACAATATAACCGGTGAGTTACAATTAACCGATGGTAAATTGAAAGAGAGTAAACTAGAACAGAGAGAAATTATGAAAGAAATGGAACATTTAAAAAATGATTTAGATAATTTAGTAACAAATTAGGAAGATGAATAAATAGATATTTATGAAAGCGTATATAAAGTCTACCCCTAATATAGATAGATATTTATGAATAGACAAAATAAAGATTATTCGGTTGAAGAAATTATACAGATGTTACGAAATAAACAAGGTGATATTCAAGGGATGGATAGTATGACAAATAATAGTAGAGATAAATTAAAAAAAATAAATGAACAAATGGATGAACAGCAAAAAGTTCTAGAATTATTAGTAATGAATATAACACAAGTTCAATCAAATGTAGATGATTTTGACAAATATAATAAAGAAGATGACGTAGATTTTTCAAATGAAATACAAAAAGTTATAAATAATCTGCGTAGTATTCGCAAATCTTTAGCATATCTTATTCAAAAACAATAAATGTTCGGTTTATTTTATTATTTTATTATTTTATAATTAGATATATTATATAATGTCTGTCGTAGATAACGATAACGAGTGGATGACTTCTTTAAACAGAATGACTAATTTAGAAGATATTGTAAATGCTGTTAAGGAACAAACTGTAGATTTACAACAAGAAAGAACACAAATAATTACTAAAGTAGCTAGTATGAAGACTACGCTTGAAAAAATAAAAAAAATGTTAGCAGATAAAGAAGCTGAAGGAATAAAGGCTTCCACTACTTGTAAAACCGAAATTTTAGGGAAAGAAAAAGAACAAAAGGCTGTAATTACGAAGCTTTCCGAATCTATAAAAAAGATGTCAGATATGACGGCTTTAAAATCAGCTATTGACGATTTAAACACAGGTCTTAATGCTTTATCTGGCAACGCGGGTGATGCTGGAGCTGGTTCAGGTACTTCAAGCACTCTCAGAGCACAAGCAAAGCCATTTACTCCTACTCCTACTCGTACTCCTACTCCTACTCGTACTCCTACTACTACTCCTACTACTACTGGAACAGGTTTAAAAGGTGGTTATACATACAGTAAATCTAGAAAGAATGAAAAGGGTCGTAGAAGAAGAACAAAAAGGTCTAGAAGAAAGGGTAATGGTTCTAAAAGACGTTAATTGTAATTGAATACGCGATTATAAATAAAAATATCGTATATGTAAATATTTATCTAGTATAATTGATAAATATTTATAGTCCCAAATGAAAATTAATAATACAGTTATTTGACCACCATCCGTGTACCCGTGTACCTCTCTAAATTGTAAATTTTACACATTTTTCTTTGCGTGAATTATTTTTTTCATGGTTTCTCTCCATCTGCGTTGAATCAATCGTATCAAGTGAGTTTTAATAATAGCAGTAGAGTATTTATCCGTTTCGTTTGGACCAATCGATACTGTTATAGGCTCAATTAATTGGATTTGAAATTGTTTAGGAGTCGCCATTATTTTTTCGTAATTTTTTATGAATGGATGAGGTTGCTTGATGTGCATTTCATATTTCAGTTTTTCCAAATATTTACCATACATTTTACGCATTATCTCAATATCCAATGATATGTTTGGTAAATTTTTATAAAATTCATCTAGACCAATTTGGTCTATAATTAAATACTTCCCATACATAGATTCATTCTCTTTATCAAGAATTCCATGCTTTAATGGGAGGTAGGGTTCAACGAGAGCTAATTTAAAATTGGGCATGTTTAAGATGATTGTTAGTATTATTTATATTTAATAATTATCATCAATTTTTTCTGTTATTAGTATATAAGTAATGAAGTTGAAGATGCCCAATTTTAAAAATCTTTTAAATGATAAAAACGTTTTATACGTTGTGTTTGTATTAGCCATTTTGAACATTTTAGGCTATTTACTCGTACAAAATTTAGAAGCAGTTGTATTTTTCTTAATCGTAGGATTTTTGACAACCTACTTTAGTAAAAATATGATTATTGTTCTCATGGTGTCTATTGTCGCAACATCTCTATTTACCTCTAGTAGACCTAGAGTAAAGGAAGGTATGTCTTCCAAAAAGGGAGCAAGTAAGAAGAAGTCAACTGATGGCGATGTTGCTAGTACTGATACCGCCGACGTTGCCACCGATGACGCCACTGACGACGCCACTGACGACGCCACCGATGACGCCACCGATGACGCCACCGATGACGCCACCGATGACGCCAGTGACGACAAAGACGACGACACTCAAACTGAAGGTATGACACTTCCATCCGGCAAAAAGAAGGGGCACTATGTTAATCACGTCGATAATTTATCAAACGCCTTTGATCAACTCAATAAAACTGTTGGAAAAAAAGGTATTGAAGGTTTGACTGGTCAAACAGGTAAATTAATACAACAACAAGATGCTTTAATGCAAAATATCAAGGGAATGGAGCCATTTTTAAAGACAGCAGAAAGCTTTATGAAGAAACTTGACTTGAGTAGTTTAGATAACATCGGTGGAATGCTTTCTAAATTAGGTGGTGTAGTGGATGGCAAGTAATCTTTCAAGGGTGTAAATAATTGTATATCATGTAAATAATAATTATATATTATTCTCAAGTAATAATATATAGTCATGTCAAAATGTCCTCCAGGAGTAATTTGTTTCGAAAACTTTACATTTATATACGTAATAATTGCTCTTTTCATAGTCATTTATTTTATGTATATTAAACATGGCGATTCGATGTCAAATCGTCCTATGATTATGAACGCACATACACATAGAAATAATACAAATAATACAAATAATATGTATTCAGATGATTCTTCTTATGATACACGTAGTAATACAAACCCGTTTTTCGGAGTATTTCCTAAATCGAATCCAAGTCATTCCTTTACAAATGTACAAAATGATGTATTGTTAAATCCATACTCACCACCTCTTAAAGACGACCGTATTATGGTAACAAATGATGTTAGAGGCAGTATTCCAATTAACATAAATACACGAGCAGTAGATACCAACTATAGACAAGTTGGTATATTAAAAAGAATGAATGGTCCTGAAATGTTATTACCATTAATGGGACGTCCGCGTTATGTTGGTCGTGATAAGTGGCAATATTATACAATGAGTGACAATAATAATCAAGTAAAATTACCTGTGTCATTTAAATCAAAAAGTTGCACAAGTGAATATGGTTGTGATGAAATATCAAATAGTGATACCGTCTATGTAGATGGTATGAATGCTACATTTCAAGTAACAATATATGATAATGCTACTATGCAATACTTACCATTTGTATAGAAAATACAGATTTTTATTATATTATAACCTAATTTTTTACGCGCGGTCTAGGTAAAATTGTTGTTTTCTACAGTTAATTGAACAATAAGGGTTATCTAGATACATATACGTTGAACCACTTATATATTGTGAACATAATCCGCAATAGTAATTATATTGGTTCCTACCTTGCGTTTTTTTAATCACATCTTCATTTTGATTCGCATATTGAATATTACGTGGTTCATCATCACAAACATCTAATGACCGTTCCATACGCTGATTAACTAGTATATCCGCCGGGCTATTATTAACAGTATCATCAAATGTTACTTTTCTAACTGGTTGTTGTGGTAAAATAATAGACATGACATCTGTATATACGTCTTTGATAAATTGAAATAACATATTTTATATTTTTACAAGACAAATTTAAAATAAAAAACGATCAATTTTATTTTAAATTGTAAAAAACACGATTATATCATGTAATGTCTTCCAAAACAGTTAGTATTCATCATGTTACTGAGTATATAATTTTTGATTATATCGTAGGATTTAATATAGGAGTTGGTGGTGGACTAGTAAGATTTTTTAACGTTTCATGAACATTATCATTGGCATAATCTTTAACTTCAACTGTGGCAGATCTAGGTATAATGATATCAATACTGACCTGTTTTAAAACATTATTATAATTATTTTCATTTATTTTTAATGTAATAACATTAGCACCACTAGCGTCAGTATTAGCGATAACATTACCACTAGCGTCAGTATTAGCGATAACATTACCACTAGCGTCAGTATTAGCGATAACATTACCACTAGCGTCAGTATTAGCGATAACATTACCACTAGCATCAGTGTTAGCAATTACATTACCACTAGCATCAGTGTTAGCAATTACATTATCACTAGCATCAGTGTTAGCAATTACATTATCACTAGCATCAGTGTTAGCAATTACATTATCACTAGCATCAGTATTAGCGATAACATTACCACTAGCGTCAGTCTTAGCGATAACATTATTACTGGCATCAGTATTAGCGATAACATTACCACTAGCATCAGTCTTAGCGATAACATTATTACTGGCATCAGTATTAGCGATAACATTACCACTAGCGTCAGTCTTAGCGATAACATTACCACTAGCGTCAGTCTTATCAATTACATTACCACTAGCGTCAGTCTTAGCGATAACATTACCACCTAAGTATATTTTTAATGTTTGTCGTTTGATATGATTCTTACGTTTGTGTTTTTTTTGTGATTTCTTATACCCGCTTGATTTTTTTCTTAAATGAAACTGTTTTCTAGAAACATTCTTTTTCGCCTTTATTTTATTTAATCTATTTTTAGAGAATTTCATATGTATATATATATTAGTTTAAGAAAAGTATTTATTTCATATTTATTTTGTAATCTTATATTAATATGGCAAGTATAAAATCAGCCGGAATACAATTAATTAGTGGTACTAATACAATTGATTGTTCAAATGCTACATCTCCAGTAAATATATCTACACATACTAGTGCTGGACCATGTTCCTTAAAATGTGATTATAATCATAATTACGGTATTTATACACCAAATATTAGCAACAATGAAAATTACTTATCCTTAAATTACTCTGGAAAAACAAATCCAGTCCAATATAATGATGAAAATTATACGGTTACTGAAGTCAGAATATACCAGCCTTCATTACATTCCTATAATAGCAACACTCACGCGGATGGTGAAATATTAATTATACATAATGGACCTGGTAAAAATTTAATTGTTTCGGTTCCTTTTATTAGTGGAGGAAAGAACGACAAGGGTTCAGCCCAATTAGGAAAATTATTGGAGGAAGCTTCTACAAGAACACCTACAAAAAATGATGCAGCTACTATTTCTGTAGGCAATTTTTCCCTAGATAATTTTATACCAGATAGAAAAGGGTTTTATTCTTATACGGGTACTCTGCCATATAAACCATGTAATGGGACATATTCATATATAGTTTACAATATAGATGATGCTCTAAATATTAAATCAAGTGTTTTAGACAAACTAAAGAAAATATTGAAAACAGTCAAAGTAGATGTTAAAAATAATAGTGTATTTTACAATGAAAAAGGTGCGAATTCCAACAACAACGATGATACCATTTATATAGATTGCCAACCTGTAAATTCGTCAGGAGAATTATTAGTTCAGGAAGGGGCAATTTCTAAAGACGGTTATTCCGCTGATTCCGCTGATTTGGCACAATTAGAATCGGTTGGATATATTATACTTGTAGGCATTATAGCTTACGGTGTTATATGGGGGAGTAATTATCTGTTAAAGAAATTTAACAGAAATACGTAAGTATTGACTGAACAATCATAAATAATCATAAATAAAAATTATGATTATTTATATCTTAATGTGGTTTAATTTACATCAATTTTCATATAGTTTACACATGTATGTGTTTACTTAAATAATGGAAATAGAGTCATGTACATCCATGGCATTATAAGTATCTTCACTCATAGGTTTATAATCTAAATTACTAGGTCCAGCACTCTCTACTAAAGGAGCCATTTGTTTAACAACTTCTTCTTCTAAAGTAACAGGAAATTGGTTAAACGCACTTAAGTGGCCACTTTTCTTCAGTTCGGTAGGTAAATAACGTTGGATAGCGAGAGAGCCGGTAGAATGACTGGACCGACGGATTAACTCGTAAGCAGCGAATAAACCAATAACACCGAGTATAGGATGACATTTAGCTAATAAATAAAAGGCAGCAAAAATGACAATAATATTACCATAGACATTGTCAATTAAATTAGCCAAGAAAGCAGGGGTTTGGATATTGATAATACTGTATAAAATCAATGCGACTAATAAAGCCATCTGGTGTGAATTACCTTTTTTGAAAAAATGCTGATAGGATTCCATATACCATATTATTATATTTTTTATTTTTATTTTTCAATTTTTAGGTTACATGTAATTATAAATTAAGCATGATTATTTACTATTAAAATTGAATAAACATATAATCAGTATATGTATTATACAATCACATTATGGATACCCATTCCTATTTAGGTAAAAAAGGATATACTTTATTGAAATCCGAATTAACGACCAAGGAGCAATCATTTATTCGGGAAGGGTTGACCGTTAAACCATATCTTCCTAAATCACCAGTTCAACCCGAACCGTTTATTCTTTATAGAGAATCTCCTAAAAAATATTATCTCCCAAGGTACTTTGGTACTGATAATTTTGGCGATTTTAAAGAAAACAAACTACCTATTGGTGATGATATTGACCTTACGTTCAATGGTGAAATGAGAGAATATCAAATGAATATTGTCAATAAATACATACATTTTGTACAGGGGAGTGGTGGTGGACTACTGGATGTAGACCCAGGTAAAGGGAAGACTGTGATGGCACTTTATATTATTGCCAAATTAAGAAAAAAAACACTAGTTATTGTACATAAATCGTTTCTGTTAAATCAATGGATAGAAAGAATTCAACAATTCTTACCTAATGCTCGTGTAGGAAAAATACAAGGTCAAATTATTGATATTGAAAATAAGGACATTGTTATTGGAATGTTACAATCACTTTCGCAAAAAAATTATCCTGAAAATCTGTTTGATTGTTTTGGTTTGTCTGTCTATGATGAGACACATCATCTAGGAGCCGAAGTATTCAGTCGATGTATGATGAAAACAATGACCAATTATACGTTAGGACTATCCGGTACAATGCAAAGAAAAGATGGATTGACCAAAGTGTTCAAAATGTTTTTGGGCGATATTATTCACAAAGAAAAGACCGATACGAGTGAACATAAAGTCATTGTGAAAGCCATTCATTACAAAGTAGACGATGAAGAGTTCAATGAAATTAAATATGATTACCGAGGCAATCCTTTGTATAGTACCATGATTTCCAAGTTATGTAGTTATAATCATCGTTCCGAATTCATATTAAAAGTATTAGAAACAGAACTGCAACAAAATCCCGAACAACAAGTTATGATTTTAGCACACAATAAGTCGCTTCTTACCTATCTACATAAAGCTATAGAACATCGTAATATTGCTACAGTAGGATATTATATTGGTGGGATGAAAGAAGCAGATTTAAAAGTGAGTGAAAGCAAAAAAGTGATTATTGCCACATATGCCATGGCATCAGAAGGTCTTGATATTAAAACACTCACTTCATTAATTATGGCATCACCAAAAACAGACGTATGTCAATCTGTTGGAAGAATTTTGAGAACAAAACATTCGTCACCATTGGTCATAGATATTATTGATAATCATGATATTTTTGAAAAACAATGGCAGAAAAGACGACAATATTATATGAAACAGAAATATAATATCATTTCGTGTGATAATAGCACATATTTAAACAACGTATGGCACACGGTTTATGACCCCTTGAAAAGTGCCGAAAGTATTAGAAAAATAAAGAAAAAGGATGAACCATTAAAAGGTGTTTGTTTGATTAAGCTATAATTTTATTATATGGTTCAGTATCACCTAGATGTTTCCACGAGTTCAAACAATCATTGTTGGGTGTAAATGGTGGAGGACTTGCTAAAGCAGAATCTTTTGAAGTTAATTCGCCACCTAATGAATAATTATGCGCGTTAGCTACGTTAGACATATATTGGCTATATCCACCTCTTTGTCTATGAGAACGACGTTTTTTTCCACCAGTTCTTCTTTTATTAGACGTTTTTTTCCCCTTCGTGTGACTCTTACGTTTATTATGGGATTTTCTCTTTCTCATACCTCCTGATAATTTATGAGATTCCATAGCAGCGGGGTGTGATTGATGTGTTGATGAATAACTTACGTGTGTAGCATTACCATTCATATCATCTGGTTGATTCTCGGCAAATCCGTGTCCATAACCTCCACGATGAACGCGGCTTTTTCTGCGAACGCTACGACGATTTTTGCTAGATTTCTTGTGTTTTTTACTTCCGTGTTTTTTACTTCCGTGTTTTTTACTTCTGCGTTTTTTCATACGTTTACCTCCTCCTTGTACGACTTGATAAAGACCTTTTTGTTGTAAAGCTAATTCGCTACCAGAACCACCACATCCAGTAACCGCTCCAACTTTACTTGAAAACCCAGGGTTTGAGAAATGGGCATTTTGTGAATTAACTAATCCAACTGATTGAACGAGTGACATATATATATATACTCGTGATAAAAAGAATTATTGATTAAATGACTGTCTATAATGATTGATTTGACTATGTGGATTATACCGATGGTTAGGTCGTCCATTTTGTTGATTAGATTGATTATGATTGTTGTATCGTTGATTAGATTGATTAGATTGATTAGATTGATTAGATTGATTAGATTTATTATGATTGTTGTATCGTTGATTAGATTGATTATGATTGTTGTATCGTTGATTAGATTGCCCACTTACATTATTATTGCGTGTATTTGTATTTGTATTTGTATTTGTTTGCGCTAAACGATGTTTCATAGAATCCATTGATGAACGCGTCGCAATAATTCCACTTTCAACTATCTTAAGAGGAACATACGAATAGTTTCTTTTATGAAACATACATTCCATAATAACACTTTTGTCTAATTTCACGAATTTATCTTCACGCACATTTTCAAACTCTTCATCATCATCACTTTCTTCCAAAGCGTCTAAATTGCGATTTTCTTTAATATTTCTAAATATCTTATTCATCATGACGCTTGTTTTATAATCAGGTATAGCAGCAGTATCATATTTCACTAAATCGCCATAATTATTTTTAACATACAAATCATATATGTCATTTTGTATGTCCGCTTTGACTAAAAATACTCGATTTTCATGTTCTTCTACAGACGATGATTTATAAAGAGTTGAATAATACAGACATTTATTGTCATTGAAATTTCTCTGTTGAATAGAATAAATATCATAAGGCAATTGTTTCGCTACGGTAATAGCGTTTTCAAAACTGGTTTCTAAAATAGGCATTCCTAAACATATGCCATTTTTAGTGATTATCGATTGTTTTAATTCATTGTCAAATATTTTTTTAAGTAATGCCATCTTACCGAATTCATTAGTATCTTCAATATTTTTTCCTTTGTAAAAATGAATATTTTCCACAGAAAAGAAATTTTTTCCATTTACGTTGAATAATGTTCCATACATGATTGTCCCGAGAACTAGTTTTTTTTCAAACATTTGTGGAACAATATACATATTTTTTATGGATTGTTGTACTCCTGTATTCATTTCAACAAAAATACAGACCTTTTTATCTTGGAAATATGTAAACCATACTAAATGTTTTTGGCCTTTTGGTATTAATAAATACATTTCGCTAGAAACTTTCTTATGAATATTTTCATAAGAAAGTTTCAAAGTAGGTAATCGTTTTAACAACTCATTTTTATCATGGTGACTAAGTCGCATATAATTACCATAGCAATACATCTTTAAATCACTTGTCAATTGAATTATCATCTAGGTGAATAAAAATATTTAAAACGAAGAGTAGTTGCTTGATTCTAGTGAATTATTACCCATAATATTTTCACCGGTCATTATATCATTATTATTATTTACATTGGATATAGGTGTATTCGGTGTAGAGGTAGATGACTTTTTGGTTTCACCTAATTCTTTTAAATAGTTTTTCAGTTCATTTTTCATATTTGTATTTTCACTATCGGTACTTGTTTTACCAGATTCCATTAATAAACTATTATTGTTCGCTATAGATGTAACTGGTGAACTGCTAATAGTATTAAACAGTGCATCGTATTGTTTCTGTGGCTTATTTACTAAATCTTTTACTTTAGGTATTGTGAGATTTGTTTTAAAAAAAATAAATAGATAATGAATTAATGCTATTACTATTAATGATATAGTACTCATTTGAATAATCCAAGGAATCATGTTATATATTATTTATAAAGTTTTAATATGGATAAAAACGTAATCAATTCTTCTTTTATTGATTCAGTAATTTCAATTTCATTAATTTCAAATATTAATTTATTCACATTATTACTACTTTCCACAATAAGTGTGACTAAGCTTTTGGAATGCAATTTGTATTTTCTAAATTCTTTTTTAGTGTATTGTAGATTTAATGGAATTGTATACACTTCTTTTCTGGTTATATCATCTTCTTTGTGTAAATGAAATGTAATTTCATTGCTAAACTGATATTCTTGATAATCCTTTGATTTATATAATTTGTATACTGTATTGTTTATAATTTCATAAGAGACAATTGTATTAGATATATCATTTGTATTTTCATTATCTTTATCATTATCATTATCATTATGAGAAAATCCATTGTCAAACTGTAAAACTTCATAGTTAGTTTGAAAATACTGTTCTATATCGGAGAACGGATGTTTTATTACATTTACTCGAGTAATAGTATCAATTATATTTTTATTCGCATTAAATTTAGGGTACAGGATTAGCATTATTAATATAATAAGGAAACCATTTAAACCTATTCTATAAATGATAATTAGTTATGGTAAATATCGTATTAGTTGAAAAGGGTGGAGACTTAAAGGAAAGCAAGTATGTAGAAGGTAAGGACGAGATGTATAAGAAGTGTAAATTCAAGAAAAGTGAGGGCTTTGAACTTAGACATACGTGGACAACAAAGAAGAAGAACAAGTATTCGTTTACATCTGTTTCTCTATATGCGCGTGATACTGGTAAGGCAACTACAGAAAATAAATATGATTTGCCACCACCAGTAGATAATATTTTATATTATGGTTGCCTTGCCCTTGTTGCACACAATATTGAATCTATCGAAGAGGGTAATGGTAATGGTATGGTGAATTTGTCAGTAGAAGAGTGGAATCTTTTTTATGAGGATTTATTTGGTGGATTTGAAAATTTGGCTGATACTGTGGCTGAAGACGAGAATGAAGCAGATGAACTAGCAAATGTTCCGGCAGAAATGAAGACCAAGTCTGGATACTTGAAGGACGATTTTATAGTAGAGGACAATATTGTAGAAAATATCAGTGGAACAAATAGTGTCGATGAAGATACTTGGGAAGATTCAACTGCGGAATTAGAATACGAGGACTATTCATATAGCGATGAAGATTAAATAATTTATAAAATAATTTATAAAACAATAATTTCTCAAAATTATTGTTTTACGCAGTTATAAAGAAAAAATTGATTAAATAAACTATTATATAATACTATTAATAATACAAGTATGCGTAAAATTGAGAATTCAATTGATTTCAGACAAAATATAGTCATCAATTTAAAAAAAATATTGGACGATGATACGATTTGTTCCAATTTAGAAAAAGGGATATTCAATTATACATTGGAACATGCTGGTAAATTAAATGTTGTCAAGAAATGGGATAACAATTATTTTGTGAAAATCTATCTCGATAGACTAAGAACAATTTACAACAATTTAAAAAATGAAGATATAAAAAATTCAATGATGGATAAGACAATCAAAGCACATTCCCTGGCATTTATGTCGCATCAAGAAATGCGTCCGGATAAATGGGATGAACTTATAAAGGATAAACAAATTAGAGATGAAAACAAATATGAACCTAAATTAGAGGCATCTACCGACGATTTCAAGTGTTGGAAATGTAAATCAAAGAAATGTACTTATTACCAATTACAAACACGGTCTGCTGATGAACCTATGACTACTTTTGTAAATTGTTTGGATTGTGGAAATAGATGGAAATGTTAAAAATCGATATAATTGTAATAATAAAAATATAGGTAGGTGTCCGTTCTTTTTTATTATATATTATTGTAATATTTCTAAATCTTTAAGGTGCCAATATTCTGATGAACCATTAGGCAATGGTCTGCGGATAATAACCGGAATGGATTTCTCTTCGAGTTCTTTCAAAGCAATCAAATAGCCATCTATAATAGGTACATTCATTTTTATCATTGGCTTAGCACCATTATTCAATTGTTTTGCTCTTAAACCTAATATTCTAGTTTTTTCATATTTTGTTAAAATAGGAATAGTTTTGTGTAAATCGTCTATAATAATATTTGCCTTGTTTCGTTGTACCGAGGCCAGTTGATAAATTTCATCATAATTATGATTTACTGATTCGGGATGTTGTTCCAATATGTAATTTTCTCTCATGTCCTTATCAAATTTTTGTAAATAATTATCATCTTCTTCTTCGTCATCAACAGAATCGTAATCTGAATCATTCTTTTCAAAATCAACTGGTATGTCTAATATAGTGGACTGTAATTCTTCGATATTTGATGATTTACTTGTGGGGTGTAGTTTGTTATACACTGTAGTACTACTATTATCTGTCTGCGTATCGTCACCATCTATATATTTTTCTCCGTCATCTTCATCGACGGCATCGTCGTCGTCGTCGTCGCCATCGTCGTCGTCGTCGGCATCGTCGGCATCGTCGGCATCGTCGGCATCGTCGACATCGTCGGCATCGTCAACAGCATCAGCATTTTCAAATTCATCTTCTTCATTATTATTCAAATTATCAATATTCATAGAAGCTATCGCCTTTTGATTTGTGACACTATTCTCTTGTTTGTTCAGTGAAAGCATTGACTGTGAATCATCTAGAGAGTTTTCGGAGTCATCCATGTTTTCAATATTAGATAGTTCTAAATTACTCATTCTATTATAATATAATATTATTACTTTTAAATAACATCAACTTTTATTAAAAAAAAGAAATATATTATTATTCATAGTTTTACATAAACGATATATTTGATAACTTATGTAAAATGTCAATGTCTCCTCATTTTATATATGATTAATTAACTATTTTTTTCAGTTTTCCATACAGTATCACATTTAGCACACAGATAAATGTATAATTTGTTCAAATCATCATAACGTATATAAATGACTTCCCTATCGCTGATATTTTGATTATCTGAATTATGATTACTAATACATTCGCTATTGGGGCACTTAATTGTATTAATTCTTGGTAAAGTGGGATCTAATTTTGTATATTCGTTAATAATATGATTATATTTTTGTTCATTCTTCTTTAATTGTGTTTTAGACACACAAATATTGTCTTTTGTTAAATTTGTATCTTCGTGACCACAATTTCTACAATAATATACCAACTTATTTTCTTCATCAGAAGAAATCCTAATGTAATACATGTTGTCGCATTTATCGCAAAAGTGCATCTTGCTATTGAATATTACATATATTAATATTTTTATTATCATTCAATTTTTTTTATAATATAGATATTATATTTCTAATGAAATAAAATTGTCATACGTTTTTTTCCAATCAATCGTGATAGACATATTATAAATACCGGTTCTTATTACACACAAGTTTTCGGCTTTCTTCTTTTCTAAAATTGCCCGAATAGCATCCTTATTTTTCATAAATTCTACCTCCATATCTTCTTTAAATATCTCATTGAACGGGCTAATAGAGAACCCATTGTCTTTTGATAAAATACGATTAATCGTAAAGTCAAAATTTTTGTAATAGATTATTTTATTATATCTGGCAACATCTGAGTGCTTTTCGGTAAATCCTGGTTCATGAAGTAAAGGCATATTATCCATAATGCTCACAATAGTTAATAAAATAGTTCGTAGGCTTTGACAACCAGTCCATTGGTCTCCTTTCCATGTATTTAAAATAGATAGACAAATTTTACCAGAACGATACATATTTGGATGGAATCTGGTTTGACCGTCCTTTGTTTTAAATTCTACAATGGGAGGTCTGTGTGGATAATCATATGGAAAATTAAATTCAAAAAAATAATTTCCACCAAAATATTGGGTATCGGCTGGTCCACAGATATATACATACCCTTTTAATATATTTGATTCATCGTGTTTATAATATATTCCATGACTGACAAGGGGATGTTTCATCATTTCCTTTACATCTTTTAATAGTCTCTTGATCGTTTCCTTTGAAAGTACAACTGTATTCTCATTTATTATACTATTCGCCGTTGATAGGTTGTTATCCGCCATTATTTAAATCTATATATTACTCAGGATATGGTTTATGTCGTTTTTATATATTATTTATTATTTACGATTTTTCATATTTGATGACTAATTCTACACCTAAACGCATGACATACTGAAATATTTTTTAATTATTACTTATTTATAAACTATTGTTGTTTTTCTTAATTTTTTTCTCAATAAATAACTTTTATAATCGCCCATTGTAGCCTTATCATTTATTACATACTGACCATATGCCACTGTATTTAATACTTCTTTAATAATTGGATTTCTTATTATTACAGCAGTTGTTTGTTTTGCTCTAGTTCCTATATTACAATTATCTTTATTTGGTCCACCCACAGATATGGTGTTATTTACATTTGTATATACTTCATTGTATGATATTATATGGACATATATATTATCACAATCAAGTATACATTTACATAATATATCTTCACATATAGTGTTTTGCGTATAAATACTATACTCTGGTACATTGATTAAAGAATACATAATGTTTTCTTTGTTTCGACTATATTGTGGAGGGCTTGTAGGCTGTAAATCAATATTGCTCATATCAATATAAATATTACCCATTAGAATCGGTTGTACTACATTTGAAACTTTAACCCAAGGTAAAATAGTTTCACATGAATCAATATAACAATTAAATGGCCCACCGATTCCATAATAATTACGGTTATCATTAAATAATGTTACATATGAAACATCTGTTTGATTATTTCCATTAACTGTAATGAGAGAATTGTTTAAGAAATTACCGCTTGTCGATATATCTACCCCAGATACACCCCCTATAAATGAATCTACCAACTCTAAACTTATACCATATACATTGCTGAAGCTATTTACTACACAACATTCAACAGTTGACAGAATGACATCATCCACAATTCCAATAAAACCACCAATATACCCCACACCTGAAATATCTCCAATAAAATTTGATATACATTTGTTAATCACACAATCATCATTTATTCTTCCAACAAGACCACCAATATATTCATATCCTTCTATTTTTCCTATTTGATTCGTAATACAATTATAAATATCCGCATTAGAATTAGCACCTAATATTCCTCCAGCATTTCGATTATTTTTATCAAATGCTATCTCATTTGTGCTAAAATCAAAACATACTATATCTCCTATTTGATTATTGATACAATTGTAAATATTACAGGCAGTACCTAGTCCAACTATTCCACCAAGAATACTATGTGCGTGAATATTTCCTTTCATGTTGTTTATACAACCTATAGTCGTTGAGGTTCCACCTTCACCAACGATTCCACCACATCTAGAGCCAGTTGAAGCAATTAGACCATTGTTTACATCTCTACAGAAAATATTACCAACTATATTGTTTATACAATTAATATAATCACCACTTGCACCACCTCCTATTATTCCACCCACTTGAAACCCACCTTCCACGTTTCCAATAATATTATTCTTACAATTTTCTATTCTAATATTTGAACCAGCCCCAACTATTCCACCTACCCGGTAATTAGCAAGAAGACTACCGTTACCACTAATACTACAATTCTGTATTATCAACTCTCCCGTGTTTTCGATAGCAAAACCTATAAATCCACCAACAGTAGTCGATTTCGTTTGGTTAAACAGCATTTCAATATTTCCATTTATCTCAATCTCTAAGTTTCGTATATAAAATGTATCTGTGGTTTGAATTGAAAATTGTCCGAATAATCCTCCATAAAATAAAATAGAACTTGGGTCAACTATGGTATAGTTACTAATTTTCTTATTATTTCCATCAATATTTCCATAAAAATAATTAATGGCATCTCTTCCAATTGGACTTAGTGCAAAAGAATTATCTATAAATTCACTCATATCCAAATTATTTATTATTTTATAATTATTCCCCGACCAATCTAAAAAATCATCAGTGTGCATCAATGCATATAAATCTTCGGGTGTTTTTAATTCACGAAAATCATTGGATATATCCAATATTACATTTCCGGTATTTCCATTATAATCTGTATATGAAATATCAATGGTAGACATCCTCGTATATTATACCCCAACACAATAATATTAATTATAATAATATCTACTCATTTTTTTATTATTATATTGGATTTTTACCACTAGTTGTAGAGTAATATTGTATTGGAATATTAATAACTAATTGTCAGACTAATTATCATCAACATTTACATAGGACATAGTTGGATTTTCATAGTTTCAACATAATATTTTTGATTTCTATAGATAAAATTTTTCAGGAATGTGTTTAGAAATATCGAAAATGGCTAATTATTGATACATAAATATTATCCTCCGTTTTTTTAGTATTCGTTTACAGTTCCTTTATTTTGGAAATTAATGGAGTATTATTTCATTTTAATAAAAAATTGACCTAAAAATAATCTGCATGTATATTACATATTATATCAACTATGAAACAATCATTTGAATCATATTTAAATTCGTGTTATTCACAGAGGGGTGAGGGTCATACGCACACGAGAATAGGTGATAACGCCTTGTCAATTAAAGGTGGCACTTATACTATAAAGAACATTTCCGACTTTTATTCCAAATATGTGAAGCATGTATTTATAGATGGCAAATTTGAATTTCTAACAGAAAAACAACACATAGAAAAAGGACCTGTTATGGTCGATTTTGATTTTAGATACGATGTATCCGTTGAATCAAGACAACATTCTAATGACCATATCACAGATATGGTTGATTTATATTTTCAAGAAATTGTTGATATGTTGAATATTCCACCCAATTCCAAAATTCCTGTATTTGTATTTGAGAAGGACAACGTCAATATGCTTGAAAATGTTACAAAGGATGGTATTCATATGATTATTGGTATTGATATGGAGAGACCTTTACAAATTATTCTACGTAACAGAGTACTCTTAAAAATCAATGAAGTATGGAATGATTTGCCTTTGGTCAATACATGGGATGAAGTATTGGATGAAGGCATTACAAAGGGTACTACCAATTGGCAATTATATGGTTCAAGAAAGCCTGGTAATGAACAATACGTATTAACAAATAGCTACGACGTTGAAGTGGAAGAACAAAAAGAATTATGTTTACATATTAACGATGTGAAGAAGTTTGATTTGAAAAAGAATTTTCAGTTGTTATCAGCACAGTATAACGGACACGTGTCTTTTGATATGTTAGATATCATTCGCAATGAATATGAATCCATAAAACATTCAAAAAAATCTAGACCGAAAAGCAAATTACGAATAGTTAATACAAGTCATAATTATGATTTGAATGAGATTACCAGTCAAGATATATTGGATGAAGCGGTTGAACAATTCTTGACTGATAGTGATAACAAAGACTATTTTATCAAGGAGACACATCAATATACTATGTGCTTGACAGAGAATTATTGTGATCCGTATGATAAATGGATTCGTGTAGGATGGGCGTTAAAAAATACTCACGAATCTTTATTCTTGACATGGGTTGCGTTTAGTGCGAAATCAAGCAAGTTTGATTTTGATAAAATACCAGATTATTACGACATGTGGTCAAGATTCAGCGCTACCAATGACGATTGTCTAACATTTCGCTCCATTATATATTGGGCAAAGCATGATAATTATGGCAAGTACAAAGAGGTTCGTGAAGAGACAATCAGTTACTTTGTAGATAAAACTGTCGAAAGTCCAACAGATTTCGATTTTGCACTCGTCTTGTACCAAATGTATAAGGATGATTATATGTGTGTTTCCATAAAGAAGGATATATGGTATATGTATACAAATCATCGTTGGGAAGAAAATGAAGGTGGAACTGGTTTAAGAATGTCTATTTCAACTGATTTACATAATATTTATTTCAGTAAATTCCAAGAGATCATTCAATTGATGTGTAGTGGTACACTCGATACTACTAGTGAGGAATATACTAAACTTCGTGACAGTACCCAAAAACTAAAGGATATCACTACCAAATTAAAGACACGTGGAGTTAAGGATAATATTATGCGTGAGGCTAAGGAAATATTTTACGATAGTTCATTTATTGAAAAGGTTGATTCAAATCCAAGGTTGTTATGTTTCAATAACGGTGTTATTGATTTTGAGACCAAGGATTTTCGTAACGGAAAGCCGGATGATTATTTGTCAAAGTCTACTAACATTAGCTATGTCAAGTTGAATACTAGTAAACATGCGAATATTATAGATGAAATAAATGATTTCATGACTAAATTGTTTCCAGATCAAGAATTACGTCGTTATATGTGGCAACATTTGGCGTCTACTCTTATAGGTGAAAACAACGATCAAACATTTAACATTTATAATGGTAATGGTAGTAATGGAAAATCAAAATTGGTTGAACTAATGACTGCTTGTCTAGGTGAATATAAAGTCACTGTTCCAATTACACTTATTGCTTCTAAGCGTAACGCAATTGGCGGTACGTCGTCAGAAATTGTTCAATTAAAGGGTTGTAGGTATGCTGTAATGCAAGAACCAAGCAAAGGTGACCGGTTGAATGAGGGTATTATGAAAGAGATTACTGGTGGTGATCCATTACAAGGGCGTGCTCTCTTCAAAGACAGTATTACATTTATTCCTCAATTCAAATTGGTCGTCTGTACCAATACATTACTAGATGTGAACAGCAATGATGAAGGTACGTGGAGAAGATTGTGTGTTTGTGAATTTAAGTCCAAGTTTTGTAAAAAAGAGGATTTTGATGATGAGAGAGAACATCAATTTGAATTGGATAAGAAACTAGGCATCAAGTTTGCCAAATGGGCTCCAATCTTCATTTCCATGCTGGTTGAAAAGGCATATGAATCAGACGGTCTTGTTAATATTTGTGATGCTGTCAAGGCAAGTAGTTCTAACTACAGAAACACGCAAGATTTCTATAGTGATTTCATATCAGACAAGGTAAAGAAAATGGTTGGTGGTAAAATCAAGGAAACCAGCTTATATGAAGTCTTTAAAACTTGGTTTCAATTACATCATGGTAAGAATGTGCCCCGTGGTCGCGATTTGTTTGAGTTTATGACTAAGAAATTCGGTAAAAAATCAAGAGGTGTATGGAATGACATATCCATCGTATATGACGATTTAGATCCTACATTAGATGATTATGATGATAATTAAACAATTCGGTTATGTGAATAATTTTATAAATTTTCAAAGGTGTATATTCATTTTACACATTTTTTAGCACAAATATATATAATAAAAATATATTAAACATATTTTTTTATTATAGAATAATATTATTATGGATAACGGAGAACCCAAATTATGTGTGAATATGGATTGTGAAAGATATCCACCTGACTGGGATTTTGAAAAAGATACAGAAGAAAATTATGAAGATGGACAACAATGGGTAAAATGTAATCTATGTGACGGGTATTTCAATGATAATGGAATGGGAGATATTTTATTCGTACAAGAAGAGCCAAATAATCAAGAAGCAGGGTGTAGTCTTTGTGGAAAAAGTGATGATGTTGTTCAAATGAAAGGTTGTGGACAATATCTTTGCGGAGATGGTTGTGATGAAGATGAAGATGAAGATTAAGATGAAGAAGAAGATTAAGAAGAAGAAGAAGAAGAATATTGAATGTTCAACTTTTTATAATTTCAAATAAACCAATTTAGTGTTACTCATGATCCATTTATAAATTCCTACTAATAAATCAATGATAAAATAGATAATAGTTGGATATAATATCATCCCTATAACTATACCCCACCATTTCTTGTCATAATATTGTTTTTTCATAATAATTGCCACAATCACCAATACCACAAGATATTTATATAAAATGGAAAATAAATTAGACCACCAACCAGCATTCTCGTTTTGTTCACTTTCATAGTACGTTTTTCTGTCGGATATTTCAATTGTATGTATTTCACTTTCAACACCTCCCTTTAATTTTTTATTTTGAGCAATTATCATATCATGTAAATCTTGAATACTTTTCATATTAACTATTTGACCTTTATAGTATTCAAATGTTTGTTGTAGTCCAGCCATCATTAATTCATGCTTTTCTATCATAGAACGCTGCTTATTTAATGCGGTTTGTTTATATCTATCGTAATCTAGTGCAGACTGATCTGGTAATTTGGCATTTTGTTCCGCCTGATATGACGCTAAAAATGAAGTTGCTGTATCTACAGTTTTACTCATCATCGTATTAAATTTCTTCACATCAATATGGTCGCCTAATGTATCAGCTGTTATACATTTATCACTATTTGATGGAGGTTTCTTTGCCTTCTGTTGTTCTTTATAATTCGGATCAAAATTAGATACATTTGGTTTTGACATATTATTTATACTAATATATCAAAATATTTAAAACTTGGTATAATTATTATTTTATATTTTATATTTTATTATGTTATGATTGTTGGATATTATATATTTATTACATATTATCTTTGTAGTAAGGTGTTACACAACGCTTGTTAATATTATCCCAGACCGATCCAAATTTATTTCCTTGTGGGCAACATGCTGAACCATGACAAGATTTATTCGACGTGCGGGCTACTGGTTGATCGGGGTTAGATAAATCACTAGACAATCGCTTATTTGCCTCGCTTGGATAAAATGGAAATCTATATTCTGTAAAATCCATATTATCACGTCTCATGATGTCAATCACTTGAAGTCCTACAATAACAATGGCTAAACCTATTAATACAGACATTATAATCAATGATATATTTTTAGGTACGAACCCCTTTTTCATTAATATGCCTAAAATTAAAAGAGGAATACAGAAATATACGATGGTTTTCATCACATTTGTCTGGGCACTGTATTTTTCACTATAATAGTTATTTATTTCGGCCATACGGCGAGTATTATATCTCGAATCTTCTAGCAAAGACAAGTTGTCTTGTACATTTTGTAACTCATTTTTTACCACACCACTAACTGCCATTTCATTTACCAAACTATTTCTGGATAAAGCCACATTTGATTGAACCGATGCATAATTATTGCTCATTGAAATATATAAACTTGATTTCAAATGTTGTAATTCTTGAATTTTTTGTAAAATTTGGTTTTGTTTATCTACATCCGGGTTTGATTTTACATTTAATGCTTCTAAATTAGTATACATAGATTGTATTTGTGCGTCTATTTGTTCAATCGTATTCATTGTTTGTTCTGTATTTTCATTATTTTGTCGAGTATCCATTATTGTATATATATAATATCAACAGAAATTATATATACACTTTTGAAAAATTATTTTTATATGTGTAAAACTTATTTCAGAACCTTCATAGCACCAATTGTAATAATAATAGTTAACATACTCCATAATATATATTTTTGATTGTAACTTAACATTTGTATTTGCGAGTCTTCTTCTAACGCATTAAAATGGGGAACTAAAGCATTTTTTTCCTTGACTTCTTTATATGTTGATTCATATTTGGATAAATTGTTCTTCATTAACGTATATTCATTCAATAAACGTTCATTTAATTTCACATCTTCCTTACTAAACACAGCAATTCGTTCATATATTTTATCTAAAATAGCATTTAATTTATTATATTGTTCTTTTATGTTTCCCATTTCTTTCTTAGAAATGGTTCCAAGACCACAAGTTATACTTTCATTCATATAGCCTGAATTTGTATATCCATTTACTATAGTCTCTTGCGAAAAATCTACAGTTTTACTACAACTATTATTATTGATAACTCTTTTATTTCTAATATATAAATCTCCTCCAGTGGATTGGCGTTTGCCTTTGGGCCACATTTTTTCATTCTTTATCCAATATTTGTTGCCACGCATATAAAATCCACCCGACCCTGGAGTATCTAAACATTTTTGTTTAACTTGTTCCAATGTTAATCCAGAACCATGCGTGATATCATTACCATATGAATCATAACCTGGTATATGTTGAAATTCACTTCCATATCCACGTATCATATTGTCGGGATATTTCTTTTTTGTTAAATCATCCGTTATATAGTATATGTCTCCTAAATTAGCATTACTAGCCCCTTTAGTTTCATACGTAGCATACGCATCATACCCAGGTATCCACGACGAATGATACCCACGCCACCAATTACCTGTTCTTTTTCTTCTTCCATCAACTTTTCTTCCCATTCTACCAACTCCTGGCACGTTTGGACAATCATCTGTTTTTCTAGCTCTTCCTCCACCATTAATATAACACTTACCTTTCCTCCTTCCATCTTCTTCTCCCATTTGAAATACATTTTCTCCCATATCCATTGCTCTCTTCGCACAAGCATCTATGGTAGTATTACCTAAATCCTTTTGGTATGCTCCAGGAGATTGTGAACATTGAACAAATTTTCTTTCTGTGGTCTCACTAGGATTGGTTACATATAAGTTTTTTCCAGAAGAAATACACGATTGATTTGTAGTGCTAGATGTTCCTTTAATAATGTGTTCTCCACCAATCTCTACAAAAGCACCTTCTTTTGCGTTTGACAATGAGAATGATGGTTCTTTGTCGGGTGATATTATAGGTGCATTACTCCAATCTAATGGACAACCATTTTTTCCTTGCATTGAATCACCAATTTTAGGAGTTGGTATCAATTTCCACACACCCCTTTCGGTAACATAACCAACACCACCAGCTGGATCTTTTAAATAAGTATTGGCGAATTGATTATTTGCTCTACTACTTGACGATATATAATCACGCGATTCGTCTATTAGTTGTTTTACAGATTGATTATAAACTTGTAATTGCCTCGCAAATTCATTTTGCAATTCTTTCAGTTCTTCAAAATCTGCCATATTTTTTTCAACAATAGGACCATCCATATTTCTAATTGACATTATTATAGTATTATATTATCATATTATTAAAATATGATAATAATCGTAATTTATTCACATGATACACCAATAAAAAGTATTCTATAATACGTTAGTTATTGGATTTACTAAATAATAGGAAATATAGTACCACATTACAGAAAAGAACGATAATACCGGTCCGTATATACGTTTACCTAGTATATAAATCCATATACTTAGGAATAAATATATGTAAAACGGTATATCATTCGATTGTCGTGAATAAAAATAAGACACCGTAAATAGTAACATTAATACTTGTAGAATCCATAAACTATACGATGTATAACTAGACGTTTGTCTAAGATAACTATCTTCTTCCTTTGCCGAATAATTGGGTTCATTTATTAATTTATTTATTTCGAATCGATCTTTTTTCAACCGTTCTAATATATTTTCCAAATTATTAGTTTGTAATGATGTACTGTCTTTTAACATGGCTGATGATTGGTTAATACCATCATTATCACTATTTACTTTCTTACTTAGTTTACGTATTTCGTCTTGAAGACGTTTCATCCTCTTTAATAATATTTCACCTTCTTTTCCACCTAAACGTGTTGAACCATTCGGGGGTACCGATGTTATTGTTTTCGGTTGATAATTTTGAGTAGTCATTTTACTTTTAATACCACCAAAACATGATTTATTCCAATCATTGCCAAAATCAGACGGATAATACACAATACTAGAAAATACTGTATCTTTATCTTCTATTGATTTTAACTTACAGTCGTTCAAATTATCAGTTTTTCCTAAAAATTTCCAATCATCGGTACTTTCATCGGGATTGGAAACCATCCCCTTTTGATAATTCACATCTTGTAAATCTGTCCAATATCCGCTAGGTTGTAACGACTTACGATCATATTTACATAAATCGCATGTTTCTTGACAATTTTTTTTCATCCACTCATCTGGACCACATGTTAAATTCTTATTGCTTCCAGACGCACCTGGACAACATGCTTTCCATTGAGAACACCTACTATTCTTGTCATGACACGCTTGTTTTTTTATTTCAATATTAACACGTTTGCGATTATTATTTTCCTTTTCTAATAATCTATTATATTCGCGTTGTATGGAACTATATTGATTTAATTTTAATTGTAATTGTTTTCCTAAAATTCGCGATTGAATTATTGTTTCATATTTATCTGGATTATTATTAATTACTTCATCTACGATTGACATTTATATGTATATATATAATTTGTTAGAAATTAAATATATAGTGTATTTTCTATTGGAATAATTCTATTGTCATATATATTTATTTCGGGTCATCGCTATTACCATTAAATATTCTATTGTATAAATACATTATCAATGTTTCAAATATGAATCCTATGACTACAACAATTCCAAGTGCCTTAGCTGTTTCCAATATTGTTATATGAAATCCATAATATACCTTTCCTACAATAATAATACCTATAAGCATGACAACCACAATTTTTATTTGTATTTTATACCACTCTAATTCATCATCAAATAGTCCAACAGATGTAACTGTTGCCGTTTTTAAATTTTGTCTTTTGTTTTTCAATTCCTCATTTTCTTTCTTTAACCGTCTTATATCCACATTTAATGTATTTATTTTATCTTGGTCGTTTGCTATTGTTGATTCCATCCTGTTTTTTATAGTAAAACCGTCAGATTCAATTTGTGTAGTAACTCTATTTATATGACTTAGTTCTTTCATCACATCTGTATTCTGTGGTGTTTGTAAAGATTTAATATACGTTGGAACGAAACTTTCTAAAATTAAAAAAAAACGCTGATTCAACTCTTCTATATCTGTTTTTGTTTTATTAATTATATTATTCATTATATTTATTACTGAGAACATATTCTATAATAATCGGTTGTAATTGCCGTTTTACTTGGGCGAATAATTTTACACATTTGTCCCGGCCGCATTCCAATTGCTTGGGCTACCGGATCAAATCGAGAAATTTCAGGTAATTGTTTATCGTTAATGATGTTATATCTTTTCTTCATATCATTTACTTCTTCGTCATTTAATATGGTATGTTTTGGTACATATGTATGTTCTAATATATTGAATTGTAATCTCTCTAAATTATAAATCATGATGAATATACCCTCCTGTTCCCAAATTTGTTTTAAAATATTTAACAACGGTTCGTGAGGTTCTTGCTTAATTACAATAATCAATGTATCGTTCTTTGTCAATACTTGTTCTAAATTATATAAATCGTCAATATAATCGTTTATATTATCTCTTCTCAATGTTTTTGCTAGATGATATTTGACGTAGACCTTTTTGCTATTATCAGCCGGGGTTTCAGAAGACATTAACATATCTAATTGTAGGTTATTGTACATGACATGAACCTCATTAACGCTAAATTCTTCGTAATCATTTACATCGTAGCCTTGTGCGACAAGTAATTTTAATAAATTTTGTCTTGACTTGAATACAGATGTTATTGTTCCACTTGACTGTGATGACATGCTTATGTTTATAATAGAATTTTATATTTTATTTTCATTTCAATTTTATATTATAATCGGTTTATTCTATCTAAATATCTATAATCATTTACTTTCCTTTTCTTTTTGGTCTAGTAACACTAGGCCAATTTTATAGTTTTCTTCTCTCCACTATCACCACCATTTTCTGTATCTGTCTCTTTTTTTTCCTTATTGTCGTCGTCTGGTTCGTCCGTATTTATGATTAATTCAATTCCATCATCACGTTTTGTTTTGGTTTTTTCCAACATCTTCCCAATATTTTCTAACTCGCTAATATCATTTACTTGAATGTCTGAATTGTCTGAACTACCACTATAGGCGGGTGGTGGTGGCGGTGGTACCGAATAATCACTCGACATACTATTTGGTGTACCACTTGGTGCATATTGAGGTGAATTGGGATCATACGCAGATGACATAGGACTATTTGGATTATATATAGGTGAACCAGGTGCATATTGAGGTGAATTGGGATCATACACAGATGACATAGGACTATTTGGATTATATATAGGTGAACCAGGAGCATAAGCTGGTGAACCAGGAGCATAAGCTGGTGAACCAGGAGCATAATCTGGTGAACCAGGAGCATAAGCTGGTGAACCAGGGGCATAAGCTGGTGAACCAGGAGCATAAGCTGGTGAACCAGGAGCATAAGCTGGTGAACTAGGAGCATAAGCTGGTGAATCGGGAGCATAAGGCGGTGAACGTAAACCTGTCGAATATGGTAGTGGCGTATCTACAGGAGTTATTATCTTTCCCTTATCTTCTCTACGAATAACATCTAAACTGATTGTCCAATTATTTGCTTCTTGTGTATTATTTAATTCCTGAATCATGATATTTGGTACAATTGGGGTCTTATCATTATATAACAATGAAGTAACATTCCATCCACTAGGAAATCTATTTGGTAATTGACCATCGTGTTCACCTACAAACCAAACTTCAGTTGCCTCACCCTTATTATTTAATATGATAGATTTATATGCCTCACCACGCTCTTCGTCATAACTATAGTAAGACCACCCAATTGCCTCTGGTTCCATTAATGATGTATCACCAGTATGTTCTTTTGGAAACTCTATAGGTTCATTGTTCTTATCAGGTTCTTCGACATTAATACTCGTAGATGATTTTTGTACGACTTGTTTCCTCTTTCTAATCTCACTGGTTATATTTATCTTTAATGATTCTTCTGAACTGTTAGAAATATCGTCTTGTCTTAATTTTAATATATTATTTGAATAACCCATGCTGGTCAATTGGTCAATATTATCCTCTGTTATTAATCGTAACTGAATATTCATTGCTTGAAGTTCCTGAATCAATAATTTAAAAGCATACGGAATTTTTAATATACTGAATTGACGACCATATTTCGAAACATTTTCTATATTCAATTTATTATCAATAGTTGTATTGAATTTGATTGGACCATCTGCCATAGGACTTAAAAATAGGTTTTGACTATTGTTGTAAATTGCCACGGTTCCCGTATTATTACATACTGCCATATAATATTCATCACCTCTCGTTAACATGGATTCTTGTAAAAATGCGGATGCTCCGTGAGCAATTACACCATCACGTTCCATTTCTCCAATTCTTAAACCACCATCATTGGCTCTTCCTCCAACGGTTTGATGTGTTAACATTTCAATTGGACCCCTTGCACGATAATTAATTTTATCCTTGACCATGTGTTTCAATCGCATATAATACGTAGGACCTATAAAAATGTTTGCTTGTAGCTGTTCACCAGTCATTCCATTATATAATAGTTGATTGCCACTAGAGTTATATCCATTTTTTGTCAATATTTTTCCAAATAATTCATGCTTTGAACCCTTATTAACAAACGCAGTACAATCACCATAACCACCTGTCTCTAAACACGCCTTACCCATAAGTGATTCTACCAGTTGACCTATCGTCATTCTTGACGGTAAAGCATGTGGATTTATAATAATATCAGGACGAATACCATCATCTGTAAATGGCATATCTTCCTCGGGAATGACTAGACCAACTGTGCCCTTTTGACCACAACGACTACAAAATTTGTCACCAATTGCTGGAATTCTTTCTTCACGTATTCTTACCTTTGCTAAACGAAATCCCTCTTCATCTTCCGTCATAAATGTCTTATCGACAAACCCTAATTGACCCTTCTTGGGATAAATTGATGAATCAATACTCATATTTGGATTTTCTAAATTGGTCTTGACTTTACCAATCACCACCTTCTTGTCATCCATTTCTGTATTTTCTTTCACAATACCGTATTTGTCCAAATTACTGTAATCGTAACCATATTTTTTTCCTTCTACTGTAGCATCGTCAATATTTTGAAAATGAGAATCAACTGTAGTATCTCCAACAGTTGAACTCTCCTCTCTTGTCTCATACATGTTATAATAGGTTGTCCTGAACATACCACGTTTCAATGATCCTTCGTTAAATAGAATAGAATCCTCAACATTATAACCACCATATACCATAATAGCGACTATCACGTTTTCACCATATGGATGTTCTTCATTATTAATATATTGAAGATAACGACTCTTTACCACGGGTAATTGTCCATAATTCAATACTACACCCATTTTATCAATTCTCGAAAAGAAATTTGAACTGTAAAGGGAAACAGCTTGTTTTGCCTGTCCGCAAAAAAACAAATCTCTTGGTAGTTGATTATTTTCAGGAAACACTACTTGATTACCCATAACACCTAATATTAATGATGGGTGTATTTCCACATTCGTATAGGATTTAGATTCATCATAATCATATTCACACGAGATTAATGCCGTTTCTTCTTCAGCTGTATCCAAATAATCAATAATACCTTCCGTATTTTCCAATTTACTGAAATCATCCGTATCGTACAAGTCTTCAATCTTGTATATTTTACAAGTGTTGACATCATAATTTTCATCCTTCTTTTTAGCAAAACCACTGATTAATTGAGACCAGGTGAAATTATTACTGTTCAACTTTTCCAATACTTCCTTTCTTTTAAATGCTGGTTTGTTTTGTTCATCCACATAAAATACAGGTCTACATAATCTTCCAGAATCGGTATAAATAGTCAACTCGTTCTTTTTTATATTCCAATTAACACTCGTATAAAGAGGCATTAATCCATTTCTTTTGTAATTTTTGATTATTCTAAGTGTTTCTCGTGGAGTTGTAATTACACCAATCCAACCACCATTTACCATTACTTTTGTAGCACTGTACAAATATTTATTACTACATTCTTCTAGCAATTTCATGTTACAAATGCTTCGCATAAATTTCATCATAGGGTATCCAGAACAACCACTTGTAATATGGGTAGAAATAGCCATATGTTTATGAAATCCTACATTACCACCATCGGGTGTATCCACAGGATCAATTATACCCCATTGGGAACCATGTAATAAACGCGGCTTAACTACTTTCGCACTTGAATCCATAGGTAAATTGATTTTTCTTAGATGCGAAATAAAACTATTATACGATAATCTGTTCAAATCTTGTACAGCGCCTAATTTTTTTGTATGTTCCTGTGAACCCCAATCTCCCTTAAATGCTCGTCTAAAACCAGTCTCAAGAATACGCTCATTAAATATACTTTCGTAATTATTTGTTATTAAATCCTTGAACGATTCATCTTGATAAATTGTATTGGATTTTTTTAAGTTATATTCACTATCCAATCGCAATTTAATATTGTCTTGTTGTAATTTAAAATATTCTTTGAATAAATCGTATAATAACATACCAGGAACTTCTACACGCTTAAACTTGAAACTATCTCTGTCGGTAGGTGCCTCTAATTTGGTATAAACCATCAATAAACTTTTTACAATATAACCTAAGAAATATGCTTTTTGTTGAAAATTTAATTCGCCAATATTTGGTAAAAAATAATTCATTAAAATATCCAATACATGATTTGTTGTATGACCCTTTGTAAATGTTTTAATATATTCTAGAGCAGTTTCCTGTGTAAATATTTTACCAGCATCATGGATAGAAGGAATAAATAAGTCAACTAAGGAACTATTTGCTTCCATATCCAATACACAATATTCAATTATTTCTTTGTCAGATACGACTCCTAATGCTCTGAATACAATAAATAAAGGTACCGGTTTTCTTACATTAGGGATATTCACGACAATTTGATTATTGGAATTAATTGATGTAGGGGCTACAATTCGCACCGACAACGTTCGTTCAGGTTTAGAAGCGTCTTCTGATACGGTTCTTATATCAGCACCATGGCTATAAATATCGTTATAATTCTCTCTAATATAAAGCATATTATCTGCAAATTTTTCTTGACTAATAATTACCTTTTCCTTTCCATCAATAATAAAATATCCACCATAATCATTACGACACTCGCCCATATTATATCGAACTTCACGGTTCAGACCATTTAATATACATAAATCGGATTGAAGCATGATAGGAAATCTTCCTAAAAATAATTTTTCATACGTGATACTTGATTCTTGATATTTTCCATCAGCATCCATTATTTTGAAATCTACATCCAAATCGTAATGAATAGCAATTCCATAAGTCATGTTCCGCAATCTGGCTTCATTTGGATACATATAATGCTCTCGATTATCATCGTAAATTACTGGCTTGCCATAATATATCTTTGTACCGTCTTTTCCACCTAAATATAACTCACAACGGTATTTAAATTCCTTTGAATCAGGGTCTTGTTCCTTTTGGAGAATTACTGGATTTCTCTCCTTAAATATACGTTTCATACCTGTTCTGAAGAAATCATTATAGGCGTCAATGTGATGCTTCACCAATACTTGAGGATTGTCGTGAAAGAATTTTTCAATAATGTTCCATGTAGCATTATTATATTTCATGCTCATTGTATTTATAATATATCATGAGTATATATTTTTATAATGTTTCCTTAACATATTAAATTTCAGTATAGTCACCCTCTTGGTTATACTGAAATTTAATTCAAAATTTTATATCGATAATCGACAATATAAAATTTTATCCAAATCTAATTAAATGGTTCGGGGGTGAATAATTTTTTCTGTTCTTTCTCAACAACGACGGTAGAGTTTTGCTTTATCATAAATAAACCAAGTAACGCAAAGTAAAATATAAGAGGTAATAACAATATAAACCAAGATATACTTTTGTATCCATTTTTACATAATGAATCTAATATTATGGTTACAATAAATAAATAGGCTAATTTCACTATGTATATGAAAAATAGACTTTCTACTGGACACTGATATTCTCCCATACAAAGTGTAGATACGCTATTACGGTTTGAAAATATCATCATTAAAAGGGTTGATATACTTATCAAAAAATATACCATAGCTGGTGTACATAGCTTTTTTATCTGATTCAACATGATTATGATATAAACGAAGATAATATTATTAGTATTGTGCACATTAAATTCCGGCAACATTCTTATTCGCATTCATATATATTTTTTCTACATCTGGTGGATTACCAGTTGCCATGACTGTATTATTTCCACAAGTATTAGCAATTGGTTGTACTGTTGGGTAAGGATTTTCACTAAGCGGTTGTTGTTTACCTATCAAATTAAAATATCCACCATTTATTCCGTCTTGAACGCCTCTTCCTAAATTAACGATTTCTTGAAAAAATCCACCCCGTTGCATATTGGCACCTCCTCTCCTTCCTCTCCTTCCTCTGCCCCCATTCATTGGGGGGGTTATGTTATTATCATCGGTAGTTGAACGTGCTAAATCAATTCCACCTACAACAATTCCATTTGGACTAACCGCAAAATGATTAGACATTACATTTCCGTTGGTATTTATTCCATGATTTGATGCGACACCAGGCCAGGTTGCTTCATTTCCACCCTGCCAAGCATATCCAACTGGTCCAGAGGCAGGGCTAGAAACCATACCACCCTTCATATTTTTGCTACAACCGCATCCACAATTTCGTGCACAACCACATCCATTTCCACATTTTCTACCACATCCACAACCACATATTTTATTTTTTTTACCACCATGTAATGGTCTACGTGAATTATGTAATGCTCTGTGACGGTGATGAGCTACATGTCTTTTATGCGCATTAGAAAAATTTCTAAGGGTAACTCGCTTTATATTTTTACGCATTGAACTATGCTTTTTTGACGATTTTTTCACATTTGATTTTCTATGTTTCTTAATACTTCTTTTTTTCATAGATTTTTTATTTGTCATTTTTCCTTTCATCGATTTTGCCATATTATATACTATATGTAGAAATTATTCTATATCTACATGTGTCAATAAATGTCTACGACAACATAACTTCGTTAGTCCTAACTTGTCTAAAGTCTCTCCTTCAGGTGTCTTATCCGCATGATCCTCGGTTAAATAAACAACCTTGTCTACTTCCATACCTCTCGCCATCTTTATTTTTCGCACCTCCTTTTGGTAATATTCATACTTATTACCAACAACCTTGCCACATGTAAAACACTTTACTGGAATAATCATCTTGAATTATATATATATTAATAAAATATATATATATCAATTTTTTATGAAATACCCAAAAATAATTATTCACATTTATTTCCGAAACAATTATTTCTAAACTGATAATAATCAATTTTTTTTGTTTTACCATTATCATCACGTTTAAATGTTGGACCATTTATATCTCCACTATGACACTGCTCTTTATCACCCATTTTAGCATATACGCAACACGATGTCGCTAAACAATTGGTTTTCGTTAATTTACTACAACTGGTTTGTAATTTATTTCTATCTCCTTCATGTGTCTTACAGAAACTATTTTGTATATTAGCGCCTCCACCATTTTCAAATGCCTCTAATTCTACTATCTTTTCTACATGAAAGTTTCTCGCGGAATTCAATTTAAATTCAATAATAGCGAAAAATACGATTAGACCTATTATAACAATAGATACAGATATCATATGTGGACCATAAGTTTTCCATACTGAAGCTCCTGAATATTCACCCATTATAAAATATGGTTATATACACCATTGATAATTTATTTCTGGATAACTCGATTTCTATTCTCTTATTTTTCCTAGTCTTCCTCTAATTCAGTAATTTCAATTCCTATACTGGTCTTCGTCTTTTTGTGTTGCTTTTTCGTTTTGTGAATTTTTTGATGACAATCTTCGCACAGTGTTAATAAATTCGCCGGATGATTTTTATGAAATGTTTTAATCATGTTATTTTTATCCGCATTTTCTTGATGTTGTAAATGATGAACCTCCGTGCCCATTTTATTCTTACATAATTCGCAGTTCGCCATTATTTTTTTACTATTAAAATGCGACGTCTTTTTTGACAAGATTCCTTCTTCCTCTTTTTTGTATTTTCTTCGTATTTGATAAGCATTTTCTAAAAAATCATCTGGTAAATGTAGTGACTTACATACTTCTAGACCATACATACTTTCACCAGGTCCATCCTTTAATTTTCTATCGTATATTAACATGTCCTTTTCCCTGTTATACGAAACCGTCAAGTGTTTAATGTCAATTCTTTCCATATTTTCGATTTCCTCAAAATTAACGATTTCGTGTAAATGAGTCGCAAAAATAGCACTCGTCTCTTTCTTATGTAACATTTCTAGACCAGACACGAAAATACTAACCGCGGAATCGTGTTCTGTCCCTGAACATAATTCATCTCCCAGAATAAGACTCTTTTTATCCGCCATATTTAAAATTACCCTTAATTCAGACATTTCTACAGCAAACGTTGACAGACCCTTGAATAAATTATCATTTCCCAAAATTCGCGTGAATATTCCACTATAAGGTACAAATTCAAATTCACTACACGCTACATACAGTCCAGCTTGGGCCATTATCAAATTTATACCCAATGCACGAATTATGCTTGTTTTTCCTACCGCATTTGTTCCATATAACAACATTAAATCATTATCTACACCAACTGACACGTCATTTGTAACATATAGCTCTTCACTATTTAATTGTTCTATCAAAGGATGACGTAATTCTTTTGCTATGATATATGATTTATCATCCGTTTTTATAGACGGCTTATGATAATTATATTTCGTAGCAATATAACACATATTTTGTAACAAGTCTATAGACGAACAGAATTGAACTAGGTTTGATAATTGAGTCTCATAGTTTTGTAAATCATGTATAAATTGGTTATATATCAGGGTTATTAAATCCTTCATTTTTTGTTTCGACTCGACAATACCATTACATAGCTTCACGATGAACTCGTTGGTCAAATTTACATTTGACCCACTTGCTATACTGGAATATACTTCTGGGTTAAAATCAAATTCTTCGGGATTATTACTACTGTTTATAAATTGTAGTTGAACTTTATTTTCTCCTGTATGAATTTGTTGAATTAATAATTTACTTCTTCTACTAGTACATTGAAGCGTTATTCCAGCCTTATCAGTTTCATGAACTTTTACAAAACCACTCCTGCTAGACCTCTCGGTTCTTTCGATTAATTTATCATAATAACTGCGTATAGATTCCAACTGATTAATACTATCTTGGCGTTTATCTATATATTTATCTAATTCGTCATTTACACCTCGCTTAATAAAATTAATATCAAAATCAAATGTACTAACGTCCTTACATTTATCCATCACAAATCTATCGTTGAATACTTTCTTAAAACTAATACAGGTTTCATCTATATCCATTGTCATATCTTCTTGTAAATAAGAAGTTATTGTCCGATCATCAACCAGACCAGAGAATAATATTTGTATGGTAGAGAGATTCTCATAAAATCCAAACAAATTACAAGGAGTGATTCTCTTCAAATATATCTGCCTTTTAAATTTCTCAACATCACTAATGTTTTTCAATTCATGTCTCCACGGACTCCAATATTCAGTATTTAATAGATACTCTGTAATGTCGTATTTTCTTACTATTTTCTCTCGACACGTAATAGGATGTAGTATATTATGCCTGAACGTTCTCTTACCCATTGGGGTAATACAGTTGTTCAGTAGATTGCTTACCGATGATAATTTACCCTTGTAATTATTATCATCTATGATATTTAATTGTTGTAAACTATGATTTGCTAGCAACATTCGATCACTGTTGTTTTCAATTAACGGTTCTTGAATATTGTTTATTAAATTGGGATTATGTTCAAATACAAAGTTCAAAAGATATACAAGGCTTTGAATTGCGTACACATGATCGCTACCACTCTTTAAAAGTGAATATGACACAGACTGAGAGAAAAAACGATTAATTATTTCTTGCTGATAAGTTTGTTTTTCAGCATTTCTTATTTTTTTATCGTCTGTATATAATTTATGAATTTTTTTACTTTCTATATTTACATAGTGAATAATATCGTTTACCTTGTTCTCTTCCATATTAGATATTATAATGGTTTCACTTGGACAATATGTTCTTATAAACCGTTCTAATTCGTCATAGGTCGTTGGATTATGTACGTTTTCTGTTACAATCTCTAAAAAATTACTTTTTCCCGTGAAAATATCAATATTTGACATCCCGATAATAATGTTACCATACTTATTTAACTTATTCTTCTCTCGTTGGTGGATCCAAATACAAGAGAGATTGTTGGATATTTCATCGTTATTAACTGAAAAAAAGGTTCCAGGAGAGAAAATACCCGTTAAACTTCGGGTAGGATTTGGTCCAGGGGCATCTTGACTATATACTACAGCAGTATAGCCATTCTTTTGTATCTTTTCTACGTACTTATCTATCATATAATCACGAAAACCCAACATGAGAGTTGTATCATTTTTATTGGCAGAGGCTAAGTCTGTAAATCGTTTTAAGTCGATTACTTGTTCTTCTATTATCTCCTTTGTTTTCGCATTTACTTCTGTATATACTTCATAAAAAGCACCTACTTCAAAAAGCAGAATTGTTTTCTCTCCGTATTTCTCTCTATATTGTTTACTTAATTTGAAATATTCTTTTAACATTGCCATTATCCTAGTAAACATAATGGAATGTATTTATATTTATTACGATAAGTCTTATATGTGAAAAGTTGTTTACATCATAATGCTCTCATTACAAAAAAAATATTATTATTAATATTAAAATCGAATAGCTATTTAGGAAAATATTATAGTAATCTTATAGGTTTATACTACTATTTAAATATTATAATAATATATATATAAGATTATGCCAAAGATACCAATGGACTATTCAAATACTATATTTTACAAAATTTATTGTATAGACCCATCAATAAATGAGTTGTATATAGGTCATACTACCAACTTTGTTCAGCGAAAACATGCTCATAAACAAGGGTGTAATAATGTTAAAAGTCCTAACTATAAATGTAAGCTATATCAGGCCATGCGAGAGAATAGTGGTTGGGATAATTGGAAAATGGATATAATAGCATTTCACGAATGTGACAATTTGTTAGGTGCTAAAATACAGGAGCAAAAATATTACGAAGAATACAAAGCAACACTAAATAGTATTGAACCATTGCCTAAGCCGAAGCCTAAAATTGTAAAGGATGTTGTAAAAAAGGAAAAGAATATTTTTTATTGTAATAAATGTAATATATATTTTAATAGTATTAAAACACAGGATGTTCACAATACTACCAGAAAACACATTAAAAATTCAGCTATTGATAACGGAGAAATAGAAACTGCTGAAAAATGCCAAATATACCATTGTACTTTTTGTGACATTAAATGTTATAAACATAGTAATTATACTACACATTTATCTACTAGAAAACATAAACTAATGACAAATAGTGACTGTAAAATGCTAAAAAATGCTAAGGAATATATATGTCTGTGTGGGAAAAAATATAAATTCCGCCAAGGATTATCATTACATAAAAAAACATGTACATATATAGAAGAGTCGTTAACTAATAATGAAGAACATATCACACAAAATAATAGCAACGAAACAAATAGTAAAACAACTGGAGTTGAAACAGACAAGGAATTATTGATAAAAATGCTTTTGAAGAATCAAGAAATTATGGAGAAACTGATAGAAACCATGCCTAATATATGAAATAATTCACACGATTTATCCTCAAAATAGCACGAATGTACATCCACAAAAATGGATTTCAGGAATTTTAGACATCTTTTTAGATGATTTTCATGTAGGTAAGGTTCTCTACATGATAATTCAAACATAGTCAAAAAGGAAAGCGTCATGTAGGGGTATGTAGGTGATTGCCTACATATGTAGGGAAATAAAATAACCCAAAAAAACGGGTGTGCAAAGGATGAATGTAGGTAAATCACTTCTAACTTTTTTTTTCAAAAGTCATTTGGCTTTTCAGAATTCAACATGCCTTTTTTGTGTGTATTTTCTATTTATGGAAATAGGTATAGAAAAAAGTTAAAAAAGTGGTTTAGAGCATAATGGTAAGAATACAAAAATAATAATTATTAATTTGTTATTGTAAAATTTTCGTATTATATGTATTTTATGTAAAATGATTTAGGCGTTTTTTTATATTCTATAAGTATAGAACCGATTAGAATGACTTTGACACCCGAAAACGCCAAAAAATTTAATTGTAATACATGTTACTTTACATGTAGTAAAGAAAGTGAATGGAACCGACATATTATAACACGTAAACATACGAATAGAACGAAATTGAACAAGATTGAACAAAAAGAGCCTCCTAATAATATGCTTGTATTTCATTGCGAATGTGGTAAAAGTTATAATGCTCGGAATAGTTTATGGTATCACAAAAAAAAGTGTTCCATTATTCAAAAGAAAGAAACTACAAATATAATTATAAGTGAACCTACGCAACCGGATAAAACTGATGTGACGCAGAAGTTAGTAGAGTTAATTATGTCAAAAAATCAAGAGTTTATGACTGAGTTAGTAAATAATTTAACAAATACGAATCAAAATGTAGTAAATAAAATGATGGAAATCATACCTACAATGGGTAGTCACAATACAACAAATAGTCACAATACAACAAACAATAACCAATTCAATATTCAACTGTTTTTGAAGGATCATTGTAAGAATGCTATGAATTTAACCGATTTCATTGATACATTGCCAATTACAGCAGAAACATATGATTCAACCATAGATAACGGTCTTACCAAGACAATTACCAACATGATAACTAATGGTCTAAGTCAACTAGATATATTGGAGAGACCAATTCATTGTACAGATGCTTCTAGAAAAACATTGTATGTAAAAGAAGACAATGTATGGGAAAAAGATAATGAACTAGTGCGAATACTTTTAGGTATCCGTCAAATAGCTTCCAAGCAACGAACGTTGATAAATAAATGGAAAGATGTAAACGATGGATGGGATACAAATGATAGGATGCAATCAAGATTCACAAGCCTAATTTGTAATTCTATAACTGATATAGAAAATGAGGAGAAAGAAACGAATAAAATTATCCGTTCTATCAGCAAAACAGTGTATTTGGATAGCGAGATGAAGAATCAATATTTGGAATAAATTTTTTATGATATATTATTCATGAAATTATGAAATTGAATATCAGTAGACACATTTGTAATATCTCCTGCTAGAATAGATTGTTCATATAATGTTCTTAAAACATCATTTGGTGCAGTGGAGCCAATTTTTAATAAGTTTTTATCATATAAGTGTTTTTTAACTTCATTAATAGGTTTTTGCTTTAATAATCCATGTTCTTTACGCACTTTACGTCTCGTCGAATTATTTTTAATTAGAACCGACAGATTACCTCCATGTTTACCAAGTGTATATGTACGTTTTTTTGTAACTATTTTTTTTTGTCGTATTTTTGTATAGGTCTTTTTTAACTTTGCTAATTTTTGTTGTCTTTTTATAACGTTTTCAGGTAAATGGGAAACACTGTTATTTATATGATTATTTTTTAAGGTTTTATTATGATATTGTCGATAAGTTGGTTTTGTCCCCCGTTTCAAACATCCATATGGTATATCGGTATGTAATACAGGTTCCATGGTTCCTCCTATCATCGGTATAGGTTGTTGAATAATCGGTTGTTGAATAATCGGTTGTTGAACAATCGGTTGTTGTACATAATGTACGGTTTCCTTGTTTATAGAATCATTTGTTTCTTGTATGATATTTGAGGCTGTATTTTGCGATGCCATTTGTCGTGGTATTTGTGTCGTGGTGTCAAAATCAATTGGTAAATCGATGGATATTAATTCACTACTTTTAATATTTGTAGGTAAATTTATCACAGGTGGTGTATTTAGTCCTGCTCCCCCAGAAACATTTTTTTGAGTTCTATTACGTTTTTTCTTCTCTCGATTCGTCTTCCTATTTTTATCTCCTAGTTTACTTAGATATTCCATCGAATTCATAAAATCATCTGTAAATTTAACATCATCTTTACTAGTAGTTGAAGTAGTTTCGACTTGTTTTGCCATTTTTTCAGTTTGTTGATGTTTTTTAATTTTTTCGAGTAATGTTTTTTTCATCGAATTTGGTTTTAATACGGGACGTATGGTTTCTTTTTTTGGTCGCCCACTACTCTTATTTTTTCTTGTTCCACTATTCGTTGTATGAAAAAACGACTCATTTATCATAATTTTTTTGTGTTCAGTCATAATATATTTTTAAGTATAAAATAAATTATGAAAACTAACCATATATCGTTTTGTAAGCAATATGTTCATCAATAATGTAAATGGCTTTTGAACGAATGTAGTGGATTATAGTAATTTGTCTAAACCTTTTCCAAAATATTGAGGTATAGTGAGTAAAGAAGAAATCTCGAAATTATAAAAATAAATTGATGTTGTAAATCCTGAATTTAATTATTTTAATTATTTTAACAACTCTAATATGAATATTAGACATATCATCACCGTATTGAAAGACTGCTGTAAAAGAAAGATTAAAACGCCATTGGGAAGATGGAATCTTGAAAATAATAAACAAACAAAACTGAAAATCAATTACGCAAATGAAGACCATTGTGGCAGTTGTTCGGAATATATGGCTATAAAACAACAATTACATACAGTTAAATACCAACAAGAAAAAAAAGAAGAAGAACTGTATAAGTATATGATTGGAGTAGAGGCATTACCAGACACAGAGACCAACAAATACAAAGTATAGTTGTTGTGTTATTATAGGACCTTATTCAAAATTAATAATAAAACGGATTTTTTTTATTAATTTATTAAAAATTGATGTTGTTAAAGACGAAGTTAATGAATTTAACAATTAAAGATGATGAACTTAGAAAAGGAATTAAAAGAGACGACGGATAAGAAGATGGACCAGTTTATGGACACTCCGTGGAGCGTAATTGAATCTTACTTTAAAGATCAGCATTTAACCCAACTAGTTAGACATCAGTTGGAATCGTACAATAATTTCGCGACTTGCCAAATTCAAAAGACGATTGATATGTTTAATCCAGTTCAAATATGTTCGGAACAAGACCTTGACAAAGAATCTGGAAAACATAGTTTAGAAATATATATTACATTTGAGAATTTCCATTTATACCGACCTCAAATCCATGAAAATAATGGAGCATCGAAATTGATGTTTCCCCAAGAAGCGAGATTGAGAAATTTCACGTATGCGTCAATGATGACAATTGATTTAAATATTAAATATATTGTGCGTACAGGTCCCAATCTAGAAAATACGCAGACCTTTTACAAAATTCTACCAAAAATCCACATAGGAAAACTGCCTATTATGCTAAAGTCATCAATTTGCGTATTAAATCAATATCAACATATTGATGAAAAATTGAGCGGTGAATGTAAATTTGACGCAGGTGGTTATTTCATCATCAATGGAAGTGAAAAAACCGTTTTAGGTCAGGAACGTGCTGCTGAAAATAGAGTATATTGTTTTAATGCGAGCAAAAATACCAATAAATGGAGTTGGACAGCCGAAATAAAGTCGGTTCCAGATTTTAAATGTATTAGTCCAAAGCAAATCAGTATGATGATTACCACTAAAAACACAGGTTTTGGTCCATCAATCTATATTCAAATCCCCCGATTAAAAAATCCAGTCCCTTTGCTTATCGTGTTTCGTGCTTTAGGTGTGTTAACTGATAAGGATATTTGCGAGAAAATTATATTGGACACGGAAGCCACCAAATACAAGAAAATGAAATTTGGTCTTCAGGGTAGTATTGTTGAGGGAAATGATATTATGACACAAGAAGATGCGATTAAATATTTAATGGGGCATGCTATGTACACGCCTATTAATATGGATAGGGAATCCGGTATTAGGAAGAAGCGTGAATTTACTACAGATATTTTGAAAAACGATTTGTTTCCACATTGTCACGATGAGATTCAAAAGGTCTATTTCTTAGGATACATGACTAATAAGTTATTACGTTGTAGTTTTGGATGGATACAACCGGATGATCGTGATTCTTATTTAAACAAACGTATTGATTTGACTGGTACATTACTAAATAATTTATATCGTAATTATTTCAATAAATTAGTAAAAGATATGCAAAAACAGGTAGTCCGTGAGATCAATACAGGTTCATGGCGGTCTACCGAGGATTATCTTAGTATTATCAATACAACAAATATTTACAAAATTGTGAAATCTACCACTATTGAAAACGGCCTAAAGCGTGCTCTTTCAACTGGTGATTTTGGAATAAAGAACGTAAATAGTAACAAGGTAGGCGTAGCCCAAGTATTAAATAGGTTGACATATATTTCAAGTTTAAGTCATTTGCGTAGAATTAATACACCGATCGACAAGAGTGGTAAATTAATTCCACCTAGAAAACTACACAATAGTTCATGGGGATTTCTATGTCCAGCAGAAACCCCAGAAGGTGCTAGCGTTGGTGTAGTAAAAAATATGAGTTATATGTCACATATTACTATTCCAAATGATAGTGGACCAGTACATGAATATATTGTCCCTTATATTACTCCATTGGCTAACCTTAGGCCAAGTGAATTGGAAAAGAAGGTGAAAATATTTATAAATGGTGCTTGGATTGGTGTAAGTGATGATCCACATACATTATTTAAGACCTTTCAAGAAAAGAAATATAGAGGTATGATAAATATTTACACGTCCATTATATTTGATTATAAGAATGGTGAGATTCGTATTTGTAGTGATGCTGGAAGACTAATTAGGCCAGTTCTTCGTGTCAAAGATAATCAGGTATTAATAACCAATGATATTGTGAATAAAATCAAGAGTGGTGAATTAGAATGGAACGATTTGTTAACAAACTGTAAAATAGACGAGTCTGTCATTGAATATATTGATCCAGAAGAACAGAGTTTTAGTATGATTTCAATGAAGCCGAAAGAATTAATTACAGCGAATCAATTGATCTATAAATACACTCATTGTGAGATACATCCAAGTACTATATTTGGTATTCTAGCATCGTGTATTCCTTATCCAGACCATAATCAAAGTCCTAGAAATACATATCAATCTGCTATGGGTAAGCAAGCTATGGGTGTATATGTCACTAATTACGATACGCGTATGGATAAGACAGCATATGTACTAACTTATCCAGCCAGGCCATTAGTCGATACTCGCTTAATGGGAATGGTGAAATTGGATAAAATACCGGCAGGTACTCCAGTCGTCGTGGCAATCATGACCCATAGTGGATATAATCAAGAGGATAGTCTATTATTCAATCAAGGTTCCATTGACCGTGGTCTATTTCAGGCTACAATTTATCATACTGAGAAAGATGAGGATAAAAAAATTAACGGTGATGAAGAAATTCGTTGTAAGCCTGATCCAACTAAGACAAAGGGTATGAAATACGGAAATTACGATAAGGTTACTAATAAGGGAATCATCCCTGAAAATACATTATTGGAAAACAATGATGTCATTATTTCCAAAGTGGTTCCTATTAAAGAAAATAGAAATGATCATACAAAGGTAATTAAATACGAGGATTTGAGTCGAACATATAGAACAAACGAAGAATCCTATATTGATAAGAATTTTGTTGATAGAAATGGTGATGGTTATAGTTTCTGTAAGGTGCGTGTAAGAACAATGCGACGTCCAGTAATTGGTGACAAGTTTAGTAGTCGTCATGGTCAGAAAGGAACAATTGGTAATATCATTCCCGAATGTGATATGCCATTTACAGCAGCTGGTGTGAAACCTGATATCATTATTAATCCTCATGCTATTCCATCTCGTATGACAATTGGACAACTAAAGGAAACCCTTTTAGGAAAGGTTCTGGTAGAACTAGGTCTATTTGGAGATGGAACCGCATTTGGTGATTTATCGATTGATTATATTCGCAAGGAATTAGTAAAGGTTGGTTATGAAAGTTGTGGTAACGAACTGATGTATAATGGTTTAACTGGTCAACAATTAGAAACGAGCATCTTTATGGGTCCTGTATTTTATCAAAGATTGAAACATATGGTTAGCGATAAGCAACATAGTCGTTCTATCGGTCCAATGGTAAACTTGACGAGACAACCAGCAGAGGGACGTTGTCGCGATGGTGGACTTAGGTTTGGAGAGATGGAACGTGATTGTATGGTGTCACATGGTGCTTCTAGATTTACAAAAGGAAGATTATATGATGCGTCTGATAAATATCAAGTAAATGTGTGTAAATGTTGTGGTATGATAGCAGCATATAATGACAAAATGAAAATTCATATTTGTAAAACATGTGATAATCGTACTGACTTCAACTATGTAGAAATACCTTATGCTTGTAAATTATTGTTCCAAGAATTACAAACAATGAACATTGCCCCTAGAATTATGACATAAAAATATACAATATACAAAAAACAAAAAACAAAAAACAAAAAACAAAAACAATGAATTCAACTACAGTTTTAGCATACTTGAAAATATAAATTTTTTATATGAGAGATATATATATGCCAGGTTGTGGAAATCAAAATGATAATCAAGGATATGTAAAGGCCGGAAGACCCGGAATTGCTTTAAGATTAATCGGTGGAACGGCTAGTGGTAGCTCAGGAAGTGGAATGGATGGAGGAGCAAGACGCGAAACAATGAGATTTACTCTTCGTCAAGCATGGAACGGACAAGCTGCAAAAGGTACTGTTAATGGAAAAAAGGTTGCTGCTACTCCCTTTCGTGCAGTAAATAATGCAGGTGATTTGTTAAATCGTGTTGCTTATACATCCGGTGGATCTAACCAAGTTAAAACTGGTAGAATTAAGACTTCTGCAAATTATAGTGGCAATATTTTAGGAGGAAGTATTTTTGCTAAGCCAGATGGTTCTGGCGTCCCTAGCGCTACTACCAATGTAAAATGGGTATATGATGGTTCTGATTATACTAGATTTAAGAAGCAACAAGCTGCAAATCGTACTTATAATGATTGGAGTTATGGTGGTTCTAATAATGGTTCATATACAGCCTATAACCGTGTTCGTCATTAAAACAAATAGTATACTATTATCATTTGTAGAATATCGTCAGCATGTAATATCATATGGATAATACAATAAATTTTATTTTATATAGGTTAAATATATATAAAATAAAATGTCAGGACTTAAATTTACATATAGTTTTACTGGTCCATCAGATCAAGGAATTCTTATAAAAGATAGAGGTAATAATGCGGTTGTAAATTCCAAAATGGGAATGCCACAAAAATTTTATCCATCAGCAGGTGATTCTATGTTTTCAGGAGCCAGACATGCATACGTAAAGGATTCTGGAGGTGGTACATTATTATCTGGTCATTATGACTCATCTCAACATATCGCAATGAAAAAAATAAACGCCATAGGAAAAGGTTCTACATTAAAATCAACTGTTTCTTTTCAAGGCAAACCAAATGATACTACAACCATCAATCGTTCTTTAGCACGTGTAAGAGGAGGTGGTTCAGTAGCGCCTAAAAAGAAGGGTGCTTTAGCAAATCCATTTAAATCTGGGGGCGGGTCAAGTATTACAGGAAGTGGAAATAGACAAATATTTGCCTAATATAATATTTTAGAATAATTGCCTACTTTGCGTAATTTTTATGTAAGTGAATTATATAATGAACAAGTTTCTCGTCGAATTTTTAGGAACATTATTCTTTCTTTATGTTATTCTAGCTACCGGTAATGCTTTAGCCATTGGTGCTGCATTAGCCATTGCTATCTTAGTTGGTGGTGCTATTTCTGGTGGTAATTTCAACCCTGCCGTTTCTGTCATGATGGTTGCTGCTGGTAAATTACCCAAGAATGATTTACTCCCCTATATTCTTGCTCAAGTCGCAGGTGGTCTTGCTGCTTTGGAGTTATATAAACGCGTAAAGCTTTAAATATTTTTTTTACAATTATTATATAATATTTTCTTCAATTATTGTATAATATGAATAGAGATAGTTCTATTTCAACTACCACTCCAAATACCTTACCATCAAACATACATAGTGAAAAACCCAAAAAGTCTGTAACTGAACATTTGGCAGGTGCTTGGAAGTCTATGTCTGGGTTATTTGGAACAACTAAAAAGGCTGACCCGGCTAATGCTAATGCTAATGCTAATTCCAATGCTAATGCTAATGCTAATGCTAATGCTATTATGGGTGGAAAAAAAAAAGGTAAGAATAAAAAAAATAGAAGAACAACGTTGAAAGGAGGCAACTCTAAAAAAGTTCGTAAAATTACAAAAAAACGAACTGGAAGAAAACCATCTAAAACAAAAAAAGGGAAGAAAAGTTATCGTAATCATCACAAATAGATATTTTCTAACATATTTACAAAAATTTTATTACTATATAATATAACTATGTCATATAGTAAAAAACAAAACAGAGAATTGGACAAAGATACTAAAAGAATGAACCAATTACAAAAACGCGCCATTAATGATCCAGTAGTTCATAAACAGTTGGTAGAAATTATGGAAGAAGATCCTGATTTAGTAAAAGTATTTTCAAAACACGTAGAAAGAAAATATGGTTCAAATTGGGATAAAATGAATTTATCCCAAAAAGCAGACTTAATAAAAACAGAAATTGCTAAAAACCGCGTTCCTACACATAAACATGGGGGACGAAAAACTATCAAGAGAAAAACTAACAAGAGAAAAACTATCAAGAGAAAAACTAACAAGAGAAAAACTATCAAGAGAAAAACTAACAAGAGAAAAACTAACAAGAGAAAATAATATAGCCAGTGTGTAAATAATAAATTATTTTCTCTCTTTAACCCGTCTTATGATACCTAATAGTAGATAGATACCTAATACACCCAAAGAAGCATGAAAGAGTTTGACCAATAAGTCATTCGGCATTTTTGCACAAGTGCGATTTGTAAATGCTTCCCGACACACTTCCCCTGTAACTGGATTTTTATTAGATATTGGACTAAAATCACAAGAATTCATATTTTTTATATCGGTTGTAGTAACGTGTCTAGTTTCAGTACTTTTGTTATTATTAACATCAATCGTCTCTAACGTGAGTTCTTGACATTCAGGGTCTGACCCGCTCATAAATGCTTGAAAAATAAGCATTGGATTTAAATCAGATACGTTGCTTAAAGTTCCTGGCACCAATCCTTCAAAATCACCAAAATTTACATTCATACCACTACTAATAAATGGAATAGAACCATTAGGGACATTATTTACATATACATACCGGTCTACATGTTTTTTAGATTTTTTATCTTTACATGTAGCGGGTGTCTTTAAGAAAAATTTATTTCCCAATGGACGACCGGTTGAAGAAGCCTTTCCTTTACCAGTAACCAATAAATCAACATAATTTATTAGACCTCCAATATTTGAACTTATGGCTGATAATGAACCATCTGAACTCATCCCCATTTTACCAGGTGAATTAACCTGTTTCCAATATTCGTAATCTGGTCCTAATATTCGTTGTTCTACTCCTTTAACATCATCTAATACTTCTTCAAAAAAATTTCCTGTAGACATTTATATATATATATATTCTCAAGATATTTAATATATTCATGAAAATCATAAATAACAATATATTTGATAGTTATTTTTCTTATGTTACTATATATATTAAATGACTAAACCTGTTAATTTTAGCTATTCAAATACTTTAACATCAACAAGACAACCAAATATTCTTTTAAAAGGAACATCCAATGCCGGAGCTACACCTACATCAGCTGGTATAGTAGGTGGTAATTCTAGACCGAATGTAAATTTGGGACATAATCCTCAAACTTCAGCAGAAGATAACTTTAATATTGCGCAAAACTACGCAGGGCCTTTCGGAAAGCCTTATCCAATGAAGCATTGGAGAAAGCAATTAAGTGTAAATGGAAAAAGCGGGAGAAGTGCGACTTCTATTAGTGTAGTCGATAGACCAGGTGGAAGTGTATTTAGGGGATATACCGGTAATAACAATTGCTCGTGTGACGGAAGTGGTAATAATCAATTCATTACATTTGATAACAAATTTCTACAATCAAATAGTAAAAGCATTAAACCATCCGCCAATATTCCCGTAGCATCTGGTACCACCAATAACAAGATTCAAAATAATGGGTCAGTTGTAATTGGTATTAATGGTTACGCAATCGAAACAGGAATATATAATACCAAAACAATATGTTGTACACCAGAAAACAATGTCATTAAATCAGCAGTTACATTATTAAGTAAATCTTATTACAGTGATTCAAGAGCATATTTAAAATCCCGTTGTAAATTATACAGTCAAAAGCAGTCAATTCACCAAATACCTGGAAACAATTATATAGATAGCAAAGGTAATCCAATTTATCCAAGTACCGATGCATCTGGTTCTCAAGTATTTAATATGACTAATTGTGCCTGGCCTTATATAAATGGAAACAAAAATTTATGTACTAAAACAATTTATAAACCAAGCAATGCTCAATTTGCTACCCAAGGAGCAGTAGATAATGGAACCAGATTAGCCAAATTGAAATATGATACAATTACTAAAAATGGTGCATCCTTTAGAAATGCGTTTGGTGAAGCAGCTGCAAATGCTGGTAAATTTCAAGGTGGATACAATGGAAGTGCGTCATATTTTTTAAAATCAAAATATAATCCACCCTTAGCGTGGAAAAGAAATGGACAAAAAACAGTTTGTTCAAATGGAACTAGTAATTGTACGTCGGGGCAAACCTTATCTAGTTTTTGGTCGATATAATTACATCATAGTCAATCATCTCAAAATAAAAAATAACTATATATTATTTTTTATTTTTATTTCGTTTAATTTTTATTTCATGGTTTCATATGTATATCAATCAATCACTATCTGATGAAAGGTCAATCAAGTCCCTATATTTTTGTTTTTCACGTTCTCTTTCTTCTCGTTCTGCTATACATTGTTCGGTAACATCCTCTATTTCATTGTCGATTGTATGATTATTGTTATCGGTATCAGTATCGAGTTCCTTGTCAATTTCGGTTTCTATTTCAATCTTTATCTTAATAGGAATATTATCATTATCATTATCATTATCATTATCAGTATCAGTATCCTTATCGTAATCTATTTCCTCATGATATGTAGGTATCGTACTAATATCGCTTCTATCAGAAATTGAATTTTCATCATCAATTTCTGTACTATCACTATCACTATCACTACTGCTACTGCTACTACAATCAAGATATTCGAATTTACTTCGATTTTTATAAAATAGATTTGCCTCTTTTTTAATTTGTTCACTAGGAATCATATTCCATAGCGTATATTCATTCATATTTTCGGCAATTGTGTCAATTGTATTATCAAAGATATTTTTAATAGATGTTGTATCATGATTCATAGTCATTTGAATGATAAATCGTTCTACATATTTGGAAGCATTAATTAACCAGTAACATAGTAGAAGAAATAATCCACTTGTAATAATCAATAGTAAACTAAGCATTCCTAGCATACGACTGAATATACAAATAGAGATATTTTTGGAGAAATTTGCGAATTCGATGTTAGCATTTACAGTTTGACCTGCCATTGTAATAATATACAACATATATAGCAAATATGATAACTTCAATTTTATTATAATAATAATAATAAAATTGAATGTTCCAAATTATTCCACCATTGAAAAAAACTATTCTTTATTTAAAAATTTGATTAATGCTTCACTAGTTCTAGGTCCAGTATAATCCTCATGTTCGCCGTTTTCGTAAACAATTAATATAGTAGGAAATCCGGTAATATCATATTTTTCTAAATCTTTTCCAGCTTCTGTAGCGGAAACTTTACGTAATTTCACATTATGACCAGTATACGTTTGGACAAAGGTTTCCCATTCTGGATTGAATCGTTTACAGTGTCCACATTGTTCCATATAATAATAGGTACATGATACAGGTACACGGTTTCTAAAATTCTCACTAAACGAACGAGGTTTAAAAAAAAACATATAAATAGCAACCAACAATACAGCTACGAATAATAGTTTCATTGGTTTGGAACATTTATTCCACTTTCTCAATAGTGTATTCATTATATAGTATAATTATAAAATAATATTACTTCCAATTGAATATTTTATCACAATTAGGTTGTGAAATTATAAATTGTTCATGAAAATATTAACAGGATTTGAAAATTTATTATGTTGTATCTCATTTCGTTCACACCACTGAATACATTTTTGAATATGATTCTTTTTTAAATATTCCAATCGGTCATTCTTATTTTTACAGGAAATTAAACTTAATGTAGCATTGATATTTTCAATCTGTTGTTGCCCAAAAATAGCATTGTACTCTTCTATTTTATTTATATATAAATAGTCCAATTTAAAATCCAAGAAACTACATACAAATGCTGTTTTTTTTAGACCAGGATATATATGAATGATTTTGTTGATTAATTTCTCAGGATATTTTTTGAATCCTTTACATACAATATATTTTTCAGAGTTTGCTAATCGACTTGTATATGGTTTCGTTATATACACGTCTTGATAAAGACTGGATAATATATATAATATATCACAGGTAGCTTTTGTAAATATATCAAATACCTTCAATATAAAATGTCCACCTATTTTTTGCATAGAAATAGCAAAACTTACTTGGGCGAATAATAGATTGGATGCTAAAATTTCTTGCTGATTAAAGTCTATAGAAAAATCAAATCCACCGTCAGCAGTAATAATATTCATGGAGTTTTTGTATTTATGATTACAATATTTTAAATTATCTACTTCTAATAAATCACCGGTACCAGTAGCACCATATTCTAGTGTAATATTCGGGTGTGTCTCCAGAAAATGATTCGCTTTATTCCACCCAGGAACGTTGGGATCTTCATTTATCAATGTCATCCCGTAATAGTTGTCATGTATATTTTTTCTTAAATGTTCGGTAGCCTCTATAAACCCACCAGGTCCTTCTGCTAAATGAAATGTATTCATAGGAATACTGTCATATCCGTCGAATAATTGAAACATGTTTGATAATTCAATCATTTTGTAAAAAGATCTAGATAATGGTTTCATTTTGCTAACCGAATATTTTGTATTGGGAATAATAGAATGAATAAATTCATATGGATTCGTATACCTCTTAATAAAATCCCATGGTTCATAATTGTCATCTATTTGTTTTTTTACTTTATTCAAATAATCATTTAATGTCATACTAACGTACATATTGTCCTTTTCGTCAGTTTTGAATAGTATATTGTCTATATTTGAATGATTTTTTGGTAATAAAAAATAACTCATATTAATGGTATATCGTTAATAGAATAATAATAATATATTTATGTTGTTTTTATTATTATATTCAAATATATTGGTCAATACATATAACTAGTTGACTTCGTCGGTGTCGTCATTTTCTTTGCTTACCTGTAATAGTTTTAATTTACGCTTTAATTTCTTAGGGGCCTTTTTTTTTATAATTTCATTATCTTTTGTTTCCTCTTTTTCTAGATTTTTTTCAATATCTTCTTCATTTAAAGAATTCATTTGTTCTTGAAATTTTGAACTACTTGTCATAGTATTATAAACCGCTCTTGTATCAACGTTTCTAATTTTTTTATAGATGAAATAATTATTATAAAACGATATTTGTTTCTCTTTGGGAGTCATATTTAATGAATCACCGTAATCATTTTTTTTCCTTGGAAATTTATCAATCTCAATTTCCATTAATCCGTATAATTGTTGAAATGAACCAACACTACTTGGAATTCCGATTTCACTACATTCTTCCCTCGTTAATTGAACAAATCCATAATTTTCTAGTAAGCGATTTAAATATTCGAAATTAACTAGATATTCACGAAACGTTTTGTTGATGGTTTCTTGGAATACATCAATCGGATAACCGATCGACGTTTCATCATTATCAAATGTATCGCGTTCATAGCCTTTTGTAATTTGCCAAATTTTCTTGCCATTTTCCAAAATAGATACACTATCACCTATGGGTTTTCCACGTAACGCATCAAATATAGCAGTACCATCATAACAATCACCTACAAAATATCCATTTACTTTCGTACATTCACTAATATTTCGCAAGAAGTTATTAAGTGTTTTTTTATTTTCAAAGAAGTAGTGAATTGCAAACTGACAAGAACTAATATTAAATCCTTCAGAAGCCTTACCATATTGTCTATAGACGCCTAGACCAAGTTTATCCTTTTCTTTCGGTCCTTCACCAAATACGGCTTTGGTAATCTGTTTTGCTTTTTCACTATATAATGCTTCACCGTCTTTGATATTAAACGAAGAATTACCATGTACAAATAAAGCATGTGGCATAACCTTATAATTTTTTCGATAATTTAAATATCTAGCACAAGCACCATCTACACGATTTTCAATATTGTCTTTTGAAATATCTATTCCCAATACAAAGGATAATTTAGCATTTATCCATTTTGGAAAGTCCCCACCTTTACCAACGGCATAATCAATTAACGTATTGCCTTTTTTTGCTACACTTGTTATTAATAATTTTTTTACATATTGATTATGAAAATCTCTTAGTCCCCTAGTAGAGGATTTACCAGATACGCGATTATAATATACATCATCATCAACCAACTCTTCTGGAATATCTTCACCAGTTCGTATCATTTTTTCAGTAATTGGATTATGAATAGAATGCCAATTATTATTTGCTACATGATATGCATTACCATATTGAGGAAATCCCTTTTTGTATTCTTCTGTCTTATCATAACGAACACGCAAAGGAACCCAACGCCATTTAGTTTCACGTGTCAAATCGTATTTAAATTCAACAATCACACCGTCACTAAATACATCTTTTTCTTCGGTAAATAGACGTTTAATACCACTTTCATCTGTTTGTAACATTATATTACATATATTTGCGTCCATGTCAAATGGATTCGTTGGATAAAATGGCAACGGTTTATATATACTATTAGTTCTATCCATATTGATGACCTCACCACATGAACCGGTTTTGCTAGTCGATGTTTTGTTTTCACTGATATTGGGAATGTTATCATTAATAACATCCGCGCATGGATTAATGTAGCCATGTTTTTTTTCATCAAACCCAACTCTTAAAATAAGTGTTTTGTATTGTGATAATTGGTCATAGGCATTCGTATTGGTCCCTTCTTGGAAAATATTTCCAACAAAATCCTCACTACCATTTACATCTTTTTTAGTAGTGACTAAGAAATCAATTGTATTGAATTCGGGTGGTTTCCACTTGAATGAGTATTCCCAACTAGGTTTATTAAGAGGACCAGCCTCTCCTGGTTTATTACAAGCTACACCAAAATTGGCTGGTGTAAAGATTAGACCATCTACTTCATATTCATAAAGTCCTTGCTTCTGTTCAGCGAGAATAGTATTACAACATTGAAATATATCGTTGTTTGGGCCATCTGCCTTGAAATTTTTATTTTCAATACGCAATGGGGATTGTTTATCAGATATAGATGAAACTGCTGCCAAATTTTTAATAATATTGATTAATAAAGGCAATCTGTATTTTGCCAAGACAACATCTTTACGTTCATCAGCTGGTGGTGGAATAAACGAATTAGCACGAACATCTTTTCCATTGATGATATAAACGTCAAATGATGCATATAAGTTAATAAAATCTCCAGTTTTGTTATGTAAAATATGTTCACCATCTAAAATGGTTTGTCTCAAGTCAATATTTTTTGTCATAGCACCCGTATATTGAACATTCATATTGGTATCAATTAAATAAATTTTGCCTTGATTATTTATATACATTAATTTTCTCATTCCATCCGCCTTTTCAGTAACTGTATATTCGTTACGAATATTAGGTACAACCGTATCCTCATTTACAGGAGCAATATTTTCCATTTGTAATGTAGAAGAAGATGGTCCTAAAAACATCTTTGGTTTCATTCGCATTCTATCGTGATATTCCTTTCCATACACTAATTTCAAGTAATCATCACTAACCTTTCTAATTTCACTATACGGAATTGGATAGTTGGTATTTTGAAGACCAGATAAAACATAGATAATGGATTTGCGTAAGGCTTTGGGCAATGTATTCGATATTATACTGTACTCAGTTCCAGCACCAACCTTATTATTTAAAACCTCCAACTCAATTTCATATTTTTCCATGTTGTCAAATACATTTGCTCCTTGAATAGTATATTCTGGTTTTGGTCGCCATGTTTTGTGTTTTTTACCATATTTGTCTTGATATTCATATTCTTCCATTGTACTGCTTTTTACAATACTCATATCAACACGTATCGGTAAATTAGGATGAATAAATGATGTGCGATTAATATAACGAAACGTCTTTTTATATTCACTCCACGACGAAACAATATTTTCGGCAAATGAACTATGCGATTGGATCTTTTTTTCGGTTTGATAAGCAGCACGCAAATTAAAGTCGTCTATATTAACTGCGTATACTCGTTGTCCATCTACAACAGCATCTTTTTTTTGTGTATAGTCTACTTGTATATTTTCAAGCGAATTGGACTCACAATATTGTTGTATTTGATGAATACCATTAATCTCGACACGTACGTTTGATGGTCTTGTTTGTCCTGTTTTTTTATCTAAGAATTCACTTTGTATTTTTAATGTATACGCATTTACATTTAATAATTGAAACCCCGATGATTTTAGTTTTTGAATTACATTATCAAAATCAATTCTTGAAATTGATTTTATACCACGAGTTCCAAAACGAATCTCAAATTCAGGGTCACCTTCGCCTATTTGGGCAACATTTTCTAAATATTTATTCGTAATATTATCAAATTGTTGCTGTGGATTAAATTCCGGCATGATTGTATATATATATACCTGAACAGATTATTTTATATATCTTTCAATTTTATATTTAATTGTTGTTATGCGATTCTATAATTTTTCCAATATCTTTTCATACATTTGTGGTTTTGTCATACCTTTCTGAATATCAATATTTAACCTTTTACAAATATCTTTCAATTGTTCTGATTTGTAACTAGATATTGCCTTGAGTGGTTTATCTAGCTTTTCTAATTTCCAATAGTGGTTACGATAATATTCTATTTTATCATTTGTTATATTCTGTTTAATTCCATATTTGCCTTCTGTCTTTTCAATTACATGTATTGGACTGTCTTCATTCACAATAACTTCATAGTATTTTTTATTATCAATATAAAAAACGTTGATATTTTTTAAATGACATAAAGCTTTAATGGTTGCCATAGATATGGTTATTGTGTTTGCTAATTCGTCTTCAACCGCATTTCTACTCACCTTGATTGGTTTAAACATTTCCCTTTTATTTCTAAATTCCTCAATAAATTTATACTTACATTCCTTTTCGGAAGTAAAATAGTTAGAAATCATATCATACGTCGTCATATCGTTTGATATAATGTAAAAACACCAGAATAACGTATCTCTTTGTCTGGGGAAAAAAATATCACTCATATTTGTAATATTTTTTTTCGCCGTTTCCATTTTTTTTTTAGGGTGTTCATATGTAACAAACATATCTACTGACGATATATTTTTCAAAGTAAACATATATTTTCTTATATTTTCAATCAAATTTGTTTTGTTACCGGTGTTCATATCATCATACTGACGCATTTAATATCATATTAGAGTTGTCTTTATTATCTTTGAAATATGTATTTGTTAGCACATTTTTTTGTTGTTCAATATCTCCTAATTGTTTCTCTTGACGAACCACATAATCTAAATATTTTTCCAATTCGTAAATAACTGTTTCTTTCACATTTGTTAGATTAATAAAAATACCGTTATTATTTTCATTTAAAGTACAAGATGTATCCGTTTTTAATAATTTTAAAATTTCAACTTGATGAAATTTATTTAATTTTTCAATTCGCTCCTTCAAATGGTTCAGATTACTCATTGTTATAGTAAGTAGAATTGCTTTTAAATGTTTTCCTTTATAATTAACTTAGGTTTACGTTTCATAGTTGTATTTTTCTTGATTTTATCCTCCTTTGGTTCAACTATTTCGCCTATAATACTGACCTGTTCGTCATTTAATTCATAACGCTGTCCAATTACACGAACCGTGATTTGGTCATTTTCAGTTACTGTACCAAAATATTTATTATTGTAATGATGATCTCTACTAACATAGACGACAACAGGTGACTTATCTTCGTCAATTACCGCACGAATACCAGCTTGTGTTTTATTCTTAACAATACAGTTCATCAACATTCCTTCGACAGGACAGCATATGGAACATTCAAATACAATATCAAATTCTACTTTATTTTCAAATAAAACACCACTAGAATAAGTAAGTATTTTGGTAGAATTGGTTTTAATATAACCTTCTACAGTACATTTACCTTCGATTTGTTGTTTAATTATATTTTCCAATAACTCCTTAATGTTCTTACCGATCTTGTTAAATGGTATTTGAATTTTTCGCGAAAGAAGTGAATTCATGTATACACCAGATTCACTAGTTTTATTACGAATTCCTTTCTTGGTAGTTAAAACGTTAGTGCTCATTACTAATATATTATTAGAATTTAATCTTTAATTCGATTCAATTTTTAATTATAGAGGTTAGTGTAATCGATATCATATAATTACAAAGAAATTTTTTCAATATTATTGATTATCATTTCACTTGGATTTAAAAACCATCGTTTTTCGTCTTTGTTTATTTTATCATAAAATCGTAAATACATTTCTTGTAGTACACAAAATTCTAATTTATTTCTGTTTTTTGTATTAGTTGGGGTATATTTTGCTTCACTAATAATAGTATTTAGTAATTTAGTGGCATTTGATTTACCAGATTGGTCACATCTAGAACCCTTACTTCGTGAATCTGTCATATTTTTCACTTTAAATATATTATATTCGTTTTTGAAATTACCGATGAAGCCAACATAGTTGCTAAATTTACGTAGAGGCTGTATAATTATTCTTTTTAATTCTGGAGCCAAATCTGTATAATCTTCTTGCTGTCCATTACTCCAATCTGTATCACCTTTTACCAATAATATTTGCTTATTGTCCTTTGGATAAATAATACCAGTAACGTCTTTATTATTCATGATAATATTATCATAATAGGTCTTTATTTTACGATCAATCTCACTCAGATTATCCTTTTTTGTGAAATAAATATATCGCAATATTCTTTTTGTATCTTCAAAAACAAGATTTTCTAAAATATGTGAAATAATAAAGGTTTGATATGTATCGTCGTCTATGCCAATGTTTTTTTCTAAATATCCATTTGTTTTTAGATTTGCAGCGAATAAATACCAATTGTCTTCACCGCGTTTCATGTCTTTTACTTGACTAATGGCTGCATTATAATTACTTTCAATATCAGTTATAAGGGTGATAGAAGCATTGTCAACATTATCATTTATATTGTCTCCTTCCTTGCGTTTTTTATTGTTAATTTCTTTATCTGTCATATTAACACTCAATTCTGGTCGTAGTTTTAAATTATCTTCTTCTTTCATTTGAATTGGAACAACTATTTCTTTATGTTTATAATCGATGGGATTTCTTCTATCAAATACACTAATATAATCATTGTCCAATTCAATTGGTTGAAACAAATAATATTCATCAATGTTTATTAAGTGTCCCAACTTGTCATATTTATCCACAAGATACTCATTTTGATCAGTAATCAATGCATTCAGTGCTGCGTTAATTTGGATTAATGGATAATTTTTTATAACATTTATCTCGGCAATTAATCTATCTTTTTTATAAAAAAACCTTTCCTTAAACAAATCTCTTATCCTTTGTATAATCTTATCGGTATTGATCAGTATAAACGATTCGTTATAGGTATCTAATTTAACGTCTTTTTCTCCTATTTTCTTGAATGGTTTACATTTAAAACTACATGTGTCCATATAGTCACATGATACAGTTTTTGCTTTATCACCAATTGGAAAATCAATCACCATTTTATTTGACAATTCTTGTTTAACAACTGTGTTCATATTTTCTTCAGTAAAATTGGTCTGGTCTATATTCAATATACAATCAACAGACGATTCCTTTAATATTCTACTCACACGCCCTATTTGAACCGCCTTTAATTCGGCTAAACGGTAAATATATAAATCGGCTGCTTCTTCATCTACGTCTGTTAATAGTGTTCCGTACAAAAATATTTCAACATTTCTCTCTTTAAATGCCAGTTGTTTGTGACTACATGTTCGTACGGCTCTACCAATAATTTGTTCAATGAGACTTAAATTATACCATGGTTCTAATATATGGACTTGTCTTAAATTTTTAAAATCGATTCCTTCTGAACCAGTCATGGAAATGATAACTACCTTAATTTTCTCTCCATTTTTATTATCCTCATCTGTAAGATTTTGTAAATCAAACACTTTATCTGGTGATAAAGCAGCTTCACCTGTAATCATGGTATACGTAGCAGGACGAAATTCATCCGACCTTTCCATTTCGTCGCGTGGTAAATAAGTATTTACATCAATCGCTGATCTAGGTGGTTTTTTAAACAAGTTTGACGCCTTGGTTCCAAATCGTGTAAATCCTAATGATTCTAGAGCGAGTGCTATTGGTATCACACCACCATCGATAAATTGACTATATACCAGAACAATTCCTTTTGATTTTAATATATTATTAGTAATGCTTTTAATCTTAGAGCTATACATACTAATATTTTCAGGAGCGAAAATTTCACCGAAATGTTTATTTTTATATTCAAAATTCTTTCTAGTAGGGGGGTTTGTTGTTTCGGTATACTTCATAGTTCTTTTTAAGCCTTCACTACCTAATAGAATTTTCCCGTCAAATACCGGGTTTGGTCCATCTAGTAATTTATTAGGATATATCATATTTAATGCCTGTAATGGTTTCTGTAAAATCATATAACCAAATGAATCCATATTTTCAAAACTAGGTAACCCTTGTTTGGTCTTACCCGCCTTTTCCTTAATTTGCGATATGATATACTTATATCCTTTTTCTTGAAAAGAGCCACAGGTATTTACATACACGTCTAAATGTTCCAATGATTGAACAATTTCTTTTCCGTTTAATTGTTTACGAGGATAAGTCAATTCTTTAAAAGTATTGGAAATAGAAAATAATGACGGGAAAATTCGATATGGAAATGTGTATGGATTTTCACCACGAACAAATGACACATATCCGGTCGATTTTCGACGCAACGTTTCTTCGCCAATATTTGTTCCATCTGGTGAAATCAATAAGTTGCCTTGTTTATCAAATACATCTCCTATCTCAATGGTTGATCTATTATCATTTAAATTCATCACATTAAGAAGCCATATAACCTCCTTGTAACTATTATACATCGGTGTAGCAGAGAGAAAAAGAAGTCTTAAATTGTCCACATACTTGACTAATTTAAATAATTCTTGCGCAACACGCTTGTCTTGTTTATCGTCGCTAATACGAATATTATGAACTTCGTCAATAATAACAAGACGATTATTAAAAAACTTCTTTAATCTGCGTATCATTTCTTTCTTGTGTTTCTTGGGATCTTCTTCATCTACTGCTGATTTTTTTGTAATATAATTCGCAAATTCAATATAACCCAGGAATAAATACGAATTACTGATGATATTTTTGATTTGTCGCACTACTTTCTCTTTAGAAAATCCTTTCATGCTCATTGGATTTATCTCCTTTAAATACTTATTAGCAGTACATGCTCGTAAATTCCAAAGACCATCTACTAATTTTAACTTACGTTCATCAAATAATTGTAGTTTGAAATTTTCTTGAACATTCGGTGAAGCAACAACAATAATACGCTGTGTAATTCCCAATTGCTTCAAGTATGTTCTCATTTCTTCAGCTACAGTAATAGCACTGCATGTTTTACCAGTTCCTAAACCATGGTATAATAGCAAACTATTATATGGTGTCTGGAAGCTTAAAAAATTTCGAATAAATAATTGATGTGGTACTAATTCAAAATCGGCATTACATAATATCTCGGCCTGTTTTTCAATATCATATATGGTACCGTCGTATCTAGTCTCGTGAAACTCTTCTTTTTCAGCAATTTTAATATTAAAGTTTGGATCATCTAATGAAGGATATAAATTTGTATATTGGTCTTCGTTATTTGTGATGAAATTACGATTTAATATTTCCTTCTTATTTAAAAAAGAATTATATGTTGAATCATCGTGTAAATCTATCTTACCAAAATTAGTATCAAATACTGATTCAATATTATCTTCAGTCAAGTCAGGTATTTCAGTTTTTAATATTAATTTAGGTCTTGTTTTTCTCTTCACCTTTTTTTTGGGTACATTATCTGGATTAATTGAATTTTCCATAACACTTATATATTGTTAATATAATCTAATGGTTAATATAATCTATATTGTTTCAAAACTGTATTTAATTTACTTAAAATAGCTAATTTTTCTAAATTATATGGACGAATGACCTTTACACAATCGTCGTAAGACAACCATTTTACATCACTGACCTCTGTTTCTTGAAACTCGTTTGTCGGTTTTGTATTTGGATCAATATGACATACAAAATACTTATGTTTATAAGATTTCATATTAGAACCTGTAAATATTTCTTCATATGGTAGGATATTTTGAATTAAATGAACGTTCGTCTTTACATAACCAGTTTCCTCTTCGAATTCTCTTAAAGCACAATTCAAGTCCTTCTCTTGATAATTCCGTCGACCCTTTGGAAATCCCCACTCAGGTTCCTTCCATGTAGAGTTACTTTCATTTAATATTGTTTCTAAATTGTATGTTTTGTTATAAACTTCAATACCTACTTGTAAATCGTTGTATTTATCATTCGACACTTTTTTCTCCCCTTGGTATTGAGTACCTATTTTTTCTCCCCATAAATAATTCCATAATTCGGCAAATGTTAACAAACTTATTTGTTTGCGCTCGTAAACAGTCATTTCATTAAATATGTTGATTAAATATTCATAATTATTTATCGGATATTTCCCTCTCATAAATTCGACAAATCCCAAGCTATGTTTACGATTTATCATAAGATATTGTATTTTATTGTCATATACTCTAAATGCTATTAAACCTATACTAACAATTGGGTGCTTACATGTGTAAAATATATGACCACTTTTCCCGCAATTATTACAAAAATTTAATAGTCTATTCATTTGTCGTTATATGTTAATTTACGTATCTTTTTATATTGTTTCTAATTAATGACAGAAAAACTGTTTGACCCTACTGTATGGGGACCGCATTTTTGGTTTTTCTTAATGACCATTGCTATATCATATCCTCTAAAGGCAAATGATGTAACACAAAAAAAATATTACGATTTATTAACCAATTTACCTTTATTTATTCCACATCCAACAATAGGAAATAGCTTTAGTGTATTATTGGATAAATATCCAGTATCGCCTTATTTAGATGGAAAAGATTCCTTTTTAAAATGGGTTCATTTTATTCATAATAAAATTAATGCTCAATTAGGCAAACCTGAATTAACGTTTACCGAAGCACTAGATGCTTACTATGAAATGTATAAACCTAAGGAAATTCTTTTAAGAGAGCAAATTAAGTATAGAAAAAAACTGCTTTTTGTTGGAATTATTATTTCATTGATCACGTGTGGATACTATTTATATAGAAATTAAACCTCAATCTAATTCTCTGTAATAAAATTGAAGCTGAAACATTAAAAATCAATAGTAATATGAATATTCAATATGAGCGATTATCTACAATTGCCCAAAATAACTGACCGAATAACTGGTCAAAAATATATACGAAAAAATGAAATTGTTATATGGGACGGCAAACGATTCTTATGTGAACACAGCGTTCGTCGTGAAATATGTAAAAAATGTGGAGGTAGCAGTATATGTGAGCATAGTAACTTAAGAATCGAATGTAAAGAATGTGGAGGTAGTCAAATTTGCGAACATAATAGACGAAAAAATAAATGTAAAGATTGTGGAGGCAGTCACCGCTGCGAACATGGTAGGCTAAAAGATATATGTAAAGAATGTAGAGGTAGTCAAATTTGCGAACATGATAGACGAAAAACTAAATGTAAAGAATGTGGAGGTAGCAGTATATGTGAACATGGTAGAGAAAGAAGAGTTTGTAGAGAATGTGAAGGTAGTGGTATATGTGACCATGGTAAAGAAAGAAGACGTTGTATAGCATGTGAAGGTAGTGGTATATGTGACCATGGTAAACTAAAAGATAGATGTAAGACATGTAACCCAAACGGTTATCTAGTGAAGTTAATACGTGGACGAGTACATAGTGCCCTAAAAAAATATAGCACACGAAGAGATAAAAAACATACATTAGAATATGTAGGTTGTTCGGTGGAATATTTGAGAACTTATTTGGAAAACAAATTTGAAAAGGAAGCAGAACGCTGTGGGCATCCAATTTCTTGGGAAAATCAAGGTGAATGGCATAAAGATCATATTAGACCTTGTTCCAGTTTTAATTTAGATTTGGAAGAAGAGCGATATAAATGCTTTCATCACACAAATCTTCAACCTATGTGGGGTCCAGATAATATACGTAAAAATGATACTTATAATGAAGCCGAAGATAAACGAATATGGAATGGTAGGATAATTGGATGGGTTGGATAATTGGATGGTTGTAAATGGAATTTTAATAATTTGTGTAAAAATTTAATTCTTCATATTTTCTTTTTTTTGATAAAAATATTTCTCTAGTAAATATAATAGTAGATGAATTTGAAAGAAACACGAAGGTATAAAGTTAAGAATATAACACGAACGCGTAAAATAAAGAAGGGTCGCGGGAGAAAAGGAGGGGAGGCTTTAGCATCTGGGGGATTTGGATGTATATTTAAACCTGCTTTACGATGTAAAGGGATAGAAACACGTATACATGGTGTTAGCAAGATGTCCATAGAGAAACATGGTAAACAGGAAATATTAGAAATAGGGATAATCAAGGAGAAATTAAAAAAAATAAAAAACTATGAAAGTCATTATTTGTTGGATGTAGAAATGTGTGTGCCTGAAAAGTTAACAAAAGAAGACCTGAAAAATTTTGACAAAAAATGCTACGCGTTAACACGTCATAATATAAATGAGAAGAATGTAAATAATCGCATTGATAGACTATCCATATTGAATATGCCTGACGCTGGAGTTGATTTAAAAGATTGGTTACTTAGTGACGGTAATATAAGTAAGGATAAAATATTTTTATTAAATCATGTAGTATCTGACATGATTACCCATGGAGTACGTCCAATGAATACTGCTGGTGTAATTCATCATGATCTAAAAGACAGAAATATCATGATAGATAAACATTTAACTGCCCGAATTATTGATTGGGGGTTAGCTGGTGTAGTTAAAGATAATAATATTCCGGTTGAAATTATAAACAGACCTCTTCAATTTAATACACCTTTTTCGTCTATGATATTGTCAGATGAATTTAAATTAAATTATGAGGCATTTTTAGAGCGAGTAAAAACCGGGGTTTTAGAATTTAATTGGACAAATGTTCGCAATTACGTGATTAATGAATATTTAATAAAATTGGCTCGCTATTATGGTTATTACGATGATAATGTAATTCTATTTAAGATGATTTTTTCTCCAGGAATTAGTGAACAAACGTTTTTACCAGAGGTAAAGAAGGAAAGCTTAATTGAATATGGTTACTATATGTATTACTTATCAAATTATATTACCGATATATTAATAAAGTTCACTACAGATGATATGACTTTTGATGTGAAAAAATATTTTATGGATGTTTATTTATTCAATAGTGATATATTTGGATTAATGACGGTATATTATAATTTTTTTGAAATAGGATTAGACAAAATAATGTTGCCCGAAGAGACTAAAAAAAAATATTTGAATCGTGTTAGGTCATTACTAGTTGAGAATATATATTCTAATGGAGGAGAGAAAATAAATATTAATAAATTAACGAACGATATTGCTAATTTAAACGATATCATTAACAACGATAAACAAATGTCTGTTTCTGCCATAAAACGCCATTATGGAATAATGACTGATATAAAACAACTCCATACTAGCAGGCAATCACGAAGCTCCAATTCCAAGTCCAAGTCCCATTCCAAGTCCCATTCCAAGTCCAAGTCCCATTCCCATTCCAAGTCCAAGTCCAAGTCCCATTCCAAGTCCAACTCCAAGTCCCATTCCAAGTCCCATTCCAAGTCCCATTCCAAATAGTAGATTCAATACAATACAATATAATATAATCAATTAATTTTTTAGAAAATCGAATATTTGTAAAAAATAAACTTTACAAATATTATATGAAATTAGAAGTATTAGTTTTAGCAGTATCTGGGTTTTTTATAGCGAATACCTATTATGATGGAAATTATGTAAAAATATTACAATCATGGCAAAAATATTTCAAGATGATTGGATTTGCCTTTGCAGGATTAAGTATTTATTTATTTCTCAAAAAGAATCCGGGTCAATCTCAATCATTAGTTCAAGAATTAACAAGTATTATCAAGTTTATGCCTAGTGCAAAATCAACTCTGGATGTTTTTACACCATTTACTGATTTTACAAACCAAACGTCCTTTATTGGGGGTGGTACGAATGGACAACAACAACAGCATCAAGTAAATCGAATAATGGAATCGGGTAAAACTGGCACAAAAAGATGCGTTAGTGAAACAAAAAAGAAATTTGTTGCATCTCAGCAAAATTGGAAATGTGGACATTGTCAAAAACAATTACCAGCATGGTTTGAGACAGATCATAAAATACGACTGGAACACGGTGGTTCTAATCACGTGGATAATTTAGTAGCTTTATGTAGAGATTGTCATGGACGAAAAACCGCAATGGAAAATCTTTAATTTATTTCTAATGTTTAATTAATAGGAAATATGGGTAAAAATGTAAAAAGTTGTTTGAACCATAATACAATTATACAACGAGGTGGAGACGAACTTGATAAATTAACACCCGTTCAACTTCAACATACTACAAATTCATTGACGAAATCATTATATTATGTTAAAAAATATCCGACAGAAGTAATCTCTATTCTAGGCTTTTTGGCATATATAATTTTATTAATCGTTATTTATACAAAAAATCCGTATGATATTATTACCGATAACAATGCTGGACTATCTATATTTATTAGTCTTCTTGGTGGCTTCTTAATATTAATGACAATACTATTTTATAGAAGTGCAAAACAAAAATCTGAAAATGTGGAACAATCTAGCACATTAAGCAAACTATTCAAATTTATCACATTACTCGGTTCAATTATAGCATTTGGTCTCCTGGTGACTGGTATCGTAAAACTGTTTTCTTATTTTTCAGATGCCACGGCATTAATATTACTTATAATTAATGTACTCGTTATTATCGGTTTGTTCACGATAGTAGTAAAATATTTCGGTCTAACCGATGGAGAGCCAAGAGAACACAACGCGAGTATTGGTGGATTAGTTATGAAAATAATTATGTACACACCATGTCTTTTATTAGATTTAATTGACTATCTAAAACAACAATACCAAATCACTACCAAACCAATAATAATTATTTTAATCACTGAAATTCTACTTATTGGAATGTATTTTATGTATCCAACTATTATGAAATATATATTAACTCATAATGCTGTTCAGTTAGTGACAACACCACAAAATTTAAATGAAGAAACACGTTTAGGTACATTCCGTGAATTAAATTATATGGATGACAAATTTCAATATCATTATGCTGTATCTGGATGGATATACATAGATTCATTTCCACCGGAAACCAATTCTAAATACGATGAATATACTTCCTTGCTCAATATAGGTAATAAACCAAATATACTATTTAATGTATTGAAAAATAATTTGCGAATTACAATGGAACTAGAAGGAAAAACAGAAAAAATTATTTACGAAACAACAGACTTTAATCTACAACGTTGGAATAATGTCATTGTTAATTATGATGGTGCCACATTAGATATTTTTATAAACGATAAATTAGTTTCCTCCACGCCTGGTATTATTCCATATAATTCGGATACAGTTTTGTTATCTGGTACCACAAATGGAATACATGGTGGTGTATGTAACGTGAATTATTATAGAGATAGTATTTCAAAAAGTCAAATTAATTGGGCTTATAATTCTGTAAAACAATTTAACCCTCCGGTAATTTAGAAAATTTCTAACGGTATATTATATTATGGAATTCTCTGTTAGAAATATAGTAATAGGAGTTGTCGCAGTTATATTAATAATACTTATTATACGATGGTGGTGGGGTAGTGCTAATAAATTAGCTGGATTTAATGATGCTAAAAAGGTGACAAAAATAGATGCTGGTAAATTAGCACAAAGTAATGCTTCAAATTATGCTTATTCGTCTTGGTTCTATGTTGATGATTGGAGTTATCGTTATGGTGAACCCAAGATAATTTTGGGAAGATTAGATAAAGATTTATTACCTAGCCCTTCTATTATTTTAGGAGCAATTGAGAATAATTTAAAGATTGAAACTACTGTGTATCCTTCTTCAACAACACATGATTCTTCAACAGAACCGGATTCTTCAACAATAACGGATTCTTCAATACACACATGTAACGTTGATAATATACCTATTCAAAAATGGGTAAACGTCATTGTTAGTTTGAATGGTAGAACATTAGATGTTTATATTGATGGTAAACTGGTAAGAACCTGTGTATTACCTGGTGTCGCAAAAATTGCGAATGACGCACCAGTATATGTTACACCTTTAGGTGGATTTTCAGGATATACATCCAATGTTCACTATTATGCCAATTCATTGAACCCCCAAGAAGCATATAATATTTATCGAGCGGGATATGGGGGGTCCAGTATGGATTTTCCATATCAAGTAAAGATTGAATACTTGAAAGATGGTCAAGAACAGGGGAGTTTAACACTCTAAACTATAATTTCTAATATAACCCAACACTTAACCGAAATATTTATTATTAACTACATATCTAAATTTCTTATATATAATATATAGATATGTCAGAATTTGATTACACGGGAAAGATTTCATCTGGGGCAGGAGCATTTGATAATTTTAAAAGCGGTAATGTTGTCAATGGAACAAAGGAATTTCTTGAATCAAATAGTTTAGTCGCAAAAATTGCCTTTTTATTACTGATATTGGTTGTTTTTGTAATAGCAGTGAAATTTAGTTCACGTATATTATCATGGTTATTTTCATATAATCAATCGCCTTATTTAGTTGATGGTATGATTAATTCAAAGAAGCAAATGGTTATTATACCACAAGATCCTAATACGAATGGTTCAATACCGATAGTCCGTTCAGACAATGAAGAACGCGGTATCGAATTCACCTATTCTACATGGATATTTATTGATGATTTAGTATATCAAGAAGGTCAATATAGACATATTTTCCACAAAGGTAATGATAACATTAATTATACAAATCAACCGATTGGTATGAATCAACCGAATAACGCACCTGGACTATATATCGCACCCAATACAAATGCTTTAGTCGTAGTGATGAATACATTTAATGATATTGAAGAACGTGTCACAATAGATGATATTCCTTTAAATAAATGGATTTGTGTTCAAATACGTGTTGAAAATCATCAATTAGATACTTATATTAATGGTAAGCTTACAAAACGCTTAATTATGAAAGGTGTTCCCAAGCAAAATTACGGAAATGTATATGTAGGAATGAATGGTGGGTTTTCTGGTTATTTGTCAAACTTGAGATACTTCAACTATGGTTTAGGAACAAGTGAAATTCAAAATATTGTAGATAGCGGTCCTGACCTTACAATGAAAAGCGGAGACATGACTGAAAGTATGCCAAAATATCTGTCTTTAAGATGGTTTTTTGATGGCAATGGTGCTGGTATTTAATATATTTAAACATGAATTTCGTGTAGTAGTTAGACATTACGATATTACGATATTACGATATTATGATATTACGATATTACGATATTACGATATTACGATATTACGATTATTATAATAACAATTATATATAAATTATTATTATATGACCAGCAATCCATTCTTCCAAGCTACAAATTATTCAAATTATTTATTAACTGATAAATATGTGTTTGCACAATTAGGTGATTCGTCGGGAACAATAGTGTTTGACGATTCATATACTGTTTATTTTACTATCATTGGTGGAGGAGGAGGAGGGGGTGGTGGAGGTCATAATAATGGCGTTGGATCTCCGGCATATCCGTCTGGTGGTGGGGGAGGTGCTGGAGCGGCAGGTATGATATCTTACCAGGTTGACGCCGGTAAAACATACACCTATAACATAGGTGCTAGTGGAAATGGTGGAGAAGCAAACAATTCAGGAAGTAATGGACAAGACACGTCTGCTTTTTTTTCTGGAACAGATTATGTTATTAGTCGTGGTGGAACCGGTGGTGGGGGTCACTTTAATGGAAACGTAGGAGGGTTGGGTGGTTCGATGGAAATATCAGGAAACGTCGCGTATGTGTTTGATGTATCTGGTGGTGGAAACGGCGGAAGTGGTGTTTTTTTTGGAGATATTCCTGGAACAGGTACACCTGGTTTTGAAAATCTACCTCCTATTATTCAGATTAGCCCATTGAATACAATAAACGTTGGTGGTGGAGGTGGTGGTACCGATGCGTTAAACAGTGATGTGCCTCCTACTAATGCCTCTAATGGAGGTGGTGGTGGTAATGGATCCGGGGGAGAAGTTGGTACGGGAATAGCAACAGGTACATTATATAACGGTAATCCAGGCATAGCATATGGTGCTGGAGGAGGAGGTGGAGGGCAACCAGGTACAAATAGTTCAGGTGGTCCATTCGTATTTACTACAGTAGGAGGTGTTGGTAAAGAAGGAGCAATTTTTCTATATTTTGAATATATTCCCAGTAATGGCTGTCAATGGAATCCAATGTTAGCAAATCAATCTATTTTTTGGACGAGAGGAACTAGACAATGTCTAGATTTAACAGACGCAAAAATGCCCGATGGTAGTAAAATGACTTTTGAAGATTTGAGTGAGAAGAGAAAATCTACTATATTTCAGTATAAGAAAAATAGTGCTAATTTTTCAAAAAAACACAACTATTCTAGATTAGCAAGAGGTATAGGTAAGCAGAGAGGAGCATCATTTGCTAGTCAAAGTTCAACCTATACAAATCCAAATATAAAAGGACTAGTACAAAATGGTCGCGGAATTTTAATATGTCCATCTACAAGAAGAAATTGGGCATTGACCAATCAAAATAATACACCTGGACCAGTTAGACGAATTACGAATTATCCAACTGTTCCTTTATATAACTATAAAGTACAGAGAACCTATTTGGCTGGAGGGACAAAGTGGCCTCAATACGGACCATTTTCTAATTCAGAATTGCCACCAGTGACAAATTCATCTTTAACTATTACATCATTATTACCATCAGTTACAGTTAGTTCCCAATATAAGTATATTTCTGACGTTTTATTCAATACAAGTGAAACAATATTAATTAAATATCCTCATAGTAATTTAAGAACAACTTACACAATCCCCTCAAGCGTAACTAGTATTGAATTTTACGCATTCTTAGGTGCCTCAAATTTAACTGATATTCTTGTAGACGATAACAATACACAATATAAAGATATTTCAGGAGTTTTATTGAATATAAGTGGAGATACGTTAATCCAATATCCAATTGGTAATTCAAGACAAGATTATGAAATTTCTTCTAGTGTAAATACTATTAACGCTTATTCATTTTTTGGTGCAACAAACTTGTATGATATTACTATTCCTCATAGTGTGACCAGTATTGGAAAAAATGCGTTCATCACTACAACTAATTTGAAAACTGTATTTATGACAGAAGCTACTTCTACTCAACTAGGACTAGATGCTTGGTATAATTACGATATTGGTAGTGGTAGTGGTCCAAATGGAGAAGAAACCATCGTTACAGAGAGTGTGTACGGATTAGAAAATTATTTTTTCTTTGGGGTGAATGTTAACATATATCACCAAGAACCACTTCTATAAATATGTAAATTGTTGACATGAAATGTATATTATATTTTACAAAATATAATATATTGTACTTGATTGGATGGACAAAATTATTCTCTCAGAGAAGGATTTACACAAATAGATTGAGAAGGGAATATGTCGCCCGACATACACATATCACCACCTTTCACTTCAATACAACTTCGAAATCCCCTATCTTCACCAATGTAACAATATCCTGATTTACCTGGACTTACCCGTTGAGTAGAACTGGTAGCGTCGTCTGGTAAAGGTTCTGTGTTATATTCAGCATCTGCTAATGCACTAGATAAAGAAGCCGATAATTTATCCATTGGTCTTGTCATTTGTTGATTGTTACCATGCTGTTGTCCCATTTGGTGAGGTTGACGTGGTATTTGTTGATGTGACTGACTGTCATCTTGAACAATATCTAATTGACCTTGAATAACATCAATCCCACTTTCTACAGTTCCGGCAGCGACATCAATACCAAGCTTGGCTCCTTCAGCTGTAAGTTGCGTAACATCTTTGGTTGACTCAGTCACTACATAACCTAAACTCCCAAGAACACTTTTCAAAAGTGGTGTAAAGAATTCCTTAACACGTTGAAAGAAATCACCTAAATAAGAAAACACATTGATTCCTAGAAATAAAAGTATTACTACGATAAGTCCAATTCTCATATAATCTGTTTTTCCATTAGCACTCGTCAATGGCGAACTATCCGGAGAAGAACGTACATCAATTGTTACACCAGCGGGAATATTCTCACTCATACGTTCCATTATATATAAAAATGGCTATATAAAAATATGAGTTGTTTTATTTATTAAAAATATAAACGACATTTATCTACATTTTTCTCTAGATAATTATATATTACATTTCCCATGTGAATACTTATCATATAAGTAGATACAGTAGTAATAATTAAAGCAGATGAATAATATAGAATAGCAATAGAAAATGGTTCCATTTTTATCAGTTATTATAATATAATACTATTATAATGGATTATATAATTCCAGCATTTTCTATGTTAGCACTAGACAGTCTTTGGTTATCCAATATTGGCGGTCCACAATTCTCCAAAATGGTCAAGGGTATTCAAAAAGATGATATGAAGGTAAATATGTTTGGTGCAATAGGTTCTTACATATTACTAATTCTCGTTCTTTATAAGTTCATTATTTTAGAGAGAAAATCAACAACAGACGCATTCTTACTCGGGCTTTGTATTTATGGCATTTTTGACTTTACCAATATCGCCATATTTAAGAATTACAAATTGTTACCGGCATTAGTTGATACTGTTTGGGGTGGTGTTTTGTTTTACACAGTAACGTGGTTTACTTATAAAGTACTAGGGATTACTAAAAATAATTAAGAACGTATAATTGTATTCATATTGTTCATTGCCTCTAATTTTTCAAATGTTTTCTCTCTATTACTCTTTTCTAGACCATTAAATAGATAGTCAGTTGCCGGTGCTTGTTCGTTCTTTTTTATTTCTTTATAGATGAGATTTACTTTTTTCGTAATGTTATCTATACCCGTTTTATTCTCAATAATTTCAACCTGTGTATTGAAACTATCCGTCAAGAGAGAAATAGCAAAATAAAGCAGATATTTCCGTTTCTTTTTTGCACCACTTGTATATCTCATACAGAACAATTCAAAAATACTTTTCAATATTTTTTTGGATATAGCACTTGTAGGTGTCGTATTGTTGGCATTTTCACTAAATAACACATCCCATATCATCCAAATCGGCTCTTTTACGCATTTTTCATCAACACCTACAAAGGTTCGTCTCTCACATATACAAATTTCTTTACGTTTTTTACACAAGTTTTCAAATTCCAATATCCACTCCAACCAATAACACGCATCCAAAGCATTTCGTGAATCTTTAGAAACGTGATAGGCTAATTCATTTATGGCGATAAATAGTTCCTTTGGGTCATCCTTTTTAAAAGTTGCCACAGCATAATTCACATTAGGTGCTTTTAACTTGCTTGCCATAGTGGTCATATCAAATTCCTCCTTTTTTTTAATTTTGACACTTTCGATGGAATGTTTTTTTTTTGAATTACATATTACTGCAATAATTTCGGCAAATATTTTCCTTATCTTGTTATTATTACGCATATTCAATTCAAGCCCGGAATAGGTAGAAATCAGCTCCTTGAATTGATTAAATCGCATTTCCAAATAAATGGGCAATTTAGGATTTCCCAAGTGAATATGTTTGCCCATAAAATTCAAAATAATATCCCATAATTCAATAAAACATCCACAACAAATAAATTCTGCACTCCAATTCAACGCCTTTTCTATATGTCCAGTTGCTAGACTATTTAGCAATTCTTTTTTAGCATCTGTCCTTTTAAATTTGGAAAAGGTAATACCTTTGAATTCTTTCTCATTTCGTATATCATTTATTTCAAAATCATTCATATAAATTTTCCTATAAAAAAAATAACATAATTATACATATATACAATGGAGTTTTCATTTGGACTTAATAAAGTAGAGAAAATATATAATAAATTAGATAGATGTTTACGTAAAATGCCCATATGGCTTCATTTGCTTATTTTATTGGCTCTAATATTTATTTTAGTAGTTATTTACAAGGCGAGTAAACCGGTGCGTGAAGGTTTTATTGAACAAAGAGAAAATTTTGTAGTTAAAAAGGAGTTTAATTTATTTGATGATTTTTATGTCAGTATATACGATGAATTATTTTATCGCGAATTGTCTAATCAATATGAAGTTGGCAGTATTGAAAATATTGTAAAACCTACTAGCGAATCCAATATGTTGATACTTGGTAGTGGTACTGGTCATATTGCGAATGAATTTCATAAACAAGGTGTAAAAGTGACCGGGCTAGATGAGTCACAATCCATGGTAAAATATGCTAAAGAATCATATCCTGAACTCAAATTTATTCAAGGAACCCCAATGAAATCTATGGCATTTCAACCTGAACAATTCACTCAAGTGCTTTGTTTAAATATGAATTTTTATTACTACGAGGACAAGTCAACTTTGTTACAAAATGTATATAACTGGCTAAAGCCTGGTGGTTTTTTTGTAGTTCAACTAGTTGATAAAAACAAGTTTGACCCGGTCGTTCCAGCAGGAAAACCATTTGTCATGGTAAACCCTCAGAGTTTTGCTGAAAAAAGAATTACTACTTCTAATGTTATTTTTAATAACTTTGAATACAAATCTGACTTCCAAGTATTTCCTAATGACGTGGTTCAATTTACCGAAATATTTAAAGATACGACTACACCAGGCTCAAAGAAAACAAGACAAAATGTCCATAAAATGTGGATGCCCTCAAAACAAGCAGTCATTAATCAATGTAAAGAGATTGGTTTTATAAATTATGCCCAGGCAGATTTGTTAATGGCCCAAATGGAGTATCAATACTTGTATGTGTTTCAAAAACCAGAATAAGTTGAAAAGACCTTACAAATAAACTTAATTTTTTACAATATTAAGTTTATTTTATCATTGATAGTATCATTGATATTATTTATGAATTAGATTTCTACCATACGAATACCATAATAATATATTATTCCTTGATAAACATTTGAACACATTCCCAAATTTTGGCAGATTCTTTAAGATTAAAAACACCTCTATTTTGTGCTAAATTAAGAAATGATATTATCACATTTAATGCTGTATTTTCATTAGTAATTTCAGTATCAACCAATGAAGGTGGCTTTCTCTCTTGTGTTGTCTCAGCTATTTGCTCGACGGGTATATCTTCAATACGTACTCCGGAAATATCCATATGATGTATGCTGGTATAAATAACATTAATATTAAACGAATTATCTCACATATTTCCCTACACGGGCAAATGAATCAACAATAAAAATGATAAATATACCTAAAAAGGAATACAGAATTAATTCTTCTGTCACACGACCAGTTTTCTCGTCTTGTTGTTCTTCTAATAAATAAATCACTTGGTTAAGTTTGTTTAATAATTCATCTTTATTAGCACCGTTAGGACTGACATCATCGGAACTTTGGTTATAATAAGGAACATATTGTTGATAATATTGTTTAGCATATTCACTTGGTAATTGAGTAAATCCTTCTTGTCCGGATTGTGTCGGCGAAGTATCGTTTTGATAAATAGAATTTGCTAAAGAATCGTGATTACCGGCGTTCGTATTCATGTCTGGTTCATTATTTTCTATTCTTTCAATACCTGCTGAATTAGGATACTGAACCATTGGTTGAAAAACGTCAGATGAATCATCGTCGTCATCATCATAATCCCCACCATTACTATGTATTTTTTTCATAATAGCTTCTACATTTGTATTTGGTTTTGTAGATACATTGCCAGCATTAGCTGGTCTTTTTAATGTTTTGTTTCTCATATTAACTCTCTTTTTCTGTATTGGGTTTTCTGTATTTTCTTTATTATTAAATTCGGCTGCATATGTTGCTAAAGACATTTATACTCTTATAAAAAATATAGATAATAATTTAAATAACTTACGGAAAATTTATATCTTTAATTTATATAAGAATGGCTTATTTATTTGAATTCAATACTGTTTTAGGAAGATTACTTTTTGTAATCGTTATTTTGATAGCTACACACTTTCACATACTTGCTGGAGTTATTACGTTGATGTTGATTATATCATATAATCATAATGTTATAGAGGGTATGGAAAATAAGGAGGATTTACCCGACAAAACATCTAACGAGCATAATGAGAGTGATGATGGTGTCACTGATTTAAATGGCGACAATACTGAAGACCCTATTTCTACTTTTAAAAAAGAGAATTGTAAAGACGGACTCCTCATGAAAGATGATAAGGAAGTTACAAAAGATTCTATTACATCGTCGTTTCCAGACCTCAAATTTTTAGAAGAACCATGTAATCCATGCGATGATGACTGTAAATTTGAAATAGTCTCGTCTAGCGAACGTTTAACTGCTGAAAAAAATGTGAGACCAGTTGATTCAACCACTATACCAGTTGATAGAGAAAATATCACGAAAAAACAGGACGAACAATAGATTCTATAATAATATTTGTTATAGATTAAAATAATTATATATTTTATATGAGTAATATAAAATATATGAAATATATGAACCACCTCATAACACTAGCATTTTGTGCGAGTGTTTTAGTGATGATGAATATGTTATTATCACAATCATTAGACGATAAACTACCAACGGTTCAAGAAGGGTTTACTACCTATTTTAGACAAACTATACGACCACATGTGAGAAGAATCGGACATGTAAAAGAGAGCGTTTATTATCATTTTAACAAAAGGTTCGGCGAATTTGGAAAAGGCCTTGGTATTTTTTAAAAAACCCGAGTGTGAAAAGAACTGTAAATAGACCGACATCTAAAAATAGTTTTCTTAATCTAATATATATATAATAGAATGTTTGAAGCATTAAATGTATTGAATTCTAGTAAGTATTTTACAGGAGTCATGATGATATTATTAAATATAGGTTCTCGTTTTGTTGAGATTCGATTAGGTGACTCCATGGAAGCATTTGTTAAATATAATGTAGCGCGAGAATTGCTCATTTTCACAATGGCCTGGATGGGTACCCGTGACATATTTGTATCGCTTGTTTTAACAGCTGTATTTGTAGTATTGTCGCAATTTTTAATGAATCACAAAAGTAATTACTGTATCCTTCCCGATAAATATAAATATATCAAGGTTGATACCAATAATGATGGTCATGTAAGTGATATCGAAATTAACCAAGCGATTGAAACGTTGGAAAAGGCCAAGAGACAAAAGGACAAGGAAAGAAATCTTACGTTATTGAACTCTTTTAACAGTTCTTTGTAAAATTTAAGTCACAACTAAACATTAAATAATATATTATTATTGTAAGATGAATAATGATATATTAAAAATAGCATTTAATGCGTCTACTGTAGCTGGAAACATTGTAAAAAATATGAATTATACTCCTTCGATGTCACAGCCACAATTATATAGCGCTTACCCAAAGATATTATTTATACCAACAATAAAATTATCTTACAAATTGTTTCAAAGTGATATGAATTTATTAGATAAGGATATTGATAAAGACGCTATAAAAAAAATATTTCTATCTACTTCACAATTGAATAACTTTTTAGAGCGTGTTCAAGAGAAAAAACAGTATGAAAAACTCTCACTAGAGGAAGCAACTAAAAAAGGTATTATTCATAATAATATTAGATTTATATTGAATTTGTTTTTTAGCAAGGGAAATAAAATTCATATTTTTCAAAAAATATTCTTTATTAATAATTATGATTGGAATAATCATTATGAGATGGCTTCTGTCAATAGCATGATGGAAACTATTTATAAAATAACAATCAATCTTACACTACATGAAGGGGGTGAATTATCATTTACAGATTCTACAAGACTATCGTGCCTTCAAAAAAGAAATAGTATTGTAAACGATTATTATGAATTATTGGGTTTACATAAGCATCAGTCTCTTCCTAAAAATTTACCATTAGCAACAGCTGTACCTTTAGCTAGAGATGTACCAGTCGCAAGAGTTTTACCTTTATCTAGAGGATCTCCGGATAGTGCTAGTAGTGCTAGTGCTAACAAAAATATACGGGTTACGTCTGATACAAAAGTAGGAGGAACAAAAAATCGCGTAAAAAAAAGAACTAGCAATATAATATATTAAGAAGAATTCTAAAGTAAAAAATGTAATTATATATAAAATTACATGTTTATCAAAATTTATTCTATATACGATTTCATTTCTATATTTTCATTGTTAGTAAATATTTATTTAATTTATAGTTTTGATATGATTTTAATTATAGGTTTAGCTATTTGTTTATTTTTTCATGATTTTATCAAGGAGATTACTACAGGGTGGTATCCCCCTATATTTAAGCGGCCTAGTGGAGCTATAAATTGTTCCTTGTTCAATTCAGGTGGTTTAGTAGAACATAAATCAGGGTTTCCATCTGGTCATGTAACCGTAATTTCCTTTTATATGAATATATTGCGAATGCGTAATGTCGTAAAAGACGATTGGAAAACGTTTATTCTTTATAACAGCCCTATTGTATTAATGGGATATGCGAGAATTATGAAAGGATGTCATAATTTTATACAAGTTATATCTGGATATTTGCTAGGGTATGGTATTGCGAAAATATTGTACATATATGAGGACAACATACGTGATAGCTTTACATCATTGAAGACTAAAAAAAAGACGACTTTTAAATAAAAAGTATATAAATATTTTTTACATACATCTTATAACAAGATGTATAAAAAATTAGTATCATTGGTCGTAAATTTAAATCGTATAACCCCGACACAAACGACTATGTCTAGTGAAACGGTCTCAAATATTAAAGCTAAACGGAAATGGCGACATAAGTATAGATACGGTAAATACATATCACCATGTAAACGAAATAAGCTAATCATGACTGCCTTGAAAGAAAACGTTCATATTGCCGATATTGTAGAAAAATATAATTGTTCTCCTGACTATGTCGCATATATTATGTTTTTACACAGATATTCTATTTATGAAATAACTGATATAACCGGGGTAACTAAACGTAGGTTATTAGACGCATATTTAAGATATTAGATTTTTATGGGGGGGTGAAACACAACGATTTACACGCTTAATCATGTTAATTCTTTATCTAATTTGTAGTCGGTATTTTTGGTTGTTACGTCAATAGTACAGCCTCCATTTTTACATAAATGTGCTACTTTTCTAAGATAACTTTTGAATATAACATAATCGCGTATTTCCATAATACAATCATCTATATTATATTTGTCCCGTAACAAATTGTACATATCTACTATATTCTCTTCTGGTAAAAAAGTTTCCCATCTCACATAATGACTATTTATTACGAAAACAACGAATAAATCTCTGGAGTCGGGTGGACGCTCTATATATGTATTTTCTTTTTCTATATGTTTTTCTGTATCTGTATCTGTATCTGTATCTGTATCTGTATCTGTACTACTATCACATGAAATATACATATTCATAGTAATATTTATAGTCTCGTTAATATAGTGTTATAAAATAATTCAACATAGTGTGCGGGTATTTCATTGAAATCAACAAGTCTTTTGTTTCTCTCATATAGCTCCACTTTGTTTTCATTATATAATCGTTCTAGAAACATGGTTTGATTGTCGTAATATTTTTCTGCGGTCTTTGGACCACATTTGGAAAATATAGCTTCAATATTGTCACTTTTATCACCCATAACAATTTTATAGAATAAATCACGTTCCGGACTTCCACTGTATTTTTTGGAATCTAGTAAGGAAGCATATTTTAAATTCATAAGATGAATCCGGTCGTTTGCTAATTGAATATAATCATGGTCACTCGTAATAATAGTAATATTCGCATCGATATATTTGTGTGTTAGAAATTTCGCAGTTAACGCCAAACAATCATCTGCTTCCAAATGTTCTAATTCAACAGCGTGCTTTACACCTGCTTTTTCAAACAATTTCTCTCTATATGTTAATTCAAAGAATTTGGAAATATCAGCCTCTTTATTTTTCTCCTGATTTCGACCTGCTTTGTATTGAGGATAAAACGATTTCCTCCATATCTGATCCTGAGGGCAATCATTTCCAACAATGAGTATAGCATTCTTCATCTTTAATTTTTGCTTTAATTCAGCTATCTTAGAGAGAAATGTACTGATATATTTTTCAACGAACTCTTCATTTTGAAAGGGGTGTCCTATGTCTTTGTCGGGGTTGGCATTTCTCCACCATATTTGTAGAGCAAATACTCTATAAAATATAAAATAACTGCCATCGATTAGTATATAATTATCCATGTTTAATTATTTTTAATTGAAGAAATGTATTTATTTCATTTTTATAATATAATTGAAATAAATTATGGAACATTATATACTTGTAAAAATAATCAATATGTGTATTCAACCAAACTATACTACTACTAGCCCAATCACAATATTATATATAAATGAAGGCGAAATATTGAGTGATAGTATCATATATCAAAATCCAGTTGTCAATAATAATAATATAATGGATGAATATAATTATCCATACACACCAGTAACACTTTTTGAATACTTGATACTTGCTGATGAAATACACAATAAGTATAAAAATAGTGATATTTACGGCAATATTATTTATGTGATGGGCACATTAATTTCTCTATACGGCATATACAACTTTATTATACAAACAGTCGTGTCATTTTATAAAAAAATGAACTTATAAATCAAGAATAAATAGTAATTAACTTACATGGAATATAAAATATAAATATACATTAGAGATGATGCGTTTTAATATATTATATACAGACTATAAAGAAGAACAAATATATCGACGTTCCATTAAATGTGATATAAATGAAAATGATACTACGTATTACATAAAATACTCAAATAGGCATATTACTAGTAAACAAATGAGTTCTACAATCGAAAAATCCTTTAATGTGGATGAACGTGTTATAGAATATATCGATACTAACGGGAATAGCAATTATCGGATTAATTTATTATTAACCAATGATATAGCAATTTATACAAATATGAATTTAAATAAAAAAAATGACACGAAAATAGATAGGTTATTACAACATATATCTAATATAATTTTCATAAATATTCCTAAAAATGATTGTAGGCCAGAAAAATTAAACATTATGATAGATAACAATAAATTAGATGATTTGATTGAAACGTATGATTATGAATTAATGACTACATGTATGATAAATATAAATATTTATGATAAAAATGGAGTGTTCAATATGATAAAGAATTACACTGACAAATGATACTAATGAAGAAATAAATAGCATACAACTATTTTTTTACACATAAATACAATACATTTTCAGAGATGGAATAAATATATAAAATATATTACTTATTATATATTTATTTATTTGTATTTTGACCAATAATCACTTTTTTCTAAATATCAAGACTCACTGTGTTGCGTTCTGACTTGCGACGTTTTGATTTCAAAGGAATATTGTCGTTTTGCATCTCTTTTAATTCGCTAATACTAATAGTACTGCCCTTTTCATCCCTATCTTGTTGAATATTTACTTCTGTTTTCTTGACCTTTAATCCGGATAATAAATTGGAAATATCACTTGGACCCTTCATCTCGGGACGTCTTGTGGATCTTTCTGCTGGTGGAATATTGCGACTAGCATTAATATCAGGTCTATTTGATAAAGGAACATATCCAGGTCTTACTGGTGGTGGGACAGAATTGGGACCTTGAGTAGCAATGGGGGTTGGTGGATTTCCATTTGATTGTGGCATGAAATTAGGTTGTGTTTGACGGTATTGTTGTTGTTGCTGTTGTTGTTGCTGTTGTTGTTGCTGTTGCTGTTGTTGTTGCTGTTGTTGTTGCTGTTGTTGTTGCTGTTGTTGACCACCGTTTCCACCCATCATAGAACCCATAAACCCACCTAATCCAGGATTCGTTTGACCCATGGAATTAACAGCCGCACTTGTGAATTGTTGCATCAAATCAGGATTCTGTCTCATAATATCATCCATACCAGGCATAGATGACTTGAACATACTGTTTGTCATATGAACCATTAAAGCACCACCGCCCAATTGAAACAATAACTTTAATTCAGGTGCCATAGATGCCTTAGATTTGTATTTTTCATGTAACTCGGCAAAAATTTCATCGTAATCATCAATATTCTCATTAATCTGTTCTGACCAACCATCCAATCTTACATCAAATGGATCAAATTTGTTGTTTAAAAATTCTAATCCAGTAATACATGCCATCAACATTTTACCTTGGAATTTAACACCATTCTTCTTCTCCTTTTCAGCCATAACCGATTCATACTCTCCCTTCATTTCAAGAATATTGGATTCCATGTCATATTTTTTGGTTAACTTTACACCCTTTCTCTCCAAATCTTCTAATTTTTGTAGGACAGAAAACCGTTCTTTTAACGATTCTTCTTTACTCATTCTAGGTTCTGATTGTGATTTTGTAATGTCTGGATTAATTGGTATTTCATTAAATTTACCATACCCATCCCATGTCTTATTATCATCGGTAGATTGTTCTTTTGTAGAAGCTCCTAAATTTAATGGTTCTGCCATATTGATATTTTCATCTACTGGATCTTCATCATCCTTGTTTAATTTAAATGAACCAGAAAATATATCTGACCTAGCACTTCTCATGCTTTTTTTAGGTTCTGATAATTCGTTTAATTCATCTTCTAAATTATTTAAATCACCGAATCCAATATCGTCTGATGCTCCCCTACTTCTATTTCCACCATTTGATGTTTTCTTTTTATCATTCATTAATAGCTCAATACCAAAATTAGACGTTGTTCCACTTCCAATATCATGTACAGAATCACTCGTATTATTTATATTAATATTCTGACTTGAATTCAAATCACTCATATCAGTAATATCAATGATATCGTGATTACTCATTATTACTTATTAAGAAAGATTAATTTTAAATCAAACACATTGATTATATATAATATCGTTTCGTAAATACCAAATCCCTTGTAAGAAACAATCTGCTAAATCATCTTTTTTCTTATGAGTATGAAACATATCTAAATATTTTCCAAATAATTCATTGTTAATTAATAATTCTTCACATATTTCAATTCCCTTGTGTTTTCTCTCAGCGTAGGTTGTCTTTGTAGTAACATATTCTTTCAGTTTGTTCGCTGCCGATATAAAGTGAATGTCTGTTGTATTCTTCATAATGAAGTATTGAGCTATCATACCTTGTAATGTTTTCATTCGACTAGCAATGGGACTAATTTGATTTTCAATAATAACAGTATCTATATAGATATCTCCATATAAATTTCCCATTACATCTTTCAAATTTATACCAATTTCTATTAAACTTAACTCGCTCGTTTTCACTGTGTTTGAAAAGGGGAGTATATATTTTATTTTTAATTCATAATCTAAATATTCTAATAAATGTACCTTGCTCATTTTTGGATCAAATTCTATTTTATGATTAGTTAAAAGATTTTTCAAATCGTTTATTTTTATTTTTTTAAGTTTTTGTAATTCTAACTCTTTTGGAATAATAGGTCGGTTTAGATTTTTACAGTGTTTTTTACAACAATAGGTTTCCTTGTAATTATATTTGGCTGGTTTACCACATGAACAATTAACTACCATTTCATTACATAAACTAACGACATCCCATTTTATAATTCCATATTTATCCTTGTTTTCAACGTCAAACAAACATAGAGCCAAATTCTTTATACCTACGTCAATACTTAATACTTTCATTTAGTGATGTATTGTAATATATTATTATACAATACAAACCTGTATTTAAATGGACAATAAGATAATTGTTAAACTACTTATTGATACTAATTTAATTAGGATTGGGCATTCTCTGTTGTAATATTTCTTCTTGTGTAATAGCTGGTGCAATCATTCTTGCTTGAAGCTGACTTGAAGATAAATACAAATTCTTTAAATCACTATCCGCATAACCATATGGTTGGGATTTCTCCATACAAGATTTATATAAAAATGGACTGTTTGGTACAGATTGTCCTGTTCTAGATGAAGGGCAATAACAACATTCATCACACGCTTCTAATTGATTTGCCTTTATAACTGAATCAGCATTTTCGGTTAAATATTTTCTATATTGCCAATTGGACTTGATACCATTCTCTTGACGTATTTCTTGATTAATAGTTGCTCCAGGTTGCCATTTGGAAAAATTTCGCCCATCACTCATAATAGGAGGGAAATCAAAATGGATATTATTAGAACCAGCATAACATGTGCCCCAACTCATTATATATAGTTATAGAGAGAAAATGTTCTAAGGTGTACCACAATTATGCATATTTTAGGGATTTGACATATTTACTGTTCTAATATTGTCAATAATTCCTTTTTGGTCTTTTTCTCTCCTTTTGTAATTAATTGTTTGTCTTCAGCTAGTTGCCTCAATGCTTGAACATTTAATGATTTGAAATCTAGGTTTGGATCTGAAGTAGGGGTTGATTCTAAAGATATTTTTACAGCCAATGGTTCAGTGCTCGATGATTTGTTTATTTCATCAACATATGGGTTTTGATGAATATCATCACTATCATCACTATCATCACTATCATCACTATCCGAACTAGAATTGTCTAAACTTTTAATATGAAATGATGCTACATTTAAATCAGCTAAAGGTTCGTTTTCTTGTAATTGAACGACTTTTATTTCGTCAGTGTTTATAGAATTATCTGGTGATGAATCAATTTGCTCTAATATATCAACAGGATGACTTGTAACATTCATCATAATATCAATTATATTATTATTGTTATTCACGCGAACATCCGGTTCTTCAACATCACTTTCTTCACTATCACTATCACTATCACTATCACTTTCTTCACTATCACTTTCACTTTCATCAGATACATCTATTAATTTCTGTTCAACTGGGTAAATCGAATCACTTGAACCAGTTATAATTTGTTCATTTATATTATTAGCATCGAATGCTGTATTCATATTTCCGTCTACATGACGTTGATGTGCCATTTGTTGTGACATTTCCATATTGGTAATAAATGACTGTAATATTCTTGCCTGTTCCATTTGAGCACGTTCTAAAACAGAAAAACTCCTTCTAAAGTAAAAAAATAATACAGATATTAATAAAAACATTACGCCTAAACATAGTAAAGTAACTGGATTTGTCAATATTTCAAACATTATTATTTATTAGACATATTAATAAAATGATAAGCAAACGAAATTATATGTTTTTCAATGCTTCATTTGCTTCGTCTAAAATATATTTTGGGTAATGTAAATCAGCCAATACTTTTAACCCTCCCTTTACATTTGATATACCAGATATCATTTTAAAGGTATAATTAAAGTTGTAATCATCCAACCGTTCTACGTACATGTGATTATTTGTCATCATCCGGTCTATTTTTTTACATAGATCCATCAAATGAGTGGTTAATATGAAATCAATGTTTTTCTGCTTTATTAAAAATTTGATAAATCCATAAGAACTGGCACATGCTTCATTTGGGTTCGTTCCAGAAAACAATTCGTCAAAAATACAAAAATGCCGTTTTCCGTCTTCTAAACTTTCTATAATTTCCTTACAACGCCTAGCTTCGGCTTGAAACAAACTATCTCTTCCTGACGTATCTGGTATATTCAAATAACAATGAATGCGATTGTATGGTGAAATAGTAGCCCCAGAATAAAAACCATATCCAAAACTTTGAGAGAAAATTAAATTAAATAAGGTTGCTTTTAATGTTGTCGTTTTACCAGAAGCATTTGGACCAGTTATAGCAATATTCTTACTTAAATCAATATCATTTTTTACTGGTTCATTGTGTATTAGATGTGGAAAATAAGCATTCTTTAATTTTGTATTTTTACCAAACTTACATTTATTGATTAATTTCTCTCTACGTAGTTCATTCAATCCATTCATATGTTCCATGAATGCGTTAACACCTAAACTGAATTCTATTGTATTCTGGATATCTTTATTTGTATGGAATTCGTAAAAATGTTTCATGATATAACCTATTTGCTTGGACTTACTTGTTAAGTTTTTCAAATCAAATTGCGTAATAACATTTAATGTTTCTACTAATCTCATACAATGTTGCTTGTGTGGGTATATGCTTTGTAAAAATGGTACATAACTAGTATACTTCATACACGATTGTTCTAATATATTCATATTTTCAACGGTAGTCGTTAAATATTCTTTCAATGAGAATAAATCATCATGTATAGTGCCAAAGTTTTTATAAAAACGATAACACACTAGCGAATTTTGATAAATGGAAAAGAAATAAAACACAATCGATACTACAGCATATAACCGTTTCTCCCACGATATGTCACCCATCACTGTAAATATATTTCCTAATGCGTGCTTTGAAAAAATATTTACCAAGACCTTGTAATAGCTGTCTAATGTAATCGCGATACCACTAAATTTTAACATAAAAAAAGGCACTATCAGCAGAATTATTGGCAGAATAAGACTCAATATGGGACTTACTAAATTATAAAGACTAAGTATTTGTAAAAATAAGGGCGAATTGTTTAAAAATTTGAAGAATTCAATATCTACGTAGTAATACCGGTCAATAAAATTTTCATCGTTTTTGATATTTTTCCACAATTCATAAAAGTCGTCGTATTGTTTTTGTTTGGATTCAATATTTTCATCTGCTTTCCAACCCCCCAAGATTTTCTGTGTATCTTTTAAAAATTTCTTATTATTGGTATAATATTCACTTAATGTATTTAATCGTTCAAATCCTATTTTTGATTTGGGTTGTATGATGGTTTCCAGTAAGCCTTGTCTTACTTCGCTATCCTCGTTTAACTCTAATAACTCTAAATCATCAATGATATTTTCGTCTAATCGCTGTTTCTCTTCCACGTAGAATATTGGTAATTCAAATGTTGAATTCATTAATTACTATACTTGTGTAATTAATAAATAGATTTTTTACGAAATTATGCTTAAATAGATTTTTTACGAAATTATAGTTGATGGAAGTTCATCAATTTGCGTTTCATAATATGTTTCGATTTCCTTTATCTTTTCAACGTCTCTACGTGTAATAAAATTAATTCCCATGCCCTTTCTACCCCATCTACCAGAGCGACCAATTCTGTGAATATAAGTATGAATATCTTTTGGAAGGTCGAAATTAATAACAGTACTTACTTGTTGAACATCAATACCACGGGCAGTTAAATTTGTTGAGATTAATACTCTTGCAGCACCTTTTGTAAAATCATCATATACTTTTAGCCTCTCGCCCTTTTCCATATCACCATGAATACAACAAACTGGAAAGTTATCTTTTGTCAATGCCTCGCATAAATCAGTAACACGATTAATACTGTTACAGTAAATAATACATTGATTTACTGAAATTACTTGAAACAAATCCTTTAAAGTTTCATATTTCTGCGCATCATTGTCAATAGCAACGTAATATTGCTGAATTCCTTCCAGTGTAACGCTTTCAGTTTTTACTAGAATTTTTATTGGGTCATTCATAAATTTTTCGGTAATAGCTTGAATTTCAACCGGAAGTGTAGCACTAAAAAGGGCAATTTGGACACTATTTCCTATAAATTGAAAAATATTGTATATTTGTTCCTTAAACCCATTAGACAACATTTCGTCAGCCTCGTCTAGAACAATCATTTTTATTGCTTTCGTATTTATTTTTCTTCTGCGAATTAAATCGTGTACGCGTCCAGGAGTACCTACGATAATTTGCGGACCCTTTTCAATTTCATTTACATCATTATCAATTGACCTACCACCAATTAATAAAGAGCATGTTAAATTTTCTACAAATGTCCCCATTTTTGAAGCAACTGAATGTATTTGAATTGCTAATTCACGTGTAGGGGCTAATATTAACCCCTGGATTTCATTTACCGTTTCATCAATTCGTTGAATAGTGGATATAGTAAATGCTCCAGTTTTTCCTGTACCCGACTGAGCCTGAGCAATAATATCTTTACCAGTCATCATTGGACCAATAGACTTCCTTTGTATAGGACTTGGTTCTTCAAATCCTTGTCCGTATATACCCCGCAATAAGTTATCCTTTAATTCTAATTGGTCCCAATTTATTATACTATTGCACTCCATATCATATTTTACGAAATAATATTTAAGTATATTCTATTCATTATTTATTATATGTAATAAAATTGATATAAAATAATAAATTTATTAGCATTTATATTATTGTAATGTCTGGGACAATTTATACACTAAAGGATTTTGAAAATATTGCGTGGTCTGCGAATGATAAAACCCTAGATGATAATGAACCCTTTAAGCTATCACAGGAAATTATGGACATAATTACCTCATTGTCCGAACAAGTCGGCTCACCAAATTATATTAAAACTCCAGCATTTACAAAAAATAATGGTAGTATCATTAACAATGGTGAAAAACCATATTATAAAAAGAAAAGGAGACAGGAAGAACCTATTAGTGCCAGTGATTGGGAAGCCATTCGTAATTTTAAAAAGACAGAAATCGCGAAAAAGGTAGGTGTTGAAAAAGACATTGATAACATTCGTTTGTTAATTAATAAACTAACTGATAAAACATATGATAAAATTATTGAAAAATTATTTGACACTATAGATGAAATTAAAAATAAGTGTCACATTGATGACGGTACTATTGATACAGATAACAATGATGATATTATCAATCACATTAATAAAATTGGTTATGCCATATTTAATATGGCTACTTCAAATAAATTTAATAGTGGGGTGTATGCTAAATTAACATGTGAACTACAATCTAAATATGAATTTATGCGATCGATTATTCATAATAACATCGGTGAATTTATGAAAATGTTTGAAAATATGGAATTTGTTTCATCAGTTGAAAATTACGACCGATTTTGTGAGGTAAATATCATAAATGATAAGCGTAGAGCTATGAGTTTGTTTCTGGTTAACTTGTATAAGAACAATGTTCTTTCGCTGGATTATATTTTTGAAAATATTCAAAATATTCAGAATATGATTGTACACGAAGACACTATTGTAAATGACGATAAAATTATGGAAATTGAAGAATTATCTGAAAATTTATATATAATTCTCACCAATATTTCAACGAATGTCTTTATGAAACACAGTCAATGGCTTCATGTATATGACAATGTAGTAAGGATTTCTAAAATCAATACAAAAATCAACAAAGGAATTTCATCAAAAACCAAATTCAAACATATGGATATTCTTGACAAGTTGAAAGGTAAATAAACTGAGTGAAAAGGAAATAAACAATAAATATAGAAATATAATTATACTCATATAATTATGGAAAACATTGAATCTAAAACAGAAAATAACGACGAATATGCTAATTTTGCTATAAATTATGAAATAACCAATACTTCGCCTACAAATGTATGTATTGAGAAGAATGAAATTGATGATTTGTTGAACGATGGGAGTTTTTTTTATGATTTTAAAACAGAAATTGATTCAGTTGATCAGGATAATATGATGGCACAACATGTTGATTATTTTGAAAACTATAATATGAAACAATTACATCATATTAGTAATTATTATCAAATTCCTAAGCGAAAATTGAAAAAAGAGGAATTGATTGAACTGATTATTCAATTTGAAAATGACGAGAATAATGTGGAAGTTGTCTATAATCGCAAACGTTTATGGCATTGTTTGACGGAGTTGAAGGATGATGAGTATTTCAGCAAATTTGTTATTTTTTAGTTGATGTGGAATGTTGCATTCATTCAAGTAAATAGAATAACAATATAGAAAATGAAAAAACATAAATATTAAATATATAATTAATTTATAATGGTTAATTCTATATTAAATCCTAAAATAAATTATCCTGAAATAAAAAAATTAGACCCCGAAGACAAAAGTTTTGATGCGTCTATGTACGAAATAACTGTTTTAGGAATAGATATTCTTATTGCTCTTGGTCAAGCTAAATACGCATTTATTGATGACAATATTATTTATTATCCTATATATTTAGTGAAAGATGATAGAGTTTCGATACAAATCGGCGTATATGAATTGTTATCAGACCAATTGCCTAATGTTATTGACGATGATGGTGATATTGATTTGGAAAGTATCAATGATCCACTAGTATATAGTTTTGTAAATATTGAAATGCTTACTAAAAGCAAATCTACTTCTGGCGATGAGAACAAACAACCAGATGAAGATAAAGAAGGAGATAAAGATGAAGATAAAGAAGGAGATAAAGAAGAAGATAAAGAAGAAGAAGACGAAGAAGAAGAAGAAGATGATGGTGACTTCCATGATTCACCATTACCTGAACAAAATGAAAAACAAATTGTTCTAGAAAAAGACAATTATAAAAAGGAAAAGGGACAGCCATGGATTCAAGACTTCTTTAAAAGTAACGAATACGATTTAATTGATAATGAAGGGGGTGGTGAATGTTTGTTTGCGGTTATCCGTGATGCTCTTAAAGCAGTAGATAAAGAGGTGACTTTATTAGAACTGCGTAGAAAATTAGCAGATGAATTAACGCCTGAAATATACGACCATTACAAAGAAATGTATAATATGATTATCGAATCAATACAAACTGGTGAAACGGAAATGAAAAAATTGAATAAATTGAACAATGATTTACGCAACCGTTTACGCAGTTCTAAAGATAGCGACGAACAACAAAGCATTATCGTTAACGCAAAAGAAGTCGCAAATAAACATACCATCTTAAAATCAGAAGTAAATGTCACGAGAGAATTGTTGAAAGAATTCAAATTCATGAAAAAGGTTCATTCTTTGGACGATTTGAAAAAAGTTATTAAAACGTGTGATTTTTGGGGTGATATGTGGGCTATTTCCACATTAGAACGTATATTAAATATAAAATTAATCATCTTTTCTAGTGAGGCATGGAAAGAGGGTGATAGTAACAATGTACTACAATGTGGGCATGTAAATGATGTTGTTTTAAAAGAAGACGGCACATTTGAGCCGGAATATTATGTTTTATTGGATTATACAGGTGACCATTACAAATTAATTACTTATAAGCATCATAAAATATTTATTTTTAAAGAGATACCATATGCTATAAAACTAGATATTACAAAGAATTGTTTACAAGGTACATCAGGTACTTATAACATTATACCTCAATTTAAACTATTTAACGAGGAATTAGGAGTAGATGAACCAATCGATTTAAATGTTGATGTCCTCGAAGAAAATGAAAATAGTTTGTATGATAACTCTATCGTATTTCAATTCTATAAGAAATCAAATAATAAACCATTGCCTGGTAAAGGGAATGGGGAGAAAATACCTTTAGAACGGGTGAAAGAATTTTCTCAATTGGTTGAAATACCTGAATGGCGACGAAAGCTAGACAATGATTATATCGCACCATTTGAATTGGATGGACATAAATGGAAAACGGTAGAACATTATTATCAAGCAAATAAATTCAAAAATACCAATAAGGAATTCTACTTGCTTTTCTCTCTAGACACTGATTCTAAAATATCGGGTGATGTTGATATGGCCAAGGCTGCTGGTTCAAAGACGGGTAGACATCACAAGGATGTATTGCGAGCCAAGGACATTAAAATTGACCCAGATTTCTATGGTGGATCAGAAGAAACCATTTTAGAAAATGCTATTTATGCCAAATTTAACCAAGATAAAACCGATCTAAAACGAACACTACTTCTTACTAAAAAGGCGAAATTACAACATTATAAGCCTGCCGCAGAAGCAGAAATCGCTAACGCCCTCATGCTAACTAGAAGTAAATTAGAATAGTAATATAGTTGTTGGATTGGGGGTTGTTACAAAAATTAAAAATTAATTCTGTATATATATTAATGACTAATATACATACAAATGCTCCTACAAAAATAGATAATGATGTAATTTTTACTCTTTATAATTTATTTGTAGAGGCAGACGAATATGTAGCAAACAAGGCTAGAAATTCTTGCTTCAAATACACACATACACAAATAAATATGATTTCACAAATACCTAGACCTGATATGTATAGTAGCCATTTCTTTCCAAAACAGATTCATGAATATATCGATGAAACTGCTCTACATAAAATACAATACGTTTGTAAAATCAAACATCGCACAATAAACATTTATTTTGTATTGAATGATGATATGTATGATACCTTAAAGACGAGAGATATTCATTTTCTTGACAACTATATACGCATGATGTATATGTGGATTTATATATTAAGTGCTTTTTCTAAAGAAACTTGTTCCAAAACATTGTCTGTTTATATTTATCTTACCCCGTTTAAAAAGCTACTTCCTGACAATCAATTAACTACCATTGATACAGAACACGTGAATACGGCTTATACCACTCATTGTAGAGTAAATAATGAAATTGTAGTTTTTCGAGAAGAGGAATGGTTTAAAGTTTTCGTTCACGAAACATTCCATAGTTTTGGTCTAGATTTCGCTAATATGACAAATACACACAGTGTCAATAAAAGGCTCAACGAATTATTCAATGTTAATGTGGACTTCTTGTTGTTTGAAAGTTACTGTGAATTTTGGGCTAGAACTATAAACTGTATGATGTATACCTACTTACAGTTACAGCTTCAAACGAAAAACAAACTGAATTATAATACTTTTGAAAAAACATTTAATCAACATATGGAACATGAAGGTGAACATTCATTGTCACAGGGATTAAAAATACTCAATTTTATGGGATTAAATTATAAAACCGTCAATAAACATTATGGCAAACACAATGATGATAAAACAATCTTTAAAGGTAAAAAAGGTAAAGATAAAAATGTAGACGTAAATGCTATCGATATGTGTAACTATTTGTATAAAGAAAATACCGCTGTATTTAGTTATTATATTATAACCAGTTTACTGATGAATAATTATAATAAATTTATGCATTGGTGTTTGTATAATAATGGTGGTATGGATAACCGTGTTATGAATAAACGTGGATGGAATGATAACAATTTTCTTCAGTTTAAAAAAACACCTGGTAATATTGACGCATACATAGAGTTTATTGATTATTCACGTTGTAATAAGGATATCCTTGAAAATGTCATGAAAACTGAAAGCTCCTTTTCAAAAACCGAGGATTCTAATGGGAACCTGGACCGAAGCTTACGTATGACAAAATTAGATATGAACAATGTAATTTAAGTAGATACAAATAAAATTGAACGCGTATATCAATCTGTTAAATATTTACTAAACACGAAATGGGTATTAAATATTTGAATAAACATCTACAATCCAATTGTAGTAATTCTATAAAGAATATTAGTTTACATGAATTAAGCGGTAAAAAAATTGTAATCGATACTAGTATCTATCTTTATCGTTTTCTAGGCGAAAATGCTTTACTAGAAAACTTTTATTTGATGATATCTATATTTCGTGAACATAATATACTTCCCTTGTTTATATTTGATGGAAAACCGCCCAAAGAAAAGGAGGAGTTGTTAAAACAACGGAAAAATGGAAAAAAAGAAGCTGAAACTAAATATAATGAATTAAAAAATAGGTTTGATGATGTTCCGGAATATGAGAAGAAAGACTTGGAAGACTCTATGTTAGCATTAAAGAAGGAATTTATCCGTCTGCGTCATACTGATATTGAAAATGTAAAATTACTCATCCAAGCATACGGTGTCTCTTACATAGAAGCGCCTGGAGAAGCAGATAAATTATGTGCTAAAATGGTTTGTAAACATAAGGCGTATGCTTGTTTAAGCGAAGATATGGATTTGTTTGTTTACGGGTGTCCTCGTGTATTGCGATATCTAAGTTTATTTAAAAAAAAGGTCGTCATGTATGATTTAAAGGGGATATTGACCGATATGAAGCTATCTTTTGACGAGTTCCAAAGCATATGTATTGTTTCTGGCACGGATTATAATATTGATATGGAAAATAATACGAATTTGACACAAACTTTGAAACATTTCAAAAAATATAAGCAACTATCTAATCAATATTACGATAATAGTAATAATACTATTATTAACAATGATAAGAAAAATAATATAAATAATAACAAAAATAATAACAAAAATAATAAGAAGAAAACTCGTAATGAAAATACTACCCCTATATCATTTTATGAATGGTTAGAGGAGAACACAAAATACATAACAAATTGTATGGAATTATACAATATTCAAGATATGTTTGATTTGACAAAAATGACTGAATATAAACAATACGAAAAAATTAACATTATCAATGGACCCGTACATAAACGTAATCTAATGAATGTACTAGAAAAGGAACATTTCTTGTTTGTTGAATAAGTATTCTAATATGTCATGTGTAGAATAATGAAAAATATATGTTACTGTATAACATATGTTTTTGTTTTTTTGTTTTTTGTTTTTGTTGGTTATATTTATTTTGAAATTCTATTCATATATGGAAATATAATTAGTTGTTAGGAAAATTAAGCAGAAGTTGCGAGCTTGTCACTTGCCTTGGCAAAATGAGGGGACATGTACTTCTGGAGGTTGAAGTAGGTGAGCTCATCACCCTTCTGGAGCTTAAGAAGACTAGTTAGCTTCTTGTCAGCAATAATCTTACGACCATTGTCCTTGTCTTGAAGCTTGTGCTCACGAATATAGGTATTAATCTCACGAGTAACCTCGGTGCGAGCCATCTCGGAACCCTCGGGCTTACCAAGGAAACCAGCTAGCTCATTGGAAATAAGGGTAGGCTTGACAAAACCAGAAGGGGCACGGTTACCAGTCTTTCTCTTACGCTTAGCCGTAATCTTGGCAGCAGCCTTAAGCTCACGAGTAACTTGACGCTCAATGCTACGGAACTCTGTGCGAAGAGATGACATTTGGGCACTTACTCCCTGAAGCTTTGCCATAAAGCCAGAAAAATGGTCAAATACGGTGGGGGGTGCGTCAACAACCTCTGCGTCAACAGGCGCAGTGGTAGCGGTAGCGGTAGCGACGGGGGCAATGACAGCTACGGGGGTAGCAGGGGTAGCGGTCTTCTTTGCTGCGGTCTTAGGAGCAGTCTTTGCTGCGGTCTTTGATGCGGTCTCAGTGTTCTTTGTTGCGGGCTCAGTAGTCTTAGTTGCTCTTACCATTATACACTAATAGGACATATCCTTTTAAGCTATTTAACGCATTATATATTATAATAGATTATGATTGATTACCATCATAAAAGAATTATGTATGCACATAAAACGAATTATGTTATTTTATATAAATCTAATAAATTAATGGGCTACCGATTGAAATAACCACGGTAAAGCAACTCTGGCTTCCTCACTCACTAAAGTAAGTGCCGATAATACATAATATGCCCCTAAAGCACGAGTTTCTTCAGTGTAACCAGATTTTACCAATAATTCAATGATTCGAACAGCTTGTTTCTTGACATATTCATCTGCTTGATTTTGTGCTAAATGAAGACTCATACCAGTAAATGGATTTCCATGTGGTGGAACAATTTCCCTCATTACATCCATCGACAATTGTGCTCTATAATGCCAAATATCATACACCTCCCTAATAAAGATAATTGTCATATTTTTGGATAAATCACTGAACCATTTACTATCAGCATAGTTTCCTAATTCATTTATAGACTGAAATAATTCGAGTATCTTGAATTCCAGTTGCTTTACATGATCTACAACTACTTCTACTTCTTCAACGATATGTTGAACCCTATTTACTTTTGCTAAACGTAATCGTAGAGAGAAATTACTCTTTAATTCATCACATAGTTTCTCTCTTGTATATGGATTCAATGCCATATTATTTTTTCCAACAATTGACGTAGATTTTTTATATATCACGCTGTATAATGACACAATATCACACCCGTATACGTTATTTTTACTGTCGGTAAAACTGAAGAATTGATTCAATGGTATTTCTTCAATCGGTTCTAAAGACCCAAAATCAGTATCATTTATACACAATGTACGGTCTTTAACGGCAGGTCCACAAGAATTTATATATTTTCGTACAAAATTTCCCTTTACTCTTTTTTGTATTTTTATAGCATATAAGGAGTGTTTTAAATAATCATAAATTCTATTTATTAACTCGTCTTTATTACCTGACTTTTTTATTTGATAAAATTTACAAATATCCTTTAAATGCGATATTTTATACTTGTTTGTCTTAACTAATGAATATTCACTCATGGTTATCATACGAAATTCATCATCGGTCATCTTCTTTTTTGAAAGTCTCGTCTCGTTATAGAGAGATTTCTTTTTAATCAAATTAAATTCATCCATTTTGTATTCATCAAAATTTTCAAAAACTTTATTATCATTGTAGGTACTGGGTATATTTATATCTGTCATAATTACTATATATACTGATGATATATTTATATAGTATTTTTTGATATTTTCTCTCTATTGGCTGTACTTATTACCCATTTGGTCATACTATTTTCACCTATAGATATAAAATTCTTCGCGAAATCCAGTATACTATTTGTTACCGTCTTAAAAATTAAATACATTTTTAAATATGTTATTGACTTAGCATTGAATTAATTTCTATTTAAATACATTTATAAAAAAAATTGATTTAAAGAAACGCCATATATATATATTACATATATACAGATGACTATGAGCTCTAAGACTATTCTATCCGGTACCGACTTCACTCCTTCCAAGGACATTAAATACAGTAAGCCTAAGGTTGACGCCAGAGGTGGTAAGAGCGTCGGGGTTGTTAATGCTGCTACCAATTCCGCTACTTACCTTTCCACTCCTCTTATGATAAACTGGGGCGTTAGTGATTACGAATCAAATGAACGCTATGAACTGTCTCTTCAATTCCCTAATAGCGACTACTCGAAGGAAGATACTACAAATTTTATGAATAATATGATTGATTTTGAAAACAAGGTCAAGGCAGATGCTATGATCAATGCTAAGGAATGGTTTGGTAAAAGCAAGATGAGCATCGATGCGATTGACGCTCTTTGGACCCCTATGTTGAAGTACCCTAAGGACAAAGCCACCGGAGAAGCTGACACTTCTAGAGCTCCTACTCTAAAGGTGAAGGTCCCGTATTGGGAGGGTGAGTGGAAGTCTGAGTTGTACAGTGTTGACCAGCAACCAATTTATCCTGACCCGAATGGAGGATCACTTACCCCTAAGGATTTGATTGCTAAGGGTTCTCATATCGCAGCAGTTATCCAGTGCGGTGGATTGTGGTTCGCCAACGGTAAGTTTGGAGTTACTTGGCGCTTGGTACAAGGTGTGGTAAAGCCCCGGGCTACGATGAGGGGTGTTTGTCAAATCCAACTCTCCAGCGAGGACCGAGAGAAGGTTGTCAACCAAACATTAGACAACGATGATGACATTGAAGAGGAAGATGATGAGCCTGTTTCCAATGAGGTACAGGACACTGATGACGAGGAGGAGGAAGAAGTTGTTGCTCCTGCTCCTGCTCCTGAGCCAGTCGTGAAGAAGAAGGTCGTTAAGAAGGTCGTGAAGAAGGCAGCTTAATAAAAAATATAAATAAAAAAACAAAAAAATAAAAAAAACAAAAATAAAACCAAAAAATATAATGTACAATTAGTGCGTTATATTTTTTATTCAAGTGCTCTAGATGAAATACTTAATCATATTTATCATAATACATGTAAATACGCTCTAACAATTCTGTATTTTCATTATTTTTGATACGGCTAATTTGTCTTTCTATTTCTTCTTTCAATATAGGTAACCTACTAGCGATTGTAGGGTTTTTTCGTATACCTTTATTGCTAATATATTTATCCGGATTGAAGCGAATATATATCCATTTTCCAGAAAAAGCCATGTACAAATCGTCATAACGAATTTCTTCGTCCATTTTATCGTAAGACTTATGCTGGTTTTCATCAGTTTCCACTACTAATAAGGTATTATTTATTAGATATCGATGGTCTATTCGTCGTTTTATAGAGCAGTCGCAATGAGACGTAGTCATAATTTTATCATGCTGGAATCCCTCAAAATTCGCATTTATGTAATCGCGGACAGCAATTTCTTTTGTTTTAGATCGTATTTGAAATGTGAGAGGATGTGTGGGAAAGTTACGTCGAAAGCATTCAGCACAATAATCGTTATATTTGGTGTTACCCCCTGAGTCAAAAGGACATACGTCAACATCATTTATGAGTCCAGGGCATTTTTTATTGTTAACATTGACCATATTGGGTTTCTTACAAGAGTTACAGCAGATTGCTTTTGTTTCACCCGGTTCGTTATAATTTGGCTGTGCTTTGCGACATAAACACAATTTACTTTTAACATCGACCATATTGGATTTCTTACAAGATTTACAGCAGATTGCCTTTGTTTCTCCAGGTTCGTTATAAGATGGATGTGCTTTACCACATAAACACCTTTTACTTTTAACATTCACCATATTGGGTTTCTTACAAGACGAGCAACAGATTGGTTTTTGTTCCCCTTGAAAATTATAATGGGGCACTGTTTTGTTACATAAACATTTTTTACTCACAACATTGACCATATTGGGTTTCTTACAAGATTTACAGCAGATTGCCTTTGTTTCTCCAGGTTCGTTATAAGATGGATTTGCTTTGCCACAGCCACAATAATAGCATGTTTTACTTATAACATTGACCATATTGGGTTTCTTACAAGACGAACAGCATATTGGTATTGTTTCTCCAGTTTCATTAAAACTTGGTCTACTGATACCACAAATACATATTCTGCTACAATAATCCATATTTTTCTTATGTAACTTACATCTTATGGGTTCATTTCGTTTTGGACCATAGAACGCAACTTTCTTACAATCCAGATAATTACAAAAATCAGACATAAATATATAATATATGTCGATATTATATTTTTAAGCATATTCGTTAATAAACGTTATTCCTAAATATTCTCACTTTTTTGTTTTTCTTCCATTTCGTTTTTTAATTTTTCCTTCCTTTTCAAATATTCACGTTTATTGTATTCCCTTTTTTGTTCAGGTGTAGGTTTAGAATTATTTTTATAATTGGTTCGTTGTTGATATTCTCTGGACCGTTGTTTCTCTTTTTCCTTATTTCGTTCATAATACTCACGCCTACTGGCTGGTGCTGTATATTTTTTGAGGTGTTCTTTGGTTGCTAGGAGTTCCTCTTCTAATTGGGCAATTTTGTCTTCTAATTGGGCAATTTTTTCTTTGTCATCCATTAAGATACTATATATAATAACAAAATATTTATATCTTTTTTATTATAATTTTCCAGATTTAAAACGACGACTATTCCAAATATTGATTCTTCATGTCGCTATCCAAATACACGGATTTACTTATAGAACGGATAATTTTATTCGTTTCTTTCTCCTCATTTTCAATGTCAGTAATAGAATTACAAATAAGGGTTGTGAATCTTGATTGCATTCTATCATTTGTATTCCAGTCAGCGTGAGTATCCTTCCATTTATTTATGAGTGTTCGCTGTTTGGAAGCAATTTGACGGATACCTAAAAGTATTTTCACTAATTCATTGTCTTTTTCCCAAGTGTTATCTTCTTTTACATACAATGTTTTTCTAGAAGCATCTGTACAATGAATTGGTCTCTCCAAAATATCTAATTGACTTAGTCCATTGGTTATCATGTTAGTAATTGTCTTGGTAAGCCCCTTATCTATTGTTGAATCATATGTCTCTGCTGTAATAGGCAATGTATCAATAAAATCGGTTAAATTCATAGCATTCTTACAACGGTCATTCAAAAACATTTGAATATTGAATTGATTATTGTTTGTTGTATTGGTGTTATTGGTTGTCGTATTATGTGAATTATTTCCTATATTAGGCATGATTTCTATCATTTTATTTACTACATCCTTATTCGAATGTGTTAAATTAGTTACTAATTCAGTCATAAATGCGTGATTTTTTGACATGATTAACTCTACTAACTTCTGCGTCATATCAGTTTTTTCTAATTGTGTAGGCTCGTTTGTAATTATGGTCGTGGTTTCTACCATTTGATTCATGGAGCACTTCTTTTTGTGTTTCCATATGCCTGACTGACTTTTAAATTCTTTATCACAATGTGAGCATGTATAGGTGTGGCATTTTATGGCATTTTTCGGCATGATTTTTGTTTCCATTTGTTTCCTTTTATGTTTCAATGTATTAACATGAACGTCCCAGTTACTTTTTTTGCTACATGTAAAGTCACATTTATTACATACATATTTATTGGCATTTTTTGGCAAGATATTATTTCCATTTATTTCCATTTATTTCTATATAATGGAAATATATAAAATGCCTAAATCCGTTCGCATAAAAATATATAAAATACGAAAATGTTCCAATAACAAATTAATAATTATTTTTTTTGTAATGAGAGCATTATGGTCTAAACCACTTTTTTCATCTTTTTCTATACCTATTTCCAGAAATAGAAAATACACACAAAAAAAGCATGTTGAATTCTGAAAAGCCAAATGACTTTTGAAAAAAAAAGTTAGAAGTGATTTACCTACATTCATCCTTTGCACACCCGTTTTTTTGGGCTATTTTATTTCCCTACATATGTAGGTAGTTGCCTACATACCCCTACATACTGTCATTGTTTTTGACCATGTTTGAGTTGTCATGTAAGCAATCTTACCTACATGAAAATCATCTAAAAAGATGTCCCGAATTCCTAAAATCCGTTTTATTGGATGTACATTTGTACTATTTCGAGGATAAATCTAAGCAACCATATCGGCGGATATTTTAGGATGAGATAAATAATCAGTAATTTCGATATCAGTCCATTCAAAATCCTCTATATTTTTTCTATCCTTAATTTTAATTTGTGGGAATGGATATGGTTTTCTACAAAGTTGTTCTGTAACATGTTCGTAATGGTCTTTGTAAATATGACAATCACCAATATTCATAATCAATCTATCTGGTACAAATGGCATATCAATATCATCATCATTATTCAAACATACACACATAAGGTTAACAAGGATTGCATAGGAAGAAATATTATATGGGATTCCGTGGAAAAAGTCTCCCGATCTTTGAGTCATTTGGCACGATAAATGGTTTGCTCCATCTCTTTCAGTGACATAGAATTGAATAGCAATGCCATGGCATGGATAAAGCACTCCCTTATGAGCTTCATGTGGAATAAATGTTGTCATGATGATACGTCTTGAATACTTATCATTTTTCAATAAATTCATACAATATTGAATTTGATTGAATCCTTGGTTATTGTAATCAATGTGACAACCTTGATATTCTGCACCGGCATGTCGAAGTACAAACCCATACATATTTCCGATATCTCCCTCTTGGTAAGAGAGATTACGTCCCTCTAGGAATTCCTTAGTGGTATTTCCCTTCCAAATATTCACCTTTTTGTCTTCTAATATTTTACTATCGGTTTGTCCTCTAATGAACCACATGAGTTCTTCAAAAATACCGCGAGCAAACATTTTTTTCGTTGTAAGTAAAGGGAGTTGTGTTTGAATATTAAATTCCAATCTCTGTCCAAATATGGATTTGGTAATAGAATTCCGCGTATCTCTTTCGTCACCGTGTTCTAATATAGCAGATAGCAATCGTAAATATCCTTCTTCCCCGATATTCGTCATAAATACTATATATGGTAAAACGTTATAGTATTTATATTTTTTACATAAATAGTTTATTATTCTATTCTGTCAAATAAATGACAAAAATAACATTTGATTTTTCACTATTGTCGTAAATGTTGTTAGGTTGAATGGTGGAGATTCCACAACCGTTCACCCTATAGGTTTGTCTTTTTTGAATGAATAACTTATTAGCTGGAATAGAAATCAACTGATTTCCTAATTGATATTCAATATGGTCATTGGCAAAGACATCACCGATGTTTTTATACAAACTAATAATGACATTATTTCCATCATCTAGAGAGATATTCTCCGGTAATTCAGGGATACATTTAACAACCAAGTTATGAGATTTATGTTTATAATAGACTTCGTCGTGCCAAAGAGGAACGTAATACGTTTCTTCTTCAAAGTCCAGTTTATAAATATTATCATTAATCAAGTCATCAATGCTAGGATTGACTATAATAATATTATCACTCTCCACTTTCTCGTTAATAATTTGCCTAATTCTCTCTACGGTTTCACTATTGATATACAATATGTGTTGATACGTATTAATGAACTCGTAGATTTGGATAGCCTTGTCCTTATCCATATTTTCAAACAACTTCATGGATATATTCTGACAATCGGCAAAGATGGAGTGTATCACCTTCTCAACATCATTTTGGTTCTGTGTAAAAAACGAAGAGAGAAAATCACCAAATAAAGAATTATAATCACTATTCTCCTTTTCATGATTATTGTTGCTTTCTAGATAATCATTTAAGAAGGCATAAGACTCGTTAATATTCTTAAATTTATTTTCATAAAAGGAATCAATATCGGGAATATGTTTATCCGGGTGATACTTGAGAGCCATCATTCGGTATTGTTTTTTTAATTCATGGAGAGAAAATGGTTGATTAATTTGAAGATGTAAACAAGCATTATTTAAATCCATGGATTTTATTTATTAGATTATAAAAATATTTCTCTAAATGATAAATTGGTCTATAATTATTATTATAATATTGTAGAAACGCATAAGTTTCTATATAAATATTACTTTCGTCATCATCTTGAATATTTTTATTTTCTATACATTTTTTTAATAGTAACCATATTACATTTCCAATTTCCATATCATAAATAAATATGTCATAAATAGTATCACGAAATTCCCCGAATTTGAGATTAGACGGGTCTAACAATAAATTGTATAATTGTTCCACGTAATTATGTATATTTATTGTTAGTGATTCAATTCCCAGAGAAATATTTTTTATATTATCAATCGTTTTAATGTCATATTTAGGTGGTAATTTTTTATTCAGTATTTTATTATAATTAGATTTAATAGGTCTTGGCACAGATATAATATGAAAATTATTAATAATATTATCTGGAATAAAGGAAATGTTTTCGCTAATCAGGATATACGTTAAATGTATGGAATTGTTGTTTTTTTGAATATAACTATAGAAACAGTCCAATAGTTCACCATGAATTTTATGGAAATTTTTACACACGACGATACCGGCCTTGTTTATTCTAGATGATATAATGTCAATTATATTCGTATATATATCGTTCCATAACATTTTGGCATTACATCCCAAAAGACTCATGTCAATTTCAAAATGAATATCACTAATTTTAAAGTAATAATTCGTCTTGTTATAACAGACTGTTAATTTTTTTTCGTATTTCAAATCACTCTGGCTATATTTTTTAATAGCATTTAATGCCTGTGTGTATTTTCCCACACCAGATGGACCGTAAAATAATAAATTATTCAGATTATTAATATTGTTTGGAAATTGTTCGTATGTTTTTTTTAAATGTGGATGAAGTGATATTTTGCTTGAAGATTGAATATAATCATCAAAATGCGTATCTAAAAATTTCATTAGTGTATATTATCTAATAACGAAATCTTTATTAGATAATAATAATGTTATATATAACAAAAGTAGAATAAAGGTATGCCTGGTATTATACTATCAATGAACGTAGTTTTATCCGCAAATCAGTTTAACAAATCACATATATATTATGACAAACCAATAGAAAATATTATTATGGATAATTCCAAATTTATTAAACTAATATATTCAACCGAATACGTCATGTTATCTGGTATTTATTTATATTTGCCAATAAAATCTAATAAACATGACCAGCATTATAATAAAATAAGAATTATTTTTGATGTTGAAAATAATAAAACATGGTTAGCTAACATATATGATATCGAAGCAAATATATTGAATAAATATGAAAGTTCCAAACGACAGAAAAGAATTATTTACGAAACCTTAAGTGGCGGTATAGTAAAAATATACTCAAATAGTGACCCCCAAACTAAGAGCAGTAAGGGTAATAAATCTGTGATATTAAAAATATCCGGTATTTGGGAATCTACCACGGAATATGGTGTCACTTATAAATTGTTATATGTATAAATTACCATCATAGCACACATTCAGCTATTTACTTAATATACTCTATCCATCAGTAGAGAAAAATTTTAATATCACCTGAAGTAGACCAGTAATTCCAATATTTAAAACAGTTAGTATTAAAATAAAACTACTTAATTCACTTGCCAATGATGCTAATATACTGGATTTTTTAACGTCATTATTCGCATTCTCTTTTTTTGACATATCTGTCATGTAAAAAATAGCGGCAACTATTTGTATTAATATGAATGACGATGACATAGCCGACCAAGTATAATACTCAGTTGAAACTAGGCCATCGTTAATTTGTTTATAAAAATACATATTTTGATACAACAGTAATCCAATAACTATTGCAATAAGAATTACTGGCATGGCACTTTTCAAAACAATTCTAAAAAAGCCTATAGCACCTTTTGCTTCAGGATTTTTATAAGATATAGCAACCGAACTAACTAATAATCCAAGTAATGCTAAAAGACTACAAGAATACCCATATACAGTAGCAGTCGCATAATCCTTTGATTTTTCAGCAAAAATCATACGAATCAATATACCCATAACAGCTAAAAACGAAAAAATTTTTACATCATATGGCAATCTATTAATTGGAGGGGGTTTATATAAAGATGGGTCAGTTGATATTTTATTATCGCCATTACCGCCATGTTGTAGTTTCATATTATTAATTTTATTATATTTAATGTTCTTCCCACCGGTCATATAAAGTATATAATTATTATTAATTTTCGTCAATGATATAATATTACAAATTGTCTAAATTAGACAATATGTAATAAGATTCGCAAATTATTTCTCATAATATCATATAATGAGTCAATATCCTCAGTATAATGTAAATAACGAACATCAATTAATAAGAAGACAAAATACATACGTATTAGACCGTAAACTGGTGACTATACATAGCGAAGACCGTGATACAAGTAAATGGCCTAATTCAAATCATTTTGAAGTCAACTTGCCTAGTACATTATCAAATGTTCAGTCAATGAGATTGGTAGAAATTCAATTACCATCAAATCAATATGTATTTAGTAATAATCAACAGAATACAAAATATTTATTTCAAGTAATTCCAAATCAACTTATAGATGGTGTAAAATATGCGGCATTAGCTAACAATATAGATAATCCATATACGATTACAATCCAAGAAGGATATTATAGTCCAGATGAAATGGCAAATGAATTACAAAACGGTATGAATAATGCTGTAACTAATTTTTTATTGATGGACCCGTCTGCCTCCAGTATGATAACCACAACATATAGTAGCTTTAAAGTTCATTATGATAAAGTAGGACAACAAATGTATATAGGCAATAATCATGATAATTTTAAATTATTATTTAGTACTCGCGTTGAATATGATGTTCAATGTAGTGCTATTATTGGCGAAAATCAAAGTGCAAATGTTTGGGAACAAAACACAAATTGGGGATTACCTGCCTATTTGGGGTTTCAAAAACAGAATTATGACCCGATAGAAACTAGTGGCAATGTTTTATTTAATTATGATGTTAGTAATATTTGGTTAAGCCCGGATCCAACCTTAACACCTCCAGGTATTGGTATTGATACATTTGCCTATTATATAGCGGGACCACAAACAGTTTCCATATTTGGCGATAGTGCTATTTATATGGAATATGACAAATTTAATACAATGGATGAGTTAAAACCATACGTGGAAAGAACAAATCAAACATACAATAATGATTATATCGGTATAATAAATTCAGCATTTGCTAAAATACCCATCACCATGGGTGGACAATCAAGTCAAATTTTTGATTCAAGAAATGCGTTTTTACAAAACGTTTCTCAATACAATCCACCAATTGATAAAATAAAAAAGGCGAAATTTAAATTCCGTTATCATGATGGACGATTGGTTGATTTCAAGGATAATAATTTTAATTTTACCATTGCTTTTAATCAATTAAAAGATGAAATCGCAAGGGATTATGTGGTTCGTGTCCCAGAAGAATATCGTTTGTAAAATTAGTATAGCTATATGTATAGAATATGCCTGGTGTTATTTTAGGCATATGTGTTGGCACATCAATACTATGGATTGTATCTAGAATGCCCACCATCACATCTTACTAGGAATATCATTACGCCACAGCATATGTAATAATTATTATATTAGTAATTAATATAATAATTTAATATAATATTAAGATGTCAGTTACCTTCAGTAATAATGGAGAAACTGTGACATTTTCAGGAAGTGGAACATTAACAGGAGCAACTGCTCAAATAGCTCAGGCAACTACAGCAATCATTCAAGGTTATACCAGCATAGGAGATAGTGCGTTCCAGGACGCCTCCAATTTGACCTCTATTACTATTTCAGCAAGTGTTACCAGCATAGGACATAGTGCGTTCAGTGGCAATGTAAATTTAACCTCAGTAATATTTGAAGCAGGTTCTCTACTTACCAACATTGGAGAGAATGCCTTCATTGATGTGAAAATTTCGTCAATTACTATTCCAGAAAGTGTAACCATAATTGGAATGAATGCGTTCTTTCGAGCATATGAATTGACATCAGTACTATTTGAAGGAGTATCGCAATTAACCACCCTTGATACTAGTGCGTTCCACCATACGCATAAGTTGACATCGATTATTCTTCCCGATAGTCTTATCAGTATTGGAAATATGGCATTTAGGGATTCTCCTTTGTCCGAGACTTTTACCATTCCACCAAATGTTACCAGTATTGGAAATATGGCATTCGGTGAGCTGGAAGGGAGACCGTCCAATTTACAAATCGTGTATATAGCAAATAATCAAGTAACAGGTATTGTATCACCTGCTTCAAATGTAAGTTTTTTTGGAGTAACAGTTACTACAGTATTACCCGATGGTGCTGGTGCTGGTGCTGGTGCTGGTGCTGGTGTTCCGGCAGTTCCGATATGTTTCCCTGCTGGAACTCCTGTGATGACTAACAAGGGAGAGGTAGCCATTGAAAAGTTGAATCCCGATGTCCATAAGATACGTGGAAAAAGAATAGTAGCAATTACTGAAACAAGTCCAACATTTAAATACATAATCAGAATTGAAAAGGATGCTCTAGGTCCAAACATTCCCTCAAGAAGAACCGAAATAAGTAGAGACCATGAAGTATTTTACAAGGGAAAAATGATGCGAAGCGAAGAACTTGTAGATAAATGTGAAGGAGTTTATAGAATAAATTATCATGGAGAGACATTATACAATGTATTAATGGAGAAACATGATAATATGATGATAAACAACTTGATATGTGAAACATTACATCCAAATAATATAATGGCAAAGATTTGTGGTGGAAAATACACCACACAGGAGAAGAAAAAACTGTATAATGAATTAAATAATATACTAGCAAAGAATGATATAAGTGGTTGTAAAAAATTATACAAGTATTTATGTAAGTGATTTAGTCATACTGGATGTGTCCGGTTGCTTTATTGATTCTGAATCAAGTACCTAACTTAAATATAATAACTTAAATATAATAACATTAATTTAATTGTAATTAATTTAATGTTGTTTTATATTATAATATGGTAGACGTCGTAACAACCATACCACCCGAAGAGAGTGATGTATCTCAACACGACAACATGAGTAAATATGTTTCAACCGAGACAGATTTTACATCTTATACAAAAATTATGTTTATTGATAATTCTGTAGAAAGACAACCTGACGCATTGTTTAGTAATTATTGTGCGAAAGACACCTATCCATTGGTTTATACCTGTAACACAGACAGACAATCCATTGTGGATTTCTTGACGAGTTTCAATAAAGAAAATATCAAAAGAATATCGTTTGCCTTTCATGGTCCTAGAGACGTTCAGGATTCTTATCCAGTAGCCAGATTTATTCATCAAGAACCATTGTTTACAGATAGTGATTTAGTAGAAAACGCAACGGTATTAAGCGACAATCTTGTATTTATCAAAGGATTGATTAGTCAATTCTCATTGGAAAATATCGACTTTTTGGGATGTAATTTACTACAAATAGAATCCTACAAACAATATTTTGAATTATTAAACGTTGACAACAGTAATGTCATCGTTGGTGCTTCTGATAATAATACGGGAAATATCAAATATGGTGGTGATTGGGTGTTAGAAAACACCATGGAAAACATAAAATCAATTTATTTCAATGATAGTATTAGCACATACGCCGAACTACTACTTTCTATCACAGTTGGTGGTATTGATTATACTACAACAGATAATAATGCTACCGTAACTGGACCGATTACTGTCACGGGTAGTATTGTTATACCGGCTACCATTACCGATAATGGAATAGTCTATAATGTAACCAGCATTGGAGCTAATGCGTTCAATGGTGCGTCAAGTTTGACCTCCATTACCATTCCAGAAGGTGTAATCAGCATTGGAAACTTTGCGTTCCGAGATGCGCCAGATTTGATCTCGGTAACATTTGGAGCAAATTCTCAATTAACCAGCCTTGAAGTTGCTACGTTCTATGGAGCGGCTAGTTTGACCTCGATTATCATACCAGAAGGTGTAACCAGCATTGGAAGTAGTGTGTTCAGTGGGGCGACGGCTTTGACCTCTATTACCATTCCTGAAGGTGTAATCAGCATTGGAGGTTATGCGTTCTATGGAGCGGCTAGTTTGACCTCGGTAACATTTGAAGAAAATTCTCAATTAATCAGCATTGGAGATATTGCGTTCTATTATGCGTCAAGTTTGACCTCGATTACCATTCCAGAAGGTGTTACCAGCATTGGAAGTGCTGCGTTCTATGGTGCGAGAAGTTTGACCTCGGTAACATTTGGAGCAAATTCTCAATTAACCAGCATTGGAGGTAATGCGTTCCATGCGACGACAGGTTTGACCACCGTTGTTATAGCAGATGGTCAATTGACTGGTGTAGTATCTCCTGATACCAATGTTGACTTCTTTGGAGCATTCGGTGTTAATCTATTATTGCCATTTACTATCCTAACGACATTTACTCTAAATGACGGTTCTACAGTAGATATAGATATTGTTGGTGAGCTTATTAAGAGCAGTTATAGTAGTGAAGCAGCCTTCGACGATATTACATCTGTAATAATCGGAGAGAATGTTACCAGCATTGGACCTCAGTCGTTCTATGGTGCGACTAGTTTGACCTCGATAACCATTCCAGCAAGTGTTACCAGTATTGGAGTTCATGCGTTCACCAATACGTCTTCTTTTACCTCTGTTGTTATAGCAGATGGTCAAATTCCTGGTATAGCATCACCTGCTACAAATGTCACCTTCTTTGGAGGAACCGGTGTTAATCTATTATTGCCACCTATCCCAACCACGTTTACTCTAAATGACGATTCTACAGTAGATATAGATATTGTTGGTGAGCTTATTAAGAGCAGTTATAGTAGTGAAGCAGCCCTCGTCGATATTAGACATGTATCAATCGGGTCAAATGTAACCAGCATTGGAGGTTATGCGTTCAATGGTGCGACTAGTTTGACCGCGGTAACATTTGAAGCAGGTATTACCAGCATTGGAGAATCTGCGTTCCGGAATACATCTTTGACCTCGATAACCATTCCTGAAGGTGTAACCAGCATTGGAAAATTTGCGTTCTTAGGTGTGGGTACATTGATTTCCATAACCATTCCAGCAAGTGTAACCAGCATTGGAGGTTATGTGTTCTATGACAATGTCAATTTAACCGAAGTAACATTTGCTCCAAATTCTCTACTTGTCAGCATTGGAGATGAGGCGTTCAAAGGTGTGAGTAATTTAACCTCGATAATCATTCCAGCAAGTGTTACTTCCCTTGGATTAAATGCGTTCCTTAATGCGTCAAGTTTGACCACCGTTTTTATAGCAGATGGTCAATTGACTGGTGTAGTATCTCCTGCTACAGATGTCGCCTTCTTTGGAGCAACCGGTGTTAATCTATTATTGCCATCTATCCTAACGACATTTACTCTAAATGACGGTTCTACCGTAGAAATATATATTGTTGGTGAGCTTATTACAACCAGTTATAGTAGTGAAGCAGCCCTCGTCGATATTACATCTGTAATAATCGGAGAAGGTGTAACCAGCATTGGAACAAGTGCGTTCTATGGTGCGTCAAGTTTGACCTCGATTACCATTCCGGCAAGTGTTACCATCATTGAAGATTATGCGTTCTGGAATGCGACAAGTTTGAATTCGGTAACATTTGAAGCAAATTCTCAATTAACCAGCATTGGAAACGCTGCGTTCCTATATACGACAGCTTTGACCTCCGTTAGCATTCCAGAAAGTGTTACTTTCTTTGGACCCAACGCGTTTTTACACTCAGGAATTACTGATGTATTGTATAGCGAAAATAATACAGTATTGGTATATTATCCACAATCACTTACAGCAACAGAATTTGACATTCCAACAAGTGTTACCAAGGTTGCAGACGCTGCGTTCTCAGAAGTGTCCAGTTTGACATCGATTACTATTCCAGAAGGTGTTATCAGCATTGGAGGTATTGCGTTCAATTCCACGGGTCTTATCTCGATTACCATTCCGCCAAGTGTTACCAGCATTGGAACTAATGCGTTCAATGGTACGTCTTTGACCTCTGTTACTATAGCAGATGGTCAATTGACTGGTGTAGTATCTCCTGCTACAAATGTTGACTTCTTTGGAGCAACCGGTGTTAATTTATTCACGACCCCACCAACCACATTTACTCTAAATGACGGTTCTACAGTAGATATAGATATTGTTGGTCAGCTTATTAAGAGCAGTTATAGTAGTGAAGCAGCCTTCGACGATATTACATCTGTAATAATCGGAGAGAATGTAACCAGCATTGGAAATGGTGCGTTCAATGGTGCGACAAGTTTGACCTCCATTAACATTCCAGCAAGTGTTACCTACATTGATATAAACGTATTTGGCAATACAGGATTTACTGATGTATTGTATAACGAAAATAATACAATATTGGTATATTATCCACAATCACTTACAGCAACAGAATTTGCCATTCCAACAACTGTTAACATGATTGCGTCTTCTGCGTTCAGTGGAGTGACTAGTTTGACCGAGATTACCATTCCGGTAAGTGTAAGTAGCATAGGAATTTTTGCGTTCCAAGGTGCGGGAAGTTTGACCGCGATTACCCTTCCCGGTGTTACCAGCATTGGATTAAATGCGTTCAGTAGTGCGACAGGTTTGACCACCGTTACTATAGCAGATGGTCAAATTCCTGGTATAGCATCACCTGCTACAAATTTCAGCTTCTTTGGAGAAATTGTTAATTTATTATTGCCACCAGTAGCACCAACAGGTATAAGTTTGAGCAATTACAGCATTGATGAAAACGCCGATGTTGGTAACACTATAGGAACATTTACATCGAGCAGTGAGAGTACAGATAGTTTTATCTATACATTGACAACTGATAGTGATAAAGTAACAATAGATGGTACCACTTTAAAAAATACTATTATTTTTGATTACGAAGTTACACCATCTTTTGAAATTTTGGTAAGAAGTACCAATACCAATGATAGTGAATTATATATAGATCAATTCCTTACTATTGCTGTTAATGATATCAACGAAGCTCCTACTAATTTAACACTTTCTCAAAATACAGTTGATGAGAATGTTGTAATTGGAACAGAGATAGGTACGTTTAGTACAAGTGATCCCGATAACGCAAATACATTTACATACACATTTACTCAGGATACTGATACATTTGAAATAGTAGGTGATAAATTAACAACCAAGGCATTATTGGATTATGAGACAAAGGCAAGTTACACAATCTCGGTTAACTCAAATGATGGACTTAATGATATAATTCGTGATTTTACTATTGCTGTTAATGATATTTATGAGCCAGAGCCTCAACCCGAGCCAGAGCCTGAGCCAGAGCCAGAGCCTGAGCCGGAGCCAGAGCCCGAACCAGAACCTGAGCCTGAGCCTGAGCCTGAGCCTGAGCCTGAGCCTGAGCCTGAGCCTGAGCCTGAGCCTGAGCCTGAGCCTGAGCCTCCTACTGAACCTGAGCCTCAACCTCAACCTGAACCTCAACCTCAACCTCAACCTGAGCCGGACCCATTACCAGCTGAGAAAGTAACCGAAATAGTTAATAGCGTACCAACAGTTACAATACCAGATGCAGTTGATGAAACAACTGTAATACCTGTAGCAGGCCCCCCAGAAGGGCTTTTGACAACAGGTACAGATATAGAAAAGAGTCAAAAACGTACAACATTTCTAAATAATTTATTCGCAAACAATTCAGGGTTAGTATCAACTCTTGCAAAAGTAACCATACCAAAAGCGCAGTTATTGGGTACAGATTCAGTAATACAAGCAACTAGTGTTATCATTCAGAAGGCGTCTAATAGTGAAGTAGCACAGGATACATCAGGATTAGATGATGGCGAAGCTGTGTATACGTATATGGATAATAATGATTTCATAATATTTAACACAACTGCTGGTAAATTAAAAATAGAAAAACAATCAGGGACAATGTATGGAATATGGGAGAATTATGTAGATTCAGATACACCTATTACAAAAACGATGAATGTAGGTGAATCTAGTTCATTTGGTATAACTCGTTACGTAGTAGGTGGTGAGGGTCATGAAAATGATTCAGCTTTAGCAACACCAAATCTACAAGACGCTGTTGATAGTGCTGGTGTTCCGGCAGTTCCGATATGTTTCCCTGCTGGAACTCCTGTGATGACTAACAAGGGAGAGGTAGCTATTGAAAAGTTGAATCCTGATGTCCATAAGATACGTGGAAAAAGAATAGTAGCAATAACAGAAACAAGTCCAACATTTAAATACATAATCAGAATTGAAAAGGATGCTCTAGGTCCAAGCATTCCCTCAAGAAGAACCGAAATAAGTAGAGACCATGAAGTATTTTACAAGGGAAAAATGGTACGTAGTGAAGAGTTAGTAGGTAAGAGTAGTGGTGTATATAGAATCCGTTACCATGGAGCGACATTATACAACGTATTGATGGAGAAACACGATAATATGCTAGTAAACAACTTGATATGTGAAACATTACATCCAAATAATATAATGGCAAAGATTTGTTGTGGAAAATACACAACACAAGAGAAGAAGAAAATTTATAAGGAATTGAACGATGCCTTGATAAGAAATGACTTGAATACATGTAAAAAATTATATGCTTCATTGAAGTAAGTACTACATGTATTTAGGTATGTGTATTACATCGACACGAAAGAAATGACAATATTTTTATCATGTTACAAAATAAAAATGAAGTTTATAATTTTTACAATATAGTTTGTAAAAATTATAATTATGTCTGATCTAATATTACTCGTACTATTTGGTGTGGTATTACTGTTCATAGTATGTACACCGGTTCGTGGAGGAGATATACGTGTTACTCCGCTTTAGATGACTTGATTATTTACTACTATCTACAAACCGTTCTATTTCTTCCTCTGGACAAGTATTGTAGTTCCCCTTAAACCCTGCTAATTTGATAAATTTAGGTTTACTCATACTATGAGTTTTATAAAAAATATAATTGCCGAACTTTCCACTACGAATACTAATATCATCATTGATGTTTCGCACAATTGATGTATTTAAAGTTACTTTATTTTCTATGATTGGAATCAAATCATCTATCACCAATTCATCAACTGGTGTTTTTATTCCATTCAATGATTTCTTATTATCCTTTCCCCAAGTAATGTAATTACCAAACTTGCCCTGTTTTATAAATACATCATCGCCTTTATATTTACCAATACTTTTACCAGATGACGATGTTCCCTGTGTTTCAACAATATCCTGTAATTTATATTGATTATTTTTCAGTTTGTCAATATCAATATCTTTCTTTACAGGCAAGAATGTTGTCTTATCACCAGTACCACATTTGATTACTGGACCATATTTGCCAATCATATAAGTATGTTTATCATCAATTTTTATAATTTGTTTATCATCTTCACCCAAATCCTTGGCACATTCATTTATATCCTCCAAACATGATTTACATATTTGATGCCATATTGTATTTCCCTTCGCAATACTATCCAATTCAGTCTCCATATTTCTAGTGTATTCGTAATCAAACAACTTTTCAAAATGCTGTAGAAGAAATTCAAGAACCAATATTCCTAACGGTTGAATGACTAATTTCCCCTTTTCATTACCAAATTCACGTTCATCCTCTATTTCAGCAAGTTCGTCCTGAACGAGTTCATAATCAATACATTTAATTTTCTTTCCCTTCACGTTATCCTTTTTCACATATCCGCGTTCTTGTATTTTGTCAATTAAACTAGAAAATGTGGACGGTCTTCCAATACCATTTTCCTCCAATAATTGAACCAATTTAGCCTCAGTATAATGCGATTTTAAATCTTTGATACTCACTTTACATGTGATTTTATTGTATTGAACAATGACGTTATTTTTTATGGATTGTAGAAACTGAAATTCGGGGTTTTCTTTTTCATAACCTCTTACAATTTTCCATCCAGGGAAATTCACCAACTCCGTATTATATTTATATTCCTTATCCATGGGGGCAGTAATTTTGGCACTAATGGATTGATATAATGCCGGACTCATACAACTTTCAACAGTAACCGACCAAATAATATGATACATTTTTCTTTCTCTAGCAGTAAACGAATCGTCATCTATTTTTTCACAGGTAACGTCAGTAGGTCGAATTGCCTCATGTGCTTCTTGTGCATTATTGTCATCATCTTTATCAGCCTTCTTTTTTGACTTGCCATCAGTTTTTTTTGAAATTTTTTTCGGTTTTACCGCCTTTCGCTCACTCAAACGCTTCACGTCTTCATGTAAATAATCATTACCGTATTTATCTTTAATAAATTCACCAGCAACATCAATAAAATCGGCACTATATGTTGTGCTATCTGTTCTCATATAGGTAATGAGACCGGCCTCATATAATTTTTGACATATAGACATGGTTTCTTTAGGTGAAATATTCAATTCACTAGACGCTTTTTGCTGGAGAGAACTTGTAGTAAATGGTATTGGTGGATTTTTTGTGGTTTGTTTTGGTTTCATATATGAATATAAGTGGTCATGATGAACAGATTTCTCCAAGAATTGTTCCATGGTATTGGTCGTTGAATTAAATCCAATAATTTCAAAATTATGATTGAGTGAGAAACCTAAATTCATTTGGCTAAAATATCCTGTTGTATTGTATACTTTTTTTCCGGGGGAATTATCAATATCCTTTTGATTATCGTATACTATTCTTAGAGCCGGTGTTTGACATCTACCGGCTGATAGACCTGTAGCCGTTTTACGTGAAATATGTTTCCATAACATGGGACTAATTTTATACCCGACAATCACATCCAATATTTGTCTAGCCTGTTGAGCATAAATAATATCTATATTCAGTGTAGTTGGATTATTTACTGCTTTCACAATGGCGTCTTTTGTAATCTCGTGGAAAATAATGCGTTTTGTCGTAAGCGGTAGATTAAATACTTGACAAATATGCCAACCTATGGCTTCTCCTTCTCTATCATCATCTGATGCCAAGAGAACTTCCTTTGCTCCAGATATCATTTTCCGTATTTTTGTAATTTGATGACTTTTAGACTCCATGGGTAAGAAGCTTGGTTTAAAATTGTTTTCAATGTCAATATTTTTAAGACCTGGTAATTCTTGTATGTGACCATAACTGGCAATACATTTATATCCTGAACCTAAATATGATTCTATTTTTTGACATTTTGCTGGGGACTCTACTATAAGTAGCGTGTAAGGCATAATACTAGATAAATATAAGAAATATCTTTATATAGTATCGGTTTTGTATTAGAACACGTAATATATTTTAGCGAATAAGTTTCCATTCAATTGGGGAATCACTACAAATATCTACACAATATACGGTACATTGTAAGTTCATATTTTTCATTTCGGTTGGTTGTAATTTGTTGGGAGTGAATGTATATTCTTTGCTTATATGTGGTTTAGAACTAAAATCACATTTGTATTTTTGGCAAATATCTTTATAGTTAAGCCAGTTATCACATTCTCCAGAATATCCCCAAGAATATAGATTATTCTCATCGTGCTCGTAAAATCCAGTATCGAACATGATTGGTTCACCATTCAACATAACCTCAGTTGTGCTACCAACATTATCTATTATATCATTATACAATTTTAACGCTTCGTCGTGTTCCATAAAACATGCTATAGTTATATGCCCTAAATGTTCAGTCGGTAATTCAATATTATCATATACTAACCATATCCCGTATCTATATCCCATACTATAATATGTAACTGATAAAAATATTATCACAGAAATAATTAGAGAGTATTGGTTCATATTACTCCATCTTTTGCTTGAAATCACGCCATGAAATATTTTCAACTGGTCTAATTTCCTCTTCTTTTTCACCATCTTCGCCCTCTGGTCCGTTTAATTTATCTGCTTTTCTAAGAGCACTGTCAATATAAATTTGCTTCAATAATTTACCAACTTCAAATGATCCTTCGTGTTGGTCTTGATCACCTTCTTCAATGCTATGTAATACATTAATAAGTCTTAGTAAAATATTCAAGTCAATTTCATCCTTTTTTACCTTGTTGAATATATCGGTATAATGATTGAAAATAAACTGACATTTTTCTACACATAAAGCATCAAATTCTTCTGGATTTGATTTAGCCATAGAAGGATGTTCGCGTTTTAATTTCAACAATAAATCAACATCCTCCAATATTTTCTTGCTATGTTTTAGTTCACGCATAAGTCCAGTAGTATTCACTACATCGTTTTCTTGTATCATCTTTTGTAGATTTAGTCTTTCGTCGTCGTTCATACTATTTATGTAATTAAAACTTTCGTTTTAAACTTTTTATCTCGTAATTATATAAATAGAATGGCTCCAGTAATTGAACCTGTTAAAACAGCACCATTTTATCCAGGCACCTCATCACATAGAGAATCTTCCATAGCGCATGCTAATGAAGTATCTAGTAAACAAAATAACATGAATCAAAAATTGGGAGGAGGGAAAAAAACAAAAAAACACCACCGTAAAATACATCGCATAAAATATTATAAAGGTGGCAACGGAACAACTCCGGTTCCATCGTTTTCTACACCAGGACCACCAGTATCTACAGGTTCACAATCAACGACTAATGCCAGCATATCATCAAATACGGCACAAACACAAGGCACTGCGAATGCTCACTGTGACAAATGTATTGGTCCTGAGGCATCCGCTAGTGCTGTATGTCAAGGACCAGAATGTAACCCTCATCATGGTAGTCAATCTGGTGGAGGTAGTTGTAATGGAGCAACTGGTTTAATACCAAATGGGCAAACATGGGGTTGTTTAAGTGGTGGTGCAAAGAAATCCAAGAAATCCAAGAAATCCCCGAAATCTAAGAAATCTAAGAAATCTAAGAAATCTAAGAAATCTAAGAAATCTAAGAAATCTAAGAAATCCAAGAGGTCCAAACGCACCAAGAGATAAATTAGGAAAACGTAAAACATAAAATAGCAAGAAATAAAAATAACAATATAAAGTAATATGAAATCATCTGATATTACTTTATCTATATTTATCATTTTAACATTTATAGCTATGTATTTTTATAATATTTTAGCAGTTGGTATTAAAAAGATAAAGGATAATTGGCCAGAATATAGATGTAATCCAATGATGATGCCGTTTGCTGGTACATTTGGACATAATGTTACCAAAAATTTCACCTATTGTATTCAGACAATGCAGGGAAATTATATGGGAACTTTATTACAGCCATTAAATTATTTAATGAGTGTTACGACCAAAACTATTGGAGGATTATCAGAATCAATTCAAGATATTCGTTCATTTATTAATGTATTTAGAAATATGATAACTTCAATTGTTAAAAACATATTCGGTATTTTCATAAATATATTAACACAATTTCAATTTATTATGATTAAGATGAAAGATATGATGAGTAAAATGGTTGGTATTATGGCAGCTATGATATATATATTACAAGGAAGTGTTATGACATTACAATCGTCTTGGAAAGGTCCTCCTGGTGAAATGGTACGAATTATGTCAAAGATAAATATATAATTAATATATAAATATTTACGTGTATTAGTAAATATAAAATAGGTTCATTTATTATACTACTAGAAATATGAATAATGGAACTTATAAAGTAATAAATGATTTATATAGTAAAACAGGATTTCTAGATAAATATGGTGGGTCGTTATGGATAAGTATTATATTAGTATTAATTTTTTTTGTTATTATTTCATATTACCAAGTTTTTAATAATTTACAGCCTATAAAGGCGGATTGGTTCAATCAGCGTTGTAATCCTATGGTAATGCCATTTGCTGGTTTAATTAATCCACCCGATCCAAAAAAAATGAGTGCATTTGATTTCACCAGTCAAAACTTTACCGGATGTATCCAAAGTATATTAACTGATATAATAGGTGTATTTTTAGCACCATTTCATTATTTAATAAATTCTTTTACGAATATATTGAATGGGTTACACGACGCTGTTCAAGAAATACGAAAATTATTTAATTCTATAAGAACTGCTACAGCAGATGTATCGTCAGATGTTATGGGCAAGATTCTAAATGTGTTAATACCCATTCAATACATGGTAATCAAAGTAAAAGATATTATGAATAAAACGCAAGGAGTAGTCCTTGCAGCAATATATATGTTGATGGGAGTATATCAAACATTGATTGCTAGTTTTGGTGCGATTATACAAATAGCATCTAGCATTTTAATATCAATTGCCACTATTATGATGGTCTTATATTTTTTACCATTTGGTCTAGGTATTCCGTTTGCTATACCATTGCTAATTATATTTATTATGACACTGGTACCTGCGATAATGGTATATATAATTCAAGTAATGATATTGAAACAATTAGTAAATCCATTACCTGGAATACCTAGTTGATTTACATGAGTTATTATTACATCATTATTCATTTATATTGGTGAAAAATATATATGAATAAATTGAGGTATGGTGTGAAGATGTATTATATTATAATATTATAATATTATCATCTCTAAAATGAAATTAGCTTTTACATGCGAATGTGAGTATAATTTATAAAATAATGAATTTAAAATAGATGACCTAGTTGTATCAGCTGTTCTTAACTTATGCTTAGATGATAGATGTTTAGGAATGAAACCCCTATTAGATATGTGTTTGACGGAGAGAAAATATTACAAAGAAATTTTATGTTAAATGTGTTTGTTATTATGATTATGATTATGATTATGATTATGATTATTATGATTGTATTAGCAAAAAAATGTTTTTAAGACAATAGTATATTTATTATTAAAAGCAACAATATAATTTTTATAAAATATATATATAAATTATATAGAATATGGAGTTAAAGATTTTCGGTCAGTCTTTTCGTTTAGAAATAATTATTGTTTGCGTAGCAGTTGGGTTCGTTTTAGGAGGACATTTACTATGTTCATGTAGTAAGATAGGTGCCCAAGAAGGTATGGCAGTCATGGGGTCTTCTTTAGACTGGGCTATGGGTCAAGATGTTGCCAATAGTTGGACAAACAAGGCAGAACAATATTCCGATAAAATGGGATACAGTTCTACCGAATCAAAATGGTCTCAATATAAGGGCACTGCTGTTCCCTTACCAGAAGGCCAAATGTTTATGTTTGCTGATAATGAGTTTAAGCCTGAGTGCTGTCCTTCAACATACTCATCTAGTACCGGGTGTGCTTGTATTACACAAGAACAGGTTAATTATATTAACGAGCGAGGTGGTAACCGCACCTTAGCACCTTCTGAATTTTAGATTTTAGTCGGTATAATTATCATATACAAAAAATATGGTGTATTTGAAATACACCTTATTTTTTATTTTTATTTTTATTTTTATTTAGATAACATAATTCAAATATGTATTTATACATATAGCCCGTATAATGCTGTAGATTTCTCATCCTTCTTGATTAATTTCTTGACAATATCTTGAGTAACTGTATAAGGGAATTCTACTTTGAGTGTCATTTCCTTTTCAAATAAGGTAGAGTCGGGTTTCATTAGGCGATACAGATTGAGCTTGGTATAAATAATCTCCAGACTTCTCTTGAGGTTTCTTACACCCTTTTCCCCCTCTGTGTAATTTTCAACAAGATAATCAATTGTTTCATCTGGAATGATAATATCGTCTTCCTTGAAATTCACTTGCTTGATAATAGTAGGAATTAAATAATCTTTTGAAATAGTTCGCTTATCCTTCTTCTCGTAACCAGCTGTTTGGATCTTATACATTCTATCCAATAGAATAGGATTGACTCTCGATTCATCATTATAACTGAAGATGAATAAACATTTACTCAAGTCAAAATCAATCTCCGAGAAATACTTATCATGAAATTGACTGTTTTGTGCAGTATCAGTAAGATGTGTTAGAATACCAGCAATCTCCTCACCTTTTGCCGTATCACTAATCTTATCTAATTCATCAAAGTAAATGACTGGATTCATGGATTTCGTTTTCACTAAAATATCAACAATCTTTCCCCAAGTACTACCCTCATATGTATAACTATGACCCTCTAAGAAACTACTGTCTGTCGCACCACCTAATGCAATGAACGCAAAATCGCGGTTGAGAATCTTGCTAATACCTTCCTTCACTAGAGTGGTTTTACCAGTTCCCATTGGACCCTTGATAGCAATTGCTGTACCAATTGAGGTGGGATTGCTAATCCATTGACCAACCATTTGCATAATCTGAAGCTTAGCATCATTTAATCCATATACGGCTTGGTCTAGAATTGCTTTAGAATTAGCCATATAATCATGACATTCATCAATGCCATTTTCAATGCTGAGAGGTAAACTTCTATAACGATTGAATGGAATCTGCATGAAAGTATCTACCCAATTCTTGATTTTATAATATTCACCATTTCCAGGGTCCATATGTCTTAAAGACGAGATTTTGTTAAGAGCAACAGACTTGAGATGAACTGGAATGTCAGATTCTAATAAAGTTAAACGATATGGTTTTTGAACAATATTAATCTTATTAATTTCCTCCACTTCAGTAAGAACCTTTTTCTGTTCTTCCAATGACAAATTATCTTTGAAATAAGCATAATCATTCAACAAATTCTTCTTATTAACCAAATTCTTGAACTTGCGAACATTTTTTGTTTTCTGTGTTTTCAACTTCCTCTCATGTTGCTTTTTCAATTTCTTTTCCTTTGCTTCAATATTTTTCAGTCCATCTAGAGCAATCTTGTTTGTTTTGTCCTTTTCCAAGATACATTCAAATGTTTTTCTAATTTCATTAATAGTATCTTGTTGCTTAGCAATATCTTCTTCAGTCTTGCCTAATTCATTACTATCTTCTTCGTCAGAATCCGAATCCTCATCTTCATCTTCGTCTTCGTCTTCGTCATAATCCGAGTCCTCTTCTTCATCATAATCTTCATCTTCATCTTCCTTCGCCATTGGGTCAGCAATAGTGAAAACAATATTGAAACCCTTTTTTCCACGACGAGTAATTTGAATATCTTCCTCTTCTTCCTCCTCATCATCACTGTCGTCTGAATCTTCGGTATCATCTTCTCCTAAAGATTCAGACTCATCATCGCTCTCCAATATTTCTACTTTAGATGAGTTTTTTTTATTGTGTTTCTTATTATTTTTAGACTTTCTTTTTGTCATTTTTTTTGGTTGTTGCTCTTCTTCTTCATCGGATTCTTCCTCTTCTTGTACCTTACTTGATTTTTTGTTCTTTTTAATAATTTTATTTTCGGCATCAATCGTCTTGATTTTTTCCTTTAGAAACTTGGATGGAAATATCTTACTTACGAACTTGCGATACTCTTGCATATCCATTTCTCCCGCTTCCTCTTCCCCATCGTCCTCTTCCTCATCGTCACTGTCACTGTCACTATGACTGCTCATGACATCTTCTTCCTCACTACTACTATCACTATCCGCACTCTTCTTCAACTTACGTTCCTCGTTCATACTATTTGAACGTGTACGATAAGTACGTTTAGAAGATTTTGTGTTCTTACTGTCCTTTGAAATAGGCATCTTTTAATGTGTATGTTGTTCTCTCCTTAAATAGATTTTTACTTCAACTTTTTTTGAAGATGATTTTAATAATACATGGAAAATGTTAAAACATTATTAAAAAAATTGATAATAAAAATCAAGTTAAAAATAACATCATAATATAAGGAAGTATGGCGACTAATTCCAACATGCTAAATACTAAAAAAAAGAGTTCCAAAATCATTGGAATTCAATTTAGTATATTGAGTCCAGATGAAATACGCAAAGGTTCAGTAGCTGAAATCACATCAAGAGATACATATATAAATAATAAACCTGTTATTGGAGGACTATTTGACCCTCGAATGGGTGTTTTAGAACCCGGATTAATTTGTCCAACCGATGGTCTAGATTACATGGAAACCCCTGGTTATTTTGGACATATTGAACTAGCAAGACCTGTATTTTACATTCAATATTTAGTTACGATTATTAAAATATTAAGGTGTGTATGTATCAAGTGCAGTAAGTTAAAGATAAGTAAGGAAAATTATAAACAAGCTCTTAAAATGTCAGGTGACGAGAGATGGAATTATGTATTTAAGCTAGCCAGTATTGTCACCCGTTGTGGCGATGATAGCGATGATGGGTGTGGGTGTTTACAACCTAAGAAAATCAAAAAGGAAGGCTTGGCTACTTTGTTTGCTGAATGGGATAATGTAGATGGACTAACTGAGGAGGATAAAGATAAATTGAATATGAAATTAACTCCTGAAATTGTAATTAAAATATTCCGTCGTATATCTGATGACGATGTGAATTTTATGGGATTTAGTCCTGTGTTTTCAAGACCGGATTGGATGGTTTGTCAAGTATTAGCTGTTCCTCCTCCAGCAGTTCGTCCTTCTATCAAGATGGATGGTCAGCAGAGAAGTGAAGATGATATTAGTCATATCTTGGTGAATATTATCAAGGCAAATAAGACTCTTCAAGAAAAAATCCAAGAGAGTGCGAATTCTAATATTATTGATGACTGGCACACGGTTCTCCAATACTATGTAGCTACTCAGGTGGATAATAAAATTCCCGGTGTAGCATCTGTTGCCCAACGTTCTGGTCGTCCTTTAAAGTCAATCAAGGAGCGTTTGAACGGAAAGGGTGGGCGTGTTAGAGGAAATCTCATGGGTAAACGTGTTGACTTTTCAGCTCGTTCAGTCATTACACCCGACCCTAACTTGTCGATTCGTGAGCTTGGTATTCCTCTTAAAGTTGCTAAGAATATTACAAAACCAGTTACTGTCAATGCGAACAATAAGAATTTCTTGATTCCATTAGTAAGAAATGGTCCTGACGAGTATCCAGGTGCTAAAATCTTGGAAAAGAAAAATGGTGAGCAAATTACCCTACGATATGCGGATAGAGAAAATATCCAACTTGAATACGGTGACATTGTTCACCGCCACATGATGAATGGTGATGGTATTCTGTTTAACAGACAACCTACCCTTCATAGAATGAGTATGATGTGTCATATAGCAGTTATTATGTTCAAAGGCGATACCTTTCGCATGAATGTTGCTGACACCAAACCATACAATGCCGATTTTGACGGGGATGAAATGAATTTACATATGCCTCAGGATGAAGAGTCCGAGGCAGAATTGAAAAATTTGGCAGCAGTGCCGTATCAAATAATTAGTCCAGCTAATAATGCGTCAATTGTAGGCGTGTTCCAAGATTCATTGCTTGGAGCATATCGTTTTACAAGACCAGATATAAATTTTGACCAAAAAGAGGCAATGAATCTACTGATGTCATTCAACAAAGTAGATGTTGCTGCATTAAAAAATAAAAAGAAGGTATCAAGTTTCGACATATTGTCACAGATTATGCCCCCATTAACAATCAAATACAAGACAAAGTTATTCGAAGATGAAGAAGACTATAGCAAATCCAATAATGTAGTGGAGATTGTAGCAGGAAAATATGTTCGTGGACAAATGGAAAAGGGTGTGCTGGGTGGAGGTGGAAAGGGACTGCTTCAACGAATTTGTAATTATTATGGAAATATGGCGTCGGCTGATTTCGTTGATAATTTACAAAATGTAGTAACCGAATATATGAAAACAAGTGCGTATAGCGTCGGTATCAGTGATTTAATTGCTGATGCTGAAACAAATGAGAAAATTGCACAAACCATTACGGCTAAGAAAAAGGACGTCAAGAATTTGATTGACCAAACCCATCTCGGTATCTTCGAGAATAAAACAGGAAAGTCTAACGACGAAGAGTTTGAAACTCGGGTAACCAACATTTTAAATAATGCCACAAATGAAGCCGGTAAAATTGGACGTAAAAGTCTGAATCAAGACAATCGTTTTATCATTATGGTAAATGCTGGTTCAAAGGGTAGTGATATCAATATTTCCCAAATGATTTCATGTTTAGGTCAACAAACTGTAGATGGTAAACGTATTCCATATGGGTTTGAAAATAGAACATTACCACACTATACCAAGTTTGACGATTCTCCCAAGGCTCGTGGATTTGTTGAAAGTTCATTCATTTCCGGATTAACACCAGAAGAGCTATTCTTTCATGCCATGGGTGGTCGTGTAGGTCTTATTGATACAGCTGTTAAGACATCTCAAACAGGATATATTCAAAGACGTCTTATTAAAGGTCTTGAAGATTTGAAGGTGGAATATGACATGACTGTTAGAAATAACAAGCAAAAAATTGTCCAGTTTCAATATGGTGATGATGGTATTGATACCGTTCGAGTTGAAAACCAGTTGCTATCCTTAGTAGGTATGGGCTTGGAGGAGATCTATGCTCATTTCCATACACCAAGTGAAAGTGATAGTACTAGTGCTTTCATGACACCTTATACTAAGGGAGCAGTAGGTCGTATGAAAAAGCAAAATGGTGAATTATTAGCAAAAAGCAAGTCATATATTGAGTATATGATTGAAGCTCGTGATAGTATCGTAAAGAATATTTTCAAAAATACCGATGCCAAGATGGTACATATTCCAGTGTCCTTTCAGCATATCATTAATAATATTCAAGGTATGCAACATATTAATAAGAATTCAATGGTAGATATTACACCAATGGAGGCTTATACATTAATTGAGAATAATTTCAAAAATCTTGAAATGATTGTTTATGCCAAGCCTACTGAATTGTTCAAGGTGATGTATTATTTCCACTTGTCTCCAAAGGAACTTTTAACAGTGAAGCGATTCAACAGAAAAACACTCATTAGTTTATTGGAGATGATTACTACTGTTTATAAGAACGCGATTGTCGCGCCTGGAGAAATGGTGGGGATGATTGCAGCGCAATCTATTGGCGAGCCAACAACTCAAATGACTCTCAATACCTTTCATTTTGCGGGTGTAGCATCCAAGTCCAACGTGACACGTGGTGTGCCAAGAATTGAGGAAATTCTGTCTTTATCCGAAAATCCTAAAAATCCATCCGTCACCATCTATATTCCTAAGGAATTAGAGGGAAGTAGAGAAAACGCGCAAAAACTCATTCCAACGATTGAGCATACAAGAATGAATGAAATTGTGAGTTCCGTTGATATTTGCTTTGATCCAGATGATTTAAATAGTCTTATTGAAGAAGATGTTGACACATTAACACAGTATTACGAATTTGAACGTATGATTGATCAATGTGGGGTCGTACACGTTGGTGATAATAAGGAAAAATCTAAGTGGATTATTCGCATGGAAATGGACAAAGAATCTATGCTTGAAAAGAATATTACAATGGATGATATTAATTTTGCGATTGGTAATAGTTTCAATGACGAAATATCATGTGTATATTCTGATTACAACTCGGATAAATTAGTATTTAGATTGCGTCTTAAGAATTTGCTTTCTAGTGCGGCAAGTAGAAAGAAGGCATTAGGTGCAGTGAATCCACTTGATCAGTCAGATGAGATATATTTGCTTAAAAATTTTCAAGATAATCTTCTTAATAATATTGTTCTAAGTGGTATTAAAAATATTGACAAGGTAATTTTGCGTAAGATAACTGACACAGTTGTTAAGGAAGATGGGCGTTACAATAAGAAGGAGAGTTGGGTTTTAGACACAGTTGGTACAAATCTTCTTGAAATCTTATCACTTGATTACATCGATGTTACACGCACAGTCAGTAATGATATCCAAGAAATCTACCGTACATTTGGTATTGAAGCAGCAAGAAATGCGATATTCCAAGAGCTAACAGAAGTGATTGAATTTGATAGTACCTATATTAATTATCACCATCTAAGTATGTTATGTGATAGAATGTCTTATAATTCCAAGATGACTTCCATATTCAGACATGGTATTAATAATGATAATATTGGTCCTATTGCCAAGGCATCATTTGAAGAGACACCTGAAATGTTCTTAAAGGCTGCTAGACATGCTGATTTAGATCCAATGCGAGGTGTATCCGCCAATGTAATGTGTGGGCAACAAGGATATTTTGGAACATCTGCATTCCAAGTATTGGCTGATATGAATGCTTTATTAAAACAAGAACCGGTAGATGATGATGAAGATATTGATGGTAATAAAATCATAGATGGAGCGTTCGAAGGAACAAGTGGTTCGGGTGACAAATGTAGTGTCAATCAACTAACTATCGACACTAATACACTCAATATTAAAACAGTTGACCTTGGTGACAATGACGACGAGTATGATATTGAATTCTAATATTACAAATCAAAAATAGTATAAACATAATTTCAGGTATATATTAAATTATGTTTACATTCGAAAAAATATTCAAACGCGAATTCCAAATAGAAAATGATAAATCTCTAGATAAAATGTTTGAAAATGATAAATCTCTATATACACTTTCACTTTCAAATATTTTATTATTTACAGAACATTTCGTACCTAGGATCTTTAAAACTAGTAACAATTATTCGTGGGAAAAATATATAAAATACAAATTTTTTACACTGAATAATTTTCTACAAAACAATAGCAATTGTAATTACATAGATGACGAGTATAAGGAGCGAATATTATCTCTTTTTTCTAATACTCAAAGGCATATCATGGCTCTATATCGTTTTAAAAATATTTGTTTGTTCAAGACAAAAAAATATCTAGGTCAACCACAAGATTTACAGTTCAATTTATTGAGTGAAATGCCATCTGTATACACAATAAATATTATTCAATCTGGTATAAAATATCAATTCTTGATTTTTGATTTGATACGAATCATAAACACGTCACTATCATATGAGTACAATTTTTTTACAGACCCAAAAGAAATAAAAAATCCGTGGAACAATATACCATTTTCTAAAGATAATTTATATAATATTTATTATTTTATAAAAAATACAACTACACATATAAATATGCCAATATTATTTTCCCGTTTTTTTCAAAGCAATTTTTGCTTAACACATTTTGAAGACCATAATCAATTAATTATTAAAAAATATATAATTGAAAACTGTCATACATTTAATAATGTAAAAAAATTGAGTCATATATATAATATGATTGAAATATTTAATAGTAAACGTATCAAATATCGCATTAATATAGATGATGGTTTCCCTGAAAATATATTACTTGAAATTATGGAACCATATCTTAAAACATATTTATTAGCAACTTATTCATATGAAGACGATTTGTTGATTAAATATAGAAATATATTAACAAATAAACTACGAGCATTTCATAAGAATAATGCGTTTTTTGGAAGAAAAATAATTAGCTTACAATTACGAAATTTGTATTATCTAAGTTGTCTGTATTATAATGAGAAAATAAAACTGGTTTTACCAGATAATGTATACCTTCCGCCACCTGAGCTAATATCATTAGATTGTAAATGTTATTATATCGGTCAAACTGACCGTTCTACCTTTTCAGCTATGCCTGAATTTGAAAATGATAATAAACAAATACAAAGCCCATTAGATATAGGAGGAATAATTATAGTAATAAAGAATTATATTTTTACGGACGAGCAAAAAACAATAATACAAGAAAAATATCAAATAAATAAACCTGAAAGAACCGAATTAATGAGTGTTAACACTAATATTAATAACACTAATATTAATAACAGTAACAGTAACAGTAACAGTAACAGTAACAGTAACAGTAACAGTAACAGTAACAGTAACAGTAACAGTAACGAAGATAATTCAGATGATGATTCTGAACCGCATCTAACATTCAATGATCTATCTAATAATGAATTAGACCGACTTATTGAATTATTACATTTTGATCAACTATTTCAAGATGATAGTGTTAATGAAGATGATAATGAAGACGAGTTTGAAAATGAAGATACCGAAGAAGACTTTATGAGTGACGGTTCTGTATAACAGTATTATCGAATCTATCACGTATAGACCTTATTTACATTGGTAGTTGTCTTGTCTTGTTATTATTTTTATTTTTATTTTTATTTTTATTATTGCTTTACTTATTTTTATCATTTATCGTTTTTTTATTATATGCTTGTAGTAGATTAGTTATATTATTGTTTTGTTCGTTTATTTCATCTTGAATAGATTTCTCTGGTAGTTCTCTAATTTCCAATAAACCATTTTTTTCTTTGTCGATTAACAATTTAAACTTGGGTAGGGTTGCTTTATATTTATTAATTCCACCAGTTCTAATAATATATGTTTTTCCATTTTTAATATTCATGGACAAATATTCTCGTTTATTTTCGTAATATATTTTTGGTGCGATAAATGTAATTGGTATATCGTAAATATCAGATATTAACATTAAATCAAAATTTGTAAGATGGTACATTTCATTCATAATTAAATGTTCTATCGTTAGTTTTCCATTAGCTATTTCTTTGGCTTGAACAATATATCCATAATAATCAAACATGTTGATTATTTCGGAAGGATACGAGAGAAATAATTTCTCATAGTTTTTTATCAATGCTACTTTAATATCATTATTTGTAAGTTTTGGCGAAACCGTATTATTAATTAATGTAAGAGCAATATCAAAACTACATATAGCACTTTCGTTTGAAAAAATAACATCTCTATACCCACCTCTAAATTTCATTTTTAATTTTGAAAAAATTTCTTTAATGGTTATCGGACATGTGTGGTGAATCTTGAATTTGTTTGTTATTGGTATATTAGCTTCTATGACATTATCCTTATCATTATCCTTATCCTTATCCTTATCCTTATCCTTATCGGTATCATTATCATTATCTAATGGTTGAGTAACCTGATCAGTAATAGAACCAATATATTCATTATTATATTTTTGAGTTTTGTTTGGTTCAACATTATCATATGAGTTAAATGAAATATATTTACTAGAAATATCAGGAACTAAGTCGTCAAAGTAATCACTGGTTAATAATGATTGCAATAGAATAATTTCGTCTTGATTTAAATCATACTTTATATCAGAAAACGAAAGGAATATATTTGTCTTGAACATGAATTGTTTTATTCGGTTATAACGAATTAACTCGTCTGCCAATTTACTATAATATACCTGCTCATTATCTAAATTACTTAATAAATTTAATTTTGGTATAAGAATAACCCCATCCTTTTTTAAACTATCTTCTACATTATTCATAATATTTTTAGTAGGTTGAATAAACACAACATCATCTTTCATGATACGTTTTATCAATATAATTAATTTATCTAACTGTAGATAGTACACCATATATTCTGAATCAGAAATTTTTTTTATTTCATCTCGTATTTGTTTATTTTTAAAATTATTTAATAGTGTTCTTAATTTATTTCTAAAGGAATTATACAATTCTGTTTCTAATTTTATTCGTTTAACATATTTTTCACGTTCTTCATCAATTCCATTGCTTGTTTGTGTTGTTTTGTCCACTTGATAAAAATCTTCATCATCTATAGCGTACTTGATGCTTTGATCATTATCTTGTTCCGGCTCAACCAAAGGAACGAATTGGTTTGTTTCAGTTAGTAATCCCACAATTAGTTTATCTTCTAATATTTTCACAGTTGGTTTACATAATATATCTCCATTTGTTTCATCACTTATCATTTTTAAAAACTGTAAAGTCTCCTCCAGGTTCATTTGTTCAGCATCATTATCTAAATCCACTAATTCATAGGATGATATTATACCAGACGGAAAACATGGAATGAATCCCGAATTGGAATTTTTTTCCACATTTAATCCAATAACTTTGTCGTCATAGTTTACGACTAAACTATTAATTGTAATTTGATACTTGTGTAAAATATCAATGGATTGTGGGAGTGTAATATTTCGTTTAAAACGAATTTCTTTATGATTATATCTATGCGGTATACTTAATAGTGGTTTACACATCGTTAGGTATATGTCTTGAATCGTATTTGTAAGTATTTTTAGCTGAGGTACCTTGGATATTAATTCGGGGGTATATAATTTGGTTGTTGCTATACTAACCGTGTTTGTTTTTGACTGATCTATTACAATATATATAGGCTCAAAATATTCATATTTTTGAATAATAAATACAGTATCTTTTTTGGGGTCAAATTTAGATATAGAATAGTAATTAGTTGGGCATATAATATTTATATTAGAGGTAATATCATCGAGTGGTAAATTAAGAATTACTAAATTTACACCTTTGTCAAATAATGATTTATTAGATTGACATATTAAATCCCATAAATACGTATAATCAATAAAGCTATCATTTGATTTTAAATAAGTTGTGAAGTTTTGTATAGCAGTTGCTATTTTTTTCAAATGAACTGGATTAGAATCTTTCAATTTCAAATATACCTGTGATTCTTTCATTTGTTTGTCATAATTTATCTCTACGTCATTTAAATTCGCGCTTTGGAATTCACTAATTAACGAACCATTTTGAAGGGTGACAAAATTATCTGGATTTAATAGCGGTATTATTTTATTAGTTATAAAATCATTAACAGTAAGAGTTTTATTATCGTTTTTTTCTGAATAAATATCGGATATACAAGAAATAAATGATTTATTTTTGTTGTTTTCCACACCTTTCCTTAAATAACATGGTTGATTCTTTTTTAAATTTTTATTTGTATTACTTATTTGACACCTTTTATTGTCGGTATCAATGAATTTTTGAACGATAAACGGTAGGTATCCGAATCTATTTTCCTCTAAGGGAAATTTATCAGGACCTTTGATATACTCATCTACTTCTGTTTTTTCACCAATCGCTTTCTGCGTATTTTCTGAACTATCATTATTTTCACCTATGTTATCTTCACGCCTTTCATCTTGATTACATTCTTTTCTTCTTTTTATCTGAGCTGGTTTATCCCACGACTTGAAACAACATGGAACGCATTTCCCTTCTGGATGTACATCTTTTTTTAAGAATCCTGGATTTAGATTCACATAATTTCCATCATTGTCACTGTGATATGTTGGATCAGTAAACTCCCAAATAGTTTTTCCAGCAGGCACTTTTTTTGATTTTTGAGGAATTATTTCTTGTTTTCTAGCCTTCACTTCTTCCTCAGTTAAACTTACATTATTTTTTAAATCCCAATATCTTGGACAAATGTACCAATATTGTTTATCGGGGTCAGACCCATATTTCATAGCTTGGTCATAAGAACCTGGATGTTCCTTATCGATTTTTTCCTTTTCTTCGTCCGTTAAAATAACCGGCTGTCGGCGTTTATTCCATGGACATACACGAGAATAAGCACTATATTTGCCATCCGACTCGGTTAAAAAGATTGAAGGTTCTTTTTCGTGCATTGTCTTAAAAAATGGATTGGGATCCGCTATTGGCATATCAGTAATGTCCTTTTCTAATTTTTCATTTTTATCACGAATAACTAATTTAACTGGCATTTTTATATTTTTTACGGGATTCGACGTTTTATTATCATTCATTCCACCGGACAACTCTACATCAATGCCATCTTCATCCAATTCTACATCAATACCATCTTCATCCAATTCTACATCAATGCCATCGTCATCGTCATCGTCATCGTCATCGTCATCGTCATCGTCAAATAAAAAATCTAAAACGTTTACGGATCTATCTACAGCATTGGATGCGGTTTCACCAAATGTTAGATTTTCAGCAACAATAGCTACGGGTATATTTTCAGTGAATCCTTTTTCCGACGGGGCGATAATTTCAGCAATTTCTTCGTCTTTTTCTACACTTTGTGTTTTACATAGACCATCAATGGTAGATGAATCAACGTTCGTTGTTTCTGGCTCTTGTGTTATACGAATCAACGAGTCTAAGTAAATTGGTATTTGTGACATATAAAAAATATTATTGATATTTTCCATTTCAATTGTGATATTTTGTTTAAAAGCGTCTTGTGTTATTTTTGTTAAAAATCCCGGGTTGTTTTTTATTTTTAATCGCCTACGTTTATTTAAGGACTGAACCACTTGTAAATTATTTAATATATCGGCTATTTTTAATTGTGCGTCAGTTTCACTAAGTTGGAAATTATCCATCAACAATTTCACAATATCTTCGTCCTCGTTTGCTCTATTCATCAATTCAACTATAAAAGCTTCTTGACTATCCATTTCGTTAAAATTAGAAACTCGTTTATACCTCATCACGATACCTTTTTTCAATTCTCCTACTAGTACATTAAAAACACTTGAAACACATCCTAATAAATTGTTCACATTAATATTTTTGTCAATTGAAATATAGGAATAATAACGCATATTATTAATTTCAATATTTTTATCATAAAAACTGTGAAACAATTTCATATCATATCCACTAGATTTCAAATATTTTTGAGTTATTTCAATAACTGGATTTACTGTATTAATAATAATTTTCTCAATATTAGCAATTGATTTGGCTTCTTTAAACTCAATTTTCACATAAACATTGGCAAATTTATCAAATTCAAGTACAATTGGTATTTTTTTCCCTTCTTCAATATATTCCATATAATAAGACACTCTCTTTGACTGTCCTAGCGTCTTTACCAATTTTGTAACAACCGATTTTGTTAAGTAAGGAATTTTTTTCCCGTTTTTCGCAGTTTTATTACAATAAATTCGATATATATTTTCTTGTTTTGTAGAAGGATTATATTTTACAAGTGGAATTTGCTTATTACTGTGAATTAATTTGAAAATAATTTCTAGAGGAACATTAAATTCAATGTCTTGTGTTATGGTAAATTCTATCATTTGAAGACCTTGTTCAATATATTTCAATTCACTCGTTCTATTTTCATATACATTGTGAAACAGGTTAATATTATCAACTTGCTTTTTGAAATTACTGGTAATTATTTTTTTATTTTCGTCAAGTAATTCGTATTTTTGATTACGCAATTCAATTCCACTCATTATTTGTTTTTTACTTAAAAATGGATAATAAACTATACTTGTAGTTGATTGTGATATATTTTTAGAGACTGCGTATTTAAATACGTCTTCTGCTAAACAGCAATATATTGTATTGTCTAATAAAAATCCTGTAGTAAGCAATAAATCCTTATTTGTAGTAGTAATAAGATTAACCGCATCAACTGATAATAGTTTATTATATTCAATTAGGCGAAACGGATTGATCGTATAACTATATATATTATCTCCTGTAATAAATCGTTGACCAATGGGTAAATCTACCAATTGATTTTTTCCAACTAAATCCAAAGCAATAACATCATCATACGAATAGACATCATTTATTGGTATTTCATCAACATTAAGGTTATTTATGTTAGAGAGAAATTGAAACAATATATCTTGCGTCAATGTCAATTTTCCATTTTGGGTAAGACGTTCGTATATTTGAGAATTTTCCAATTTTTGAATTTGTTTTGAAAATAAATAAATTTCATCAAATGAAATTTGATTGGAATATTCCTCATTAAACGCCATAACCATTTTTTTTTTAACTGTTTCTATTGTGTCGTCAATATAAAGAGATTGTTTTGAAAAGGTAACGTCAATATTATCTTTTATAATCATGTCCATTTGGTCTTTACTAAATAATCCTTCAAATAAATCATTCCCTTTATCTTCTGTGAACAGTTTATTTACATTGGTTCCTCCTTTCTCTCCAAAAAAAACAATCATATTTTTATTATTTGTATGGTCCAAGTATATTATTTTGAATATATCACTCATGTATATAAAATGAACATATTATTTTATATACAAATTACTCAACTACCTTAATAGTGTTATTTTTTTGTACCATTGTTCAACGTTCTCCATTACAATTTATTTTAGACACCTTATTTGTCCATAGGAAGTTAGTTGCTTCAATTACATCGACAATTATAATTATAATTATCACTTTGAACAAATTCACTTTATATATTTTACATATCATAATAAGGATTATCCGTGATATCCATACCACAATATCCTTCTGGTTCTTTTTTATAGTCAACTGGTGTATATAATTTCAACTCTACAGCATTTTCCAAGAGAAATTTAAAATTATTCCAAAATTCTTCTGAGTGTCCTACACTTATCGTCATAATATGAGCTATTTCATGAATGGCTACAAACATAAGCGTATTGGAATCTATCAAATTATTATTCTCCTTTTTCTTTTTATTTAAACAGAATGCCAATTTCTCTCCTTTATTTTCACTGTATGCTGTATATTCACTTGTTGGTAATGTTTCTTTCACTGTAGTAGGGTTGAAATTCTCTACTAATCTCTCCACATTTTTACGGTCAGGAAATCGTTGACCTACATTTTCAACCAAATAGCCCAGTTTTTCGGTTGTTCTAGCTAAAAGATTAGATGCTTTTTGTATATTATCTCTCTCCCTCACACAATATTTTTTCCCGTCCACAGTTGATACAATACATCTAAGATTGAATTCATCGGAATCGGAATACATTTTTAGAGCGATTAAAATAATAAATAATATAATAATTAGTCCAAACATATTCATACGAATCTTCATCTATCTATAATAAATTAATATAATATAAATTATAATAATTTATTGATTGTTTGATTGTTTGATTGTTTGATTGTTTGATTGTTTACTTTACTGTCAAAGCAATTTATCTATATATGGTATGTTTATTGCTTACCTTGACCAATTTCAAGAGGAGTGCGCATAGTGTCGGGAGCAATAGTGGTATTATTCCAAGGACCAACATTGGATTGAGGATTGGCTGGCTCAGAACGAAGTTGTAAGTTAGCATTTCTCAAAGTATTTCCAATAGTATCAATACCCATGTGATAACCAGAGCGAAGAAGGTTAACATTCTCCAAATCACCTGAACCACTGGGGTTCAATTGTGCCCATTGACTATTGGTATCCTTGGGTAAAAGCTCACTAGGATCGACAACAGCAGACTTGGAACATGATGGTGGTAATCCTTGACTGGATGTTGACATACCTGTAGCAGGTGCGTAGGTCTCGTTCTGTCCTAATGGTTGAGAAGGTTCAACACCACTGGATTGTTGAGGTCCGGGTGCGTGTTGTGCGCTATACATAGCTTGTGTATCACGACTGGTCATTTGCTCAGGACCCATAGCCTTGTTAGTGCTATAGGATTTAATTAAAAATATCAAAAAGAATGCTCCAATTAAAAGGATAACAACATGCTCGACCTTCAGTTTTTTCAAGTTCTTCAAGAAGTCCATTATATAAAAGAAAGGATAAAAAATTTTTTACAAATAGAAACAAATTTTTTATAATAATAGGCTTTTCGTTCTAAAGCTTTTCGTTCTAAAGTTTTTTAGTTAATTAATTCAATTCCTCAATAAATTCATCTATTTCATTTTTTATAGAATCTATATCTGTATCCATATCACTTTCAAATTCAGTTGATTGATCACTATCGTCTAAACTATCCAACATATACGTGTTTTTGATTTTATTTGCCTCTAAATAATGAGTCATTGAGGCTTTTTTATGTTGTTTCGCTTTTTCTTTGGCAATTTTGTAAATTTCATAGTAGACTTCATTTGGTTTTTTTAGATTTATATTTGGTTTATCATTGCTAATACTGAGATTATTTGTAATATCTTCTAAACAATCTGCCTTTTCTACTTCTTCTACTTCTTCTACTTCTTCTACTTCTACTTCTTCTAAAGATTTGCTTTTGTCAAATTCTATATTTGAAATGTTATTGGAGTTATTGTCAACCATATCCATATTTTTATCCTCTTCATCATCACTTTCGGCTAAAGTATTTATGATATTTGTCTGGAGGCCTTTGATAGAAACAGTATCCCCTACAGTATCGTCTAAAGTATTGTCTAAAGTATGAGTTATTTCTGTATCATTAGATATATTTGTTATATTAGTTTCACATTCATTGTCTGACTCTTCAGTTGATTCATTGAGTGATTTTATTATTGGTTCTATATGTGGTTCTTCAATTACTGGTTCGACGACAATATCATTATCAGTTAATTGTGACTGGGTATTATTATCATTAACAATGTCAGGTTTGTCACCTAATATGGCAGTATTACTGGCATGCTTTATAATACATGAATTAAATAACGGCTGGTTATTAAGTAACATAATTTGTTTTCCAACTAAGTCCAATTGAAAATTTCTAGCTGAAAATTTGATTCCTTGAACTTCTAAACAAGGGATTATAGCATGTGTTTCATTTAAATCTCGAATTGGTACCATATTTTCATTTTCATCATATACGTTACAATGGTACTGTGAATTTATTGTTTTATTCTTAGGAACATTAAATCGTATTAGATGAAACTTTCCACCCTTGAATGATCTACACGTAGGGTTGAAAAAGTGTTCAATGTCCTCTTTATCCATTTCATTTTGAAACCAAATATCTCTCTTTTCATAAATTAAATTCACTAAAGTTTCTTCTAAATTTTCGAACCATTCTACAACTTCATAATCGTCATTTGTAAACATTAAATCGATGTACGATTTTTTATTTGTTTCATTTAATCCTTGTTTTGTATAACATTTGGGTAATTGAATGTAAAGAGGTTTTGTATCACATTTGATTTTTGTGAAATAAGCACCTCCTTGAACGGATACTGGTTGCGAAACTGAGATTTGTGAAAAATCAAATTTGTTATCTGTAAAATGTATTTCTTGTTCCATTATTAAAAATTATAGATAAAATATAGTGAAAAATAACACGCTAAATATATTTTTTTATTTTATACGTTAAATTAATGAAGGAACAAATAATTGAACAGTGTTTAGCTGTTTTAGGAAGAGAAGACGTAAAACATGAAATGAAAGAATTTTTTAAACCCCTAATTAGTCTTATAATTCAGGAAATATATCCCTATATATACTTATCACTTATATTCGTAATCATTAGTTTTTTATTAATTTTAGGCATTTTTTATTTATTAGTGCGTAGCAATTTAAAAAATTGGTATTTAAAATAAATTTTTCTAACCATTTAGTATAATTATGACAGAAATAGAGAATATGGTTCAACATGAAAAAGCAACCGGCCCTGTTGCGGCAGCTTCCAATTTAATAGATAAACTTATGAGTGGTGGCAGAAAGTTTCGTCGTTCTAAGTCAGTCAAAAAAGCTAAATCTAAACGTTCTATGAAAGGATGTGCCTCTCGTAGAAAATGTTCTAAGAAGGGAATTAAGCGAGGAGGTATGGGTCATGGTTTTGGTGCTATTTTAAAAAAAGCTATTGTTCCTTTTGGCATTTTTGTTTGGCAGAAAAAACGTTCCGGCAAGAAAACATTTAGAAAGTCTAGACGTTCTGGTAAACGTTAAATAATTATAAAAATCAAATATTTTATATCATCGTCTATAAAATATTTTATGAGTTTACTATATAATGAGTGATACACCATCGAATACATCTGGATGCTCCTATACCGACGGAGCACAATATGTGGGTTGTCAAGTAGCAGAAAAAGGTTGGCCTATGCCTCAATCGGGTGGTAAGCGTTCAAAATACAAACACTGTTCTAAATGTGGTAAAGTACGTAGTTCTAAACATTCTTGTATGACAAAAATGACACGTAATCGTAGCAGAACAAGAAAGGGTGGATTTATACAACAAGCCATGGTCCCATTCGGTCTATTTGCTTTACAAAAACGCACAGAAAAACGCACACAAAGAAAACGTTCTAACAAAGCACGTGGTAAATCCAAAAAATCCAAAAAATCCAAAAGGTCCAAAACATCTAGAAAGTTTAGACGTTAGATTTGGTAGACGATGATGATAGATAATTAATTGTCACTAATATCGCAGAAATCAATAATCATTTAATAATATACGTATAAAGATAAATACTTATTTTATTACATTACTATGGAGAACTTTCAAGGAGACATAAAAAAATGGGTCTCTTTAGATTCGCAACTTAAAAATTTAACCGATAGTGTAAAGGAAATTCGCAATGAACGCAACGAATTGGTCGATAATATATTTGATTTTGTAGAAGAAAATAATTTATCTACTTCCACCATTAAGATAAGTGATGGCAAATTAAAATTTTCTCAGAATAAACAGACATCACCAATTAGTCTAGGCTTCTTAGAAAAATGCTTAACCGACCTATTTCATGATGAAGCAAAGGTACATCAAATTATGACTTACATCAAGGAAAATAGAGAAATTAAAATGGTTCCAGATATTAAGCGGTATTATAACAATTAATTTATGTTCGCATTATGTATATGGATTTTAATTTTGATATAAAAAACGATTTTGTATTTACTACCGATAATAACGGGGTATTGAAAGGGGGTGGATTTGTTATTCAATCCGAATTATTAAGTGATACTATTCAGTCAATTGGAGATATGCCTCAGTCTGGAGGAGGTCCTATTGGCGCATCATTGTTAAATACTTTTAAGGATTTAGCAGTTCCTGCTGGGTTGTTCTTCACGCAAAAACAAGTACAAAAGAATAATACTATCAATTATGAACATAAGGCTGAATCTATAGGAGATGGTATATATGACAAACTATTAGGTATGTTAGAGCCTAGTAAGAGGAAGTTACATGGTAGGAAAACGAAGAGCAAGAGAGAAATTGGGAAGAAAAATACGAGAAAAAATAGATAAGTATATCACTATTTTTATTTTATAAAACAGATAAAATAAAAATTCAAACAATATAAATCATAATAAATTATTCGTGTAATTTTTTACATAGTGGAATAAAAGCTTCACGCCATTCTAAACTTTTATATGTATGTGTTAACTCATCACCTACTACAATATCTTTTGTTGCGTATATTTCAAATCTATCTTCATCAAAATATCTAACCATTCGAGTATTTGATTGATTTTCTAATCCGGAATTATAAAATGCAGCACAACCCGACGCAAACGCCCATGTATAATTTGGCAAATCATTTGACCATGTAAAAACAAACGGATTTTTCATGCCATCAAATGCTTTATTCTTATTGTCACTTAGACGTCGCATCAGTCCTTTTTCAACTAACTCGCCATTTATTATATTACACACTTGAAGATTTAAAACGCCCAAATAATAAAATAAAATTGAATTCAATATAATAAAGATAGTTATTATAATTTATTATATTCAACATGTATTCGGGTTTTATTTACAAAATATCGTTTCCTAACGGAAAACATTATATTGGTCTAACAACCACCTCTTTGGAAACCCGAAAACAACAACATAAAAGTTGTGCGAAAAATGATACAAAATGTGTATATAACGCTTTAAGAAAATATGATATGGTTGATAATTTCGAACTAGTAGAAATCGATACAGCATATACAATAGGAGAATTATGTGAAAAGGAGATTGAGTATATTCAAATATACAATTCGCATTATATAGATGGATATGGATATAATATGACGTATGGTGGGGAAGGAGTTAATGGTTATGTCTTTACAAAAGAAGACAAACTCAAAATGAGTGAAGCACAGAAAAAATTTTACGAGGATAATCCGCATATAAAAAAACAAATTAGTGAAGCACTTAAGAGATATTACGAGAATAATCCAGAAGCAAAACTGAAAATGAGCGCAGTAAAGAAAAAATGGTATGAAGAACATCCAGAAGCAGGGACAGCACAGAGTGAAAGACATAAAAAATGGTATGAAGAAAATCCAGAAGCAAGGACAGCACAGAGTGAAAGAATGAAAAAACGCTTTGAAGAAAATCCAGAATTAATACAACAAATGAGTGAGAGAGGGAAAAAATATTATGAAGAAAATCCCGAAGCAAGAGAAAAAATGAGCGAAAATAAGAAAAAATGGCACGAAGAACATCCAGAAGCGAGGATGGAACAGGGTATAAAACTGACACAACATTACAAAGAAAACCCTGAAACAATACAACGAATTAGTGATGGGGTGAAAAAATATTTTGAAGATCCCGAATCTAGAAAACGATCTAGTATATCGCAGAAAAAACGGTTTGAAAATCCAGAAGCAAGAGAACAATGTAGTGAATCTCAAAAAAAACGGTTTGAAAATCCAGAAGCAAAAAAACAAATGAGTGCAGTAAAGAAAAAATATTATGAGGATAATCCAGAAGTAAAACAACAAATCAGCGAAAATAAGAAAAAATGGCACGAAGAACATCCAGAAGCAAAATATATAAAATTAGATACACAGGGTGCTAACAAACCATTTGATCTATTTACTATAGACGGAACATTTGTAAAAACATTTACTTACCAAATTGACGCACGCGAATATTTACAAAAAGAATATAACATAACATCATATATCAAAATTGGTTGTGTATTATCGGGAAAACGCAAGTCTTGCGCAGGATTTATATTCAAATATAAGGAAAATCTCGTTTAAATTGTGCGTTTTAAATGAGAAAAGGTGTAATACATTCTTTACGATCTTTTTTCTGTTGTTTTCCTTTTTCTTCATTTCCACCTAATGCTGTTATTGATATTTGCATAAATTCATCACATTGTAGAAAAGCACTTTTGGTATTAACACTAAAATCACATGCTCTTACTTTAATATTTATATCTGGAGATACATTTCCACATATATATCTAAATTGATCAATATTAGAAAGTCGTGTAATTGGCATTATATATAAATATAAAAATACATCTTTATATTTATATTTATATTTACTCTGTGAAAACGGCGTTTTTAATATTCAAAGGTGTAAAACAAGCAAATGCCCCGTCAAATTGATTTTCTGGAGTAGAAAAACTAGACACGTCAATATATACTTTAGAGCAATCAATTTTTGTCATTGGTATGGTTATATATATATGCTTTATGCTTTATGCTTTATTCATTAATGATTTTTGCCAGTGACTTAGCAGACTTTATTGTACGAGAATTATATAGTTCATTGCGTTTTATTTGTTCTTCTATTTGTATATTACTTCGTTTTTGTTGTTGTATTTCCTCTTTAATATGCGTGAGTTTAATTCGTTCTACGGTATTTTCATATCTTAAGTGTGGTTTTAATTTGGCTTGTTCAGCTTTATAAGTATCGATGTCTTTTGTATGTTGTTCTGCTAATTGTTTTTTTAATCCTTCTTCAATATTTGTCAAATCTAAATCCATAATACCTTTATATCCATCAACAATATCTTTTATTTGGTTATTGTATCGTTTATTCATGCTCTTACACCTGTGAAATATTATTATATAATTAGTAATAATAATTTATTTATTTATTAACATCATCTTTATTCGTAAATATATAGGTAGTTGATTTCAATAAAATTGAATGATTTATTTTATACAATATAATAAATACAACAAAGGTAACTACTAATATCAAATGAATGATATACGAGAGTTTTTTAAAAATAACGAAAACGAAAACGAAAAAAAAATCGTAAATAATATAACAAATGGATTGATGGGTTTAATTCATAAAGAAGACACTTTTCAAGAAAGCGTACAACCAAGTGCTAAAGGACAAAAATGGACAGTTGAAGGAGAAGCTCAATTATTAGATGAACTAAACAAAAAAATGTCTATTTCAACTATTGCGAAAATTCATAACAGAACGTATGGTGGAATTAAATCACGCATTCTGGAAATTGCTTGTAAAATGGTGAATAATGATATACCGATGGAAGAAATTATACAAAACACAAAACTTGATGAAACTCAAATTAACGAGGCAATGGAGAAAAAAAAGTATTATCAGCAAAAAACGGAAGAGAATAAGCAAGTAAAAGCCAAAGAAAAAGAAAATACAAAGAAGGAACATTCCGAACAGAAGAAAACCAATACGTCAACCGAATACGCGAAACAATCAGTTACTAGAAATATTATAAAACATAAATTGTCTATAGAGCAAGAATGTGCTTTACAACAATTTGAAAATGGTGATAATCTATTTATTACAGGTGAGGGTGGGACTGGAAAAACACTACTTATTCGTCACTTAGTTAAATCATCAATTCATCGTGGTCGTAAAATACAAGTATGTGCTATGACCGGTTGTGCAGCTCTTCTATTAGAATGTAATGCTCGCACGATTCATTCATGGAGTGGAATACGATTAGGAAAAGGAGAAATAGAAGATATTATAGAAAGTATTGTCTATAATCATGTGGCTAGAAATGCGTGGAGAAATACTGATGTTCTTATTGTAGATGAAGTAAGCATGATGTCAAAACGCATATTTGAACTATTAAATATAGTAGGAAAACGTCTACGTAAATGCTATTCAAAACCATTTGGTGGATTACAAGTAGTATTTGTTGGTGATTTCTTTCAACTACCACCTGTATGTGTGAATAATGCTCAAGAAGGAGAAGACATGTTCTGTTTTGAATCGGAAGAGTGGCTACACACATTTCCAATGGATAATCATATCGTATTAAAGACTATGTTTCGTCAAGATGATTCCGTGTTTCGCAGAATCCTTGGTAATATCCGGATGGGAAATGTTGTTACAGAAGATGTTAATGTTCTCAAGAAATATATAAATAGGACATTTGATTCTGAAAAATATCAGGGAATTATTCCTACAAAATTATATCCTACAAAAAATAAAGTGGATAATGTGAATAGAGAAATGTTTCAGCAATTAAAAGGAGATAGTTACACATTCCAATTTGTTACTAGGAGTAATTGTGATAAATATATGGATGGTTCTGATAAAGAAATTCCTTCAAATGTATTATCCAAATGTCGCAAAAACTTAACTCCAAAAAAAATGGAATTTGAAAGTGCTACTCTCGCTAATAATAGCCCTTGTGTAAAAACACTTGAATTAAAAATAGGTGCTAACGTGATGTGTACTGTAAATTTGGATATTGATAATGGTATTTGTAACGGCTCAATTGGAAAAGTAGTTGATTTTATTGAAGATTCTAAAACGCAAACCAACTTGGTTCCAGTTGTATTGTTTTCAAACGGACATAAAGTGGCTATGAGTACAAAATATTGGCAATCCGAAGATTATCCTACAATCGCAGTTGGTCAATACCCGTTGTGTCTTGCGTGGGCTATGACGATTCACAAGATTCAAGGAGCAACTCTATCTATGGCAGAAATAGATATAGGCAGAGGAATCTTTGAATGTGGCCAAACCTATGTAGCATTATCGCGTGTGAAAAATATGGAGGGATTATATCTTTCCAACTTTGAACCTAACAAAATCAAAACGAATAAAAAGGTTAAACAGTTTTATCAAGAAATTCCTGAAGTAGAATATGAAGTAGAGGAAGAGGAAGTAAAAGATGAAGTAGAAGATGAAGTAGAATCGGAAAACGAAACATTAGAGCCAGATGAATATATAAATGACGAGAACCTTGCCGATTTTACAAAATTTACAGCACCCAGTTAGTTAATTCTATTATTTGATTGTGGGTGTTCCATTACTTCTGTATAAATAATTATGTCTTTATTTTAAAAATCATGTTTTTATTAATTCCTAAATATTAGAAAAATATGCGTTTTAAATGTGTAAAAGATTTTTATATGGTTAATACTATATAAAAATCGGTGATTGAAAAGTAAAAATGGTCTAGTGATTTATAATAAACTCCAAACACTTTTATTAAAGGGAGAAACCAATATTTCAGGTATTTTTCTTCTCCAATATTCAACTTGCTTCTCTTCTTTAATATCCGTCATTGTTTTGGGATATAGAGGCGCAGTTTTCATCATCGCTAATTCTGTATCGGTAATTTTTGGTTTATATCCAAAACAATTTGCTCCAAATTTTACATTTTGATTAGCAATATACCCGCCATTAATACCAGCACGTCCACAATCATTTTCATGACCTTCTATTGTTTGTAAATGATTCCAGGTTTTCTTTTGTGTAGGGAAAAGAGCCAATTGTTTGTCAGACCATCCATAACTACACCATTCGGCACCAGTATCATAAGATTTTTCTACTTCATCATAAGTAGCTAATCGTGAACCATATGCCTTACATAGTGACTCTGCGTTATCGTATGTATAATCATTTCCTGGAATATGAAACACCTGTTTTTTAATAGTTATTTCTGGAACAGGAGACACACCTTGGTCAGGTTCTGATTGCTCAATAGTCAAATCTAATGATGGTGTGTTAGTAAAAAGGTTCTTTAAATTAGCAGTCAAATTTATGTTGAAAAAATATTGGAAACCGTTTAATATTAAAATAGCTAATACGACACCACCCAATAAAATAGTTAACATACCAGTTGACGAACCTCTATTTTCACCAGTTACTGATGTAGTCGCCGATTCACTTTTTCCTAAACTGGAAAATAAAAGAACGAATAATAACACAATTACTACCAATAATAGTATCATAGGACCACCTAAACCTATTCCCATATCGTTTCTATTATTTTGCGAATTAGTATCTCCTGTTTCAACTAGAGGAACTCCTAATATTGAATCATATGACATAATCATTATCTATATATATATATTTATTCATTATTTAATTTTTTTTGCGATAGAATAGACAATATCCAGATGTATTATTTTTCCCATCAAAATTCACTTTTGACACATTTGTATCATTGAATAAATGCCATTCATTCTTACTGATAGTTTTCGTACGAACTGTTGCTGTATAATGACCCCCTAGGGTTCCTCCACTGTGATTACAAACACCATATAGCTCATATTTACAATCCTTATTTTCATATCCCTCTACAAAATCACTCAAATCCAATTCGTCTACTTCAATATCAATAGGTACTTGGATTTTTCTACCATCCGGTCTGAATCGCTTTAAATCAATGACCAATACTTTGGGTAAACTCCAAAACATGATCCTTTTCTCAGCATTTTCTATTTTTTTTGATTTTTCATTAAACCATCCATTCTCTCCTTCTAGCTTTTCTCCTTCGCAATATTTCTCAAAACATTTATAAATAGTTGAACCACTCTTTTCGCACATTGGTAAATCTACGATAAAATACGGTTCCGGTTTTACACTAACCACCGTATCATGTTGAATTATTTGAGATACATGAATACCATAAAAAATATCCAGTATTTCCGAGTATTCCTTGCTATACATAGTTTTCATCATTTCAAAACAGGATTTAGCCAATTCATCCCTTTTTGATTTTATTTGACCACTTATAACCATATCAACCTCTCGTCTCATTCCATTATGAAACGTATCTAATATAAATAATAAGAATTCGGGTAAATCGTTTTGCGCATACCCTGTAAATATGTCACGCTTCTTTGCTTTGGCTACGCATTGGACCGCTTTTACAAAACCACCTGGTGAAATTAACTGATCTTTTTGCCACATTAGTTTTCTTAAATTGTCCCACTCAACTAATAATTTAGAATCTAATAAATAGTCTTTGTTATGATAAACTGACATTCTATCCTTGTAAGTTCCATTATCTTTATCTAAAAAATGATTCAGTTCACGTGTGTGACTTAATACTTGCATACACGAATTAATAAAACATGTGTTCCCTAAGTTAGCTAACCCTGTTAATCCATTACCTGACATACTATTTATTAATATAAACAAAAAATGTTTAAACCAATTAGATTAACATTTAAATATATTAATTTATGAATAGTATATACCATTGCTATGGAACATACTGATAATAGAATTAAAAATAGGATATTAGATATGTATAGTGAATTAATTAGTTCATCTTACACAAATTTTAGACAAACCAATAATACTATACAACAAATTGAAGGTGGACTTAGGGAAATGTGGAGAGCTGAGAATAATGTCAACAATACAAATATCCGGGGTCCATTATTTAACAATGATAATACATATAATACTAGAAATACTCGTTCGTTTAATAGTAATTCATTATATCCCACTCCACCAAATACTACTAGACACTCTAGAAATACGACACCACTAAGTAGTAATATACCTAGACCATCAACTTCTATACGGCCACCGCGTAGACAACCTGGTCCTACTGCTGAATTATTCACTAGAGTATTTTCAAATGCTTTTAATATGGATAATTTAACACCAGTTACTGTAAGACCTACACTAATACAAATAGAAAATGCTACTGAAAATATTACGATGGAAGAAGCATCTGGTAATATATGTCCTATTACTCAATCACCATTTCAAGAAGCAGATAGAATATTGCGAATACATCACTGTGGTCATTGTTTTATAGAGAATAGTTTACACTCCTGGTTTGAGAGAAGTGTACTATGTCCAGTATGTAGATATGATATTCGTGACTATATTGTACCAGAACAAACGTCAAATATTAGTACGGAACAAAGAAATAATGGTAATATAGGTATAGGTAACAATAGTCAACCACCTGTATCTAATAATGTAAACACTCCAGTCAATAATATAGATAATAGTAATGTTGATAATGATAATGATAATGATAATGATAATGATAATGATAATGATAATGATAATGATAATGATAATGATAATGAACCCAATATTGAAAATTTGGTAAATACATTCACCGAACAAGTGACGAATACCTTACGAGAATATGTTACAAATAATGTCATTAATAGTAGTAATGATGATGGTGGAGTTATTAATTTTGAATATGTAATTCAAACACCTACAAATACATTTACTACGTCATCAACTCTACCATCAAACACACCCTCTTCTTCTAATTTAAACAATTTGTTTTTTAATAATATGTCAGCAAATAATAGTGAAAATATTGAGGAAGATGGGATTGTTGATGGAATCAATGATGTCGATGATGATTGGGAAGACGAAACTTCTGTCTAATAACAAAATGGTTTAAAGTTACCATAATAATATCACGTAATGATGGTAACATGTTTAAATTATATTATTGATATTTTGATGAAAGTAAGACATTTTATTTTATTTTATGTAAGTTGGATTTTTATTCATTATTTATGTTCACAATTATATATTCATTTTTGTGCACCGTTTACATTGTATGGGTTAATTGCTTCACCGTTTCTAGTTATGACACCACATTGTAGTGCTTTTCGTTGGGTAATATATGAAACTGGTAATGTATTATATGCTATGTGGATAGCAATCGGTTCATGGACAATTGCCAACGTTTTAACGTTAAAACAATAAGGTATATATACCATTGATAGTTAAAATATAATATTTATTTTTGAAAAATATTATATTCTTACACATTCTGTCTGGATAAATGATAATATGACTACTATATAAACAATTTATCTAGTAAATTCAATGTCAAATCTTGAAATTTATATTTTCAAATACTTTTCAATATCGTCAGTCCTGAATTTTGTTCATTTATACATGTAATTATATTTATCTACTAGTTTATACACCGGTGGAACATCATCCACCCTTCATTATAGTAGGAATGATAGATGATTTGGTTGTTCCACCTCATCCACCACGCATTTTATATTTGCGAGAACGGCGACCATTTTTTTTTGATGCTCGTTTGTTTGAAGGTTTTCTGCGGTGTGTCTTGGTTGCCGGACTGTGGTGTTTATGTGAACTATGTTTGACAGTCTTGCCAAATAGATTAGAGAGAGAAAATCCAAATAATCCCATTATATAATTACAATATATAATTGTTACGACGACAATAATAACACAAAATAAAATATATAATTAATTAAAAAAATATTTTATTTACTAGATAAACGTGTATAATTACATCATATTTAGACCTTCAGTTATTTAAAGAATGACGTAATACTCTTCATATTATTCTTCAAGTTGTTTGTTTCTCTTAAATATTTGTCAAACAATAATACCTTGACTTCTTTATTACGCAAATCGCTTATTTTCGCGTTTAACTTTTCCCCATCTTCCATGGTATTTTTGAACGTGTCAACTTTCATTTGAAAGTTTCGTTTCTGTCGCTTAAACGCATCTATATCTTCTAGAACCAATGCAAATACTTGCTGAACTGGTTTCATTATTTGATTTGTAATATAGAACGAATAATTCGGTCGTATTTTGTTCTTTACAATATATTCAGGGTGCTCAATCTTTTCACCCTGTAGTGCTGCCTTGTTTTTCGTCTCAATATATACAAAGGGTATTCTATCACCACTACTCGGTTTGTTGCCTGGGTCACGTTTACCCATTCTATCTGCCAATACCTTATGAGCTATTTGCTTTGGATTTTTATAATTTGAACGTAATGATTTGGTGATAATAAGCTTGTCCATTGGATATTTCTCTTCAATTATGTTTTGTAAACTGGTTTGTAGAAACTCCACAGCCTTTTGAATATTCTTTTCTTTCATCAGGATATCAATAATACCGCCATATACATCTTTTACAATTGGTGCATTATCACGTCGTTTCAATACAATTCCCATACTTTTACGACTTCCTTTATTTGGATCATTTTCATATAACATTCCAACATATCGCTTCTTCGATAGCAAACAAAATGGCATAAATGTTTTTTCATATTCCAAATCGTGAGGCTTCTTCAAGAATTTTGTCGCCATCGCACCAGCTTCCTTTGCTAATTCAATCGTGATTTCTAATGCCTTTTGACCACGGATTTCTTCGCCCTCAAGTGTTTTTAAATTAAACGTAAAGAACACACTATCCGTGTCACCATATACGTACTCCGCATTTGAATGAACCTTACCAAATTTGGTATCTACTATAATATTTCCATATGTTTCTTCAATGACTCGCTTACCATAAGTTAATAGTTTACGACCAATTGCTGTACAAGACGCAGCAACATCCTTTTCATAAAATGTACTCGTTTTCGCACCACATTGCCCATATAATGAGTTTGCCGTCAACTTATAACTCGTCTGTCTTTTGTCCAAAATATTCTTCATAAATTCATCCGTTTGTAGTGGGATCAACTTTCTAGTTGCTTTTCGTGAAGCCAATAATTCTTCTAGAATTGAAGGCATAATTGCTCGCCCTTCTGGAAATTGTGCAAATCGACACACCTTGGTTCCACTATGTGTTTTCTCTACCTTGCCTCTCGCATTAGGAATCCATTTAAATGTGTCATATTCTACGTTTACGTATTCATATCCTGGCAAATTATCATACATGAAATTACCACTACAATCCTTTTCACCAGTTTCCATAATTTGATTACCATATAAATCGTATTCCTTTGTCCATACCTTACTATCGTGAGACAAATTTTCGCTAATCATAGATGATGGATATAGAGAACTATAATCTACACAAGCAACTGGATTATCCAGATACAAATTACATTTGGGTTCCAAAACAATAGCTCCCTCATATCCGTCATCAAACATGGGTTTTTCTAAAACAGGCATTAGGGTCTTCTTTTCTCTACATTTCTTGGCAATGTAGCTGGTCAGTTTAATACCTTGACCACGCATTACCAAGAAATTAATAGGAACACTACAAATCTTTGACATCTCTGTATAACCAGTGATAACGTCTATTTTATTCATCAAATGATGAACCAGGTTACAATCCTGAATGCAGTATTTCGCAATGATTGCTCGTTCATCAGGTCCTTCATTCGTCATGCGAAAGATATCTTGAGGAGTAACATCATCCTTGGCCAAACCCCATTTGACATGCTTTGTCATATCTGGTGTTTCAGTACCTTCAATTTCAAAGGTACCGTCATCTTTGTCGACGTTTGATACCTTGAATTTTTGACCATCTTTGTAATAATCAGTTGAATGACTTGTCTCCTCAAAATTAATATAGCTACCGTTTTCCAAACCGGACAAGTTCTTGCTGAAAATCTTGGTCACGGCATTACTACATTCATTATCAATATCATTATCATTATCAACCTCATGACTATGTTCCAATTTCTTCACGTCATCTCCAATGAAATAGCCTGAAACATAATCTAATTTATAAGACGTCAAATTATAATCGCGACGGAAATAATTATACATATCTACTTGAAGACGACCATTCATTTTAATGAACTTCAAATCATGTTCGCCACTAGCCAATACAATCTTGCTTTCTTCAATCTTGATTTTACCAGTATCCTCTTCCTTGTCTCCACAAATTTCATTTATATTTCTAGACAATTTCAAGAATTCCTCCTCACAATGATTTTCACGAGCACGAATATGAATGAATTGGTAATCAAACCCAAATATATTATAACCGATAATAATGTCAGGATCTTCCTTTAAAATCAACTCTTTCCAAGCCATTAATAATTCACGCTCAGTTTTATAACTTACAATTTCGCTATTTTCTATTTCATCCACATTACTACACGTATCTAGAGCTAGACAATTGTTTAAATACGGTTTTTCTTCTCCGTATTTTAGAAAGGTAGAACCAATAAAGGTCACTTTATCACCTTCTAAATTGGGAAATCCAGCACCACGAAACGCATCAGTTAATTTATCCACCTTTTCTTCACGTTTAATAGACGTATTATTTATTAAATCGATGATATTGGTATCCAAATCCAATTTAGGACGATTTTTATCGTATTTACATTTACCATCATTATCTTCTTCATCTACTACCTCAGAATTCATTTTTTCAAACATCGCTTCAATAGTATTTTCATTGGATTCGTCCTCTTTACATAAATCCTTAATGTGTTCATTATATAAACGTTCAACTAATTTATTCAATGCTTGTAGTTTGGGCATTATTTTAGGATATACCTTGTCAATATTAACTATATCATCGTAGCCAAATGCGGTTTTTATAATTTTTGTAATATCTCCCTTTGAAATTTCGTCACTACTGGCATCATAATGTTCCATAATACTAATTGCTAACTTCTTATATGACTTGATTGGAACAGGGAAATCACCATGACTACTACTTGCCTCAATATCAAAACTACATATTTTATAAGGCACTACCGTTTCCTTATCATTGAGAGGAATAATATCATTATTGCCGAGTTCGTATTCGAATTTACAAGTTGATTTTTTTTGAATGGCTACCTTGGCTTTTTTTAATGGAATACCTATCCACCCCGAAGGGCTGATTTCCTTGATGTGAAAGTACCTAAGTAATGGGGGAATATTTGCCTCATACAAATAAGTGGATGTACCTTGGAATTTGTACCCATAATCCATAAGACGTCTACCACCACCATTCTTTCCATAATAATAGTATAAATTTTTTACCTTATTCATAGCAATAGTATTGTTAAACTTTAACAAAACGAATTTATGCTCTTTCCCTCCGTCAAATCCGTATAATTTTTTTCGTTTAATTAATTTACATTCACATATGGAATTTTCATAATACTTTCCTACCTTTGTCTTGATATGATTCAGGAATTCCAACTTCTTGTCCTGATTCCAATCGTCATCTACCTTCACGTAAAAGAATGGTTTGTAGTCATTCACGAAAATACAAAAGGTTTCACCTGTTTCATTGATTCCAAATATTTGTATTACGAATCGTTTTTCATCTTGTTTATATTTGTATCCACTGCTTACTTCACTATCGCTTGACGACGATGAATCACTCGCAGACTCCCTAACTTCATCATAAATGTTGAAGTCGAGTAATTTAACAGGTTGCTCTTTAACGGACATGTTTTATTTAATTGTATATGTTACTTTCTATTTAGTTTCTTATCAACTTTTTATTTAACTCGGCTAAAAACTATTGATGTATGCTATGCTATGCTATGTTATGTTATGTGTATTACCATGATACACGATTAGATAAATTTCACAATATTGTCAATGTATACCATAAAATAAAAGTTGAAGTTGGATAATAAATTACAGGATATACAACAATAATAACAACCATGACCACGACAATGAATCTAGATATGAACCAACCAGAACATGGTCCAGATACCGTGTTATATGACGAGAAATTTGCACTATTGCTTGAGGAACATGACGAAACTGCTTGGAAAACTCTACTCCAAGAAGTCTCCCCTCAGTTTGGCGACCCGCTTGCAGAACAAGTTGCCAATATCATGATGGCCAGAATGGAAGGTCAATATACGGGTAAACTTATTCGTAATTTGCTTACAGATAAGGCTATCGCCGATTCTGCGGATGACTCTGGTCTTGATACGGATGACTATCAATATTATGATACAGAAGCCCTTCATTTTGCTGTAAAAAATAGAGATATCGATTCTATCAAGTCTCTTCTTGATACCGGAATTGATTTGGATAAGTATTATGAGGACCAGGATGATATTGAACGACGTCCTCTTGAGGTGGCAATTGACATGGAAGACATTGAAATCGTAAAATTGTTATTGAATTATGGTACCGTTGTGAATACCTTTGACCTTATGCTTGCTATTTGGACTGACAACAAAGACATCGTGGCAATCCTACTTGATACGGGAGTTGATGCTAATACGACGGATTTAATTGCTGCGGATTCATTCATGCCAACTCCACTCATCTCTACAATTGAACGCGGAAATGTCAAAATTGTGGAAATGCTAATTGCTAAGGGAGCTGACGTAAATCTACCAAATTCTTCGAATTATCATGGACAAACTCCTCTTGAACTGGCAATTGACATGGGAGATAATGGAATGATTGAACTTCTTAAAAACAATGGAGCCATCCTACCAAAGAAACAAAGAACGCAATAGATAATAGATATTTTGAAATTATAATTTAATTTAATTAAGTAAATCACATTTTTTCTTGTACACACATGAACATTTCAAACGCTGAATATTATTTATATATAAGCATAAAGACAAATAATAATAATACTTATATGATATCAGACGAAATTAATAGTTGGAACAAATATTTAACGAATGAAGATTATGTATATTTGGTTCAATATATAGAAAATATAAAAAACGGCGTTTCAAACGATAAAATGATTATTTTGGTTGGACCTTGTAGAAGCGGTAAAACAACACTTATAAAACATATTTCTTCATATTTGGGTCACGATATGTGCGGAGTATATTGTTGTATGTATCCAGGTGATATCATTTATGATGAAAATATCAAACCATTAGGATTTTTAAGCGGAATTAATGAAATTTTTAAGAGTAAGAAAGATAATCAAGCAATTATAAACTTGATAAAATATAAACAATCGTTTATAGTAGGTACACCGAATATAGAAAGAGTAAATAAAAAACTTCTTGAACATTCAAAAATTATTATGATGACGCATATATTTTAATGAAAATAATCAGCGTTTGAAATGTTTAAAATGTGTGTAAAACAACGAGGTTGTAATAGTGAATCACATTATATTCACCTTTGAATTATACGTTTCTAATATCTGGTCGAATGGACCAACTTTTTGTTCATCATTTTTTTGAATATTTCTCAAATTCAACATGAAGAACCTATTTAATACATTTGTATAAGATTCTATACTAAATCTCGTATAATCACTTGAAGGAGTTTTTAAGATAATTTCTATTTCATTACGATAATACAAATATTGATAGCTATTTTTCGCCAACAATAGTACCTCACTATACTCTTTATCATGAAATAAAGGATTGAATTTTTTTGTACGAGGGACATATCTATTACCAAATCCACTACTCCGTCTACATCTTACATGTTTATATTGATTGCCTTTTTCAATACATTCGGTCCAATTGTATTTATCATAAAATATTGCCAAGCAATCCTCTTTAAATAATGCGTCTAAATTATGAACGGCAAAATCGGTAGCATCTTGAAATGTTAACATCGTGTCCGTAAATATGGTATCTTCTAATGAAGTCATATCTTCGGTATTCGACATATTAATAGTCGATAATTTAGTATAATGTTCTTTTAAACTTATAACAAAGGTCTTTAACCAACTACAATTTTCAACAAATCCAAATTCGACCATTCTTAATTTATTCTTTTATTCTTAATTTATTCTTTTATTCTTAATTTATTCTTTTATTCTTCTATTCTTCGTTAATATGTTTATTTAATATCATGTGAATAAGCATATTTCAATTTTTAATTTATTCTATTATTTTCTTTTCTTATTGGACCTTTTCTTTTTTCTTATTAGACTTCTTCTTTTTGAGGAGACTATTTTACGATTTTTCTTACTTGTCTTACTGGTCTTACTTTTTTTACCATACTTACCCTTTCTGCCTTTTTTAGAACGGCCACCTATGTGTTTGGGTTTAATTAAACCACGATTCATCAAAAATTCTATTAATTTATCCTTCTCTTTAGGACCAGTGTATTCGTCCACTTTTTTTCCGTTTTTTAATATGATAAGCGCAGGGACATATTGGACGTCGCTATATGTATCCAATTTCTCCAATTCATTCATACCTTGTGGGTCTATTTGAGCCACCATTAAATCAGTATTGTATTTTTGTTCGACCTCGTCACACATTTTATCCCAATCATTTTCCATAGATATACACGCAGGACATGTAGGACTGAAATATTTGGCAAATACATGCTTTTTTTTGTTTTCACTATCGAAATACTTCGCATTTTGACCGTTTACATAGAGTAATTTCATATATAATATACTTTTATAAAAAGTATATCAAAATTTATTATTGATACTTTTACAAAGATATACGCAAAGATATACACAAAGATATACGCAAAATATGAATTATTATGATTTCATTTTACTTTTTCTAAAAGTATAATATATATGTTAAAGTTTATTGTTATACTTATTGTTTTTCTATTAGGATTATATTTTAGTTGCAAATATTCTTCTCAAGATGTAATGGAAGGATTTGACGTTAGTCAAAGTAATTGTCCTAATATACTTATTCAAAAAGGTAAGGAATTATATTTACATAATTCAAAGAAGGCTAAAATACCTGGAGTAAATCCGATAAAGTTTAATAATTTAGAAGATTATGTGGAATTCTTAGATTGGCAGAGAAGTCAGAATATCAAATGTCCTGTTCTGTTTTTACAACATTCTTACGACACGCAAGGCAATCCTGTTTATAAATTCCGTCCCAGCCCTACCGATGTTCAAGGTGGTCTCCCACCCATGTTAACACACGGAACAGATGCTCATACTATACCTTTATCGGTTCAAGAACCAGCACAAACCAAATTAGTTGATGCCAGTCGAGACGATGAACTGTATAATGAAAATTCTTACCCAGGATATGACCCGATTAATTTATACCAAGGCGAATATACACCGCTAGATAAAATGACACATCAACAAGAAGGAAAAGGAAAGTTAAGTACAAATGCTATGGACATCAATTGGGGTGGTCACGATTATACGAAAGATGCTGTAGATGCTGGATACTATAAAGGTGATGAGGTGTACATGAAACCTGCATAAAATAAGAAAGGTGTTACATATCAACCATATCAAAAACAAGTAAATCTTTACTAGTAATATTTTTAGTAATAAAGATTTCAGGTCTATTATTTTAGACCATCTAAATATTTCATATTTTCTTTCAAGGTATCACGGTATTTGGTAAATGTATTTAACTTGTCCATAATAGTTACCAATTTACTATTGTCAGGATCGTCTTTTATCATATCAGCTAACGAAGAAACAGATTGAAGTGAAACCGAATTTATTCTATCTTCCATAGCGACAATCATCTCTTCCCACTGCTTTCGTGTTTTGCCTAAATCCAATTGCTTATTTGATTTATCAGTAGCGTCTTGTAGATTCTTTATATTTTCTTCTAATTTAGTGACTGTTTCATTTTCTACTTCTGTTTTACTGTCTTCTTTCGTATCTTTAAAAAGACCCATAAATCCTTCCTTATTTCCATCTCTTTTATTAATTATTGTTTTCAGAATTAAATACAATAATATCGCTATCAAAATATAACCTAAACATGTATATAATTCTTCCATTCTTTAGTTATATATATAATATTGTCATAGAATTATTCTTGACACAGAACAAATTTCTTAATATTTTCAATACACGTTTTACTTATTTTTCTTGATTGTCCACTTTCACAAATTATTTTGAAAGTATCTAGACATTTATCGTCCTCTGTCATTTTCTCAATCAAGTTTTTGATTGTTTTATATTCTCTCATAATCGAAATTGCGCTTTTATTACTAACTCCTGGTATAGTAGACAACATAATTTCACCAATATTTTCTGGCGTAATATTATTTTTCTTCTGTTTTTTCATGACTTCGCAATAATTAACCTCCTTTTCCACCTTGTTTTCATCATAATAACTCGTCTTTTTCGATTCTCTTCCCAATTTATCCGCAAAATTGATGATTAATTCACAAGTCTCATTAATATTTTTGGTTCGTATAACGGAAAACCCTTTAAAATAATTCAGAGTGATAAGTGCCGAATAAAGGATTTTCTTGTCCATGCGTCCTTTTGTCGGGTTATATCTCTCCAAGTCTCCTTCTATCACATAAACAATATTATGGTTGTGTTGTTGACATTCATTCAATCTAAACGATTGTTCAGCATACCTACCGTCCTTTATACTAGAAGCCAAATCGTAGAGAGATTTTCTCTCAAAAATCACCTTTTCTTCACGATTATCATTTAATAAAATAATATCCCCTAGGGGCAAGTTTTCTGTTTCTATTTCATGACTATGTTCTTTGAACAATAAATTCATATTTGTTTTCAAGTCATCTTCTCTGTAATCTATTTTTATGAACATAAGTATACCATAATAAGAATGCTTATGTTTAATTGCTTATTTATTAAATATATACAGTGTTACCTGTTTATAGTAAAGGTCCTCCTGCTCCAGCATATCCCTTGGAAAAGTTTTGTCTAAAATTGAATAAAAAATTGGGTCTTTGAGCAGGGGCAGATGGTTGGAATGCTTGTGATGTGGAATTGGCTCTCATAAAGCCAGTAGCACTGGGTGCAGCACCACCTTTTTTAGGACCACCGAAATAACTGGTTCTAATTGTTTTACCATCAGCCGTCTTGACTAAGACAGAAGGCATTATACCATTGGTGCCACTAGCACCACCAAATTCGGTTCTTCTAGCAACAGCAGAACGTCCGCGATGACTTTTATATCCATTTCTTTGAGGCATAATATAATATACATTTAGATAATATATTATTCATATAGATGTATCATGTGTGTGATTTATATACATTCGAATATTTATGTTTAAGCAACATAACCACTACGAGAACCAGCAAATAAGAGGCTCTTCTTTCCGACACCACCAGAACCTAAAGGATTTACGGAAAGTAATTTGTTCTTCTTTAAGTAAGCTAATTGAAACTGGGGTGTCTTGTTATACAACTCGGGTAAACCTCTAGCACCTTTGGTTTGTACATGTCTGTAAGTACCATTATTACCAGTACCACGACCAATACCACGACCACTACCAGACATTGTTCCATATGTAGTTATTTTGTTAGAAATAGAAGCGGTATTTCTAGCGTTTTTTCCTGCGTTCATTAAAACCATTTATATAATCACTAAATATTATTTTTTTACTTTTATAATATTTAACGAAATAGTCTAAATACATATATATATTATTACATAGTACAATGAGTGACTTTAAAATATCACACGATGACGATATTATTAATTCAAATGAAGGATTTATTTTTAACCCATATAATTCAAACAATGCGGAGATTACATTGAATCAAGTTCAATCTATTCTAACAAAATATGGAGTTAAGGGTCCAGTTCATAATATGGCACTTTATAAACGCGCTTTCGTTCACAAATCATATACAAAACGCCCACAATTACATAATTTACAAGAAAATATTACTATTATGGAACAACCAATAGATTGTTTACCTTTACATACTAAATCTAACGAACGATTAGAATTTTTAGGGGATGGTGTTCTTGAATGTATTACTAAATATTACTTGTATCGACGTTTTCCTAAAGAAAACGAGGGGTTTATGACTGAAAAAAAAATTGCGTTGGTAAAAAACGAAGCTATTGGTAAATTAGCTTTGGAAATGGGATTACATAAATATTATATTATTTCTAAACACGCTGAAGAAAAAAAGACGAGAACGAATTTAAAGAAATTAGGCTGTTTATTTGAGTCGTTCTTAGGAGCATTATTTTTGGATTTTAATAAGATTGATGTATTAGACGAAGAAGGGTGGTTTAAAAACGTCTTTGTCACTGGACCAGGTTTCCAGATGGCACAAATATTTGTAGAGTCTATTTTTGAAAAACATGTGGATTGGGTGAAACTAATTCAAGACGATGATAATTACAAGAACATTCTTCAAGTCAAAATTCAAAAGAAGTTTCAAGATACACCCCATTATATTGAAATTAACCATGATGATGAAAGTGGTTATCACATGGGCGTATATTTGTGTTTAGGACAAAAAATTCACGAAGTAAAAAAAGAAAATGCCGATAATTTCGCAACATATGGTTCGTTTGATAACATCCATACACATATGGAAAATAACGGTAAAGTATTTGTGTTCTTAGGAAAAGGTATTCATAAAATTAAACGCAAGGCAGAACAAATGGCTTGTGAAGAGACCTTAAAATTATTAGATTAAACTTTTACAAAAAACTGACATATAAGTTTGTCACTACAAAACACACTACTGTATGTATCAGTTGTTTGATACCATTGTGTATTTTTCATCCATACCCATTTCATTTAATCCAATAAAAGACATGTGTGTAAAATTTGTATCAATAGTTCCTTTATCTGTTCTCGTAATAGTATTATATATATTTGTATAGTCCTTATTGGATATATGCCATGAACCAGATAAATTAAATGATATACTGTTCGGTGTTTTTCCGGAAGCATACCCATAGGAGCTACTTACCATCTTACCATTAATATATGATTGAGATATTTTAAATAAATTATTACCATGATTTGGTTTATATACAAATTTAACTGTTCGAACACCTTGATATTCTAATTTATTTGTAATCGCATCATATGCCGTAACATTATTAGTTACCTGTAAATTATTATCCATTTCATTTTTTATATGAACATTATGTTTACATACTAGACCATTATTGTATAATTCAGTAGCACTATAGGTAGATGTTCCTGTATAGGTACCAGGACGTAATACAGTGAATAATAATTCAGGTTCTATATCAATTGCCAATGATTTAAAGTAATTAACCCGAAATACATAAATAATAGTACATACTATTAACAAAATCGCTAAGTATACTAAATATGTCATTTTATTATAGTTCTTCATACTTGTTATAAATTATACAGACCTTTTATTTTTCCAATTATTATGTTTTATTTTCTAAATTATTGTCTGTATTTATTATAAGATGTCTACAAGTGTTTTAGCTAGATTAAAGGTAAAACCTGTTCCAAATAAAATAGAACAATTTAAAGTAAGAATTGCGGAACCTGAACTGGAAGAGCGTATTGAAATACAAACAAAACTTCTTGATAAAACAAAAGATAACGCAATTGATAGAGCTGATTTTATTAAAAAACTTAAAGGAGTCGTTGAATCTAGTAAAATGAAAGAAACCACGCCACAACCCATTATTAGCAAACCTCCTGTAAAAAAAGCGAAAAAAATCGCAAAAAAATTAAAACTTGTTCAGACCGAAACCGTCACGAATGTAAAAGATAAAGCATCTTTTGTGAAAGATGTCGATATTAGACGTACACCAAAACCAAATATGAATGTTATCGCAGATGATATTGACATGGAACAAATTATTGGTGATGCGAAACTTATCGAACGTTTACCTACAAAAGACAAACAGGTGTTGCTACGTGCAAATGCCTATTATATGAATAATCGCGAAAATTTTGTCAACTTTACAAATGCTTTGTTTAGACCCTATAAAGAAGAATTTGACAAGGCTGAATCTACCGTTAGTTGTGATAAACCAGATGATGCCAAATTCTCATTGCTTACGCACCAAAAAATTGTAAGAGATTATCTAAATATATACACACCTTATAGAGGTTTATTATTATATCATGGTTTAGGAAGTGGTAAAACATGTAGTTCAATTGCTATAGCAGAAGGTATGAAAACAGACAAGCAGATTGTTGTAATGACACCAGCATCGTTACGTATGAATTATTTACAAGAATTGAAAAATTGCGGTGATACCATGTATAAGAAAAACCAATATTGGGATTTTATTCCCATTAGTAATCCAAACGAACCTACAGAAGAAGACATTCGACTAGTCAATACATTATCTGAAATATTAAATATATCAAAAGACTCTATTTTAAAAAGAGGGGGAGCGTGGTTAGTGAATGTTAAAAAGACATCCAATTTTGACGAATTAGATGCTGATAAAAAGAAAAATTTGGAATTACAACTTAATGAAATGATTACAAGTCGTTATAAATTTAGAAATTATAATGGTCTTCGCGAAAGTCATTTAAAAGACATGACCCTTGATTATTCTATTAATCCATTTGACAACAAAGTAATTATCATAGATGAAGCCCATAATTTCGTAAGTCGCATTGTTAATAAAATAAAACGCCCAGAATCCATTTCTATGCGTCTATACGAATACTTATTATCCGCTGAAAATTGTAAAATCGTATTACTTACCGGTACCCCTATGATTAATTATCCAAACGAAATCGCTATTTTATTTAATATATTGCGTGGATATATCAAAACATGGTCATTCCCTTTAAATGTTAAAACTTCTCGCAAAGTCAATAAGAATGAACTTTTAAAAATATTTGAAAAATTCGAAATATTAGACTATTTGGATTACAAACCTTCTTCCAAAATGCTTACCGTTACGAGAAACCCATTTGGTTTTATTAATATTAATAAAGATGGTACTTACAAAGGTGTCTCCAATTTTAAAGTTAGAAATAAAGGTGACCTTAGTGACGCGGATTTTATACGATTACTCTCTTCTATTTTGAGTAAACATGATATTGAAATGAACACCAATAGTATTCATATTGAAACATTCAAAGCATTAGAAGACGACCGTGAAGCATTCCAAACACGGTTTATTGATCCAAATACAGGTAATTTAAAGAATGCTAGTATGTTTAAACGACGGATTTTAGGATTGACTTCATACTTTCGTAGTGCACAAGAACAGTTAATGCCGACATTTGATAAAGATACGGATTTTAAAGTGGTTAAAATCCCCATGAGTAATTTTCAATTCGGCGTTTATGAACAGGCAAGAATACAAGAAAGAAAACTTGCTAAATCTGCTGCTAAAAAGAAATTAAAACAGGTTACTACTGATGTATATGAAGATGCTATGTCGTCCTATAGAATTTTTTCGCGCGCTTTTTGTAATTTTGTTTTCCCCGAAAACAGAAGACCCATGCCTAAAGAAGAAGAAGATATTGAAGCTACATTAAAGGGTAGTGCAGATGAAGATATATTAGATGCTATTACAGTTCAGGACCGTTTGGATAATCCAGATGGATTATATGGTGCCGACGACATTGATTTACTGGATAGTGAAATCAAAAATATGACTGATACCACGTATGCTGATAGAATTCAAACGGAAATGAATTATTTGAAAGACAATGCGGCCACATATTTATCTCCCAAAGGATTGGAAACATATAGTCCCAAATTTTTACATGTATTGGAAAATTTGAAAGATGTTGACCATCGTGGATTACATTTGATTTATACACAATTTAGAACGATTGAGGGTATTGGTGTTTTAAAATTAATTCTCGACGCCAATGGATTTACGCAATTTAAAATAAAGAAGGATGCTGGTGATGTTTGGCATCTTGATATTCCAGAAGATAAACGAGGTATGCCTACTTATGCTCTTTATACTGGAACTGAAACCGCGGAGGAAAAGGAAATTATTCGTAATATTTACAACAGTAATTGGAGTGTTGTTCCCAATACTATTGTTACCGAGTTATCAAGTATATCTACTAACAATCTATATGGTGAAATTATCAAGGTACTTATGATTACTGCTTCTGGTGCGGAAGGTATTTCTCTAAAAAACACTCGTTATGTTCATATTATAGAACCATATTGGCATCCTGTGCGAACAGAACAAGTTATTGGTAGAGCTAGAAGAATTTGTAGTCATCAAGATTTGCCTCCAGAATTGAGAACAGTAAATGTATTTTTGTATTTAATGACCTTTACCAAAGAACAAATGGCCGGTGATGGTGCTATTGAACTAAAATTAAACGATGTGAGTAAATTTGATGAAACTGTTCCGGTTACTAGTGATGAAACATTGTATGAAATATCTACGATTAAGGAGAGAATTAGTGAACAACTACTAATGTCGGTTAAAGAGTCATCTATGGATTGTTCCGTTTATAACAAACCCGGAACAAAAGATGCGATAAAATGCTTCTCTTTCGGTAAAACATCTCCATCCACATATTCTTACAAACCATCTATTTCAAATGAAGAAGTTGATACAGTCGCACAAATGAACAAAACTACTATTAATTGGACTGCTGATACCGTTAATATGGATATTGATGGAATTAAAAAGCAATTTGCTAGAAATCCCAAAACAAATGAAATTTATGATTTACAAAGTTATCATGATGCGGTTAAATTTGGTAGTGAATTAATTCTCAAGGGAAAATTAGTGAAAAAACCGGACGGTAAGTTCAAATTTGTCAAAGTGTAATCAACGTTATTCCGTCTAGTTAGAAATATATGTATAGAATTATACATATATTTTTTATTATATCAAATGCCTTTTATTTTTGACTTCGACAACACTATATACCATGTTTTATTTTTTCTAAAAATGATTCGGGGGTGGGTGTTGGTTCATGATACAATTCGTCCATATCTACGTCTCTTTTTCTTCTCTTTTTATGACCATTTTTTACATCAAAAATACATATTGTTGTAGTGTGATTGATTGATATATTATTACTATTCGTGATATGTATTGTTTCCATACCACCAATACTATCAATACTATCAATACTATCAATGCTATCAATACTAATAGTTCCGGATTTTGTTCGCTCGCGTGGTGATTCGTCCTCCCACAATACAGTAAATTCTAGCTCTATACTATTACTTCTACTATTACTTCTACTTCTACTATTACTTCTATTATTACTTCTGTTCATATGTTGCTTTGATACATTATTAAAACATTTTATTTTTAAGCAATATTTTTATGCTGTAATAATTCTAATATTTGGTTACATGTATTTTTTAATTGCTCTTGATTTTCTTTGATAATCTTCAATGTGAATTCAACATTCATAGTATTGGTGCTAGTGCTGGTGGTAATATCTGTTTTTCGCTTCAATTTACTGAAAATACCAGTTGTTGGTGTATTCGGTGTATTGTTATCTAACTTATTTTCGTGAAACGAAACCTTTTTATTATTCATTAATTGTGATTGTGTAGTTGACGGAGATAATGATACTGGAACATTAATCGATTCGTCTAGTGTAGTATTAGTATTAGTATTAGTATTAGTATTTAACCATTGCTCTGCTTCTTTTGTCATTGGTGGTAGTTCTAACTCTCGCTCACGGCTTGACATTCTTTCCGCAATTAATCTATCCATTTCATCCCCGATTGGTTTGTCGTCGCCTAACGAGGTATCACTAAAATTTACATCTTTGGGCTTTTCTGGATTCATTAATGAATTCATGCTATTTTGTTGCTCTTTTAATTTTATAGTCAATTCACTTGTACGTTGATTTTGTAAATCCGTTGCCGTATAAATCATTTCCAATGGTTTTTCGTTACGACTCGTTATCTTCTTCCTATTTATATTAGTTATTAATTCATTCATAGCCATTTTATTTTTTTCAAGTAATGGAACACTGTTATGATTTTTATGAATTTCACTAATCGTATCTTCAAATGTTTTCTGTATCAAATTATACTTTTCATTTTCTATTCCTTCAAATATATTACTATCTTGTAGTAAACCCCATATCATAGCTTTGTTATTGTTACTAATAAAATCCATTTATCGAGTAGTATATTAGTAACAATATAAATTGTGTTTAATATTATTTATTACATATTAGTGTAATACACATAATTATGTAAAAAAACAATATGCTACAAATATATTTACATACTTAGTCATATGTATATGTATCGCAATCTATTATAGAAATGCCATGATAACCCTATCGATATATTTGCAACGAATTGCTCTTAATATTTCAACAGATATTGATGTTTTTATCTCTAGATACTCTTTGTTATATTTGTCTATCGTACCTATTACCATTTTAGTATAGCGAATATCTTTATCGCTACTATAATTATTATTATCCTCTAGCCCTTTTAAAATATCCTGTTTCAAAGTTAACCCCTTAGTATGTAGGACATCCCATATTTTACGATCGATTTTTATTTTTGTTATAGACGCGGAACGCAACCACGTCAAATATAAAGAGCGAATAATTGTCACCTGTTTCATGAAGGAATCCTTGCGTATAGTTCCTTTTCTACTTTCCATATAAATTCTCCGGGCATTCCGGGCATGCTGTGTCCACCTCTCCACATACCCAACTCCATATGTTTTATAAAATTTACGCTCTTCGCGTTTCACAACTTCATCATAAGTATTATCGACCATTTTTATTTTATTTTTGATTGTAGTTATTAAAGAATCTGTATCCATGTCGCGTTTTCCATTCGTAATCATAGAAGCATTCATTTTTAGAAATGATTTACATTTATTGTTACTTCACCTAACATTTTAGAAAATAACTTCAACTTTTTATGCACATATTTCAATAAATATGTAAACCTACTATATAAATGTCTATTTTTATAGATAGTGATACACCAGTATCAACGGATACGAAAAAATTTATGGATTATATTAAAGTATCCACTATTCAATATTTTAATAGAGGAGCATATGGAATAGGATATAGAGTAAAGATAAATGACTTGACGAAATCAAAATATAATGTATTATCATTGAACAATACAGAAGAATCGATAAAATGTGGCCAATTATTTGTCAAATTGGTACCAATTTTTGATAATGATAGCAAAAATGAGATACATGACCTTATGAGTGATATATTAGGCATGGGTGCTACCCCTACTAATGATTTTTTAAATGAGATACGAATTCAAACCGACGTTTATAAAAAAACCAATAATAATTTAGAAGCGAGTTGTCCACCTATTGTTTATTCAAATATAGTAAATAATACCGAAAAGGCAAGTCGTGCTCAAAAGTTATTATCGACAATGATAAAACAAATGCCAAATGATGAAAATAAGATTTTTTTAGAGCGGATGAAGAGACTATATGAAGGATATCCAGATATAAAATTAGGTATAATCGCCATGTCATTTGCGGAAAACTATGATTCATTACAAAATGTACTTAAAAATACAAATAATCTGGCACAAAAAATTATGTATAAATATTTAGCTATTTATGAATTATTAAGATTATATGATATTGGATATATGCACGGCGATTATCATATAGGAAATATATTGATTAATAAAAATTATAAATATAATAATCTTCCTCCGCAACTTCAGGGACGCGCATTGATAATAGACTACGGACTAGCGTTTAAAAACAAACATATATCAAATGACATCAATACCACAGCTTCTGTAAAGTTACATATAATGACGCAAGAAAAACAACCACAAACTAATGAAAATGCATACACTTGGGACACTTATAAATGGTTACTTGATTTTTTACATACTGAAAATAATTTGAATAGTAATTATGATATATTAAAAGATTCTATAATGAATTTCCAAGAACAAGTGATAATAAAAATAAACGAAAATTATCCTGAAATAATAACACGTATTCGCAATATTAATGAAAGCACAAATAGAGGCAGTGTATTAAGAGGAGGGAGAGCAATAGTTGGTACTCAACCATTTTTAAAGATAGAAGATAACGCGAATACCACAACTGAAAATAATAATATGAAATTTAAAAATACGGTAAACCAAAATAATACTTTAAATTTGAAATCTAATAATGTACCAATATCAAATATAGAATTTGAACAATTGTTTAATCCATCTAATATGAATATGAATAATCTAGTTAATGATTATGAAAATACATTGAGTGAGGGAACCTTAATATTAAATAGTGGTAATATGACGGCTGGTACAAAAAAGAAAACAATCAAAAAAAAGAAGACGCATATAAAAAAAAGGAAGACAATCAAAAAAATGAAAACAGTGAAAAAAGCTGGTAAAAAAAAAAGGAAAACGTTTTATAAAGTCTCTAAAAAATGATGAATTCGGCTAAAAAACGGAATTCGGCTAAAACATAGCCTAAAATCGCCTTCTAAACACTAAGCATAGAAGCATACAATCAATATTACATTTCATGATTAGTGTTTGAGCATACACATTGCTGCATCTGTTTTCGGAAAAGTTGGTGGTAGATTTAACAACACAATTTCGGGTTGGGTTAAGGCAATAGTTTCATTTGAGAACGCCTCTTGTTCATATATGTTGTTTGTATAAGAATCAAACCACATATTTTTACAATAGTGGAAATAGAATTTACAAAAACCCTCGCGTTCTATTTGATGAACATGTGTAACCTCGTGTTTCAATATTGATGGTAAGGTTTCATCAATTGATGTGGATAGTAAGACGAATGGATACAATACCAATCCATCTAGATTTAATAACTGTGTTATATATGAGTTGTATATGACTGTTACTTTACTCATTTTATTTAATATGCTGTAATAACATAACAGCATATTAAAGAAACAACTTTCAACTTTTTTTTCTTAATTAAAATATTTTTTTCTTAATTAAAATATTTTTTTCTTAATTAAAATATTTTTTTCTTAATTCAAATACCTCCTTATCTGGAATTTTATTTTTTAAAAAATACGTCACATCCCTGTCTTTCAACATTTGAATAATGAAATACAAAGAATACATACCGCATTCTGATTCAGTTTGTTGATGTTCTTTTTCATTAATATGAACTTTAAAATCAATTCCTATTTGTCGTCCTTGATCACGTATATTATCTATTAATTTACTCACTTGTTTTGGTGGTTCATTTCCATTGCTGTCAAAATATACGATGAATTTTTTCTTAATGTTTACAAACATGGATATCCAATGCTCTCCATTTTTATAATGCGGATCTGTATTAAAAATAATACCTAGTTTATTTTTATTCCGCTTAATCATTTTACTCAAATTTAAATTACATAATTCTTCCCATACACATTCTCCATATAATTTATGATGGTCATAATCAATTGGGGATGGTCCTAAAAATTCAAAACATTTATAGAACTTTTCATACTGTTTCATTACCGATTCAATGTCTAAGCTACTTAACCATTCGTTAGGATTTCTCTTCCAATCATCCGGTGACTTGGGAGCAAATGTATAATTTAACAATTCACTATCTACTTTTCCTTCCATAAACTTACTTCTTAACCAACATGACTCACGGTCGCAACTATTGCCCATTTTATCTCTTAACTCGTTCCATATTTTTTTAGGTTCATTTGTAGAAATGGTGTCACGTTGATGTCTAGCGTTCCAATAATTTTTCATTTTGAATAATGCATCATTCGTATAACACGAAAAATCACTTTTATTTGGATTCGGACTACAATTCATCTGGCTATAAACTGTAGTCATGGGGGAATTGTTTGTGTCTTTATTTTTTCCATACGGTTTACCATACTTTTTACCCTGAGTTTTATTATGCTTTTTACTATCTTTGTTATGGCGATATCTATTTCTTTTTGTCTTCATTAAATATTATTTATATTATTTATATTTCCAATTTTTTCTTTTTGATAATTCCCTTTGTTCTATGTTCTTTCGTTTTTATATTTACCGATTCCTTTACAGGTAGTAGTAATTTTTTATTGTTCTTCGCACAATTATTTATTACATATGAATCTAAATTCACCTGTTTTACATCGCCTACTTTTCCAAACAAATGATCGCAATTTTTATAAGACTCATCATACATCGATACAGCCGAAACATCCGTAATATTTTTCGTTAATTCACTTTCATCGATATATTTTTCTTGAATTATGTCGTTCGTATCTAAAAATTTTAAGTAACTTATACATGTTTTTAAATAACTATTGAATCCGCTCAATACTTGTTCATTTTCGATTTCATCCCTAAATAACTTTTTTGTTAAATCTAAAATGCGTTTTTTGTAAAATTTTGTATCACTTCTGAAATTTTCACATTGACGTTGTCCTTTTTTTTTTAATAAACTATCGTATTGTGTCTTATTCACAAAATAATCCAAAGTTATATTATCTATATCTGTCATATTAAATGGGGTTACTTGTTCGTCATTTATTTTATTAGTTGTGCTAACAAAAGATATATCATTTATAATTATTACATTATCTTCTGTTTTCAAGTTTGACTTCATTGGTATATAACATATATCAATGAAGTTTTATTGGATAGTTACAACGCTTTACATACATATCCGTTTCTTTAGACCAACAAACATACATCCCTATGTACTATCTTTTAGTTGATATCTAGTATGGTTGTTAAACAGATTGTTACCTATATTTTGAGTGTTTGGATTAAAAGATGCTAAATCGGGCTTATCAAATAATAACGGATGTGTTTGTTTTTGAGGTGTATAATCTACACGAGTCTCATATAAGTCACTCGTTGATTGAGGCACATATACCGACTGATCGCTCTTTTGGAGAGCAAAAGTTTGATTTCTTAGTTGTGATTCCAAATTTACATTGTTTGAAAACCCACTCCACGGGGCTGTCGCATTTCCGGGATTAAAAACACCATTGGTTGAATAAGGTGTATAAGAATTGAGTGGAACAGTCGCCTTTTTATACTGATCTAATATAGGCATATATCCATATTTAGTAGCCGTAGGGCGTATGCTAAATTGCGGTTTTAGACCAGTTGATGGAATATTTCTAGATGATATTCTATTATTTAATTCGTCTACACGTTCATGATTACATGTGTATAATCCGTCTATTACTCCATATAATTTATTCATTAATATAATAGTTTAATATAATATTTTATAAATACCTAAACATAAACCTAAATCTATTATATATTTATTATATAGACATATGTGTGGAATATTTGCTATCTTTCAGGCATTACCTACGTCTGTATATAAGAACATCGCATTGTCGTTAGAAAAACACTTCCTCTTGGGAGAGTCAAGAGGTCCTGAATTCTCTATTATGAAACAAATTACCAATAATGTTCTTTTAGGATTTCATCGCTTAGCAATTAACGGACTTGACGACAAATCACATCAACCAATTTGTATTGATGGTATTTACTTGATATGTAATGGTGAAATATACAATTATAAGAACCTATATAAACTATTAAATGTCACGCCTGAAACCAATTCAGATTGTGAAAGTATTATACACATGTATAAACAATATGGCATTGAATATACATTACAAAATTTAGATGGTGTGTTCGCATTCACATTATATGACGCTAATATTGATAAGGTATATGTCGCTCGCGATCCTTTTGGTGTTAGACCATTGTATTATGGTAAAACAAATGAGGAATTGTTTGTGTTCTCATCGTTATTAAAACAAGTCACCTATTTATGCCATGATTGCTGTAATTTTAAAGCAGGGACTTATCTTGAATTAACAGTTCATAAAGACTCTGTTATTGTCTCTAAACAACAGACATCTTATTCATCCTTTAATTATCATCATGATTTCACATCTAATAATTTGGGCGGAATACATAAAGAATATTGTATTACAGTTTACGAAGCCTTGTTAGAATCAGTAAAAAAACGTGTCATTGCTTGCGAAAGAAATATCGCCTGTTTATTGTCTGGTGGACTAGATAGTAGCTTAATCACAGCGCTTGTTTCCAAATTCGTCCCAAAAGGACAATTACAAACATATAGTATTGGAATGACTGGTGGAACAGACTTGGAATATGCTAGAGTAGTCTCAAAACATATTCATTCCAATCACAGTGAAATTATTTTATCAGAACATGAATTCTTTTCTGCTATTCGTGAAGTCATTTACAATATTGAAAGCTATGATACTACAACTGTACGCGCAAGTGTTGGCAACTATCTTGTCGCCAAGTATATATCCGAACATAGTGACGCCAAAGTTATTTTTAATGGCGATGGTTCTGATGAATTAACTGGTGGATATATGTATTTTCATAATTGTCCGAATGATATTGAATTTGATCATGAATGTAAACGATTACTTAACAATATTCAATATTATGATGTATTAAGAAGTGACCGTTGCATATCGTGTCATGGTTTAGAACCTAGAACACCATTTTTAGATCGCACATTCGTTCACAACTATTTATCATTACCGATTAGTATTAGAAATCATAACAATGGTAAACATATAGAAAAACATTTACTTAGAAAGTCTGTTGAAATAATGGACCCTGATTTACTCCCATCATCTGTGTTATGGAGAACTAAGGAAGCTTTTAGTGATGGTGTAAGTTCACAAAATAATTCATGGTATGAAATTATTCAAGCTAATCTGGATGCGAATTATACGGATGATGAATTTGAACAAAAATGTAAGGAATATCTTGTTAATCCACCAGCAACTAAGGAACAATTATATTATAGAGACATTTTTGAGGAATATTTTCCTGGACGCGGTGATATTATTCCTGGATTTTGGATGCCACAATATAGTGAGGCTACTGATTCAAGTGCTAGAAATCTTTCCGTGTACAAGAATAAGATGAAGTAATGTAAAATATATTTTATATTCTATAGTATATAGTATATAGTACAGAATGTCAGCTATTCACGAAACTGTATTCATTTATGGGCTCTATTTATCCTATTTTTTATATATTATTGCATTCTTTCAAATAGATACATACAATCCTAAATATTTAGACTTACTTGAACAGTTCATGAAATATTATGTCATTGGATTTTTACTTATACGATTTAATCCATTTACAAAATCAATATTTACCGAATTTGACAGAAGAGTTGTTTTTTCATCAGCCATATTTTTATTAACAACTACCGCCAGTGTTCAATACGCAAGACGATTGATATTCGTATAGTTATTCATAATCTAAAATGGTTCTAATTAGTGTCATGATTTACACGTTTCAAAGTGCTATTTTTTCCTCCTTTCTTTTTATCCTTTGTTTTTTTCTTATATGTTCGATTTGTCTTCTCATAAAAGAATTGTTTTAGATGCTGTAACATCCTTTTTCCAATTATCTCGTCTATTTCTTGTTCTTCCTTTGTTTTTTGGTTCACTCTATACGAATATCGTTTAAAATCCGCTTTCATCGCATGTTCAAATTGCTCATTATTTTTTACGACTAAGCCTAAGTTTGAATGCAAAAATGTATTTATCATGTCATTTATTGATAGTTGATGCTTGTATGGTTTTACATTAATATAATATACCTTGTCATCAGTCATTCCCGCGTGATATACGTCATCAATAAAACATAATTCAATATTTTCTGGCATTTTGGTACATCTAACAAAATCATCCATGGTTTTATCATGCGAGGTCCTTCCTAATTCTATATGTTTTCCACCTACTTTGAACGCCCCTATTATTTTATCAAATAATGGCTCATCTATCTTATACTCAAAATACTTTTTAATATTATTAGCCCAATTTTTGTTTCCTTGATTATTCGTATATATCATCACCTTGTAGCATTTATTTTCTTTTTTTTTTGTTTTCAAATATCGTAAAATAGTTAGTATTTTTGGACGTAAAAATAGAGGATATAAATCTAATAAGTCATTGAAATGTTCACCACTATAATTGTTTTGTTTCAAATAATTATTTAAGCAATCACAAAATATTCCAAATTCTGTAAAATACCCCAATGTTTCATCTAAATCAAATACTACTATTTTTAATGGTTTAGTCATATAGAATATATATTTATAAAAAATCTCACCTATAAATATACTCTTCACCTTATGGAATTGTCCTCATATGATTATCAAAAAATTGGGCGTTTTTATGGAATTCCTAAACAAAATAATAAAACATACAAGGATTTAGCTGAAGGCGTATTAGCAGATAAGCTATGTAAATGTATTAAAAAGGTACGCCCAAAAAACGCGAAACTTGGAGAAAAAAGAGCCATCAGTGTTTGTAGAGGGAGTATCTTTAAAAAGCGACATATTGATTTATATAAATTTAAGTGTAAAAATGGGCCTTCTCTTATTTCCAAAAAGGGTACTAAAAAGAAATTGAGAAAGTTTAGAAAAACAATTGGGTTTAATAAGACAAAACGCTCGAAAAAAAATAAATAGATGTACTAATATGACAAAATTAATTGAATTAATTTCTATTGCTGAAAATATTCCATATTTCGCACCTGAAAATCCAAATATTGATGAATGGACTAGCGACGAATTGCTATACGAGTCCATTCATATTGCTTTAGTAAATGGAGTTCAAATTCGGTCTGCTTTGAATATTTGTAACACATTTCCGCCGTTGAAACTTATTTACAAGAGCATTTTATCACGATATATTAAATATTTTACTGATATGTATAACTTATCACAGCAAATACAACAACCGCAAAATTTGTCTCAAACTTCGTGTCGACATTAACCACGCACAATTAAATATAAAACTGAATGTATACGGATTATATTTAATATACTATAAATACGTAATTCACCATGAATAGAGGTATGAAACTATTTAACGATTTGTCTAGATTTATCTTGACAACTTCGTCAAAATACAAAATTGATGAATCACATGATATATCTCATAGCATGAAGGTCCTTCACTATGCTCATAATATTTACAAACATGAACTTCGTTATAATCCAGGTATTAGCGGTCATACAAATATTATCTATATATCCGCTACTCTACACGATATGTGCGACAATAAATATATGGATGAAAGTAAAGGTCTTGAACAGATTCTTGGTTTTCTAGATACAAAAATTACTACGGATGAAAGTGATGCCATTTCATGTATTATTAGCACTATGTCTTATTCAAAAGTAAAGAAATACGGTTTTCCGAATTTGGATCTTTATCAAACAGCATACCATATTGTTAGAGAAGCAGACTTACTATCTGCCTATGACTTTGATAGATGTATAATTTACGATATGAAAGTAAATAATAAATCGTTTGAAGACGCATTTTATAGAGCAGAAGAGTTGTTTCAATCTCGCGTATTTAGACATGGCGATGACGAGTTGTTTACAACTGGATATGCTATTACACGCTATCCTGTCCTTCATAATCAAGCAATTGAACAAATACAAAATTGGAAAAATATCCTAAATATTGAATAAATTATTTACTCTTCAACCATGTAATACGATACATTACTGTAATATCATAATACTCTACTCAAATCAACTCTTTTCTAAATAATCCAATGCAGAAATGATTGTTTTTTCTTGATCGGTTAATTTTTGAAATATGAAGCATTCATCTATTTTTATTTGCATACGCCCATTTCTGAAATTTTTACATAATAAATAGATACCATCTCCTTCTATTTTTATGTCAATAATTACTCCTCCATTTGTCAACTTAATATTTTCCGGATTTATTAAATTAATCCACCTAATGTACCGACCAGATTGAATATTTGTTAAATCATCTACAAAACGATAGTCTTTTAATTTTGTATGGAAGTCTTTTAATTTTTCCCTTGGTAATTGAAGCTGTTGTAAATAGTCATTCTTCATTGCCTTCATTTTTTTACTTGACAATTGCTCTATCCCTGTATTATTTTCATTATCAAGTGCTTTTAATAAATAGTCACTATCCATCTTATCAATTTTTATCATTTTATGTAATATAATAAGAACTACTATTTTTATTATATTTTCGTTGTTTATTTACATTTTCAATATACAATTACTTCAATGAAGCATACATTTTTTTACAGGCATTCAAGTCATTGTTTATCAAAGCTGAATTCAATTCATTATACAGTTTTTTCTTCTCCTGTGTTGTGTATTTTCCACCACAAATCTTCGCCATAATATTATTTGGATGTAATGTTTCACATATCAAATTATTAATCATCATATTATCATGTTTCTCCATCAATACATTGTATAATATTGCTCCATGATACTTTATTCTACAAACTCCTTCACATTTATCTACAAGATCTTCGCTTCGCATCATTTTTCCCTTGTAAAATACTTCATGGTCTCTACTTATTTCTGTTCTTCTTGAGGGAATGTTTGGACCCATAGCATCCTTCTCGATTCTAATAATGTATTTAAATGTTGGACTTGTTTCAGTGATTGCTACTATTCTTTTTCCACGTATCTTATGGACATCGGGATTCAACTTTTCAATCGATACCTCTCCCTTATTCGTCATAACAGGAGTTCCAGCAGGGAAACATATTGGAACTGCCGGAACACCAGCACCAGCACCAGCACCAGCACCACCATCACCACCATCACCACCATCACCACCATCACCACCATCACCACCATCACCACCATCACCACCATCACCACCATCACCACCATCACCACCATCACCACCATCACCACCATCACCACCAT